>Ga0172367_10001634_pt1 | contig 31948 bp, 24 predicted proteins | sample Lak10m_FD_114542 | JGI IMG/M metagenome (GOLD analysis project Ga0172367, IMG submission 114542) | Freshwater microbial communities from Kabuno Bay, South-Kivu, Congo - kab_022012_10m | ecosystem: Environmental > Aquatic > Freshwater > Lake | place: Democratic Republic of the Congo: South-Kivu...
AGTCTATCCATGATTCCAACCGGCTTCGCCTTGGCCCCGGCGGCCATCCATCGAGATCAAGCCCCTTGCCCGTAGCGCTGCTACGGGCAAGGGGCTTGATCTCGATGGATGGCTCGCCGGATGCCATTGGAATCATGAATAGACTTTCGGGACAGGCTCTCAGGCGGCCGGCGGCTCTTCGGCCAGATCGAGCCGACGTTCGACGCGAAACAGGCGCTCGGCCAGCCGATCCGTCCTGACCATTTGGCGTGCCACGATTTCGGCGTCGCTGCCCTGATCCCGTCGGATGCCGGCCACCGAACGCGCGAACTCATTTTGGCCGGCCTTTAGGTCCTGCACTGTCGCGTGTCCCGATGGCGATATTTTATTATTCTGTTAGATAATATTACAATGAATCGCCATCACGCTTGGCGAAGGCCGCTTAGCCCCGGGGCAAGATCACCCCTCCCCCCCAAAGCACTCCCCCCGATCGCAACAGCTCCGGCAGTTCGGCGCCGGGCAGACCGGGATGCCTTCGCGTTCGCAGAGCTGGCGGTAGAAGAACTTCTTCCATTTCATGCCGCTTGTGTTGAGCGCGGCGAGCGCGGGGACGTGGCGTTCGAGCAGGGCGGTGAGTTGGGAGCGGCTGGTGAGGCCGAGGTCTTGCCACAAATGCTCGCTGCCCTGGCAGGCGCGGGCGATGATGGCGGCGAAGGCGGGAGTGTCGGGGCCGGGAGCGGCATGGGTGAGCAGGAGGTGGCGCAGGTCCTCCTCCTCCGGGGTGTCGGGGCCGGCGTCGCGGCCGGGGTTGCCGGGGGGGACCAGCGCGGCCAAGGTCGGGTGGCGGCCGATCAGGCGCGCGAGGGCAGCGGGGGCGAGGCCGAGCGCGTGGCAAACCGGCCGGCCGCCGCCGGCTTGCCCGCGCGCGGCGCGGGTGAAGATGCAGGCGAGTGCGGCCCGGTCGGCGGCCGGGTCAACTCCGGCCGCCGCAGCGCGCTCGGCCGCCATGAGGGCGCCATCGGGCATGCCTTGGGTCCTCCCCCCCCCTTGTTCTTGCGCGCGCGACGCGCGATCGTAGACGCGGGTTCCAGCCGCGTGAAGCTGCCAGAGGCCGCTTCTACAGGTCCTTGCGCGCGGTGCCCTGACCGGCTCAGGCACCCACGAAGCTCATTGCGGTGGTGCTGCACAGCCGCTGGCAGGCCTTGCAGCCGATGCAGTCGCCCTTGTCGGCAAGGGTCATGATCTTGCGTTCGGCGTCGTCGTCGTCGAAGTCGATCAGCTCGCCATCTTCGTTGATGCCGGCCGGGTGCAGCACCTTACGCGGGCAGATTTTGAAGCAGCGGCCGCAGCCGATGCACACCGTGTCGTCGATGGCGTCGAGAAAGGCGGGGGTCCACGGGGCGCCGGAACGGGTGAGGGTTGTTGTGGTCATGAGATGCTCCGATTGGGGGCCTTCGGCGACCAGAGGCTTTGCCCCTGGACCCCACTGGGGGCTCGCCCCTCAGACCCCGTTACTTAAATAATGGTTCCCAAAGGCCCGCGGCCTTTGGTAGGGGGGTGTCGGGGGGACAAAGTCCCCCTGACTGCCTCAAACCCCGGCGACCGCCGGATGCTGCCCAATCAGCGCAACCGCCTCCCCCACCAGCCGATCGCCTTCCTGCTCCAGCGCCTCGACGGTCGGAAAGCCAAACCGGTGAATGTCCCGCAAATAACGATTCACCACCACCAGCCGCCCCGCGGTCATCACCAACCGCCCGAACCCTTCGCCCGACAGCTCGAACACCGGCGAGGCCATCACCCCCGCCCGACGCTCCACCGCAAGGCCAACGGCGGCATAAAACTGGCGCACCCGGGTAAGGGTCTTGGGATCGGGATCGCCGATCACCGGGATGGTCTTGCGCTTGGCCTTGTCGATGATGAACGGCTCAAGCAACTTCTCCTCCCCCATGCCGGACAGCAGGCCGTAGCTGTCGTGGGCGTGGATTTGGGTGATCAGCTCCTGCCGGAAGCCGGGAAGTGCGGGAACGGCGGGCGCGTCTTCGGGTGTCGTCGTCATCGGGGGCGGGTCCTTGAGGGCAATCAAGGGATTGGAGAGAATCATCATCTGGTTGCGGCTTTGCCGGCTTACGCCGGCCGTCGGGGGACGCTGTCCCCCGACACCCCCAGCCAAAGGCCAGTCGGCCTTTGGGAACCGGTTTTGGGGCAGTGGATCAATACTCTAACCTCGTTATACCCCGGCCAGGCCGTCGCCGGCCTCGGCGCCGCGCTCTGCGGCCAGAAGCTTGCGCATCCAGGGCGCGGGCGTGCCGCGCAGGCTTTGGCACAGGCGGTCCAGCAGGTCGCTTATCGGCTCGGGCGCGCGCAGCTTCACGGGGTGGATGCCGAGGTTGACCACCCGCGCGGCGGCAGGGCCGCCGATGCCGGTGACGAACAACAGCGCACAGCCGGTGACGGCGGCAAGCCGCGCGGCCAGACGGTCCTCGCCGGCTTCGGAGTGGACGCCGTCCTCATTGCTGCGGGTGTCGAACTGCATGGCCTCGAGCAGGCGGTAGCCCTCGGTGTTGACATCATAAAGCGCAATCGTGCGCGCCCCGGCGAAATGGGCGTCGGCGAGTTTGAGGTCATGGGTGGCGATGGCGACCTTCATGTGAAATTCTCCTCCGTCCTGCGCCGGGCGCCCGGATGCCACTCCGGCCCCCGGGGTCCGTGATGATTCAATGACTCGCAGGCGACGCATGGGTCCTGCCCTCGCTAGCCGCGGCCCCAACCCGCCGGCCGGCCGCAGCGGCCACGAACGGCGCCGGGGCAGCATCCCCGGGACGTGGAAGTGGGAGTGATACGCCAAGCGTAGCGCCCGCCCCCTGGCCAGCCCCGCCCACCCGTTGGTGCGCCTGTTGGTGCGCCTCGTGCCGGCCGATCAGCGCATTGCCGACCGCGAAAATCAAGTCCCGGGTGCCGCGGTAACCGATCAGGGTCTGGTGGGCGGCGCCCAGGCGGTCGAACTGGGGAAAGCCGACCCGGTAGAGCGGCACGCCGAGCCGCGCCGCCGCCTGGCGGCCGTGGGCGTGGGTGAGGATGAGGTCGACCCCGTCGGCGCGCTGCTCGAGATCGTCGAGATCGCCGATCACCAGCGCCGCGCGGTCCACCCCGGCGAGCACAGGGCTCTGGCTCGGCGCCACCGCCACTTGGACCGTCGCCCCCATTTCGCCGAGCCAGGCGGTGAGCGCGAACAGAAGGTCCGGCTCGGCGCCGACCGCGATCCGGCGTCCGCCAAAGTGGAAGTGGCCGTCGAGCATGGCATCGACCAACTGGCTGCGCTGCCGGCGCAAGCGCTCAGGCACCGGCCGGCCGCTGAGCTGGGCCAGGGTCACCACCAGCCGGTCGCAAGCGCTTAACCCGGTCAGCCGGTCCAGCACCACGAACGGCACGCCCGCCCGCGCGCGCAGCGCCTCGGCCGGCGCCCGCATGAGCTCGCCGATCGCCAGCGTCAGCGCCGCACTGCCAAGGTCGCGGATCGCCGCTACGGTGGTGCCGCCGAGCGTGGTCGGCCGGTAGCTCTCCGGCACGTGGCCGTCGAGCGAGCCGGAGAGGTCCGGCAGGATCACCGGCGTAAGGCCGAACGCCTCGATCAGCGTCCGCACCTCCTCAAGATCGCCGGGGGTGAGATGGCAGCCGGCCAGCACCGCCACCCGCTGGGTCAGCCGCCGCACGGGTTCGGAACGCCGTCCGGGTTCGGGTGCCGGCGCCGGGTTCTGGGCCGGCGCCGGATCGGGGCTTTGCACAGACTCGAACCGCCGCGCCGCTGCCTCCCCCCGCCGGACCGGGGCCGGCTCGACCAGCGCCTCGATGGTGGCGGTGACCGCCTGGGCCCAGCCCTCCTCCAGCCCGCCGACGAAATCGGGGGTCTGGGCGTAGATGAGCGCGGTCGTGGCCAGCTCGGGGTGCCGGGCCCGGATGGCGCGGATGTCGCCCGGGATGTCCTCGCCCCGCGTTTCGACCAGGCCGGTGGAGCAGATGCCGATCACCGCCGGCTTGGCCCGGCCATGGATGTTGACGATCGCCGCTTCGAGGTTATCGTAGCCGCCAAGAATGGTCTGAATCTCGTTGAGCGCGGTGGTCTGGAGCGGGATGGTCTCGCGGAAGTGGCGTACCATCAGCACAAGGCCAAAGGCCGTACAGCCCTGGGCGCCATGCAGCATCGGCAGGCAGCCATCCAGCCCCATAAACGCGAGCGCGGCACCGAGCGGTGCGCTCATCTTCAATGGGTTGACCGCGCACGCCTTGTGGCTGGCCGAGGGCGGAGACGGGGACGGGGACGGGGACGGGCCGGGGCCCGCGCCGGGGACCGGTGGTTGCCTCACGAAATTCATGGCTGCCGGTCTCCCTGGGCGGTCCGGCCGGCGGATGCGGCGGCCGGCTCTGTCAGCATCCCGGTGTCCGGGTCCCACGGTGCGGGGCGCCGCACCTGGGCCCAGATCGGGCTTTCCACCGCCAGGCTGATCGCCTGGGCGAGAGCAATCATGCCCTCATAGCCGGCGTACGCGGTGTGGCGTTCCTGGTTGATATCGAGCCAGGGCACGCCGGCCTTGAGAGCGATGAACTGCGTGCGCCCGCCCGACATCAGCATATCGGCCTCACCGGCCTTGAGCTGGCGGTACATCTCGCGCGCCGGGATCTGGTCGACCATCGGCGCGTCGGCGCCCATGCGCTCGCGCACCCGTTCACGGTCCTCATCGGTCGCCTTGCGCACGGAAGTGGCGACCACCTCCATGCCCAACTCGTGCAAAGCAGTAATCACAGACCACGACTTGACCCCACCGGTGTAGAGCAGCACGCGGCGTCCCTGGAGCCTGGCGCGATAGGGGGCGAGTTGCTCGGCCGCGCGCGTCTCCTCCGCCGCCACCAGCGCCTCGGTGCGTGCAAGCAACTCCGCGGGCGCGCCGCGCTCGACCAGCAGGGCCGAGAGCCTGCGCAAGGAGGCGGAGGTTTCGGCGATGCCGTAGAACGAGCCTTCGAAATAGGGGATGCCGTAGCGTTCCTGGAGCTTGCGGGCGAGCGTCACCAGCGCTTGCGAGCACACCACCATGCTGACGCGGGCCCGGTGAGCCGCGGCAACCGCGCGGTAGCGGCCGTCGCCGGTGATGCTGGACAGGAGCCGCAGGCCGAGGCGATCGAACAGCGGCTGCACCTGCCACAGCTCGCCGGCGATGTTGTACTCGCCCAGGAGCGCGAAATCGTACGGCGTGGTCTCCTCCGGCTCCTCGGTGCCGATGACGTGCGCCAGCAGCGTCTCTCCGGCCAGCTTGTTGCCGAAATTCTTGGAGCCGACAAAGCCGGGCGCCACCACCGGGATCACCGGCAGCCCGTACGCCTCCTGCGCGCGGGCGCAGACCTTGGCCAGATCGTCGCCGATCATGGCGGTAACGCAGGTTTGGTAGACAAAGATCGCGGGCGGGTGCCAGCGCTCGGCGATCTCGCCGATGGCGCGATAGAGCTTGCGCTCGCCGCCGTGGACGATCTCGAGTTCGCTCAAATCGGTGGTGAGGCCGGTGCGGTACAGCATCGGACCCGAGCTTTCGGTGTGCCGGCTGTCCCAACTGTTGCCTTCGCAGCCGATCGGCCCGTGGACCAGGTGGGCGGCATCGGCGATCGGCTGAAGGGCGATCTTGGAGCCATCAAAGGCGCAGCCGCCGGCGGCGGCGCCGGGCTGGAGGGACTTGCCGCAGCCGGCCTTGCGGGCGCGGTCGGTCTTGGCCCGATTGACCGCGCAGGCCGGCTCTTCAAACAACTCGGCTGTCTTGCGCTGGAGCATCGGTAAGGCCCCCCGGCGTTTGGAAAAAAGCTCCCCACCCGGTGGGGTGGGGAGAGGTGGGGACATCTGATAGCAGGGCCTTCGGCGACCAGGGGCTTTGCCCCTGGACCACCCCCTGGGGCCTAACGGCCCCAGGATTTTTAAGTAAGGCGACTAAAGGCCGTTGGCCTTTAGTCGCCGGAGGCCAGCGGGCCCCAGACCCCATGACTTAAGTAATGGTTTCCAAAGGCCCGCCGGCCTTTGGTAGAAGGGGTGTCGGGGGGGACAAAGTCCCCCCTGACGGCTACCCCTAACGCGTCAGATCAAAGCTGATCCCACCACCCGCCAGCGAAGCCCGATCCGCCTCGTCGAAGATTTTATCCAAAATCTTGACCAGCAGATTGATCCCGCCCTGATACCCCCAGATCGGCGACCGGTGGTGGTGGTGCCGGTCGAAAATCGGGAAGCCGACCCGGATCAGCGGAATGCTGCAATCCCGCTCCAGATACTTGCCGTAGCTGGAGCCGATCAGGAACTCGGCCGGCTCGGTCAGCAACAGCGAGCGCATGTGCCAAAGGTCCTTACCCGCCCACACCTGGCCGCCCGCACCGTAGGGCGACGAGGCCAGCAGCGCCTTCATCTTGGCGTCCCAGGCCTTATCGCCGTTGGTGGCCAGCACATGCACCGGCTCGCAGCCCAGCTCCAACAGGAACCGGGTGAGGCCCAGCGTCATGTCCTGATCGCCAAAGAGCGCAAACCGCTTGCCGTGCAGGTAGGCTGCCGAGTCGGCGATGGCGTCGACCAGCCGGCCGCGCTCCTTCTCCAAAGCGTCCGGAATCGCCTTTCCGGTCAGTTTGGAGACGGCCATCAGGAACTCGTCGGTCGCGCCAACGCCAACCGGGTAGTTGAAGGCCGCCGTCTCCTGCCCCTTGTCGGCAATCCACGACAACGTCTTGTCGGAGCACCACGCCTGCATCGACACGGTGGCTTTGGCATTCAGCGCCGCCTTGGTCGCCTCCAGCGTCGTGCCGCCATCGTACATCCGATAGTGGCCGTCGGTGGGGGTGTCGAAGACATCCGAGGTGTCGGAGATGATGGTGTACGCAACCCCCATCAGGTCCAATACCCGCTTCAGCTCCCGCAAATTGCCGACCGCGTAGCCGTCGAAGCCGGGGATGATGTTGATGCGCTCGTCAGCCTCACGGGTCCGCCCTTCCCAGAAGTGGGAAAGGATACCCTTCAGCATGTTGTCGTAGCCGGTGGTGTGGCTGCCGACAAAGGCGGGCGTGTGGGCGAACGGTACGTCGAAGTCCTTAGGCACGCTCCCCTTCTCCTTGGAGGTGCCGATGAAGGCGTGCAGATCGTCCCCGATCACCTCGGCCATGCAGGTGGTCGAGACCGCGATCATCTTGGGCTTGTAGAGCGAGTAGGCGTTGGCAAGCCCCTCAATCATGTTGTTGAGGCCGCCGAACACCGCCGCGTCCTCGGTCATCGACGACGAGACGGCCGAGCTCGGCTCCTTGAAGTGGCGCGACAGGTGCGAGCGGTAGTAGGCCACGCAGCCCTGCGAGCCATGAACGAACGACAGCGTCTGCTCAAACCCGGCGGCACAGAACACGGCGCCGAGCGGCTGGCAGGCCTTGGCCGGATTGATGACCGCCGCCTCGCGGGCGAAGTTCTTCTCCCTGTACTCCCACGACTTGGTCCACTCGGCGACCTTGGCCACCTCCTCGGCCGGCGGCCGGCACTCAAACGCACTCTTGCGGGCAAACAGGGCCTGATACTCGGGCTCCTGGAACAGCGTGGCATGGTCCTTGATGGCAGTCGGACTCTGGGGCATCACTGATACTCCTGAACGAATGGGTCCCCATGCGGGCGGGGTTTGGCGAGTGGCCGACTCACGCCTTCCAGGGCGCGCGGGTCATCGCCCACACCGGGTTGTTGATCGCAAGGTCCATATCGCGGGCGAAGATGGCAAAGCCGTCGTAGCCGTGATACGGGCCCGAGTAGTCCCAGGAGTGCATCTGCCGGAACGGTACGCCCATCTTCTGAAATACGTACTTCTCCTTGATCCCGGAGCCGACCAGATCCGGCTTCACCGCCTGCACGAAACGCTCCAGCTCGTACTCGGTGACATCGTCAAAAATCAGCGTGCCGTCCTTGATGTAATGAGCGGTGCGCTGATAGTCGTCATTGTGGCCGAACTCATAGCCAAGTCCGACCGCCTGCATGCCGAGATCACCGTACGCATCGATGACGTGGCGCGGGCGCAAGCCACCAACGTACAGCATCACCGTCTTGCCATCGAGCCGCGGCCGGTACTTGGCCAGCACGGCATCGACCATCGGCTGGTACTTGGCGATCACCCGCTCCGCACCTTCCTTGATCGTGTCGTCGAAGTGCGCGGCGATCGCGCGCAGCGACTTGGCGATCTGGGAGGGGCCGAAGAAGTTGTACTCGAACCAAGGGATACCGTACTTCTCCTCCATGTGCCGCGAGATGTAGTTCATCGAGCGGTAGCAGTGAACCAAGTTCAGCTTGGACTTCGGCGTCTTCTCCAGCTCGGCCAGCGAGCCGTCGCCCGACCACTGGGCGATCACGCGCAGGCCCATCTCCTCCAGGAGAATGCGCGAGGCCCAAGCGTCGCCGCCGATGTTGTAATCGCCAATCACCGCGACATCGTAGGGGCCCGGCTCGACCTCCGACGCGGCGCCGGTGTGGCTCTTCTCCAGCACCCAATCCCGGACCGTGTCGTTGGCGATGTGGTGACCGAGCGACTGCGAGACGCCGCGGAAGCCCTCGCACCGCACCGGAACCATGGTGCGGCCGGTCTCCTTGGCCTTGCGCCGCGACACCGACTCGATATCATCGCCGATCAGGCCGACCGGACACTCGGATTGAATGCTGACGCCCTTGGCGAGCGGAAACATCTCGACCAGCTCGTTGATGACTTTATCGAGCTTCTTGTCGCCGCCGAAGACGATGTCCTTCTCCTGGAAGTCGGACGTGACCTGCATGGTGACGAAGTTGTCGACCCCGGTGGTGCCGGTGGCATAGTTCCGCCGCTGGGACCACGAGTACTGACCGCAGCCGACGGGACCATGGCTGATGTGGACCATGTCCTTGATCGGCCCCCATACCACGCCCTTGGAACCGGCGTAGGAGCAACCGCGGATGGTCATGACGCCGGGAACGGACTTGATGTTCGACTTGACACCGCAGTCGGGCTTCTCGGAGTCATAGACATTGAGATGCTTTACCCGCTTCTTCCGGCTCTTTTCCGGATAGGCTTCGAGCACATCGTTGATCAGCGCCCGGGTGTCTTCCTTGCGCATATGGGTCATGACACGTCCTCAATAAGCGAGAGATCGCATGAAGCGGGGGCGTGGAAAAGGGCGGTGGAAGCGGGCGCGCGCGAGGCGATGATTGCCAATGAGCGATTGTTTGGTTCACTGCGTTGCCGGCTGCTCGCCGGCCGTCAGGGGACGCTGTCCCCCGACACCCCCGGCCAAAGGCCGTAAGGCCTTTGGAAACCAGTTACGGGAGCAGTGGATCGAATTTTAGGCTCAGTGGCATAGGTAAGAGGCGCGCCAGGACTGCGGCACCGGCCGGTTGGTCCGGCCCGGAGGGATGACCGTCCCCCCCGGCCGGTGCCGTCCACCGGATCAGGCTGCGGCGTCGAGCGCCTTCCCGATCAGGGTCTCGTCTTCCGCCTTGATGATGCCGTACTGCATCAGGATGTCTTCCAGCTCATCCATGCCCATCGGGGTCGGGATCACGCCCTTGCCCTTGTTCTCATGGATTTTGCGGGCAAGCTGGCGGTACTCCTCGGCCTGCGCGGTCTGCGGCGCGTACTCAAGCACAGTCATGCGACGCAGCTCAGCGTGCTGGACGACGTTGTCGCGCGGCAGGAAGTGGATCAGCTTGGTGCCGAGCCGCTTGGCCAGCTCGTCCGCCAACTCGTACTCACAGTCGGTCTGGCGCGAGTTGCAGATCAGGCCGCCGAGCCGTACGCCGCCGGTGGTGGCGTATTTGAGAATGCCGCGCGAGATGTTATTGGCGGCGTACATCGCCATCATCTCGCCCGACATCACGATGTAGATTTCCTGCGCCTTGTTCTCGCGGATCGGCATGGCGAAGCCGCCGCAAACCACGTCGCCGAGCACGTCGTAGGAGACATAGTCGACGCCTTCGTAAGCGCCGTTCTCCTCGAGGAAGTTGATGGCGGTGATGACGCCGCGGCCGGCGCAGCCGACGCCCGGCTCGGGACCGCCGGACTCGACGCAACGGATGTCGCGGTAACCGGTCTTCATCACGTCGTCGAGCTCGAGGTCTTCAACGCTGCCGACCTCGGCCGCCAGATGCAGCACGGTGGTCTGCGCCTTGGCGTGCAGGATCAGGCGGGTCGAGTCGGCCTTGGGGTCGCAGCCGACGATCAGAATCTTCTGACCCATCTCGGCCAACGCGGCCAACGTGTTCTGCGAAGTGGTCGATTTGCCGATGCCGCCCTTGCCATAGAAGGCGATCTGACGCAGTGCGCTCATGGTGTCGGTCTCCGAAGTTGCCGGTTTCGCCAGGGGACCTGGCCCCCCGCGAAGCGGCGAAGGTCGATGGTCCGGGGTGCCCGAATCCCACCAAGCAACCGGCGTGCCAATTGTTCGGGAGCGAATTTTCCGGCGGAACTTCAATGGCTTGACCCGACACGTCCGGCACGCGCGGCGGTGGCATGACTGTCGGATGTCCGACACACCGCCCGACGTCGGGCGACCACACCGGCGGACAGGAGCAGCGCCCCCCCCCCGCCCCCCCCCTTACCGGGATGAGCGGCGTCCCGGGCCCCACCGGCCGACCGGCCGGCGGGTGGCGATCGCCCCCTGGTTGACACCACTACGGGCTGCCCGGCTCGGGCGCTATGACACTTGCCGGGCGCGACGCCCGATAGTAACGATAATCTTAATTCAGTATTTCTTAATGCGCAATGTTTGTGAAAAATTTTAGACGATAGCATCGATTCGTTATTGGTCCGTCAGTATTTTAGGCGCTATTGCACGGACGTGACGTTGCGACGCAGTTTGTCCGCTCAGACTCAACGCGCATATTGGACCTTGTGGTAAAATTTTACTGATCGCAAAAGCAAGTCCATGTGCGGTAAATGCTTGACGGACGAGCGGCTCAGGGCATATGCTGTTTGGCACAGCACGGGTTGGAGAAATCGGTAACGACGCGTTGAAAAACGCTTGGATTTTTAGGAGTCATAGCCATGTTCGAGTGCGAGCTCAGCGGGGCAGACGGCCTGACACCGTCGCAGACCGTGTGTGGAGTTTCGGGAGCGGCCCCGGGAAGCGCCGCGGCGGAGCCGGCCGCGACTGAAGTGCCGGACAAAAGCGGGGGGGGCGGGCGCGGTCCGATGGTATCCGGCCGGCTTTCCCGGCGCTGGATGCTCGGTTCGCTGGGCGGCGCTGGCTTGGCCGGCGGCAGTCTCGGCCTGCTGGCGCGCGCGGCGCCGGCAGCGGCGCGAGAAGCAGTGGACGAGGCGTACGAGCGGGGTCTCGAGCTTCTGCGCCGGATCGAAGCCGAGGAGGCGGACGCGGTCCTGAAGGAGCTGACCGGGCTCTCGCCAGACTTCGCGCGTCTCCATGTGGAGCACGCCTACGGCGAGGTCCTGTCACGTCCTGGCCTCGATTTGCGCCATCGCGAGTTGATCGCCATCTCCGCCCTGCTGGCGGCCGGCAGCGTCCAGTCGCACGTCAAGCGCCACATGAGCGATTTCCTGAGCGTCGGCGGCCGGCCCCAGGAGCTGGTTGAGCTCCTGTATGTGGCGATGGTGACAATCGGGTTCCCGGTGCCGATCAATGCTATTTCGATCGTGCGCCAGGTCTTCAAGGATCGGGGGCTGTCCTTCGTTCCGACCGCGGCGGCAACCGACGACGGCACCGACCGCTACCAGCGCGGCTTGGCCGCCCTGGCGGCGCTTGGCGTAAGCCGGCCGGAGCGGATGACCGGACCAATCGCCGACGTCGCGCCCGAGCTTGCCCGCTGGTCGGTCGAGTTCATGTACGGCGAAATTCTATCGCGCGACGGGCTCGACGCCAAGTCACGCCAGATCGCCATCGTCGCCATGCTGGCCACCGCCGGCAACCGGCCGGACGCGCTCCGCTTCCATGTCGACGCCGGCCTCAAGGTCGGGCTCAGCGCGGCGGAGATCGGCGAGATACTGCTTCAGCTCACGCTCTACGCCGGCCTGCCGGCGGTACAGAACGCGCTGATCGTGGCGTCGGGCGCCTTCAAGGATCATGCGGCCGGGGTGGCGAGACCCGTTCCCGCCGCCGCACCGGTGCCCGTGCCCTCAGCCGTGGAGAACCGCGAGGTTCGGATGACCCGGGCGGTCGCCACCATGTCCAAGACCTCTTCGGCCAGCGGACAGGCGGTGGTCCACAGTTTCGACGATGTCGCGCCCGACATGGGACGGCTGATCCTCGAGCACGCCTACGGCGACATCTTCTCACGCACCGGTATCGAGTCCCGCATCCGGGAACTCACCTCGGTGGCCGCCACCGCCGCCATCGGCAGCAAAACCCAGGAAACGCCGCTGCGGGTTCACACCAACGCGGCGCTCAACGCCGGGGCAACCCGGGAAGAGGTGATCGAAACTTTGCTCAACCTCACCCCCTACTGCGGCTACCCCCTGATCCAGCAGGCGATGCGCATTGTCGGTGAGGAGTTCGCCAAGCGTCCGGCCTGAGGGCGCGCGGTATCACTTGCCCTTAATAACCGGTTCCCAAAGGCCTTTCGGCCTTTGGCTGGGGGTGTCGGGGGACAGCGTCCCCCGACGGCCGGCGTAAGCCGGCAAATGAGTGCAGGTTAACAGGCCTCCGGCGGCCAGGGGCTCCGCCCCTGGACCCCGCCGGGGCCGCGGCCCCCGGACCCCTTTACCAAGCCGGGGTCAGAACAGCAAAGGTGAGGGGGCGCGGGTCGCGGCAGGTTCGAGCTGACTGCGGGTTTCGGCCAGCGCGTCCGGGGTTCCGATATGGTACCAGGTGCCGTCGTGCACGATGCCGAACAACCGGCCCTCGGCCTCGGCCCGGTCCCAGACCTGATTGTTGGAAAACGGCGTCTCGGGCGGGGTGTCGCGGAAAAGGCGCGGGTGGGCGATGTGGACGCCAGCGAACACAAAAGGCGCAACCTCATCAGGACGCCGCCGGCGCAAGCGGCCATACTCGTCCATCAGGTAGTCTCCCGGCCCGTCGAAGCCGGTCGCCCGGGCAATCGGCATCATCAGCAGCAAGGCATCCATGGCGCCGTCGTCCCAGTGCCCGGCAAGCCGGCTCAGAGCGGGAATCGGGCCATCCACCCACAAGATGTCGGCATTAACTACAAAAAACGGGCGCTCGCCCAGCACCGGCAGCGCCCGCCGGATGCCGCCACCGGTTTCGAGCGCCACGCTCTCTTGAGAAATCCGAATCTCCGGCCGCGTGCGCTGCGCAAGGTGAGCGACAATCTGCTCCCCCAAATAGTGGGTGTTGACCACAGCCCGCGTCACGCCGGCCGCGTCCAGCCGGTCTAGCGCGTGATCAAGCAGCGTGCACCCGGCCACTTCCAGCAGCGGCTTGGGCCGCTCGAGCGTCAGCGGTCGCATACGCACGCCCAGACCGGCGGCGAGAACCATGGCGGCGCACGGAGCGGGTGAAGGTGTTTCGCTCATAGCGTCGTTCCATTCCCGATGCCAACAACCAGATCGACCGGTGACGTCGCCCCGTCCGGCACCGCCTCAGGCCCCAAGCTCAAGCCGGCCCGCTGTCCGGGACCAAGATTACTTTTGAACCACGCCGCCACCGGCGCCAGCGCCGGCCGGGCCAACCGTCCTTCGAGCCAGTGCCACACCCGCGGCAGGTAGCGCAAATAGCTGCACCGATTCTCCTGCACCGCCAAACGGGCAAAGATGCCGATAATACGGGTGTGGCGGATGGCAGCCAACACATCAGCCGACGACAGGAAGGTGTCGCGATCAAGATCAGGAAATGCGGCCAGATAGCGCTCAGTCATCGCATTGCCCAGCGTCGTCGGCACATCGCGCCGCGCGTCCTCGATCAGCGACACCAGATCGTAGGTGACGGGACCAAGGCCGGCGTTTTGGAAATCGAGCAGACCGCAGGCACGAATGCCATGGCGGCTGGGGAGAAGCATCAAATTGTCAACATGATAATCACGCAGCAGCAGCGATGACGGCACCCGGCAGGCACCCGGCACCACCTGCCACCACGCCGCCTCAAGCGCTGCCCGCTCGCCCGGGCTGGCTGGCCGGCCGAACGCCAGCGGCAGCCAAGTATCGGCAAACAGCATCACTTGGTCGATAAACATCGCGGCATCAAAGTATGGCAGCGCAAGGCCGGCACCGTCCACCGGGCGGAAACGCCGATGCAGCTCAATCAACGTATCGACCGCCAGACCATAGAGGCCCTGGGCATCGTCGCCCGCATCGAGCCGCCGGCTGAAGGTGTCGTCGCCGAAGTCCTCGACCAGCATCAGTCCCTGCTCGGCCTCGGCGGCCAGGATCGCCGGTACCGAAAAACCAAGGCGCTCCAGCACGCCGCCGACCTTGATGAACGGAACGATATCGGTATAGGGCGAAGGCGATCGGGCAAAGATGATCGTTCCGCCGTCCGGGGCGGTCAGCCGCTCATAGCGCCGGGCCGAAGCGTCCCCGGCCAACGCATGCCGACGCGCCTCGCCCCAGCCGTGGCGGGACAGGAGCGGTCCAACCCGTTGATCCTGCTCTGTCGGTTCAATCAGCACCGCCGCTGCGGCCATATGGCAATCCCCACTCGCCCCAAAACCCACCTGCACGGAAGGACACCCTGATAGATATCAGGTATCCCGCGGGCGCCACCGTCAAGGGGCGGCCCCAGGGACGTCTCCATTTTTGGTTGGTCAGCATGCCGGCGAAAACGCCTATTTCGCCGTCCAGACCTCCCGTCACCGGCGGCACGCATCTTCTTCCGCCGCGGGCGGACTATAGCCGTCCCGCCGCGGGCTCGCCAGTGCGGTTTTGGCGACGAAGGCGTAGAACCATAGTCCGCAATTGCCGCGACGCCCGGAGCGAACTACGCCTATTGTATTAGGTAAGTACAAACTCGAGGCAAACCTCTGAAATTTCACTCACTCCTCGCCCATCTTGAGCGCGGCGATAAAGGCACTCTGCGGAATTTCAACCTGCCCGAACTGGCGCATGCGCTTTTTACCTTCCTTCTGCTTGTCCAGCAGCTTGCGCTTGCGGGACACATCACCGCCGTAGCACTTGGCCAGCACATCCTTGCGCAGCGCGCTCAAGGTCTCCCGCGCGATCACCCGGCTGCCGATCGCGGCCTGAATGGCGATTTTGAACATGTGGCGCGGAATCAACTCCTTCAAACGTTCGCACAAGCCCCGGCCGCGGCGGTCGGCCTGGGAGCGGTGAACGATCATCGACAGCGCATCAACCGGCTCGGCGTTGACCAGAATCGACATCTTGACCAGATCGCCCTCGCGGTAGCTGTCGAGCGCGTAATCGAAGCTCGCGTAGCCGCGGCTGATCGACTTCAACCGATCGTAAAAATCGTAGACCACCTCGTTGAGCGGCAGGCGGTAGACCAGCATCGCCCGGGTGCCGGCGTAGGTCAGTTCAACCTGTTCGCCCCGGCGTTCGGTGCAGAGCTGGAGGATGCCGCCCAGATACTCGTCCGGCAGCATGATGGTGGCGGTGATCCACGGCTCCTCGATACGGGTGATTCGCACGGGGTCCGGCATGTCGACCGGATTGTGCATCTCGACCATGCTGCCGTCGGTCAGGAAGATATGATAAACCACCGACGGCGCCGTGGTGATGAGGTCAAGGTCGAACTCGCGCTCGAGCCGCTCCTGGATGATCTCCAGGTGCAGCAGGCCAAGAAAGCCGCAGCGGAAGCCAAAGCCGAGCGCGGCCGAAGACTCGGCCTCGAACTTGAAGCTCGCGTCGTTGAGCGCGAGCTTGCCCAGGCTGTCGCGCAAATGCTCGAACTCGGCGGCATCGGTCGGGTAGAGGCCGCAGAAGACCACGGGCACCGAGGGCTTGAAGCCGGGCAGCGGCGCAGCGGCCAGCCGGCGCTCGTCGGTGAGGGTGTCGCCCACCTTGGTTTCGGCGATGTCCTTGATGCCGGCAGTGACAAAACCGACCTCGCCCGGCCCCAGTTCCCCGATCAAATCGGGCTTGGGCCGGAACACGCCGACCCGCTCCAGCTCCCTTGTGGCACCGGTGGCCATCAGCCGCACCTTCATGCCGGTCCTGAGCCGCCCCTCGACCACCCGGACCAGAATCACGACGCCAAGATAGGGATCGTACCAGCTATCGACCAGCAGCGCCCGCAAGGGGGCGTCGGCTTCCCCCTTGGGCGCCGGCAACAGCGTGACGATGGCCTCCAGCACCGCGCCGATGTTGAGGCCGGTCTTGGCCGAAATCTCGACCGCGTGGCTGGTATCGAGCCCGATCACGTCCTCGATCTGCTGCCGGATGCGCGCCGGCTCGGCCGCCGGCAGGTCGATCTTGTTGAGGACCGGGATGATTTCGTGGTTATGCTCGATCGCCTGGTAGACGTTGGCCAGCGTCTGCGCCTCGACGCCCTGGCTCGCATCAACCACCAGCAGCGATCCCTCGCACGCCGCCAGCGAGCGGCTGACCTCGTACGAAAAATCGACGTGGCCGGGGGTGTCCATCAGGTTGAGCTGATAGGTCTTGCCGTCGGCCGCCTTGTAATCCAGCCGGACCGTCTGCGCCTTGATGGTAATGCCGCGTTCGCGCTCGATGTCCATGCTGTCGAGCACCTGTTCGCGCATTTCGCGCAGCTCCAGGCCGCCGCAGTACTGGATCAGACGATCGGCGAGGGTCGACTTGCCATGGTCGATATGGGCAATGATCGCAAAGTTGCGAATCAGGCTGAGGTCGGTCATCGGTGGGGGGTCTTCACGGTGTCACGGCGGTCGCGCGGCCTTGCGCCGCACGAGGGAAAATCCGCCGGACCATAGGCCGACACCGGCGCAGGTGCAACGAGCCAGCCGCTCCGCCCGGATGGCCCGAGCGTTAGAAGAAAAAAGGGGGGGCCTGGGGGGCCGGTCAGGCCCCCCGGTTGGGGGCTTCGGGGGGCGAAAGCCCCCCGACGTTTGTGTGTCCCGTCGTCGGGGGGCTTCCGCCCCCCGAAAGGCCCCCTGATCCGGGGCCTGGCCGGCCCCGGAACCCCCTCTCTTCTTTATTCCCTGGGCATCTCAGAAATTCAACACATGGGCCGACACCACCCCCGGCAGCGCCAGGATGGTGCCGAGCAGCGGCTCGGCAATCGTCTGGTCGACCGACACCAGACAAATGGCCTCGCCACCCGGCGCCGCCCGCCCCAGATGGAAGGTCGCGATATTGACCCCGGCATCGCCCAGCGCCATGCCAAGCCGACCGATAAAGCCGGGCTTGTCTTCGTTGCGGCTGAACAACATGCGCGGCGTCAGTTCGGCCTCGATCGGCATATCGTCGATCGCGACCACCCGCGGCTTGGCGTCGTGGAGCAGGGTGCCGGTGATCGAACGGGTGCGCCGCTCGGTGGTGACCTTCACCCGGATCACGGTCTGATAGTCGCCCGTGCGCTCGCGCTTGGTCTCGGCAACATCGATGCCACGCTCGCGCGCGACAGCCGGCGCGCTCACCATATTGACCGTCTCCAGCAGCGGCGTCAGCAACCCCTTGAGGACGGCCGCCGTCAGCGGACGGCAGTTGAGCTCGGCGACATGGCCCTCGTACTCAATCGTGATCGCGCGCAGGCCCGACTCGGTGATCTGGCCGCAGAAGCTGCCAAGCTGCTCGGCCAGCGCCATATAAGGCCGCAGCTTGGGCGCGTCTTCGGCGGACACCGACGGCAGGTTGAGCGCGTTGACCACCGCGCCGGTGGTCAGGTAATCCGCCATCTGCTCCGCCACCTGGAGGGCGACGTTCTCCTGCGCCTCGGTGGTAGAAGCGCCGAGGTGGGGGGTGCAGACCACGGTATCCAGGCCGAACAAAACGTTCTGCTTGGCCGGCTCAACCGGGAACACATCAAGCGCGGCACCGGCAACCTGGCCCGACTCGAGGGCGGCCTTGAGGTCCTCCTCAACAATCAAGCCGCCGCGGGCGCAGTTGATGATCAGCAGCCCCTTGCGGCATTTGGCGAAGGCCGCGGCGTTGAACAGGCCACGGGTCGACTCGGTCATCGGTGTATGCAAGGTGATCACGTCGGCCCGGGCGAGCAGAGCATCGAACTCCACCTTCTCGACCCCGAGGCTGCGCGCCCGCTCGTCCGAGAGGAAGGGATCAAACGCCACCACCCGCATCTTGAGGCCAAGCGCACGCTCGGCAACGATCGAGCCGATATTGCCGCAGCCGACGATGCCAAGCGTCTTGGCGGTCAGCTCCATGCCCATGAACCTGTTCTTCTCCCACTTGCCGGCGTGGGTAGACTGGTTGGCGGCGGGAATCTGGCGCGCAAGCGCAAACATCAGCGCAATCGCGTGTTCCGCGGTGGTGATCGAGTTGCCGAACGGCGTGTTCATGACCACGACACCACGGGCGGTCGCGGCCGGGATGTCGACATTGTCGACGCCGATGCCGGCGCGGCCGATCACCTTGAGCCGGGTGCCGGCCTCAAGAATCGCCTTGGTCACCTTGGTCGCGGAACGGATCGCCAGACCGTCGTATTGGCCGATGATGGCGGCGAGCTGGTCCGGCTTAAGGCCGATCTGGACATCAACCTCAACCCCGCGCTCTTGGAAAATCTCCACCGCGCGTGGGCTCAACTGGTCGGAAATCAGGACTTTGGGCATGGGGAGCGTGTCCGAAAGAAATTGGTTTTTGGGAGGGAGGCAAGACGTTTTCGCTGCGCGACTGGGCTGCCGCCCAGACCCGCTCGGGGGGAGTGCCCCCCCCGAACCCCCTGCTTTTTCGTGAAAAAGCAGGGGGTCAGGGGCGTGCAACTCCCCTGGCGGCAGCCCGCGTCGCGCGCTAACCCCGCGCCGTCGCAAAGGCCCAATCGAGCCACGGCAACAGCGCCTCAACATCGGAGGTCTCGACCGTGGCGCCCCCCCAAATCCGCAGGCCCGGCGGGGCCGCGCGGTAGGCGCCGAGATCAACCGCCACCCCTTCCTTGTCGAGCAGAGCCACCATCTGGCTCGCCACCGCCGCCTGATCGGCAACCGACGGATCTGTGATCTTGACGCAGATCGAGGTCGAGGAGCGAATCGCCGGGTCCGCGGCCAGGAAGCCGCACCAAGCCGATGTCGCCTGCCAAGCCTCAATCGCCGCGAGATTGGCGCGCGAGCGCGCAATCAGCGCCGGCAGCCCGCCCAGCCCCTCGGCCCAGGCGAGCGCGTCGAGTTGGTCTTCCACGCACAGCATCGACGGCGTGTTGATGGTCTCGCCCTTGAAGATGCCTTCCTCGAGCTTGCCATCCTTGGCCAACCGGAAAATCTTGGGCAGCGGCCAAGCCGGCTTGTAGGAGGTCAGCCTGGCCACGGCGCGCGGGCTCAGCACCAGCATGCCATGCGCGGCCTCACCGCCCAGCACCTTCTGCCAGGACCAGGTGACGACGTCGAGCTTCTCCCAAGGGATCGGCATCGCAAACACCGCCGAGGTGGCGTCGCAGATCGCCAGCCCCTCGCGGGTGTCCGGAATCCAATCCCCGTTGGGAACACAGACGCCCGACGTGGTGCCGTTCCAGGGGAAAACCACATCCCGGCCGAAATCGACCTGGCCGAGGTCCGGCAATTGGCCGTAATCGGCCTTGAGCACCCGTGTGTCGGCCAGCTTCAGCTGCTTGGTGACGTCGGTGGCCCAATCCTGGCTGAAACTCTCCCATACCAGGACATCGACCGGACGGGCGCCGAGCAGGGTCCAGAGCGCCATTTCCACCGCGCCGGTATCGGAGGCGGGGACGATGCCGACCCGATAATCGGCCGGGATGCCAAGCAGGCGGACGCTGCGGTCAATGACCTCCTTCAGCTTGGCCTTGCCGGGCTTGGAACGGTGGGAGCGGCCAACGCAAGCCCCCTTAAGGCTGTCAACCGACCACCCGGGGCGCTTGGCGCAAGGGCCCGAGGAGAAATGCGGAACCGCCGGACGAATGCTAGGCTTCATACGCTATTCCTTCCAGAATAGATGCGTCCCGGTGGGGGGACGTGACCCGGGGCGGACCGTAGCCGCCCGTACGGGTCCCCGTCAATATGACTCCGGTGTCATGCCCTCCCCCGGACCGAACACCCGCGAGATCGGGAGATGGCATAATTGAGTTGTCAGGGGACTTTGTCCCCCGACACCCCCTACCAAAGGCCGGCATGCCTTTGGAAACCAATTCGTTAGGGCAGAAGCAGGCCAAGTGCGATTGATGCACGCACATCGCGGTCATATGCATTGGTATCTTGGGTTATGATCGCATATAGAGTGCCGGCCCAATTTTTTTTCCACCGGTATTATACCAACAAGCCTTGAGGTTATTGCACTGAGCTGGCAGCCACGCCGACTGGCACCAACCAGGCAGCCATGGACAATGAATCAGACATTACGCTCGCTAGGATTATACAAACTGATAAAATTTTCTACTCATCACGATCGACATCAAATCACCCGAGGCCATACCCAATATCACCTCGTCCTTGCAGGCATCACTCATATCGCCGCCCGCACCATGCGTCACAGCAATCACTCATAACCGGTGAACCCGGCTGCAAGCGCCATCTGCCAGGGCGGTGCCTGGCCGGCAATCCGTTCAAAGGCGGGGCAGTCGGGACGGTGGGCGCCGGGGAGGTAGCCGATGCTGAGCAGGAACTCGCCCACCACCTCGCCGCCCATGAAGCAAAACCGGCGCCGGAACAGGGCCGTCCAGTCCGCCCGACTGAGGGGATGGTGAGCGGCAATCCAGGCGGCGAAGCTGCCGTCTTGCGCCCGCAGCGCCTCCAGCCGACGCGCGTTCTCGATCACGGCGGCAATTTTGCGCCGGTTGCGGATGATGCCGGCATCGGTCAGCAGCGCCGCCTGCTCGGCCTCGCCAAAACCGGCCACCCGTGCAATCTCAAAACCCTGAAACGCCGCCCGGATGCCGGCCCGCTTCTTGAGCACGATCAGCCACGACAGCCCGGCCTGGAAAATCTCCAGGCTAAGCCGTTCGAACAGCAAATCATCATCGGTAAGCGGAAAGCCGTATTCGTCGGCATGGTAGGGGCCGTGCCAGGGGTGGCCCGGGGCGATGTCGCAGTACCAGGACATTAGCCGCGCTTCCAAACATTTAAAAAAAAGAGGGGGTTCCGGGGCCGGTCAGGCCCCGGATCAGGGGGCCTTTCGGGGGGCGGAAGCCCCCCGACAACGGGGCACGTCGATCCGTCGGGGGGCTTTCGCCCCCCGAACCCCCTAACTGGGGGGCCTGACCGGCCCCCCAGGCCCCCCCTTTTTTTAATCACTCTCACGCCGGCAACCTGGACAGGTACTTGACGCTATCCCTTTCCCCGTCTCCCTACGCCTGCTCAAGTTCGACCAGGGTGCCGAGGAAGTCTTTGGGGTGGAGGAACAGCACCGGCTTGTCATGAGCCCCCAGCCGTGGCTCGCCGTCGCCCAGCACCCGGGCGCCGGCCGCCTTCAGGCGGTCGCGGGCGGCCAGAATATCCTCGACCTCGTAACAGATATGATGGATGCCGCCACCGATGTTCTTGTCCAGGAACTTGGCGATCGGCGAATCGGCACTGAGCGGGTGCAGCAGCTCAATCTTGGTGTTGGGCAGCTCGACGAACACCGTCACCACCCCATGCGCGGGCAGTTCCAGCGGTGCCGACACCCGGGCACCGAGCGTATCGCGATAAAGCGCCGTCGCCGCCGCCAAGTCCGGCACCACAATCGCCACATGATTCAACTTGCCGATCATACGCCCTCTCTTTCCCCTCGCATGGCTCCAATACCAACCAGCTTACTGCTTAATACACTGCCCCTATAACCGGTTTCCAAAGGCCTTTCGGCCTTTGGCTGGGGGTGTCGGGGGACAGCGTCCCCCGACGGCCGGCGTAAGCCGGCAACGCCCCAGACAATAAATCAGAACATAATGCTCACTTGCAAAGGGCGGTGCCTTGCCTTCGGCGACCAGGGGCTTTGCCCCTGGACCCCACTGGGGGCGGCGGCCCCCAGGCCCCGGTTACATTCTTACCACATGGACCTCGGTCAGCGGCTTCTTGCCGTGGCTTGCCTTGAAGGCACGCCGCGCAGCCGTGCGGACGGCGTGGCGGATCACCTGATCATCCAGCCGGGCCGCCCGCGGCAGCGCGCCCACCCCCTCGCGCACCGCATCGACCACATCAAGCATGCCATCATGATCATCCTGATCATCCAGCAAACCCAACGCCGACACCTGGGGCGCGCCGGCCAGTTCCCCGGCCCCGGTCAGCACCACGGTCACCACCACCGCGCCCTCATCCACCATCCGCCGACGCGACCGCACCGAGCCGGCGTCAACGCCGACCAACCGCTTGCCATCGACCGCCAGCCGCCCAACCGGCACCGTGGCAACCTGGGCCGGATCCGGCGCCAGCCGCAAAACGGTGCCGTTGTGCGGCACCAGCGTCTGCGGCACCTGGCACTCCTCCGCCAGCTGGGCGTTGGCCATCAGGTGGCGGGTCTCACCGTGAATCGGCACCGCCAAGCGCGGACGCAGCCAGCGATACATCTGCGCCAGCTCGTCTCTTGCCGGATGACCGGAGACGTGGACCGGCTCATCATCGGACGTCAGCACCTCGATCCCGCGCCGGACCAACCGATTCTGAACCAGGGCGAGTGCCCGCTCATTGCCGGGAATCACCCGGCTGGAAAAGATCACCACATCGCCGCGGTCGAGGCTGATATGAGGATGGTCGCCGCTGGCGATCCGGGCCAGCGCCGAACGCGCCTCGCCCTGACTGCCGGTGCAGGCCATCAGCACCCGGTCCCGCGGCAACTGTCTTGCATCCCGCTCGGTCAGGAAGCCGGGCACTGCGCGAAGGTAGCCATGCACCCGCGCGGTCTCGCTCACCCGCCACAACGAACGCCCGACCAACGCCGCCGAGCGCCCGTTGGCAGCCGCGGCAAGGCCGATGCTCTCCAGGCGGGCGACGTTGGAAGCAAAGCAGGTAATCGCGATCCGGTTGTGGAACCGCCCGCACAACTCGGCAAGGCAGGCGCGGACTTCGGACTCCGACCCCGAATGGCCGGCCACCATCGCATTGGTCGAGTCGCAAACCAGCGCCGCCACCCCCTCGTCACCAAGTGCGGCCAGGGTCGCACTATCGGTGACCGGGCCGACCATCGGCGTCGGATCCAGCTTCCAATCGCCGGAATGCACCACGGTGCCGACCGGCGTCCGGATGACCACCGCATGCGCCTCGGGAATCGAATGCGTAATCGCGACCAAGTGCAGATCAAAGGGGCCCACTGTGAACGGCACGCCCGAGCCGACCTCGTGCAGCGGCACCCGTCGCAGCAGCCCGCCCTCCGTCAGCTTGCTGCGCAGCATAGCGGCGGTAAACGGCGTGGCGTAGATGGGACACTCAAGATCGGCCCACAAATACGGCACCGCGCCCAGATGGTCCTCATGGGCGTGGGTGAGCACAAGTCCGACGATGTTCTCACGCTGGTCCCGGATAAACGCCGGATCCGGCACCAGCACATCGATGCCGGGCAATGAGTCGTCGGCGAAGGTAATGCCGAGATCGATCAGCAGCCACTTGCCGGCATACCCGTAGAGATAGAGATTCATGCCGATCTCACCGGCACCGCCGAGCGGCACGAAATACAGCCCGTCGCCGTCGGGACAAAACGCCTCCTGTCCGCCGTCGTTGCTCATGGCCGGACAACGGGGTGGGTGTTGCGCTCGAAAATCAGCCGCAAACCATGCAAGGTCAACTCACTGTCGGTATGGTCGATCACCGATGTCGCACCCGCGAACAGCCCGGCCAGCCCGCCGGTGGCGACCACCGCCATCGGCTGCCCCGACCCGGCCCCCGACCTGGCCTCGGCCCCAAACTCCGCACGAATGCGCGCGACCAGCCCCTCGATCAGGCCAATATATCCCCAAAACACCCCGGACTGCATACAGCTCACCGTATCCCGACCAATCACCGTGCGTGGGCAGACGATATCAACCCGCGGCAACTTGGCCGCCGCCTGCTCGAGCGCAACCAGCGACAGGTTGATTCCGGGCGCGATCACGCCGCCACAGTAGTTGCCGCCAGCATCGACGACATCGAACGTAGTCGCGGTGCCGAAGTCAATCACGATCAGCGGGGCCGAGTGCCGATCGGCGGCCCCGACCGCATTGACCAGGCGATCCGCCCCCACCTCCTGCGGGCGGTCCACCCGGGCCTCGATGCCAAGCGCAACCCCGGGATCACCGACCACCAACGCCTGACAGCCAAAATGCTCCCTGCACAACCGCCTGAGATTCAGGGTCGCACCCGGGACCACACTGCCGAGCACTGCCGCATTGATCATCGAAAACGCAAGCCCGCGCAAGGACATCAACTGCCCAAGCCAGACCGCGTACTCATCGCCGGTCCGTCTTGCGTCGGTCGCGCACCGCCAAGTGCCCCGCACCTCGGTGCCCTCATAGACCGCAAACACGACGTTGGTGTTGCCGGCATCGATCGCAAGCAGCATCACGCGCTCCCCTGCTTGGCATCATCCGCCGCCACCGCTGCCCTGCCGGACATCCCGGCCCCGCCACTCCGTGGACCGTTCTCGCCGGACTCCGCCGGCCCCAGCCGCTCTGAGCCGGCCGCCGCCGCTTCCGAATGAGCCGATTCTGCCCCAACCTGCCCCGACTCCGGCGCGGCGGAAAACAGCACGTCCCCCGCCCGAATGCACCGCAAAGTGCCGTCATCCAGCGCCAGAACCAGCGCCCCGTCGCCGTCCAGATCAACGAAGCGGCCCCGCACCGTGGTCCCGACCGCCCGGCCGGCACCGGACCCGGCCGCATTCCCGGTCCCCGTCCCGACCCCGCGGTCACCGCCCGCTCCCGCGCCACACTCCAGCCCGACAGCCAGCTCACGCCCCAGCCCGAACGCCTGGGCGAGCCAACCCGCGCGCACCGCGCCGAACCCCTGCCCCAGCCACGCCCGCAACCCGTGATCGAAATGAATCAGAAACGCCTCCAGCACCCGCTCCACGGTCGGCACCCGCCGCGCCACCACCGCCAGTGCGGTCGCCGGATACTGCGCCTGTGCGGGATAGCTGGCAACGTTGATCCCGACCCCGACGATCACCCATTCCGGCAGCGCGCCGCCCGAGCCACCGGAAGCAGTGGAACCGCCCGTTCCACCGGGCGCACCGGAAGCACCGGCCGCTCCGGGCGCGCACGGTGCGCCGCCGCCGCCGCCGGAACCGCCCCCCGCCCGCCAGTCCGCCTCCAGCAGAATGCCGGCCACCTTGCGCCCGCCGAGCAACACGTCATTCGGCCACTTGAAGGCAACCCGGACAGCGGCCTCAGCGTCACCGCTGCCGCTCGCCCCTGCCCCGGCGCCGCCCCCCTCATCCAGCGACTCGTCCGGCGACTCGGCAACCACATCGCCAACCGCGGCGCCGACCGCCAACGCGGCGACGAACGAAAGCTGGGCCACCTCGCCAAGACCGACGCCCGCCCCCAGCATCCCGGGCCGCAAAATCACGGAACAATAGAGGTTGCCGGGCGGCGATCGCCAGACCCGCCCCCGCCGGCCGCGCCCGCTCGTCTGCTCGGCCGCAACCACCACGGTCCCCGCTGCCGCGCCCTCCGACGCCAGCCGCCGCGCCTCGTCATTGGTACTCGCCACACGGCCAAAAGCCACCAGCCGGAACCCCGGTGGTGGCCTGACCGTCGCAGCCGCCGCGACCGCCGGGGGGGGCACCGCCATCCTTGACGACGCCCCCCCTATGCCGAACCGTGCATCCCCAGCCGTCATCCGGGAAACAGGGCTGCCGCCGCCATCGCCGCCCCGTTGAGGATCGGTGCCGGGTAGAGAAAGAAGAACATGGTGACCACGCCGGTGCCGGTCAGCACCGCCGCCAGCGAATCGTCCGCCTGACGGTCGAATACCTCTTTCGGCTCGTCGAAGTACATCAGCTTGACGATCCGCAAGTAGTAAAACGCGCCCACCACGCTCGCCAGCACGCCGATCACCGCCAACCAATAGAAGCGCGGGTCGGTGGCGCCGACATGCACCGCGGCCAGGAAAACGTAGAACTTGCCGAAGAACCCGGCCAGCGGCGGGATGCCGGCCATCGAAAACATGAAGATGCCCATGGCCAGCGCCATCAGCGGATGGGTGCGGCCAAGCCCGGCAAGCTGACCGATCCCCTCGACCATCCGCCCCTGCTGGCGCATGCACAAGATGACGGCAAAGGCCCCGGCCGACATGAACAGATAGATGGCCATATAGACCATCACCGCCTGCACGCCCTCAGCCGTGCCGGCCGCCAGACCCAGCAGCGCGAAGCCGACATGCCCGATCGAGCTGTAGGCCATCAGCCGCTTGATGTTGGTCTGATGGATCGCCGCCAGCGCGCCCAATACCATCGAGGCAACCGACAGCAGCATCACCACCTGCTGCCACTGGCCGATCAGGGGCAGGAACGGCCCCACCAGCACCCGCGTCACCAGCGCAATCGCCGCCATCTTGGGAGCGATCGCAAACAGCGCGGTCACCGGCGTCGGCGCACCCTCATAGACGTCCGGGGTCCACATGTGGAACGGCACCGCGGAAATCTTGAAGGCCAAGCCGGCCAGCACAAACACGAGGCCGATGACCACCCCGACCGGCGCGCCGCCGCCCGCCTTCAACAGGCCGGCAATGCCGTCAAACCCGGTTGTCCCGGCGTAGCCGTAGACCAGCGAAGCACCGTAGAGCAGCAGACCGGACGACAGCGCACCGAGCACGAAATACTTGAGCCCCGCCTCGGTCGACCTCCCCGCATCACGCCGGATCGCAGCCAGCACGTAAAGGGCCAGGCTCTGCGCCTCCAGGCCGACGTAAAGAGAAATCAGATCGTTGGCCGAGATCATCAGCAACATGCCGATGGTCGCGAACAAGATCAGCACCGGAAACTCGAACCGGCCCATCTGCTCGCGCTCGATAAAGCCCTGGGCCATCAGCACCGCCATCGCCGACCCGCCCAACACCAGCAGCTTGGAAAACGCCGCGAAGCCGTCGACCACGAACAGACCGTTGAACGTCACCGCCCGCTCGCCGCCGCCGACCAGCACCAGCGCGGCCGCGCACGCGAACGCCAGCACGGTCAACTGGCCGACCATGCGCGTGGAGCCGTCACCGCGGAACACGCCCAACATGAGCAGTGCCATCCCGGCAACCGCCAGGAATATCTCCGGAAGCGCCGGTAAGAATGCAGGTATCGCAACCATCATCGCTATCCGTTGTCGTGAATTGTCCAGCGCAGCGCGGCTGGGCTGCCGCCCAGACCCGCTTGGGGGGTGCCCCCCCCAAACCCCGCTTTATTCATGAATAAGCCAGGGGTCTGGGGCGGGCAACGCCCCAGGCGGGTGCGGGCGGCAGCCCGCGCGAAAGCGCCACCTACCGCCAAGCAACCAGTGTCGGCAACGTCCCCGCATCCGCCGCCAGCGCCGCCTTGTAGTCCGCCATCAGGTGGGCGACCGAAGCCGAGGTCATATCAAGGAAACTCGCGGGATAGATGCCCATCCACAGCACCACCAGCACCAGCGGCACGAACACCGCCCACTCGCGCGCACTGAGGTCCGGCATCAGCCGCACGTCGGGCTTCACCAGCGGACCGAACACGACCCGCCGATAGAGCCATAGCATGTACGCCGCCCCCAGTATGATACCGGTGGAGGCCAGCACCGCCACCGCGGTGTTGTCCTGATACGCTCCGACCAGGATCAGGAACTCGCCGACGAACCCCCCGGTCCCCGGCAGGCCGACCGCAGCCAGCATCATGACCATGAACACGAAGGCATAGACCGGCATGTTGTTGGCAAGGCCGCCATACCGGCCGATCTCCCTTGTGTGCAGGCGATCGTAAACAACGCCGACGATCAAGAAGAGCGCGGCGGAGACGATACCGTGCGACAGCATCTGAAAAATCGACCCCTCGATGCCCTGCGTGGTCAACGTGAACATGCCGAGCGTCACGAACCCCATATGGGCGACCGAAGAGTAGGCGATCAGCTTCTTCATGTCCTCCTGGGCCAGGGCGACCAGCGAGGTGTAAATGATGGCAATGACGCTGAGGGCGTAAATGAGCGGGGTGTAAAACTCGCTCGCCAGCGGCATCATCGGGATCGAGAAGCGCAGAAAACCATAGCCGCCCATCTTCAGCAGCACACCGGCCAGAATGACCGAACCGGCGGTCGGCGCCTCGACATGGGCATCCGGCAGCCACGTATGAACCGGCCACATCGGCACCTTGACCGCAAACGACGCAAACAGCGCAAGCCACAGCCAAAGCTGCATCTCGGGCGAAAAGCGGGTCGCGAGCAGGGTCGGGATGTCGGTGGTTCCCGCCACCTGATACATGACCAACATCGCAATCAGCATCAGGACCGAGCCGAGCAGCGTATAGAGGAAGAACTTGAATGCCGAGTAGACCCGGCGCGGCCCGCCCCAGACGCCGATGATCAGGAACATCGGCAGCAGCACGCCCTCGAAGAAAATGTAGAACAGCACGTAGTCAAGGGCACTAAACATGCCGACCATCATGGTCTCGAGGACCAGGAAGGAAATCATGTACTCTTTGACCCGCGACTGGATCGCGTCCCAGCTCGCCAGGATGCAAATCGGCATCAGGAAGGTCGAGAGCAGCACGAACAGCAGCGAAATGCCGTCGACGCCCATGTGGTAGTTGATGTTGAGCGACGGAAACCACTCGCCCTTCTCCTCCATCTGGAAGCCGGCCTGGGTGGGATCGAAATTCGCCCAAATGAACAGTGACACCACAAAGGTAACCAGCGTCGTCCACAAGGCGACGTTGCGCGCGTTGCGCGCCACCACCGCCTCTTCGCCCCGAAGGAGGAAAACGAAGGCGGCACCGACCAAAGGCAAAAAGGTGGTCAGCGAAAGAACGGGCCAAGCGGCCATGGTCAAACTCCCTTCAGCGTACACCACCAAACTCAACCGGGCATGCTGCCCAGGACGAACCAGGAGATCAGGCCCACCACACCCATCACCATCGCAAACGCGTAGTGGAAGACGTAGCCGGACTGCACGGCACTGGCACAGCGGGAGAACACCCGGGTCGCAAGGGCGATGCCGTCGGGACCGAACCGATCGATCACCCCAACGTCGCCGCGCTTCCACAGGCTCATGCCGAGCGCGCGGGCCGGCCGCACCAGCGTGGCGTCGTAGAGCTCGTCAAAGAACCACTTGCGCGAAAACAGGATGTCGAGCGGCCGGAAGGCGGCGGCAATCCGGGCCGGCAGGTCCGGCCGCCGGATGTAGCACAGCCAAGCGAACGCGATGCCGAGCACGGCGACCACCAGCGGCGCCAGCGGCACCCACTCCGGCAGATGATGATGAGCAGCCTCGATCGCATCATTCTCATGCAGCACGAACAGCGCCTTGCCCCAGAAGTCGGCCCGGTGCTCGCCGACGAAGGCGTCGTAGGCAACCCAACCGGCAAAGACCGCGCCCAGCGCCAGCACCACCAACGGCAGCAACATCACCAGCGGCGACTCGTGCACATGGTGCATGGTGTGCTCATCCGCCCGCGGCGCACCGTGGAAGGTCAAGAACAGCAGCCGCCAGGAGTAGAACGCGGTCAGCGCCGCGGCAACGATGCCGAGCCAGAACGCGTACTGACCAATCGGCGAGTGCGCCGCGAATGCGGCCTCCAAAATGATGTCCTTGGAGTAGAAGCCGGCAAAAAACGGCAGACCACCAAGCGCCAAGCTGCCGATCCACATCAACGCATAGGTAGCCGGAATAAGCCGCCAAACGCCGCCCATGCGCCGCATGTCCTGCTCGCCCGACAGCGCATGGATGACCGACCCGGCGCCAAGAAACAGCAGCGCCTTGAAGAAGCCGTGGGTCATCAAATGGAAAATTGCGGCCGAGTAGGCCGACACGCCGGCCGCAAAGAACATGTAGCCGAGCTGGCTCATGGTCGAGTAGGCGATCACCCGCTTGATGTCGAACTGCGTCAGGCCGATGGTCGCAGCGACGATCGCGGTCGAGGCGCCGACAAAGGCGACCACGTCCAGCGCCACCGGCGCGTACTCAAACATCGGCGACAGCCGCGCAACCATGAATACGCCCGCGGTCACCATGGTCGCGGCGTGGATCAACGCCGAAACCGGGGTGGGGCCTTCCATCGCGTCCGGCAGCCACGTGTGCAAACCAAGCTGCGCCGACTTGCCCATCGCGCCCATGAACAGCAAGAGGCAGATCACGGTCAGCACGTCCACCTGCCAGCCGAGGAAGTTCATGGTGTGGCCAACCATGCCCGGCGCCGCCGCAAACACCGGATCGAACTGAACGGTGCCGAACATGAAGAAAGTAGCCATGATGCCAAGGCCGAAGCCGAAGTCGCCGACCCGGTTGACCAGGAACGCCTTGATCGCCGCGTTGTTGGCGCTCGGCTTCTCGTACCAGAAGTTGATCAGGAGGTAGGAGCACAAGCCCACCCCCTCCCAGCCGAAGTAGAGCTGAACGAAGTTGTCCGCCGTCACCAGCATCAGCATGCAGAAGGTGAACAGGCTTAAGTACGCCATGAACCGCGGCTTGTGCGGATCATGAGACATGTACCCGACCGAATAGACGTGCACCGCCGCTGACACCACCGTCACGACCACCATCATGACCACGGTCAGCGTGTCATAGCGCAGCGCCCACGCCGCATCGAAACCGCCCGAGCGCATCCAGGTGAACAGCTCGACCGTGCGCGGCTCCCCGCCGAGCGCGACCGACTGGAACAGAATGACGGTGAGCGCGGCAGAGGCCAGCAGGCCCCCGCAGGTCACCACCTGCGCGCCGCGGTCACCAATCCAGCGCCCGAACAAACCGGCGATGGCGGCGCCCAACAGCGGCAGAAATACGGCGGCAACTTCCATGATCGTAGACACTCTTCGCTTAAGTTACGTCGCAAGGGTCAACCCGCCCCACCCGGCGCTATACCGGTCTCCCCCGTCCCGCCGCCGGGACCGCCGGCGCGCCAGCCCCTGCCTTGGGACCACCCGCGCCGCCGGCCGCCGGACCCCAGCCCGGACATCGAAGACCTCAACCGAACGGAACAGCCAACACCCGGATCAGCCGCTCATGACGTTGATGTCCTCAACCGCGATCGAGCCGCGGTTGCGGAAGTACACCACCAGGATGGCAAGGCCGATCGCCGCCTCCGCGGCCGCGACGGTCAGGATGAACAGCGTGAACACCTGTCCGACCAGATCGTTCAGGTGAATCGAGAAGGCGACCAGATTGATGTTGACCGCGAGCAGCATCAGCTCGATCGACATCAAAATGATGATCACGTTCTTGCGGTTGATCAGGATGCCGAACACGCCGAGCGTGAACAGGATCGCCGCAACCGTCAGGTAATGGCTAAGCCCGACCGCCATCGTCAGATGCCCCCCCGCGTCGGCACGTTGCGAACCACCAGCACCTCGTCCTTGGTCCGGGCGAGCTGCTTGGAAATGCTCTGGCGCAGCACCCCGGGACGCCGGCGCAGAGTGAGCACGATCGCCCCCACCATCGCGATCAACAGGATGAGGCCGGATACCTGAAACAAATAGGCGTAGTTGGTGTACAGGATGTTGCCCAGGGCGTGGGTGTTGGTGATCTCGCCCGCCGCCGGGGTCGGCGCCGCCAGCAACCCGGCAGCCCCCGGCGCCGGAGCCCAGGCATTCAGTACCATCACCAGCTCACCCAGCAGCACGGTCCCGACCAGGGCACCGAGCGGCAGATAGCGAACAAACCCCTGGCGCAGCTCGGCAAAATTGATGTCGAGCATCATGACCACGAACAAGAACAGCACCGCCACCGCGCCGACGTAGACGATGATGACGATCATGGCCACGAACTCGGCCCCCAGCAGCACAAACAGCCCCGCCGCCTGGAAAAAGGCCAGGATCAGGTAGAGCACCGAGTGCACCGGATTGCGCGCCGAGATCACCATGACGCCAGCGGCGATCAGCAGCGCCGAAA
>Ga0172367_10001635_pt1 | contig 31935 bp, 30 predicted proteins | sample Lak10m_FD_114542 | JGI IMG/M metagenome (GOLD analysis project Ga0172367, IMG submission 114542) | Freshwater microbial communities from Kabuno Bay, South-Kivu, Congo - kab_022012_10m | ecosystem: Environmental > Aquatic > Freshwater > Lake | place: Democratic Republic of the Congo: South-Kivu...
CTTTCCGACATGCTCTTTGAGAATCTCGGCAATGGAACCTTTGCGGATCGCAGCGACACGAGCGGCATTCGTGCGCCTGCCGCAAGTTATGGATTGAACGCCGCCGTGCTTGACCTCACCGGCGATGGACGGCCGGACATCTTCGTCGCGAACGACTCGCGTCCAAACTTCCTGCTGCGCAATCTCGGCAATATGCGCTTTGAGGACATCGGTACCCGTGTCGGTGTGGCAACCAACATCGAGGGGCTTGAGCAGGCGAGCATGGGAATCGCCGTGGGTGATGTCAACGGCGATGGGCGCGCCGATCTGCTGACCACCAACTTCAGTGATGACACGAACACGCTGATGGTCAGTCGCGCCGATGGATTTTTCGATGATGCGACCGCGCGATTCGGCGTTGGGGCGCCATCGCGCACACTCTGCGGATGGGCGGCTGCGTTTGCCGATCTCGACCACGATGCCGATGAGGATCTCTTCATCGTCAACGGTCATGTCTATCCGCAGGCCACGAAAGCGACCCTCAACAGCGAGTACGCGCAGCCACTGCTTGTGATGGAGCGTGCGGGCGCTCGATTCCGCACGCTCCCCGCCGCGCAGCCGTGGCTCCAAACGCCGCACCGCGACCGAAGCGCCGTGGTCGCGGATCTCGACCGCGACGGAGATCTGGATGCTGTGATCGTCGGGCTCAATCAGCCGGTGCGCATCCTTCGAAACACGCACGACACGAAGGACGACTGGGCAGTCATCGCGCTGAACGATCCCGCCTCGCGCGGCAATCGCACTGGCGTGGGTGCGCGTATCGAACTGCTTGAGGGCACCAATCGACAGGTGCGTTGGATCGTGGGCGGCGGCCCGTTTCAGTCCAACGCGGCGCAGGAAGCACATTTTGGGCTTGGCTCAAAGGCGCACGCAGCTCCGCCGCAGGTACGCGTGACCTGGCCCGATGGTCGCATCTCGCAGCAGTCGGTGGAACGCGGAACCCGAACGGTGATCGCGCCACCCTCACAAGAGCGGTGAGAACAGTGCCGCGGCGTTGTTGACAAACTGCTGCCGAAGCGTCGGCATCCACTGCGCGTTCACCACCTCCGCACTGCGATCGATGTAGCCCTGCTGCAGCTCGCGCACCTGCACAGCGAACTTCGGGTCGTACACGATGGCGCTCGCCTCGAAGTTGATCTCGAAACTTCGGCGGTCAAGATTGCTCGATGTGATCACCGCAAAGGTTCCATCGACGGTGATCGTCTTGGCGTGCAGCAGTCCGGCGGTGAACTCGTGGATGCGCATGCCTGCATCGAGCATCGCGCGGTATCGCGCGCGGCTCGCGCACGCGACAAGCTTGCTGTTGTTGCGCCGTGGCAGTACGAGATGCGTCGCCACGCCGCGCCTCGCCGCCACGCAGAGCGATCCGAACATCTCGGGATCGGGCACGAAGTAGGGGGTCGTCATCACGATCTCTCGGCGCGCTACCTGCATCGTTGCGATCAGCAGCGACCGCACCGCGTCGTTGTCGAAGTTCGGTCCCGATGCCATCACCTGCACGGGAACGCCCCGCTCCTGAACGGGCGGAGGCACTTTCAGCAGCGACTCGAGGCTCTCGCCTGTGTCGAGCAGCCAATCCTCCGCAAAGATCAGTTGCAACTCGCGCGTGGCAGGTCCGTGCATGCGCATCATGCAGTCGACCCATGGTGCAAAGCGGGGTTGCAATGCAAACTCGGGCGCCGCGATGTTCATCGATCCGATCCAACCGATCGAACCGTCGACGATGAGCAGTTTGCGATGATTGCGGATGTCGATGCGGTGGGCGATGGCGCGCAGCACCGCGGTCGGCAGCGCCGTGACCACCTTCACGCCGCCAGCGCGCAACCTGCGATAGGAGTCGCTCGCGAGAAACCCGCTCGATCCGTGTCCATCCGCAAGCACTCGGCAGTGCACCCCGCGCTGCGCAGCGGCAAGGAGCGCGGATTCAAAGGCAGATCCGACGCGATCATCCAGCCAGATGTAGGTGGTCAAGTGCACCGTGGAGTGTGCGCGGTCGATGTCCGCGAGCATCGCTTCGACAATCTTGTCGGGGTGACCGACGATCTCGACACTGTTGCCATTCAGCACGGGTGAACGGCTGACAAGGCGAGCAAGGCGCTCCACCTGGGCCTCGCTTGTTCCGAGCGACAGCTGTTGCGCGCGCGGATCGTCGTGGCGGTGAAACTCCGCTCGATCAATCTCGGCGAGCACCTGCGCATGAATGCGTCGTCGTCTGCTGCCAAGGCGCGATTCGCCCAGCACCAGGTAGATCAGAATCCCGATGAACGGGAACGCCACGACCACCAGCAGCCACGCCATCGCCACGGATGGTCGCGCCCCCTTTCGAACGATCACCACGCACGCAAACAGCGCCCGCAGCGTGATGTCGACCGCGACCACCGCAACCGCCCATCGACCCTCGCCAAACCAGTCGTTGATGGATGACGCCTGCGCGGTCAGCGCACCCCCCAGCATGGCCGCTTCGCTGCTCACAGCACGATGGCGACGATTGTCAGGCGGCGTTCACCCTTGGGCAGATCGACGCGAACGGTCTCGCCGATGCGAGCCTTCATCAGCGCCGTGCCCATGGGGCTTGTGGTCGTCACCTCGCGGTGCTCGACGAGCGTTTCACTCATCGTGCTCACGATCTTGTATGTCTCGACTTTGCCGTTGCCCTCATCGCGCAGTTGCACGACCGCGCCGAGGAACACCATGTCGGCGGGCATCTCGCCCTCTTGCACCACTTGGCACTCGGCGATGCGTGCCTCGAGTTCGCGGATGCGAAGATTGTTCATCGACTTGTCCTCGCGCGCCGCGTGGTAGTCGGAGTTCTCGCGGAGGTCACCATGCCCGCGTGCATCGGCGATGCGCTCGGTCAGCGCCTTGTCGAGCGCCCGGTAGTCGGCGAGTTGCCGCTCCAGCTTTTCCTTGTCGGCCTTGGTGACGAACTCCATCGCTGCGGCAAACTATCCCACTCTGCGCGCGCCCGCAACAGTGCTTGCACCATCCGTCACGCGGGCAAGCAGCGAAGCGACCAGCAGTCCACCGACCGCTGTGACGACCGACGCGATCCAAAGCACAAGCGTGGCGTTCCACTCGTCTTCGGTGGGGATGGTCATGTTCGATCGCATTCGATCGAGCAGCGCTGGAACGCCGCCCGGAAGCGCGGGGGACGCGGCCAGCGGGGCCATGCCCATCGCCGCAAGCGGGAGTTGCAGGCCCGCGGCTACCACCACGCAACCCGCCATCGCTCCTGCGCGAACCAAGCCCGATGAGACAGCGGTCCCGACCGCCACCAGTCCCGCCACCGACGCAAGACCGGCCAGCACATGCAAGTCGATCATCAGCGTGCGCTGCACGGGCCAGGGCGTTCCCAGTCGCAGCGGCCACAGCGGCAGTTGGATCAGGAACGCCAGAGTGACCGCATCGAGGAGTGCCTGCGCCGATGGCGCGCGAGTGGCGGGCGCGCTGAGGCGCAGCAGTGGCCAGCCCACCCACAGGGCCATCGTGCAGAGCACGAGCGTCTGCGAGATACCTGGCGTCAGCGTGGACGGCGCAAGATGCAGTGGAACGGCCGGCGCGAAGGATGCGACGACGGCAACAGCGAACCAACAGCCGACCGCTATGACCAAACCGCGCGGCAGTTCAGCGGCTGCCGACATAATCACCGGATAAATCGATCGACTGTGGTCCCGCGCCGTCGATACGCCCGTACTGCGACACCAGCATGTCGAGATAGCGCAACTTCTGCGCGGATGGAACTTCTGCCGCAGCTTCCGTGCCAGGCATTCGACCCCAAATGATGCGCGACTGCTTGGAGGTCAGAAGCGCCACATTGCCCGAGGAAGCGAAGTCGCCAACATCGACGGCTTCGACCTGCCCGCGCCAACGCTGCATGCCAACCAGCTTCGCCATCTCGACGCCCGCGATCACATCCGCTCCGCTCCACGCTGAACCTGCGTGCGCGGGCGGTGCCGCCGCAACGCCAAGAATGCGCGTCAGTCGCGGCCCCATGCCGACCGGGTAACTGCGCGGCATGCGGCGGCATGATGTATCAAGCAGGTGCTCCGCGTTGGAGTGCACAACGAGCGCAACGGGCTCAGCGAACACAGCATCCACTTCGATGCCGCTGAACCCACTTCGGCTGACTTGGCGAACTTCATCGAACCACCCGGACTTCTCGAGTGCCGCCTTCGCGCGCAGCAGTCCCTCGCGACCGCCCGCCGCGGGCCCCGCCTCGCGCGCCACCATCTCCTGCAACGGCGCCAAATCCTGTGGAGCCATCCAAACGGGGGGGTCGATGAACGCCACCTCGATGCGCTCGCCTGGTGCTGCAACGGCTTGCCGTCGGAGTTCGGGCACCCACCAGCCGAGCGATGCGACCCCAAGTGCGCCGACCACAATCGCCGCGCTGCCGTAGGTGATCGCAGCTCGCGTTCCGTCACTCAGCGCCATCGGAAGTCTCCGTTGCCACCGAGCCGCCTGTGTCCGCAGCTGGGGTCTCAACGTTGCCCACGGCGGCCGTGCCGCGACCCGAACGCCCCTGACGGCGCGCCGAGCGCAGGCGAATGACCGCGCGTTCAACCAGCCTCTTGCACATCTCTGGGAACGCGATGCCGGCGTGCGCTGCCGCCTTCGGCACGAGCGAGTGATCGGTCATGCCGGGCATCGAGTTGATCTCAAGGAACCAAGCGCCATCCGCGTCGACCATGAAGTCCGCACGCGCCACATCACGGCAGCCGAGCCGCTCGTAGATGGTGCGCGCCGCGTGCACGATCTCATCGCGGACCGCATCGGGGAGTTCCGGATCGAGGCGGTAGTTCGTGTCATCGCGCTCGTACTTCGCGGCATAGTCGTAGAACGCTTGCGTGGTCTCGATCTCGATCAGCGGCAGCACATCGCGCTCCAAGATGCCAGCGGTGATCTCGCGCCCCTGCACGAGGCGTTCCACCAACGCTGGCTGACCCACCGCATCGAAACGCGCGCGGGCGGCGTTCAACTGTGCCTCGTCGAAACAGCGGTGCACCTCGATGCTCGATCCATCCGCCACGGGCTTCACCACAAGCGGCAGGGGGAGATCGCATGGATCGCCAGCGTGCAAGACACGCGCGGGCGGCGTGCGAATACCAGCAGCACGCGCAAAGAGTTTCGATGTTGCCTTGTCCATCGCCGCGCGCGACGCGCGAGGACGGCTTCCGACATAGGGTCGTCCATCTGCCTCGAGTAGATCCTGCAGTCCGCCACCTTCACCCCACGGACCATGCAGCACGGGGAAGATCGCTTCGCCTGGCATCGCGCGGATCTCTTCAAGGGTCGGTCGGTCGATCACCTGCTCGTGCACCTCGAAGCCGCCCGCCTCGCGCAGCGCTGCAGCGACGCGCTGTCCAGACTTGATGCTCACCTCGCGCTCGCCATCCGGACCGCCCATCAACACCAGCACCTGCATGTCAGCCATGGATCACTCACACTCCTCAGGGAAAGAAGGAACTCGCTGCCTCGACCACACGACCACTTCGCGCTCGAGCCGCCAACCCGAATGAGCCAGCACCCGTTGTTGTACCTGACGGGAGAGTTCAAAAACATCGAGCGCGCGGCCACCCCTCTCGGTGGCGAGGAAGTTGCCATGGCACTCGCTCACAAACGCACTGCCGACTCGCAACCCCTTCAGTCCAGCCTGATCGATCAGTTTGCCTGCGCTTTCGCGCTGCCCGGTCGCAGGATCGGTTGGATTTCGGAACATGCAGCCAGCCGACTTCGCGCCCATTGGCTGCGTCCGCTTCTTGTACTCGAAGATCTCGTGAACCTCCGCCTCGATCTTCTTCGGATCGTCGTGCGGCAAACAAAGGTGCGCCCCAACCACGATGCAGCCCTCGGGAAGTTCGCAGTGCCGATAGCCGAGCTGAAGGTCCGCCGCTTCTATGGAACGCACCTCGCCGCCGTGCAGCACCACTTCGATTCGCTCCAAGCTTTGCGCGATGTCGCCGTACTTGCCGCCTGCGTTCATGCGAATGGCACCGCCCATCGTTGCGGGAATGCCAGCCATCTGTGCAAGCCCACGGCGCCCGAGCCGCTTGGAATCCTGCACCAGCCGAAACAGATCCGCACCTGCGCCGATGTGCACGGTCTCCGAGGAGTGATCGGCCGCTGACGCGCTGTTGGCCGCATCCCAAGTTGCACTGCTGAACGCAGGCGCGCTGAGGTCGATCACCACGCCATCGACACCCTCTTCGAGAACAAGCAGATTCGCGCCTTGACCGAGCACGCGCAGCGGCACACTCGCCTCGGCGCAGCGGCGCGAGAGTTCACAAAGCGCAGCGATCGAGCGCGGGGCTGCCAAGACATCCGCGCATCCGCCTGCGGCGAACCAAGTCGCTTCGCCGATGGGGTCATTGAAGCGGATCTCCGCATCGATCCCGCTCCAAACATTCGCATCGCGTGCTGCAGCGGCAGCTTTGGCAGTGGCTGGCGTCATGGCATCACTCGGTCGGGCTCGCTGCGGCACGCGGAGGGCAAGTCGCGGCGGCACGCGATGCTGCACCGTGTCGGCGCACCAGTTCGTGCGCAACTTTCCAGACGGGGCCGGCGCCCATGACAACGACGAGGTCGCCGTCGCGCGCGTCGGCGGTGATGCGGTCGGCGATCGTGCCGAAGTCCTCGATCGCCATCGCCTCCGTGCCACGCTCGATGAGTCGCTGCACCAGATCTTCGCTGCAGACGCGCGTGCGTTCGAGTTCGCTGTCGCGCACGAAATAGATCGGGGGAACGATCACGAGATCCGCGCGTCCGAAGCTCTGCGCGAACTGCTCGAGCAGGAATCGCGTGCGGCTGTGCTGGTGCGGTTGAAAGACGCAGATCAGTCGGCGCGGGTCGTGTGCGCTGCGCAGCGCAGCGAGGGTGCGTTCGCACTCCGTTGGATGGTGTCCGTAGTCATCGAACACCGTGAATCGTGCGCCGCTTGGCGACTCGCACTCGCCGATCTTCTGCATGCGACGGTCGATGCCCGCGAAGGATTCAAGCCCGCACTGAATGTCGCGCCACGACGCACCCAGCCACGACGCGAGAATGGCGGCGGCCGCGGCGTTCAATGCATTGTGTTCACCGATCAGCTGACCCCGCCACGACACGACACACGCATCGCCCTGATACAGCGCGCCCTCATTCGTCGCTGGGATGAACTCCACGCGGTAGTCCGCCGAGGGCGACCACCCGAAGGTGCGGACGGCGCACGCAAGTCCGCTTGCCACGGCGCGGCGGTGCGCGCCCTCATGCGCGATGAGCAACTTCCCGCCGTGCTCGGCCGCGGGCAAGAGCCCCGCGAACGCACGGAAGGACTTCACGATCTCATCGAGGGAGCCATAGCAGTCGAGATGATCCTCCTCGACATTGTTGATCAGCGCGAGCGTGGGACGGTGCGAGTGGAATGATCGGTTGAACTCACATGCTTCGGCGACGAAGATCCCTCGCTCGCCTGCGAGCGTGCCAGTAGGAATCCGCTCCGATCCCGTTCGCGTTCCGCCGCCAAACTGTGGGCAGTGCGCGCCAACGATCACCGATGGATCGAGACCCGCCTCGATCAGCAGATGGCTCAGCAGCGCAGTCGTCGTGCTCTTGCCATGCGTTCCTGCGATGGACACCGCCGTGCGTCCCGACTGTGCCACACCGAGCGCCTGCGCGTAGTTGAGGCACTCGATGCCAGCGCTTCGTGCAGCGGCGAGCTGCGGGTTGCTCTCCTGAACGGCCGCGGAGAAGACGACGAGTTCCGTTCCACTTGGGATCGATGCGGCAGCGGGGCCGACCTCGACCGTGATGCCGTCAGCGGCAAGTGCTCGCGTGACATCGCTCGCCTCCTCGTCGCTGCCGGTGACGAATGCACCGCGGGAGCGCATCATGCGCGCGAGTCCGCTGGTGCCGCAGCCGCCGATGCCAATGAAGTGCACGCGACGACCGCCAAAAACCGCCGCATCCGTGCGCGTGTCCATGGTGAGAAGAATATCGGCACACGACGCGGGTCGGCTTGGAAATCGCCGCAGTCTCGTTGCAACGAGCGGTGCGCCGTACACTCGTCGCATGGCTGGAGGATCAGAGGCTGTCCGAGCGCAGGTCCTGATCGTGGACGACGAGAAGGAACACGCCGAAATCATGGCGGAGGCGCTGCGCAAGCCGGGGCATGTCTGCACGGTCGTTCACAGCCGAAAGGCGGCGGAAGACGAGCTGCGCCATGGCAATTTCGATGTCATCGTCACAGACCTGGTGATGGAGACCGAACGATCGGGGCTCGAAGTGCTTGAGATGGTCGGATCGCTGCAGCAGGGGGCGGCGGCCATCATGGTGACCGCCCACGGAGATGTGGCGACGGCGAAGGAGGCACTGCGTGGCGGCGCGTACGACTTCATCGAGAAACCGCTCGATGTGGTGCTGCTTCGCAATGTGGTGCAGCGCGCCGCGGAGTCGGTTCTGCTGCGCCATCAGAACGCGGCGCTGCGCGGGCAAGTCGATGCTGCCTATGGGTTTGAGGGGATCATCGGGGACTCCGCCGCAATCCGCCAGGTCGTTCAATCGATCCGCCAGGTCGCGCCGACGAACATCCCCGTACTCATTACGGGCGAGAGCGGAACAGGCAAGGAACTGGTTGCCCACGCCATCCACATCCACTCGAAGCGCCGCGAGCGGCGGTTTGTCCCCTTCAACGCGGCTGGGCAAGCGGAGAGCCTGCTCGAAGACCAGCTCTTCGGTCATGTTCGGGGTGCGTTCACGGGGGCAGACAGAGACCGCGAGGGCGTCTTCGAGTACGGCGATCGCGGGACCGTGTTCCTCGATGAGATTGGCGACATGCCATTGTCGATGCAGCCGAAGCTCTTGCGCGTGCTGGAAAAGGGTGAGATCGTGCGGCTGGGCGCGAACGATGCCAAGCGCGTGGATGTGCGCTTCGTGAGCGCCACCAACCGCGACCTGAAGGCGGCGTCCAAGCAGGGGCAGTTCCGCGAAGACCTCTTTTACCGCCTGCGCGGCGTGGAAATCGCCATTCCACCCCTGCGTGAGCGGCGCGAGGACATTCCGCTGCTGGTGCGGCATGCGGTGGGCAAGTTCGCGCGTGAACTGGAGCGCCCCATCCCGTCCATCAGCGAGGCCGCGATGCTTCGGCTTGTCTCCTACCACTGGCCTGGCAATGTGCGCGAGCTGGTGAACGCCGTGCACCGAATGCTCGTCGGGCAGTCAGGCGCGGCGATCGATGTGCAGGATGTTCCCTCGGAGGTGTGCCGCGACGAGAGCGTCCCCGAAGGCGGCGGCAGTCTCGCGGGGCGCAATCTCGAGATGCTCGAGAAGGAGACGATCCGTCAGACGCTCGCGCTCGCGCAGAACAACAGGGAAGTTGCGGCGCAGATGCTCGGCATCGGTGAACGCACGCTCTATCGCAAACTGAAGGAGTACGGGCTGCGCTGAGCGCATGCCCGCCCGCATGCCGTGGATCCTCTTTCGGCACTTCAGCGCTGAACTCGGCAAGGTGATTCTGCTGACCACCGCCGTGATCGTGACGGTTGTCGCATTCGGTGCGGTGATCAAGCCGCTCGCGGGCAACCTGCTCGGTCCAGGCGGCATTGCGAAGTACATCGTGCTCGCGATGGTGCCGATGCTGCAGTATGCACTGCCCTTTGCGGTCGGGTTCGCGGGCACGATCGTGACACACCGCTTCGCGTCCGACAACGAAGTGCAGGCGATGTCGGTGAGCGGGCTGCCGTACCGCACCGTCCTGCTGCCGCAGATCGCGCTTGGATTGGGGCTCGCGCTCTTCATGTTTGTGCTTGTGCAGACGACGATTCCGCGTTTTCTTGGCTACATGAGTGATGTGATCACGGAGGATGCGTCGCAGGTCTTCGTGAGCACCATCCGATCGGGCGAACCGTTCGAGATGGGCAACTATCTGATTTCAGCGGACCGTATTGGGCTCGATGATTCGCGCGCCGCCGAGGGCGTTCGTCGCGTTCGCATGGAAGGGGTCGTGGCGCTTGAGATGCTGCCGGGCGGCAAGGTCGGCAGCGAGTTCGTCGCAGCTGCAGGTTCCGCGGATTTGTACGGTCGTGGCGCCGATCTGGTGATCAAGGTCGCATTCCGCGACACCTCGATCGTGCGCCCCGGCGAGTCGGCGGTCGCCGCATCGCCGCTGGTCGAGCCAATGCCGATCGTGTTCGATGTGGGCTGGGAACGCAGCCCCAAGTTTCTGCCCTGGGGCGAACTCATCGAGGTCCTGCGCGAGCCGAGTCTTGGCGCGCTGCCGCAGGTGGAACGCCGCGCTTACGAGCCGCCGATTCTTCCCGGGCTGATGATGCAGCGCATGGAACGGCAGTTGCAGGCAAACGGGGTCGCGGTGCTCGAGAGTGGTGATGCTGGGCGGCGCTATGAGATTCGCGATGCGCAGCTCGGTGGCAAGGGGCTCGTGCCGCGTCCGCCTCTCAAGCGGATTGCCGTGACCGAGTTCGAGGGCGACCAACCGGTGCGCGAAGCATCCGCCGTCGGCGCATCGCTCATCGCGACCAAATCGGGCGGACAGTTTGGTGGACCAGCACGCCTTGACTTTGTGCTGCTGGAGCCAAGTGCGCGTGATGTTCGTGGTGGGACGGACCGCGCGGTGGGCTGGCCGCCCGAGATTGCAGGTGTTGCCGTCGCCGATGGTGCGCCCGAGCCGACGGTTCTTGAGGCGCTTGAGTTGGCGCGTTCACTTTCCCAAGCGAAGGATCCGCCGCTCGCTCAGTACGCGCGCGGCGCCGACACCGTGGTCTTTGTCATTGAGCGTGCACTCAAGAGCACCTACCACGAAGCACTCTCTCACATTTGGATGCGCTGCGCTCAGCCTGTGAGTGTGCTGCTGATGCTGCTCCTTGGATCGATGTTGGCAATCTGGAGGAAGCACAGCCTTCCGTTGACGATCTTTCTGCTCGCGTTCATTCCATCGATCGCGAATGTGCTGCTGATCGCATCGGGGCAGTCGATCCTTCGGCAGGGCAAGCTGCTGTCTGGTCTCGGTGTGATGTGGGCTGGGAACGCAGCACTGCTCGTGATGATCGCGTGGGTGGGAAGGAGGATGGCGCGCCACTGACGCGCGAGTGATCCATGCGAATTCTCACGCGGTTCATCATGTTTCGGTTCCTGGGCAACTTTTGGCTGCTCTTTGCGCTGCTGTTCGTCTTTGCCGTGTCCATCGATGTCCTTGTGCAGTGGGAGGTCTTCGTCGATGCCGCCACGCGACTGCTGGCGGCCGCGGGCGGGACGGGGCGTGCGGGATTTTGGGCGACGCTGAAGTTGGTCGTCGAGTTTCACTCTCCCCGTGTCTTCCAGTTCTATCAGTACATGATGCCGCTTGTCGCACTCGGCGCGATGGGATTCACCGCGTCGGCAATGCTTCGTCACCGCGAGTTCGTGGCGATGCTTGGCGTCGGCCTGTCGATGCAGAGGATCACATGGCCCTTCGTGCTTGGCATGTCACTGCTGTGCGGACTCCAACTCGCGAATCAGGAAATCATGTTGCCGCGGCTGGCGACGCGGCTGCTGATGAAGCACTCGGAACTTGTTTCAGGTACCGCGGCATCCTGGGCTCTCCCGCTCGCACCGGATGCCTCGGGAACCCTCATCCACGCGGACCGTTTCGATCCCGCCACGCAGTCGCTTGTCGGCATTTATGCCGTCGTTCGAGAAGACGGCGCTGTGCGTTCACGCATCGAAGCCCCACGCGGGACTTGGTCGGCGCAGCGGGGGGGCTGGGTCCTTGAGAAGGGCATCGAGTCGACGACCGCGCGACCAGGGGAGTCGGCATCCGTGGCGCGATCGAATGTGATTGAACGGCGACCCGCGGATCTGCTGAAGACGGACCTCGACCCCACCGTGCTCTCGCTGCGACGAAACATGTTGAAGGCTCACATGCTGTCGCTGCGGCAGATTGGCGAACTGCTCAATGCAGGAACATTTGATCAATCTGCGCTGCGGCGAATCGCCGTTGGACGATTCTCATCGCTTGTGATCGCACTGCTCGTGCTTGTGATCGCGTTGCCATTCTTCGCGATGCGCGAGCCACGCCCCATTCTCGGTCAGGCGGTGTTGTGCGCGGGTCTTGGGTTGCCGCTGCTGCTGACCGCGATGATCTTCATAGCGATTCCCGTGCAGACCGTGACGCCCACGGTCGGTGTGCTGATGCCCGTGATCGCGCTGCTGCCGATCGCGGCCTGGCGCTTCGCGACGATGAAGACCTGATTTGCCGCCGCCGCAGCGACGCGCCGCGTCGGAGTCGCCACTCACTCCTGGGTGCGCGGACGCATGCGCCAACTCTCCTGCAGCGCGTCGTCGAACACGGTCGGCTTCGAGCGGCGAAGCAGCATTCGTGCAAGGCGGTCCATTTCCACTCGCTCGAGCGCACGCCGCGCGGCGCGTTCATCCGCAGCGCGCGTCGCCGCGGGATCGCTGCCATCGGACGGCACCTCCGAGCGCACCTCCACGATCGCGTATCCGCCCTCAAGCAGCACTGGATGTGAACGCCCCCCGACATCCGTCGTGAACAGCACTTCGCGGAACGCTGCAGGAAACGATGGATCGCTGCGCGAAATCGGGGGCAGGAGTCCGCCGCGCGCCGCGCTGGCATCGCTCGATTCCACGAAGGCGATCTCGCCGAATGGCTCGCCCGCCTCAAGCCGCCGCTGCACGCGCTCCGCCGAAGGCATGTCAGGAACCACGATGATGCGACAGACCCGCCGAACGCCATGCGCCGCGTCAAATGCCTGCCGAACCGCGTCCTCGCTCAGTCGCACCTCACGCTGCGCGAGCGCGCGAAGTGCGGCGTTTCGCCATAACAGCGCGCGCCAACGCACGGGACCAAGCGACTGTGCATCCCGCAGCGCCGCCAACAACTGCGCCGCACGCGTTGGATCGGGCGCGAGCGCATCAAACGCGATCTGCGACTCGCGTTCCACGGCCGCCTCATCCACCGCCAACCCCTGTGCCCGAAGTTCGCCGCGCAGCGCGGCTTCGAGCACCAGTTCCTCGAGCGCCCGCCCGCCCGCGCTTTCAAGAAGCCGCGCTCGGAGATCCTCCCACGCGATCGCTTCGCCGGCGAGCATCGCCGCAGGGCGCACGCCCGCGTCCGCGGGCAGGCTGGCGGGCGATGTCGGTGCAGTCGAGACGCTGCTCATCTCCGTCGGCTGCAGTGTGGATGCACAGCCTGCCAGCGGCAGCAGCACACAGGCAAGTGCCGTACGGATCACCGCCGCGGCGGCGCGAATGGAATCGGTCAGCACTGCAGGCACTGCGGGCATCGTCATCGGATTCGCCGTGCGCGTCAATCCGCGACTTCAAAGAGTGACCCGCCTGCTTCGACGCGGACGGGCTTCAACGAAAGGCAAAGCGCGCGCACCCGCTCGGGAGTGATGCGCGGGTCCAGCCATCCCGAACGCCGCCACACATTCAGCATCACCTCGTCGATCACCACATGCGTCCAGCCGCGCGCACGCATCGCCGCACGCGTGGCGGTCATCCCTGAATCGGTCGCCTCGAGCGTGGCGATCAGTGGATGCTCATTCCACACCGACGCATAGGTTGGCACGGTGGGCCACCAGAACACGGCATTCGCACCAAGCGTGACAACGCGCGAATCTTGTGGCAGTGCTCGGAGCGATGCGGGAAGCGATTCCTCGCCCAACTCGCCGCTGAAGAGCTTCTCGATTCCGATGCCCTCCGCTGCGACCAGTCGACCTTCCTTCCGTCCGCCGACATCCATCTCAATGCGCGGGCCGTCCACCACATAACACCAGAGCGGCAGCGCACACCACACGCCAAGCATCGCACACAGAACGGCGCGCCTCGCGAACATCGGCATGTTCGGCGGCAGCGCAAAGGTGAACGCCATCGACACCAGCAGCGCAAGGGGCACCGCAGTTGGCAGCAGGAAACGCCCCTTGGCGTGTGTCAGCAGCAGCCAGAGTGCCAGTTGCACACACACGACTGTGAAAAGCAGGATCGCCTTGCGCCGATACTGCGCGCTCGCAAGCAGCAGGCATGCGCTCGCGGCGCCCATCCACGGCAGCACCGACCAGAATGGTCGCCATGGCGCTCCCGCGCCAGGCGCTGCTGCCTCGGGCGCGCTGCCAAGCCCCGCAGCGAGATACTCGTTCCACAGTGCGCGAGGCCAATCCGCCACTGGAAGCGCACCATGCGCAGCGTGAAAGACCTGTGCGCGTGCTTGCCCAAGACCGCCATCGCCAAGCGCGGGGAACAGTGGCGATCCTGTTGCCGCTGCAGTTCGCAGCCACCACGGCGACAGCACCAGAGCGCCAATGAACGCAGCGAGACACATGCTCACGACCCACTCCGCTGCACCTCGGTTCGCGCCGCGCTGCGGTCGCGCGGCTCGCCACAGCCAAAGCAGCGCAGCGGGCGCCACCACGAAGAGCGCAGCGGTCATCTTCACGCCAATCGCAGCCGCAGCAAGCAGGGCAAGCGCAATTGTCCATGAACGCGCTGGGCGTTCCTCCCATGCAAAGAGAACGCCCCACAGCAGTGCGCCAAACATCAGCATCATCGCCATCTCGTCGTACGCCAGAGAGCCGGTCACCACCACCCACGGCACCCCAAGCAGCAGAGCCGCCGCGGTCCACGGCTCGCGCCCAAGCAGAAGCCGAGCAATCTCGCCAACCATGCACGCGGCCGCAACCGTGAACAGCGCATGCAGAACTTGCGCATCGAGCGCGCCCGTCGTGGCACCTCCCTGCAGTGCCATGAGATGCATGAACGCACTCTCCATGAATGATGGCAGCGCGGAGTAGATGTTGTGCGGCAGACTTGTGATGCCGCCGAGGGCCATCCACTCGCGCGGCAGCAGCAAGTGGTAGCTGATCGCGTCGTAGCCACCAAACTCCGTGGACCAGATCCAACCGGGTGTTCCAGCCGATGCAAGCACGAGTGCAGCGAGCGCGGGCGCCGATGCGAACAGCAACCACGCTCCCGCGGGTGCTGCATCTGTGGTCTGCAGCCGAAGGCACATCGTGACGCCGCGCCTCTGCAGCGCAAGCGAACGCCAGAGCAGCACCACTCCAGGCACGAGCAGAACCACCGCAGCGATCCGCGACTGCGCGCGCGAGAAGACGCCGAGCGTTCCAGCCGTGCAGTCGATGGTCAGCAGGACTGCGCAGCCGAGCGCGAGCGCCACAGGCCACGGCACTCCGCCGAGCCGCAGGAGACGAACGCACGCCACACCGAGTCCGAGCGCCGACAGCATCCACGCTGCGGGTCCTGAAATGTGCATCAACACCCGAAGCAGCGCATCCGCGCCGCGACTCTCACCCGAAAGTGTGGCAGTTCCGCCGAACCAGACCAATGCAACAAGCAGCGCTGCCCCCGCCAACCATGGAATCCGACGAGGCCGCAGCAGCAGCCCGTACGCCATCAGTCCTTGGAACCGGCTCCGACTGGCTGCGCACCCTTGACATGGGCGGCAAGCGTGTCGAAGGTCACCGGGTCGTGGATCGCAATCTCGCTGAGCATCTTGCGGTTGAGCAGGATGCTTGCGTTGGCGAGAGCGGCGATCAGTTGGCTGTACCGAATCCCGCGCATGCGGCATGCGGCCGTGATGCGTGTGATCCACAGGCTGCGGAAGTCACGGCGGCGGAGGCGGCGGTGAATCCACGCGTTGCGACCAGCTCGCATGAGCGCGACCTTCGCCTGCTGCTTCAGTCTGCTCTTTGTTCCGAAGTAACCGCGCGCTTCGCGCAGCAGTTTGCGGCGGGCTTGTGTTCGTGCCGCGCCTTTGCGTGCTCGTGCCATGAGAGAGAACTCCTCTTACTCGTGCCGTGCCTTTCGGCGCGGCGGACGCTCGACGGGGCCGTTCACTGCGAACGGGCTTTCGATCCCGGCGGGCAATGCGAATGCAATCGTCAGTCGGCGGCTGCCGCTGCGGCTGCGGGGGATTCCTTGCGCACCGCATGCTGCTGCTGCGAGAGCAGGCCACGGTTGAGGAGCTTCCCATACATCTTCATGTCGCCATCACGAGCAAAGCGACCCTTGCGATAGGTCTGCACGGTCACACCGCGCTTGTTGCTCTTGAGATGGCGGCTGTTGGGGCTGAAGAAGCGGACCTTGCCGGTCTTTGTCACCTTGATTCGCTTGGTCAGTCCCTTGTGTGTCTTCTGCTTGGGCATGGTGGGCACCTTTTATCGAGCCGCGCAGACTACCCGCACCTGTGCCACCGCGCAACACCTTGCCCAGACTCGGGCTTGTGGGAGGGCGTTCAGTTGACGAGCAGGATCTCGAGCGCACTCGGACCGGCTCGGCGGAAATCGATTGTTTCCTGGCCATCTCGCCCGCGAATCACCCAAATGTTGTCGCTCGCAGTGTTCGGAGCGACCTGCAGCCGTGGCGAGCCGAGCCACACGGCCGAACCGTCCGAGAACAGAACGTTCTGACCAGACTGTCCGTGGTTGGGCGAGTTGAGATCGAATGTCGGTGGCATCATCCCACGCTGCACGAGTCCCTGCACGGGGTTCGCGTCGGCTGCGACTGGACTGCGCGCGGTGGCGGCAAGCTGCAGTTGCGACCGATGCGTGGGAACGCGGTAGGACAAGTTGCGCGCGCCATTGCAGCGTGTGCAGTTCGCGTTGCAGTAGCCCTTCGTTGAGAGCAGTTCGAGATGGCGCGCGTTCTCTGCCATGGGCGCCGCTTGCTCTGTCGGACCGCTCAGGAAGCCGGCGAGTCCCGCGGTCATCGGCAGCATGCCCCGATGATCCGCCGCATACGCGGCGAGCCCGCCGCCAAGACTGCGCAAGCTGTTCGCGCAGAGCGACTGCGAGTGTGAGCGGCGGACCTGCGCAGTCACGGGAATCGCGACGCCCGCCGCAACGATCAGCAGCGCCGCGATGGCGACGAGATTGGGCAGACCCCAACGGCTTCGCGGCACATGCCACTGCGGCAAACGCCAGCGTTCTCGAGTCTGCTCATCCGCGCGCGCGACGCGTGCAAGCGTCGCCTCCACCAGCAGTTCGCTCGGTGGATCCACTGGATAACGATCGATCGCGTTCAGTTCGCCGAGCAGCCGCTCCGCGTTCGCGCGCAATGCCGCGGGCATCCGTCCAATGCAGGATCGGTCGAAGCCGGCCTCAATCAGGTACTCGAGTGCCGCCGCATCGCGCTCATCCTCGAAATCTTCGTGCACGTCGTTCATGGTCATGTCTGTTCTCGTTGCATCCTGTTCGCGCCCTGAATCAGGAGTTGTTCGCTCGTTGGTCGATCATCTTGATCACGCACCCTTGTTCGATTCTTGCGTGCGCCCAGGTCCGCCGCCTGTTCGTCGCCGCCACTGCGTGGAAAACAATGCCACGGCTGCATGCATTCGGCTCTTGATCGTGCCGAGCGGAACGCCGAGCGCGTCCGCCACCTGCTGATAGCTGAGCCGCTGAAAATATCCAAGGAGGATCACCTCGCGGTGGTGCGCCGGCATGCCATCGAGTACCTCCTTCACCAGCGCGCCTTCATCACGGGCCGTCGCGAACGCCTCCGGCGCCTCGTCCTGCGCCTCGACGAGGTCGCCCATCGTGGCGCCATCATCATCGCTCAGTGGCTTGTCCAAGCTCGCCGCGCGTCGACGCTTCGCGCGCCGATGAAAGTCGCGCGCCTTGTTTGATGCGATCGTGTAGAGCCATGGCTTGAAACGGCGATCCGCATCGAACGAGTCCGCAGAGAGGTGGACTTGCAGCATCGTGTCCTGAAAGACATCGTCGGCAGCGGCGCCCGAACCAAGGAATCGCGCGAGGAATCCGTGCAGGTCGCGGCGGTAGCGTTCGACAAGCGTGCGGAACGCATCGGGGTCTCCATCGCGGTGGCGCGTCAGGAGCGACTCATCCGATGCGGCATCCATGCCTTGGTCGGCCATCGTGAGGGGCAAAGTACCCGACTCTCCGTGCGGCGCACGGATCCCCGCGCTTCGTGTCGCTCGAACCGACTCAGCGCACGCAGCTGTGAACTTCGACTCGATTGTCCGTGTGAGTTTCGCTGCGCTGCGCGCGCTCGCGTCAAGCCCCGCGTGCACTGCACTTGCTACGGCCTGCAGCCCCGCCGCGGCGGGCGAAGGGTGCTGGAGAGCAAGTGCATTGCACGGGAGCATCGGGTTGCTACGATCCGTCGCCCTCGGGAGTTCAAGGAAATACCTCGCCCATGCCAGTGCCGATCAGCCAAATGTGGACCGTCGCGACCTATGTGCTCGGGCAGAAGCTCCGTGGCCGCAAGCGGTATCCGCTGGTTCTGATGCTGGAACCACTTTTTCGCTGCAATCTTGCCTGCGCTGGCTGCGGCAAGATCCAGTATCCCGCCCACATCCTCAAGCGCGAACTGTCCGTGGCCGAGTGCTTGAAGGCGGTCGATGAATGTGGCGCGCCGATGGTCTCGATCCCTGGCGGCGAGCCACTGCTCCACCCGCAGATTGCGGAACTGGTGCGTGAACTGGTCGCGCGCCGCAAGTACATCTACCTCTGCACGAACGCGCTGCTTCTGAAGGAAAAGCTCGAAGCGGGTTGGTTCAAGCCGAGCAAGTACCTCACCTTCAGCGTTCACATGGACGGCATCGAGGAGCACCACGACTTCGCGGTCTGCCGCGAGGGGACGTTCCAGAAGGCGATCGAAGGCATTCGACTCGCGGTGGAACGCGGCTTCCGCGTGACCACCAACACAACGCTCTTCGATGGTGCGGATCCGAACGCGGTGCGACAGTTCTTCGATGAGATGATGGATCTCGGCGTCGAAGGCATGATGGTCAGCCCCGGCTATGCGTACGACAAGGCGCCGGATCAGAAGAGTTTCCTGAAGCGTCAGAAGACGCATGAGCTCTTCGAGATGGTGCTCTCCAATCGCCGCGATGGACGGCAGCGTTGGCGCTTCAATCAGTCGCCGCTCTTCCTCGAATATCTCATGGGTCGCCGTAGTTTTGAGTGCACGCCGTGGGGCAATCCGACTTTCAACATCTTCGGATGGCAGAAGCCCTGTTACCTGCTGAACGAGGGCACGGCGGATTCCTTCCGCGAACTGATGGAAGACACGGAATGGGAGCGCTATGGACGCGCGTCGGGCAACCTGAAATGCCAGAACTGCATGGTGCACTGCGGACATGAGCCGAGCGCCGTGGACTACACGTTCTCCGCGCTCCCTGGAATGTTCGCGACCGTGAAGGCGATGCTGTTCGATACCTACGCGAGTCCAGTGGCGCGCGAGAGGCTGCGCGAGGAGGCCGCCAAGCCTCATGGGCCTCGTGCGCATCTTGTGCAGCTCGGCTTCGCGCAGGATGTCCGCGAAGTGGAACACACTGCCGCGTAAAGAGCGCGCCGCGTGGGCTGACTCAGCCGTGCGCCAAAGCCGAAGTGTTCACACGATGCGTTGGTGAACCGCCCTGTGCCGCCGTCACCACATCGCGCACGACCCAACTCATGTTCTCCATCGCGGTTTCGCTGCGGCTTGCCAAGTGCGGTGCGAGGAACGCGGCGCGCAGTCCAAGCAGCGGGCAGTTCGCCGCGATCGGCTCTGGGTCGTGCACATCGAGAATGGCGCGCGCCGACGGGTTCGCCGCGAGAAACTGCGCCAGATCGCCCGCGGGCAGCACCATGCCGCGCGATGTGTTGATGAGCAGCACATCGGGCCGCAACTGCGCCAGCCGATCGGCGCCGAGAAAGTTGCGATTGGAAGGTCGCCCATCCACATGAACGCTGATCACATGGCTTTCGGCCAGCAACCTGCTGAGTGGAACGATCTCGCCGCCGCCACACTGTGATGCATCGATCTCGCGCACATCGTGAAGCAGTACATGGAAGCCGATCGCCGCGGCAACCTGTGCGAGGCGCGTTCCAATGCGCCCCACGCCAAGAATCCCGAGCGTGAGTTCACTCATCTGCCGCTGTGCGGCGATCTCGCTGCGCGCGGCGTCCCACGCCGACTGATCGAGTGCGCGGTCCAGGAATACGCGCGGTCGAAGCGCGTCGCACAGCAGGCAGAGCACATACTCCACGACCGCCTGCGTGTTGGCGTCTGGAGTATTCACGACCATCACGCCGCGGCGATCGCACGCGGCGAGATCGATGTTGTCCACGCCAACGCCCGCGCGCCCGACCACACGAAGTGCGGGCAGCCGTGCGAGCAGTGCGTCGTCCACGGTGGTGTAGGTACGCACGACCAACCCAAGTGCCATCGGCGCGGCGGCCGCAAACGCGGCCGTGTTTGGCGCCGCCTCCGTGACTTGCGCAGCTCGCTTCAGCCATGCCAAGGGCGCATCTGCCAGCCGTTCGGTGACCAAAATGGGCAGTTTTTCCATCTTCATGTTGCGCCGAGGCGGAGCAATGCTACGGTAGGGTCATGGACACGCGGTCGAGGAGCGCTCAATGCCAGACTGCCCGTTCCGCCGCACGCCGAGTGGCTGCACTCGGGGCGGCTGTCGTGGCATCCACGGCGTGTTCGCTCAGCGTCTTGGCCGATGACATCGGCTATGAGGAACTCGTTGCGCGGCTTGGCGGTACGGTGCCCACCGGTTCGGGTGTTCGCGCCGCGCAGTGCGAGGCAGCTGAGGCAAGTGGAACGCCCGTTCCGTATGGACCCAACCAGGCATTGCCTGAGTTTTCGGGCAAGACATTCTCCGCACAAAGTGGAACGCCCGCCGTCAGTTCGCACGCAACAGTTGTCGCGGGCGTTTACTACAGCAACAACAGCATCGCGCGCGGAGTCGGAACGATTTATCTCTACGAGGCGAACAGTTTCATCTCCTCGCATTTGCGCTACGGTCAAGGATCGTCGGTCGCTCCGGTCACGCCACCGTCCGTGCTCATGAAGGTCTACAACCACAGTTGGATCGGCGGGCTCTCGGGGACCACGCCCACTGCGGGTGATCTTGAAATCCTGCGCAGAGCCGACTTCCAGATGAACCGCGACGACACGCTGTACTGCGTTGGAATGAACAATGGCGCCACGAGCCCGACCTATCCGCTGATGGCCATGGGATACAACGGGCTCTCCGTGGGTCGCATGGACGGCGAACACTCTCGCGGTGATGTGCCAGCGGGCGCGGATGGTCCGGGACGGATGAAGCCCGAGATTGTTGCGCCCGGGAACGCCACAAGTTGGGCAGCACCGCTTGTTGGGGCTGCGGCGTTGCTGCTGTACGACACGGCACTCAGCACGCTCGCGAGCAATCCAAACGCGGATGAAACCACGGTCATCAAGGCGTGCCTGCTCGCTGGTGCGACGCACCGTGCTGGATGGACGAACAATCCAGTCAGCTCTGGTGCACAGCGCGGGTCCACGGTGAAGCCGCTCGATGCAGTGTCGGGAGCTGATCTGGTGAACATCGATCGGAGCCATCGCATACTGACCGCCGGCGAGTTTGCGGGTGCGACGAGCGCGGCTGCTGCGGTCGCAGGCCCGATCATCGGCTGGGACTTCGAGAACCTTCCCGCCACCAACGCGTCACGATTCTGGCGTTTCAGCATCTCGCAGTCCGCGCCAGAGCTGTCGGTGATCGCGTCGTGGAACCGCGTGGCAACGACTTCGATAGCCGTTCCACAGTTGGCAGACCTCAGTCTCGCGCTGCTGCGGGTCGGCACGGACGGCATCGCGGTGCCGCTCGAAGGTGAGGCGGGCGCAGCGTTTTACGGATCGGGCAATGTGGCGAGCCGATCTGCGGTCGACAACATCGAACACTTGTATGTGCGCGATTTGGCAGCGGGCGATTACATCATTCAGATGACCCGCGGTGGGTCGAGCACGGCTGCTGCGCCCTTCGCGCTGGCGTGGTTTGTATCTCCACGCGCGGCGGATCTGAATCAGGATGGCGTGGTGGGGGGATTGGATCTCACGGTTCTGCTGGGCAGCTGGGGATCGCCAGGCATTGCGGACATCAACCGCGACGGCACTGTGGACGGTACGGATCTCACCGTTCTGCTTTCGAGTTGGGGCTGATCGACACCGCCGTTGATCAGCAGCGGGGAACGGTCCCCGCGTTTCACCGCGCAGCCTCTACTCTTGCGCCCCGATGCGACCGAGGCGAACCGATGCGCTCATCATGGGCGTCCTGTTTGCAGTCCTTGGCTGCTTCCTGATCGTGCCGATCGGGCATGCGGTCTCTGGCGCGCTTCATGATGAACGCGGCTGGACGCTCTTCCATCTGCAGGATGTACTCCGCGATCCGCAACTGGTGGCCGGACTCCGAAACGCGCTCGTCATTGCCGCATGCACCACACTGCTCGCGGCTGTCATCGCGCTGCCCGTCGCGCTCGTGAGCGCACGATGCGCGTTCTTCGGCAAAGGGCTGCTGAACGCCCTGCTCCTCGCGCCGCTGATCCTGCCACCGTTTGTCGGTGCGATCGGTATGGAGGCGATCCTGGGTCATGAAGGCAGCTTGAACGCACTGCTGCGTCACTTCGGTCGAACGGGACCGCCGCTCGATCTGCTCAGCGGCGGTGGGTTCGGCATCATCGTGCTGCTCGAAGCGCTGCATCTGTATCCGATTCTCTTTCTCAATGTGCTTGCAGCGCTTGCCAACATCGATCCCGCGATGGAGGAGGCTGCGCGCAACTGCGGTGCAGGTCCGTGGAGGCGCTTTCGGCGAATCACGCTGCCGATGCTTCGGCCGGGCTTCTTCGCGGGCGCGACGATCGTGTTCGTTTGGAGTTTCACGGAACTCGGTACACCGCTCATGCTGGGTTTCCGCACCGTGACGAGCGTGCAGATCTTCGATGGACTCAAGGAGATCGAGACATCGCGGCAGCCGTATGCGCTGACGCTGCTGATGTTCGCCGTCGCGACCGCGATCTACCTCGTGGGGCGCGCCACGCTCGGGCGCGCGCGCGGTGGCGCATCGACGAAGGCGTCCGTGCGGCGCACCGAGCGCGTGCTCGGGCCTCGCGGAGCGGTGGGTGCGTGGGCGCTCATCGGCGGCGTGTGTTGCATCGCGTGTCTGCCGCATATTGGCGTCGTGCTCAGTGCACTCAGCGTTCCGGGCAGTTGGTATGGCACAGTGCTTCCACAGGCATGGACGCTCGACAACTTTGCCGCGGCGCTGCAACATCCGCTCGCGGCAGGCGCGGTGCGCAACTCGCTCTTCCTCGCGGGGTTCGCGGTGCTGATCGATCTCATTCTCGGCGTGGCGGCCGCTCGCATTCTGGTTCGTACCCAGTTGCCGCTGCGTTGGCTGCTCGATGCGCTGATCATGCTGCCGATCGCCGTGCCCGGTCTTGTGATGGCGTTTGGTTTCGTATCGATGAGCCTCGCATGGCCCTTCGCGGGTCGCGCGCCCGAGTGGCTCAGTTGGCTGTCGGCTGTCATGCCCGCTTCATGGTGGGAGTGGCTGTCGAACGCACCGCTTGCGGCGATGGGCAATATCGTCGGCGCCACGCCCAACCCTGTGCCGTTCCTGGTGATCGCCTACGCGATCCGTCGGCTGCCATATGTGGTGCGTTCCACCGTGGCGGGCCTCGAGCAGACGCCCGTCGATCTTGAAGAGGCTGCGGCGAGCGTCGGGTCGGGACCCGCGCGCACCCTGCGCCGGGTGGTCATTCCGCTCGTGGCGGCAAACATGGTGGCGGGGGGACTGTTGGCGTTCAGTTTGTCGATGCTGGAAGTGTCCGATTCGCTGCTGCTTGCGCAGCGTGAGGCGAACTACCCCGTGACGAAGGCGATCTACACGCTGTTCGACCGCCTTGGCGATGGACCCGCCATCGCGAGCGCGATGGGAACATGGGCCATGCTGCTGCTTGCCGCCACGCTCGCTGCGGCGAGTTCCGTTCTTGGGAAGCGATTGGGCGCCGTGTTCCGAGGGTAGTTCCTATACTTCGGTTTCCATGCCGTTCACCTTGCAGCCAGATGAGGGCTACGGACTCGACATCGAGAGCACCGAGTACCTCAAGGATCATTTTCAGTCGCCCGACCGCTGGGTGCTGAACTTCGGTCCGCAGCATCCCGCGACGCACACCACGCTTCGGCTCGTGCTCGAACTCGATGGCGAACGCGTCGCGCGCGCCACGCCGCACATCGGCTATCTGCACTCGGGTTTCGAGAAGCTCGGCGAGCATCATGATTACAACCAGTATGTCTGCACGATCAGCCGCATGGACTACGCGTCGCCGATCTGCAACGATGTCGCGTGGCACGAAGCGTGCGAGCGGCTGATGGGGGTCAACCTGACGCCGCGTTGCAAGGTGATTCGCACGATCATGGGGGAACTTGGGCGCATTCAGAACCACCTGCTGTGTGTGGGCGCGGCAGGTCTCGATTTGGGCGCGTTCACAAGCTTTCTGTATGGGTTCAACGAGCGCGAATTCATCTACGACATCCTCGAGTATGTCTCTGGCCAGCGCTTCCATCCCGATTGGACGCGCGTGGGGGGCGCGTGGCGCGATCTGCCCGACGACGATGTGTTCGTCCGCATGGTGCGCGAGTTCATCGATGTTCGCATGGCGAAGGCGCTGCGCGATGTCGAGACACTGTTGAACCGAAACCGCATTTTCACGGAGCGTCTCGAGGGCGTGGGCGCGCTGCCTGAAGCGGACGCGATCGCGTGGGGTGCGACGGGACCATGTGCTCGCGCCTCGGGCGTGCGGCGCGATGTTCGCAAGGACGATCCGTATCTGTGCTTCGCGGACAACTGGGATGGGCAGGGTGCCAGCGCCGTTCAGTTCTCCGTGCCCGTGGCGACAACGGGCGACTGCCTCGCGCGATACCACGTGCGGCTCGAGGAGATGAAGCAGTCGGTCACGATCATCCGGCAACTCATCGACCGAATTCCCAAAGGCCCGATCGATGCGGTTGGCGACAACAAGGTTCGCTTGGCGGACAAGGGTGATGTGTATGGGTCGATCGAAGCGACGATCCAGCAGTTCGAGCTCGTCATGCACAACCGCGGCTTCGAGACGCCGGTGGGCGAGGCGTATGGCGCGATCGAAGGACCCAACGGCGAACTCGGCTACCTCATCGTCGCGGATGGCGGTCGATGCCCCTTTCGCGTTCGTGTGCGTCCGCCGATCTTCTACAACTTCCAGCTCTTCCCGCGGCTGATCGAGGGGCACCAACTTGCCGACGCAGTCGCCGTGCTCGGATCGCTGAACATCATCGCGGCGGAACTGGACCGCTGACCAACGGAGATCACAGAACATGTCCTGGAAGACAAAGCCCTCCGCCACGATGAAGGTGCCCACGCGGGCGCAGCCCTGGTGCACGCCGCAGATGCTGCAGCGCTGGACGGACACGATCCTGCCCAAGTACGCCGTGAAGCACGGGGCGCTCATGCCGATTCTGCACGATGTGCAGCACACCTATCGCCACATCCCGCAACAGGCGATGCTGGAGATCGCGTCGTTCCTCGGCATCGCGCCAAGTGAAGTGCTCGACACGGTCTCGTTTTACGAGGAGTTCACCACCGAGCCCGTCGGGCAGTGCGTGATCGGTGTCTGCCACACGTTCGCGTGCGAGGTCTGCGGCCACAAGGAAATCCTCGACCGCGTTCGTGAGCGTCTTGGCATCGAGCCGCACGAGACAACGGAAGACGGCCGCTTCACGCTGCTGACGCTCGAGTGCCTCGGATCGTGCGACACAGCGCCCGTCGCGCTCTTCAACGACACGCTGCATGAACGCCTCACGGTGGAGCGGGTGGATGCGCTCATCGATGAAGCACTGAAGGCGCCCGCGAAGGACTCGCACGGATGAGCAGCGCCGCGGACGAACCGCAGCCCTCGTTGGCGCACAACTGTGGCGCGTTCCTGGGGCACATCTTGAAGGCGATTCGCACGCCCGTCGTGCCTGCGTCGCGGGACACGCATACCGTTCAAGCCGTGATGCACGAGAAGCAGGTGGGTGATGTGACCTTGCGGCGCATCGTCATTGATCAAATCGTCACCGCACCCGAGACACGCGCGCACTGCAGCGGCGCGCCAGACAGGAACAGCCCATGAGACTTGCCGAGCCGATCCTGACCCGACGCATTCCATCCGTCCCGCACGGCGATCCGAAGGATCGACGCACCGTGGACTACGACGCCTTCGTTCGCGCGGATGGATACAAGGGACTGGAGAAGGCGCTCGATATGGATTCGGCGGCTGTCGTTGCGCTTGTGAAGGATGCGTGTCTACGCGGGCGTGGCGGTGCGGGGTTTTCCGCGGGACTGAAGTGGTCGTTCGTGGCTCCCGATGATGGCAAGGGCCACCGCTACCTCTGCATCAATTGTGACGAGGCGGAACCAGGGACGTTCAAGGATCGCCTGCTCGTGGACTTCGATCCGCATCTCGTGCTCGAGGGAATCGCCATCGCGTGTTGGGCCTGCAAACTCGATGTGGCATACTTCTTCATTCGTGGCGAGTACCACCATCAGGCGCGCGTGATGCAGCGCGCGATTGATGAGGCGTATGCGAAGGGCATCTTCGGCAAGCAGGGGCTGCTGCGCGGCAAGGTGAAGCACACGGTTGACTGCTATCTCCACCGAGGCGCGGGCGCGTACATCTGCGGCGAGGAGACGGCGCTGCTCGAAGCGGTCGAAGGCAAGCGCGGTTGGCCCCGCGTGAAGCCGCCGTTCCCTGCCGTGAAGGGGCTGTTCGGTCGACCGACCATCATCAACAATGTGGAAACGCTCGCCGCCGTCCCCGACATCATGCTGCGCGGTCTTGAGTGGTGGAAGTCCATCGGCACGAATGGCATGCCAGGCGGTCAGCCCTCGTGGGGCACGAAACTGATGGGTGTGTCTGGCCATGTGGCTCGGCCAGGGTGCTTTGAAGCGCCGCTCGGCATTCCGCTTCGCACGCTTGTGGACGACTACTGCGGCGGCATGCGCGGCGGCAAGCGTTTCAAGGGCGCGATCGCGGGCGGTGTGTCGATGGGCGTTCTCGGCACGGACCAGTTCGATGCGCCCATGGACTTTGACATTGGACGGAAGTACGGCGTGCTTGGGCTCGGTACCGCGTGCCCAACGGTGTTCGACGAGGACACGGACATGGTCGCCGTCACGCGAAACTGCGCGCGCTTCTTCATGAACGAGTCATGTGGGCAGTGCACGCCGTGCCGCGAGGGTTCCGGGTGGATGTTCAAGATGCTGCTGCGTATCGAACGCGGCGATGCGACCACCGGTGATCTGGATCTGCTCGAGGAGGTGGCTGGATCGATGGGGCTCAGTGAAGGCACCACCATCTGCGGCCTTGCCGACGGCAACAACTGGCTCGTGCGCACCATGCTGAAGAAGTTCCGCGGTGAGTTCGAGCGGCGCGTCAAGCCGAAGTTCGTTCCGCTGCATCTCTCCGCTCGGTGAACGCTCCCTCCCCGCTGATCGAGGTCGTCTGCGAGGCACCAGTCGATGCGGCGCATTGGCAGCGTCTCACGGTCGCTGCAGTCGATGCGGTGTCCAAGCGGGAGGGCGTGCGCTTCGTGCGGGTCTCGGTGCGTGTTCTTCGTGATCCGACGATGGCTCTTTTGCATGAACGCCATGCGAACGAAGCGGGCACGACCGATGTGCTGGCGTTCGTGGAGCAGGGAGCGGAGGGACTTGAAGTGGATCTGGCGATCTGCCACGATGAGGCGCAGCGTCGAGCATCGCAACTGGGGCATGCAGGCGCGGATGAGTTGGCGCTCTACCTGGTGCACGGCCTTCTTCATGCGGCGGGATTTGTGGACGACGATGACGCGGGCTGTGCGCGCATGCGAGGGGCGGAGAAGGATGTGCTGCACGCACTTGGAGTCGGACGCGTCTACCCTGAACCATCATGATGGAGTCCGCCTACCTCACTAGTTTCATCGTGGTGGTGTTGGCGACAACGCTTCTCTCGGCGCTCAATCTTGCGCTTGGGCAAACGAGCATCAGCGAAATGCACCGCCGCTTTGCGCGGTCTGGACGCGAACGCGCTGCAGACTGGATCGCAGCGAACACGACGCCGCTCGAGCATTCAGTCGCGTTCTATCGAACTTTCGGACGATTGGCGGCGTTGCTGCTGATGCTGGAGATGTTGCATCAGGATTCGCTGACGAGACTGCCGCTTCCTGATGTGCTCATGGCGCTTGTGCTTGCTGGCACCGTGCTGTGGGCGATGAGTACCGTCGCCGCGGGGGCGATCGCGCGCTACGCGGGCGTGCAACTGATCACCACATTTCATCCGCTGCTCGTCGTGCTCTTCTGGTCAGTCTGGCCGATACTGTGGCTCGGACGAGGCATCGACGAAGCGGTACGGCGGCTCTTTGGCGCCCAGCCGATGGATGAGCGTGCGGAGCAGGATCTGATGCACACGATTTCGGACACCGCGCGCGTGGGCGGAATCGATCCACTCGCGGCGACCATCATCCGCAACGCTGTCGAGTTCCGAAACACGGTGGTGTCGGATGTGATGACTCCGCGCACACAGATCGAGGGTATTGCGTACACCGATGACATCGCGACCATTCGGGCATTCATTGCCACCGCTGGCCACTCGCGCATCCCCGTGTACGAGGGCGGTCTCGACAATGTTGTCGGCATTCTTTATGTCAAGGACCTTGTGCGGCTGCTTGGTACGCCACCCGACGGGTTCGTGCTTCTGCCGCTGCTGCGGCAGCCGCCGCGCGTTCCAGAGAGCAAGGCCGTCAGTGATTTACTGATCGAGTTTCAACGCACGGAGGTCCATCTTGCGCTCGTGGTCGATGAGTTTGGCGGCACGGCTGGTTTGGTGACGATCGAGGATGTGCTCGAGGAGATCGTGGGCGAGATCTATGACGAGCATGAGCCGCATTCCGAGATTGAGCCTGTCATCATGGGAAGCGCTGCGGCGGGCTGGGAGGTCGATGGGCGAATTCCCGTGGAGACGGTGGCAGCGGAGACAGGTCTGCCGCTGCCGCCCGATGATGGGTACTCGACCATCGCTGGTCTGCTGCTTGCGCACTTCGGGCGTATCCCGCAAGTCGGCGACACTTTCGCGGCTCATGGCGGGCGTTTCACCGTCACATCATCCACGCCCACACGCGTGATGAAGGTGCGGGTTGAGACTGTCGCGGCCGAGCAGGCGTGAAGCAAGTCAGCCGAACTCGTCGCCGCGGAAGGTCGACGCGAGATATGCCTCACGGACGAGCGGGTCGTTGATGATTGCACGCGGTTCACCATCACGCAGATTCTTGCCTTCGTGAATGATGTAGGCGCGGTGGCAGATTCGCAGCGTCTGCTGCACATTGTGGTCGGTCACAAGAATCGAGATGCCTTGCTCGGCAAGGCGCCGTACTTCGCTCTGCAGTTCCTCCACGGTGTGCGGATCGACGGCCGCGAAGGGTTCATCAAGAAGGATCAGCCGCGGCTTGGTGATGAGCGACCGTGCGATCTCGAGTCGTCGGCGTTCGCCACCCGAGCATGTGCGCGCCTGTTCCCGCCGCTTGTGCTGCAGCCCGAACTGTCCGAGCAGATCGTCGCATGCCTTCTGTCGCTGCGCGCGAGTCAGCGGTCGCGTTTCCAAGATCGCGAGCAGGTTGTCCTCGACGGACAGTCGCTGGAACACGCTCGGCTCCTGCGACAGATAGCCCATGCCCGCGGCGGCGTGGCGGTACATCGGTTCATTCGTGACAACCTTGCCGTCGAATGTCACGCGCCCCGCCTCGGGCGTGATCATCCCGATGGCCATTCGGAAACTCGTGGTCTTCCCGGCCCCATTGCGACCGAGGAGTCCCACGATCTCGCCCGCGTCGACATGGAACGACACCTGATCGACCACGCGCCGACCGTTGTAACTCTTCACCAACCCATGCGCTTCAAGAAGGGGCACGACCTGCGGAGTGTAAGCGCGCGATCGCGATAGAATCCCGAGCGTGCCTCGGACTGCCCTGAGCCTCGGACTCGCGCTGCTGATGCTCGCCGCGCCCGCGTGCGTACGCCGCACCATCGCGATCACATCCACGCCATCGGAAGCGCTCGTGTATGTGAACGAACGCGAGGTCGGGCGAACGCCCTGCGAGGTCGACTTTCTCTTCTATGGCGAGTACGACGTTCGCTTGAAACTCGATGGATACGAGTCGATTGTCGGATCGGGTACGGCGTCCGCGCCGTTCTGGGATTTCATCGGCGCGGATCTTGTGAGCGAGATTGCGCCGCTCAATCTCGAGAGCCGAGTCGAGTGGCACTTCACCTTCGTGCCTGCGGATGGCAGCTTCCCAAGCCTCTTTGAACGCGCCCGTTCGATGCGGACTGCGGTACTCGAAGACAAGAGTCTTGCTGATGCCGAAACGACCGCCCGCGCTGCTGCCGTGAACGACGGCAAGGCAGCGAAACAAGCGCCCTCGATGAAGCCAGCGGAGATGGGATCCGGCGAGGCGCAAGGGGCGCTGCCGGGGAAGGGGGCTGCTGAAGTTCCTGTGCCACCTACGGAAGTGATGCCGCCCGTTCCCTGAAGTGTGCGATGCTGGTGCGCGCTGGGCTGGGGAAGCCTTGCGACGCTCACCGCCCGTGCGCTGCGATCACGACATCGATCGCGGGACGAGTGGTGGCGGGCCACTCGACATGCGCGAGTGACTTCACACTGACCCATGCGATGGAGCGCGCCGCAATCGCTCTCGGCACGGCGCCTGGCGGCAACTGCACCGCCTGCACATGAAAGCGCGGCGCAGGCTGACCCTCAGGCGGAGGCGGTTCAACCACACCAAGGTCTTGCCACTCGTGCGCGGCATCCGTGCAGTCCACGGCTACTTCCTCGAGCAACTCGCGCGCACCGGCGTCACGCGCGCTCTCTCCTGGCGCGATCTTGCCGCCCGGCAACTCCCAAGCCCCTGGAAGGATTTCGCTGTCGAGTGCACGGCGCGCAACCAGTACCTGCATGCATCCCTGCGCACTGCGCAGCAGAACGCACAGCACAACATCGATTCGCGCTGCCGTGGAGGGGGTGTTGGCGGGGGAAGTGTGGTGTGCTGTGGCCATGCGGGTAAACGGTGAAAAAGCCGCAAAATACCTGAAATTGCGCAGCCATTGACTCCGCGCCTCGGGGCAGGATAGCGTGGAATGTCCCTCATTCGGTTGCCTTCTTTGCAGCCTCGGCAGCGAGGCTGATCGAAACGCCGTTCGGTCGTGTCGGAGCGACCGGGCGGCTTTTTCATGCACTAACTTCTCGCCACCATGCGGCTCTCCATCACGCTCGTCTTCTGTCTCTGCTTCGCCGCACACGCGGAGACCACCGCATTCACTTTCGATCCAGTCGTGAACGCAGGCGCGCAGATCGCGCCCACACCAGCCGCGGATGCGCAGAGTGCCAAACCCGCATTCGGCACGAAGGACACTTGGCGCTGGCAAGTGCTGCTCGGCGGTATGACTGACTTCGAAGCCGCTGAGCAGGTCGAGTTTGGCTTCAGTGCCTCCTACTTCATCATTGACAACCTCTCCGTCGATTTCCAGATCGAAGGCGATTACATCGCGCAGCCTGTCGCGAACGCATGGGGTGGTGGTGGCACGATTCTCTTTCGCTGGCACTTTCTCGCTTACCAGACTTGGTCGCTCTACGCGGATGCGGGCTCCGGCGTGATCGCAACAACTGTGAACACCCCATCCGGCGGCACATCATTCAACTTCACGCCGCAGGCGGGTGCGGGCGTCTCGTTTGATGTGGCACAGGATCTACGACTCATGGTCGGCGCACGCTGGTACCACATCTCCAACGCGAATACCGGTGAGACGAATCCGGGGAGGAATAGTTTGATGGGGTATGTGATGTTGAGCGTGCCATTCTGACGGCGAGGATGCGCGCTGCGCGCGCATCTTCGTGCGCCTTCGGCGCACACAGCCTGCTGAAGCAAGCCTCGCGCGCCTTTCGCTCGACTGGTCCTCGCGCGCCCTCGGCATGCACCCTGCTGGGGCTCAGACAGCTCTCGCCTGCTCCACGGGGCTTCGCCCCGCGTTCGCAGGCTCGAGAACTCGCCCAGCAGGGGATGCCTCGGGCGCGCGCGGTC
>Ga0172367_10001636_pt1 | contig 31917 bp, 25 predicted proteins | sample Lak10m_FD_114542 | JGI IMG/M metagenome (GOLD analysis project Ga0172367, IMG submission 114542) | Freshwater microbial communities from Kabuno Bay, South-Kivu, Congo - kab_022012_10m | ecosystem: Environmental > Aquatic > Freshwater > Lake | place: Democratic Republic of the Congo: South-Kivu...
AACAGTGTTCGTAAATCTTTTACAGCATCAGCAAGAAATTCGATTGGTACTGCAATATCTTCATTAATGATTCCTGTTCCTTTTGCTCGAGAAGCACCAATGGAGGGAAACATTCCTTTTCGGATATTCCAATACTGTGAACGCACTGTGCTATCTTCAGAGAATACAGGTTCTTCGATGACTTGTACTTCTTGCAGTATTTGCGAACATTCGTTCAGCTTCAATTGCAAATCATTCATATCATGAGATTGATACTCAATCAAGATGCCTGTTCCGTCTTCACCCAATCGTGCAATGATATCCGGGGCACCTGCTTGAGTTTCAATGGAACGAAGAGCAGCTCTATCCATGATTTCCATTGCAGCAGGTTGAGTTGAACCCAAATGTGGAATTGCTTTGCAGGCAATATCAATAGATTCAAAAAAGAGCATTGCTGTTGATGCAAAGGGAAGTGTTGGTACGGTATGAAGTTCAGCTTTTGCAATAAAACCAAGCGTACCTTCTGAACCTATGAAAAGTCTTTTGATAATCTGAATGGGGTCACTTTCATCAAGAAATGCATTCAGACAATATCCGACCGTATTCTTCAAACGGTATTTACTTCGAATTTTTTTGGTGAGAGTGACTGATTGCCTAATCTGATCACGAATGGCAATGATGCCCTGCGATATCTCTGGTGCATGCTCAATCAAATGATCAATACCAAGAGGATCTGTAGTATCAATGATGCAGCCATTTGATAGAATGCAAGTGATGGAGTGTATCGTATGATAGGAATTATGTTCAATGCCACAACACATGCCACTTGCATTATTGGAGAGAATTCCTCCCATCATGCATGCATTGATGGAAGCTGGATCAGGTCCAATCTTTCGCTTATGTGTTGAAAGATAGCGATTGACATGTCCCCCAATTATTCCCGGTTGCACTGTTACGACCTTAGTCTCTGCATTAAAGGTGATATCTTTCCAATATTTAGAACAATCGACAATAAGTCCTTCGCCAATAGCTTGTCCGGATAAAGATGTTCCTGCAGATCTAAATGTTAGTGGAATTCGATGCTTAATTGCCCAAGCACATAATAACTGAATATCTTCTTGGGTTTTTGGAAAGACAATACCCAATGGAATCACGCGATATGCACTAGCATCATGTGCATAGAGAAGTCTATAGGGCAGATCAATCAATATATCATCGATTGGTAAAAGCTTCTGTAATGCCGCATATGCAGTCATTGGAAGCTGCGTGATTTTACTTGATGTCATGAATAAAATCTCTGTATAATCCCACCAATTCACTCGTACACATGGCAGTTGCTCCCCAGAGGTGATTGTTGGCATGTATTTGCCAACAAGGAGCAAGGACTTCAAATCCTTTAGAGCGCATTTTGGGTAGATGAATAATTTCGTGATCAAATGCCAATGCATAGAGTGGTACTGAGAATACTTCTTCTACTTCATGTTCATTTGGATAACAAGTGGGCCTATGATCTAGGACTCCAACAATCACATGCATGAGAGAATGTGAAGGTGGTACATACAGTGAAGATAATTGTCCAAGAACGGTTATCGAAGATTGCAGTATACCCAATTCTTCATGTGTTTCTCTGAGTGCTGTTTCTATAACTGATTCATTGCTTTCAGCTCTGCCACCGGGAAAGCTAATCTGTCCTTTATGATGAGAAACATGTTGACTTCGTATCGTAAACATTAATTCACTTCCTTGTTCTCCCGGCTGAAGAAGTGCTGCAACACCCGTTTGATGAGCATCATTGGGTATGAGTCTTGGTTCATTGGTTTGCTTTCCTTCGATGAATGGACTCATTCTTTGTTGATAGTCCCAACCGGGAAGTGGAAGCGTGAGGCGATAGCGTAAATAATCAATAAAAGCATCATGATTCATTTTTTTATCCTATACGGATTTTCTTGAATGAATTGTGACCAAGATTTAGCGCTTTGCTTTGGAGTGGATCGTTTCATTCCATGACATAATGCAACTGCTAATGCATCGGTGGCATCGAAAAAGGTGGTATCATCTTCAATCTTTAAGAGTGATTTTACCATGAAGCCTACTTGTTCTTTGCTTGCATTTCCATTTCCGGTTACTGCTCTTTTGACTTCTTTCGCAGAATATTCTATTACAGGGATGCTACGCTGATTTCCTGCAAGCATAGCCACTCCGCGAGCATGCGAGAGTTTGATGAGCGACTGTGCATTTTTTGCATAGAATGTTGCCTCAAGAGAGATTTCATCGGGAAGCGTTCTTTCAATCACTTGTATCAAATGTTCATAGATCATGCCAAGTCTTTGAGGCATGGAATCAAAGCGCTTTTTGGCTTCAACGACACCATATTCCAAAACCACAAAAGAATCCTTGCCGGTCTTTTCAATGACGCCATAACCGCAAATGACACTGCCGGGATCTATGCCCATGAATATCATTGAATTCTCTTTTGAAAATTGGAATACATCTCAAATGCTTCTTCAATAGTTAGAAATTCTGCAGGTCCAATCAATCGTAGTGCTTCAGAATCCGACTCTTTTTCAACAGTTAAGATATCACCTGATTGTACCTGTAAATCGATGGGATAATTTCCCAAAAAGACAGAAAGATTTGTATTCATTTTATAATTCTGATAAACATATGCCGTTGCTAATGCTCCTGTACCACAGGCAGCTGTCTCGCGCTCAACTCCACGCTCGAATGTTCGCAATTTTATGAGATTTCCTCGCATCGTCATTGCCAAATTTACATTTGCACCTTTGGGAAGATCAGGATGATTTCTCAAAGGTTCAGCTAAAGAACGAAAATCAAAACGGAAAAAATCATTGGCATGAATCCGATGATGAATGGCATCTATGATGAGATGATCTGAGCCATTATACACATGAAACGCATGTATCAAGCCTTTGTCTGTTTGTAAATGCAATTCTTGTACAATCGGTTCATTCGGAAATGTAACAGAAATATATCCGCCAAAATTCAAATAAAAACCTGTGTAAATGGTTCCCGCCATGAGGAATTTGACCATGTCAGTGTGATTTGGAAATTCCTCAAAGTGTTCCTCATGATATTTGATTGCACAACGAGCTCCATTGCCACACATGGCTCCATAAGAGCCATCAGGATTGAGAAAGTCAATAATGAACTCATAATCATTCACATCAGAAACTCTATATGCCAATAGTCCATCAACAGGAAAATGTAATGGATAATCTTTTGTCATAAAATTTGATAATTCTTCTATTGACAGATTGAGTTCATCATTATCTATCACCATGAAAATATTGCCGGCACCATGCATTAAGTCGAATGGTATTGCATTCCTTGACATATATCACCTGTTTTCAATTACACGATTTAGCGAAATTATCTCATGATGAAGTGCTTGCGCAATATCAGCATTTCCGGCGATGATAGAAGAAGCATTCAAAATATTCAATTCATTTCCGGCATAATCAATCACTATGCCACCTGCCTCACGAACGAGCAATGTCCCCGCCGCCATATCCCATGGTTGCAATGCAACTTCCCAAAATCCATCAAATCTACCGGCTGCAACATATGCTAAATCGAGAGCTGCTGAGCCAAGTCTCCGAATAGGGAGTCCCATGCCAATCAAATGAGAAAAATGTTCAATGCAATGTTGTGGATTTTCTTTAACAGAATATGGAAATCCCGTTACTAAAAATCCATTGAGTAAAGACTGTTGATGAGTCACAGTACATTTCTGTCCATTCAAGAAAGCACCACCTTGTATTTCTGCGGTGAACAATTCATTGGTCATGGGTGCATTGATGACTCCACACACAATACCATCGCTATTTACTGCGGCGATGCTAACACAAAAAAAGGGAATTCCATGGGCAAAATTGACAGTACCATCAAGTGGATCAATGATCCATGTAATGTCTCCATCTGAAGCATGATGTCCCGATTCTTCGGTCAAAATCTGATGATTTGGGAATGCGGTCCTTAGGGTTTCAATGATTATTGCTTCTGATTTGTGATCATATTCTGTTACAAGATCATGAATCTGTGATTTGGAAGTTATGGAGAACTTCGTGCCAAATCCTTGCTTTAAGACATTGCCGGCCTTCTGTGCTGCAACAATGGCCGTTTGTAGAAGAGTATTCATTAAGTATGCTGCAAATATTCTTAGCAAAAATACAAACTGTCATGAGTGTATCACAGTTTTTAATCTTGTACATAATTGATTTCATCCACGATACTTCAAATTGTTAAGTTTGTAGACATACTATCTACAGAAGTTGAATTCTATGTCCATACAGCAAAAGTCACAAGATACGGTATCAGTCATTACACTCGGATGCAGTAAAAATACGGTTGATTCAGAAGTATTATCGGGTCATCTTAAAGCTGCTCAATTGAATCTGGTTGATGATCCCGAACAGGCATCTACGGTGATCATCAATACTTGTGGATTCATTGATCTGGCAAAAGAGGAAAGTGTTTCAGCCATACTCGAAGCTGCAGAATTGAAGAAGAAGGGCAAGATTGATACATTGATCGTTGCGGGTTGTTTATCTGAACGATATGCTGATGATTTACGGAATGAGATTCCAGAAGTTGATCATTTCTTTGGCACCGAGGCATATGGTAATATCCTCAAAGTGGTCTCTCCTGACTTGAAATATGCCCTGCTAGGTGAAAGAGTAATTTCAACACCTCAGCATTATGCGTATATGAAAATCAGCGAGGGTTGCGATAATCCTTGCTCATTTTGTGCAATTCCTCTTATGAGAGGTCAACATCGTTCCAAACCAATTGAAGAATTAGTAAGAGAAGCGCAATCGCTCACAAGACAGGGCGTGAAAGAACTTGTTCTCGTGGCTCAGGATTCCACTTGTTATGGACTTGATATCTATGGCAAACGCAGTTTGGATTCACTGCTTCGCGCTCTTAGTGATGCTTCAGGTGCTGAATGGATCAGATTGATGTATGCTTATCCTTCAAAATTTCCGAAAGAAATATTACCGGTAATTGCTGAACGCGATAATATCTGCTCATATATCGATATGCCGATGCAACATATCTCAACGCAAATGCTGAAGTCAATGCGGAGAGGAATAACAAGAAGAGCCACTGAGGATTTGATTCATCATATAAAAGACACCGTACCCGGAATCACACTTCGTACCACATTCATTGTTGGATATCCCGGAGAGACAGAAGAAGATTTTCAAGAATTATGTGATTTTGTAAGTACGGGTTCATTGGACAGAATGGGTGTATTTACCTATTCCCAAGAAGATGATACCTATGCATATATTTTGGGTGATCCAATTCCGCAAGATGTCAAAGATGAGCGCCGCACAATATTAATGGACATTCAAAAACAGATTTCTCATGATGCAAATCAGGAATTGATAGGGAAAAGGGTTCGAGCAATGGTAGAGCAAGAAATCAATGGGGAATATCAATGTCGAACAGAAAGAGATGCACCCGAAGTGGACAATGAACTCTATGTGCGTTCAGACAAATCGCTCAAACCGGGAGACATGATCTGGGTTGAGATTGATGATGCAGCAGAATTTGATTTGTTTGGACATGTGGTAGAATAAAAAAAGGCCATCATAATGAAATGATGGCCTTAGACTATTGAAAGCTACTTATTTGATTGAGTAACGTAATAACTCTCGTAAGAATCCATCGCCTTTGAATTGAATAGGTTCTAGACCGGGAATGCTTACTTTTAAATCAAGTGCGGGGAATTCTTCTTTGACGATTCCAACATTTTCTGCAATCCACACATATTGCTTAACATTGATTGAATCAATTGCAATCTGACTTCCAAAAATAGTTATGGAAGGCTTTAGTGTTAAGGTCAATTCAAACTTGGATGTATTCGGATATGAGTTGCCTTTAATTGATTCTGTTGAAGTACCAATCTTCTTCCCACGCATTGTAATATTGGAAGATAATGGAATATTCTGTCCATTAAATGGAATGGAAACACCTGTAATGGAAGTATCGGCAATAACCCACTGAGAAGTAGCAGAAAAATCAGCAAATTTTGACCATCTTCTCGTTTGAGGTACAATTGAATTGATTAAATCTGTCAATTGAATACCCGGTGGAATGAATTGCCAATAACCCCAAACTGTTTGACCTTCTTTTGCATAATAATCCGTTCTCAATTTCTCATTGTTTCTGAAGACATCAAAAGCAAATGCAGTTTTTCCTTCTTTATTGGAAGATGTGCCAATAATCATTGAATCATTCACTACAGATGAAAGATCTGGATTGCCGGTCAATGAATCTAAGCGCGTAATGCTATACACATGATAACTGCCGGTTTTCAAAGGCATGATATCAGTATCAGCAGTCGGTGTTGTTGTGGTATCATCAGAGCATGATGAAATTCCGAGTGATAGTCCCATCGCAATCATGATGAAGACTGATGTGAAAAGTGATTTCATAGGTTTAACCTGTATAAATGGATTACATATTTCTACGATATTGTCCGCCAACTTGATATAATGCATTCGACATCTGTCCAAGTGAACACACTTTCGCAGCTTCCATCAATGCTTCAAACAGATTTCCATCAGAAATAGCTGTTTGTTTCAAATGATATAAAGCTGATTGCGCTTCCATGTCATGATGATGTTGATATGCTTTGACATTCGCAATTTGAAGTTCTTTTTCTTCGGTTGTTGATCTGATTACTTCTTGTGGAATGATGGTAGGAGATCCATTTTTGGAAAGAAATGTATTGACTCCAATGATTGGATACTCACCTGTATGTTTCAATGTTTCATAATACAAAGATTCTTCCTGTATTTTGTTTCTCTGATACATTGTTTCCATTGAACCCAATACTCCGCCTCTTTCTGAAATGCGATTGAATTCTGCATATACCGCCTCTTCTACGAGATCGGTCAATTCTTCAATGATGAATGAACCTTGCAAAGGATTCTCATTTTTGGCCAATCCCAATTCTCGATTGATGATAAGCTGAATCGCTACTGCTCTTCTTACAGATTCTTCAGTGGGAGTCGTAATTGCTTCATCATAGGCATTTGTATGCAGTGAATTACAGTTATCATAAATGGCATACAGTGCTTGCAAAGTCGTGCGAATATCATTGAAATCAATTTCCTGTGCATGAAGCGATCTTCCGGAGGTTTGAATATGATATTTCAGCATCTGTGAGCGCTCATTTCCACCGTATATATTCTTCATGGCTTTCGCCCAGATTCTCCTGGCAACACGACCGATTACTGCATATTCGGGATCAATGCCATTCGAGAAAAAGAAGGAAAGATTCGGCGCAAAATCATCAATATGCATTCCTCGTGAGAGGTAATATTCCACGAATGTGAAGCCATTTGCCAATGTAAATGCCAATTGTGTGATTGGATTCGCGCCTGCTTCGGCAATATGATAACCACTAATGGAAACAGAATAAAAGTTTCTCACTTGCTTATTGATGAAATACTCTTGTATGTCTCCCATCATCTTGAGCGCAAACTCAGTCGAAAAAATACATGTATTCTGCGCTTGATCTTCTTTCAAAATGTCTGCTTGAACTGTTCCACGTACGGTTTTCAGCGCGAGTTCTTTACATTGTGCATAGACATCGGCGGGAAGGACTTTGTCTCCCGTAATGCCCAAAAGTAATAATCCTAGTCCTGTATTGCCATCCGGTAATGCATGGCTATGTGTCAATGGATCTGAGCAATAGCTAGGTATTTCATGATTGGAATCAGCATACATTTGCGCAATCTTTGCTTTGACTTCTTCTTGGAGACCATGTTCACGAATATATTTTTCACATTCTTGGTCAATTGCAGCATTCATGAAGAATGCAAGGAGCATGGGAGCCGGACCATTAATGGTCATGGATACAGAAGTCTTCGGATCACATAAATCAAAACCTGAATACAATTTCTTTGCATCATTTAATGTTGCAATTGATACTCCACTATTTCCAATTTTACCATAAATATCCGGTCTGAAATCAGGATCTTCACCATAGAGTGTCACACTGTCAAATGCTGTGGACAAGCGTGCAGCCGGCATGCCATGACTGAGATAATGGAAGCGTTTATTGGTTCTCTCCGGTCCGCCCTCGCCGGCAAACATTCTCGTTGGATCTTCACCTGTTCTCTTGAAAGGATATACACCTGCTGTATAGGGAAATTCTCCCGGGAAATTTTCACGCATCGTCCAACGAACTATTTCACCCCAATCTTTGAATGAAGGTATAGAGATTTTAGGGATTTTCGTATGACTTAATGATTCAATAAAATTCTCAACTTTAATTTCTTTGTTTCGAACCATATAAGTGAATTCATCATTTCGATAATTTTCTGTAATAGCATCCCACGTTTCAATGATATTGCGAACTTCGGGTTTTAATTCCCCTACGAGTTCTTCATAGAGTGATTGAAGACTTGTGGTGATTTCATCTGTATTGGTGATGTTCTCTTGCTTTACTGACATGATTCGGCTCGATATGAGAGTGAATATGCATAAAAAGATATTGGCAAATTTACGGCAAAAACGCTAATGAATACTCAACTTAGATGGGCCTTTATTTGATTTTGGCATTTACCGAACCTCTGGTACCGGAAAACTTGGTTAATTCTGCTTCAATTGCGCCAATGATGACTTTTGTACTCACTTTTACAGGGATTTTCCGTTCATCATCTGTTACCCAAATAAGGATTTTTCCTTCGCTTTTAAATAGACCGCCCTTTGTTACCATTGGTTCAATCACTATGCAATTGAAAGTACCAGCTTCTACGTTTACTGTTTGTTTTCCATGGATTTTTACGCCAAGTGTATAGGTGCTATCATCCACAAAATTTTTCAAGTGAATGAGATCACCTTTTTTTCTGGACTTCAAGTCCATGGTTCTCACAAAGAAAAATGCAGATACGATATCATGAGAAAAAGTGGGGAAGGGAAATGATTTGTCACCGATGATTGCTTTTTTCCCTGCATGATCAAAGTATGCTTTCGCATCTTTACTATAACCACCTTCACGAATGCGTTGTTCGAAATAATATGGATAAATTCCATCTATGTCCACAATGGTTCGATACACATCATGTACACGGTATAACCAATCGAGTGATGTAAGTGATCGGACTTCAAACCTGATATCATAACAAGGTCTTCCCTTATAGAGCACCGACTTTGGTTGAATATGAAAATACGCATCACCGGCTTTTATAAATTGATAACCAACTTTATATTCCAGTTTTTCGCCTAATCCATATGCCTCATGTTCAATCAAGCGCAATGATTGCTGAGATTGAAGATCAATGATGCAGCATAAGCATGCTATCGTGAAGATGAATTTTATCATAAGTGAGCATGTACAAAAAACGGTAAAACAAATAATGTTTCACCGTTAGACATTCCACAAGTAATTATGGATTATTGCAAACGTAATGTTTGTCCGGATTTCAATTTTCCGTCACCAGCTTTTTTATTCTTCTTTTTTAGCTGACTGACAGAAATACCAAATTTATTCGCAATGCTCTTCATAGAATCACCTTTGCGCACTTTATACTGTTTTGGAAGTTTTGACGAAGATTTGCTTCGTGTATCAGAAGAACTTCCTTTTCCGGTGACTTTAGCATAGAGCTTGATTTTTTGTCCACGAACAATCTTGTTTGCTTTAATTCCGGGATTCCATGAACGAAGATCTCTTTCGCTCACATTATACATCGCCGCAATTTTGGAGAGTGTTTCACCTTTTTTAAGAGAATGCACTTTTAAAGTAGAACCCGATGCTCTACGCTTGGAAACCGCTCTGGTTGCCCTCTCATCAGCATATGATTGATTCGGAATACGTAAAACAGTACCATACTGGACAGAACCTGATTTCTTGATCTTGTTTTCTTTTCTCAAAGATTCAAGATCTACACCATAATCATCTGCGATTTGAGCGAGTGTTTCACCTTTCTTGACCGTATGTTTCCCGCCTCTCTTGAGTATAGAGGAATTATCTCTATTTTTTTCAGATTGAATATAGACAAGTTTAGGACTCGCAGTTGACGAAACAATGAGCTCTTGGCCTTCAGATAATTGATTGGCATCAAATGCAATTCCATTCCAATTGCGGAGATCAGTCATTCTAACGCCATAGCGTTGAGCAAGTGAATAGAGTGTTTCACCTGCTTGAACAACATGCTTTACATGTGTTCTACCACTTTTCTTTTGTACTTGATCTAATTGATTTGATTCAGTTTTTGAAGGAATCTGACTTATTATACCTTGATTGGATGCAATTGTATTCTGTGATGCATTGCGTTCAATCTTTTCTTCAGGTATTGATGTACTTGTTTGAGATGGAATGCGAACCTGTTGTTCAGCAACAATAGGTGTTGTTATCGGAGGATTCGGATTCGATCTTATTGGTGTTTCTGTTTTTCTTGATTGCTCAATGATTGTATCTGTTGATTGAGGTTTACTTGCAATCAAGCCTTGTGAAGGTGTAGCTTGAGTGGAAGTTGGAACAGCATCAATGATTGAGTCTCTTGTAACTTTAGCAATACTAACCGTACCTAATGCTTCTCTTGGAATGCGAAGAGTCATGCCCTTTTTGAGCTTATTTCCGGAAGGAAGTTTATTGCTTCCAATGATGTCTTGCGTATTAACGGCATATTGTCCTGCTATACTTGCAACCGTTTCACCTTTATCCACAGAATGAATAACCCATGGATTTAATTCTTCTTCGGTTAACTTTGAAAAGTTATTCGAAAATACTTCCTTACTTCCTATTGGAAGCTTTAACTCATATGGTTTATCACTATCAGGAGGCGTTGTAATGCCAACTAATTCAGAATTTAAATTCTTGAGATTCTCTACGGGTTCATTCAAACACTTGGCAAGTGTTTTTAGACTGATTGAACCTTCTATTGGATATGTTTCATACCCATATTCAGGTTCATAAGCCATTTCGTCTTTCGTGAAACCATATTGTTCTTGATTCAAACAAATGATGGATGTTGCAATGAAGAGAGGAACATAGTTTTTCGTTTCTTTTGGCAAATACTCGCGAATATCCCAAAATGTTGGAGCATCTTTTTGAATTCTTGCTATTCCTCGACGAACCGGACCATTCGGACCGCTATTATACGCAGCCAAAGCCAAATGCCAATCTCCGAATTCATTGTATAGCCATTTGAGATATCTCATGGCAGCTCTTGTGGATTTTTCAGGATCCCTTCTTTCATCCACCCATGAAGTCATCTTAAGACCATAATCACTCGCAGCAGCTTGCATGAATTGCCACATACCTACTGCTTTAGCCCATGAAACAGCATTTGGATTCAGAGCGCTTTCAATCATCGATAGATGAATGATTTCCTCTGGCATATCTTCTTCTTTTGCAATACGCTTGAGCATCGGAAACCAACGAGTGCTGCGTTCAAGCCATTTTTTGAAGAATTTACGGCCTTTGTCCTGTGTCAAAAAGGTAATATTCTTCTGTACATGCTCATTGATCTCCAAAGGTATGGTCATACCGGGTATTCCGGGAGCACCCGATACACGTGTACTTGCAAATTGGAGTGTTGACATTGTCGGAGAATTCGGATCTATATCTTCAACTTCTTGATAGATTTTATTCCGGAGCATAAAAGCCGAAGAGCTCTCAGGCAAACTGTCAATGATTTGAACATAACTCTCATAATCATCAATTATGGACTGCGCCAAATCGGCGAAATCATCATTAGATTCAATACCAGGATAGCTTGCCAGGGAGTTCAATGCCTGAACTGCATCTTCAAATAAGCGTGGGATAGATAAAGTGTCATCATTTTCAATTGCAGTCAAAGCCTTTAAATACTTTTGTCTGGCTTTTTCCAACTTTTGCGAAATGACATAATCTGCGGCATTCTTCTGATCACCGTCAGACTTGATGACTTGCTGTGTAGTTTGCTGTTGCGACTTTTGCGCAAGCATGGGTGGTGCATGGAAAAGCATCATGCCAATTGACAAAATGCACAATCCATTTATGCTTCTGATGATTCCTATCATCGGTCACTCCCTAGATAGTGTGTAAAACTATCACATCGTTGCTGCTCGATGTGAAACACAATATACATTTTGGCTAAGCATTATTCAAATTGAAAAAAATTCATAAATGCTTCATTTTTATACCCTTGCAAAGTTATGTCATTGAAAAACCAATAAGTAAGGTTACATAACTAATGAAATGGGACAGAAAATCTTTTGACTGACCGAGATCTTTAGAGAAATGTGTAAGTATTTGAAAAACATAGTACATTGGTAATTCGCACAAGGTTGTTTCAGATTTAAGTTATATGTGGATAAGTTGTCCAATTAGTGTGAAAAAATGGTATAAGGTAAGGAAGAAATTTGTGATTATTGATTAAAAGAACAAACTATTATCTTTTTATCCTCTTGTGTGAACCATTCAATGCCATTCCAATGAATGGGTAATTCCTGAATACTCAAATTAGGATATGCGACCATGGCATCGTGTTTTTCAAGAGTCAAATCACCACCCTTGAGTAATACATATTTCCCATTTTTTTTGAGTAAGGGTTTGGTCCAAGATATCAATGAGGTAATGGGTGCAACAGCTCTTGCAATGACATAATCATAATGAGTGCATTGTTGTTTGTTTTGAATAAGATCTTCCATTCTGGATGTATATGAAGTGAAATTTCTTTGTCCTGTATGTTCTGCGAACATTGAGGTTAATTTCATTTTTTTGGCAATGGAATCTACCATCGAAATTGAAAGGTCAGGGCGGGCAATGCCGACCGGTATACCTGGAAATCCACCACCGCATCCTACATCTATACATGTCGCTTTATCATGCAATAATTGTGCTTTTACAATGCTTAAAGAATGCATGAAGTGTCTGACCCAAATATTATCCATATCTTTTCTTGAAATGAGATTTACTTTTTCATTCCAATAGATGAGTTCATTGTGGAAGCGCTCAAATGTTGCAACTTGATCTCTTGAGAGTAATATGCCATTCGCATTGCAGAGTGTCCAAAATTCCAGGGGATCCATCATGAGAAATATCCTTCGCGTGCAAGTCTATAACCACGCAGAAAATCAGAAATATCCATCGCTTGTTTACCTTCTTCTTGGATTCTCATCAAAGAGATGGATTCAGTACCTGTACCTACAATGAATGATTCATCATTGAGCAAAAATTGACCGGGTTCCAAATGGAATGAAGTTGTGATACATCTTGCTTTGAGAACTTTTAATGAAGATCCATGAAATATCGACCATGCACCGGGCTTGGGATTTGTTCCACGAATAAGATTATAAATCTCATGGTATGGTTTTGTCCAATCTATTTTGCAATTGTCTCGAAACAGCTTCGGAGCCGGTGTGGCATCAGCATCCTGTTGAGCATGGGTAATGACTGAACCTATGAGAAGAGCTTTGCATGTTGAAAGTGCAAGATCGGCTGCCGGTAATTTCATTGCTTCAAAGAGCTCGCCGGCAGTCATATCAGGAGGAATATCGCAATGAAATTGCTCGATGATATTACCGGTATCAACAGTATCATTAAGTAAGAATGATGTTAAGCCTGTCTGTGTTTCGCCATGAATCACAGCCCATTGTATGGGTGCAGCACCACGATATTTGGGTAATAGACTACCATGGATATTAAATGCCCCAAGAGATGCTAGTCCATAGACTTCTTTGGGTAAAATGCGGAAAGCAATGACCACTATGATATCCGGCTTCAATGCTGAGATACTTGAAATGAATTCAGGGTCTTTGAGACTCAGAGGAGTAAATAGCGGAATATTAAGTTCTTTTGCACATGTGCTAATGGGAGTGCTTTGTACTTTGCGACCCCTTCCGGCGGGTTTATCGGGTACACTTACAACTGCTTTTATGCCTAATTCTTTATGGAGCAGAGTTAAGGAGGGAACAGCAAATTCAGGTGTGCCCATGAAGATTATGGAAGGATTAGTCATAGATCAACCATGAATTGTAGGTTGCAGACCGAGTGAATCTATGAGCTTTGCTTCAATTGTAGCCAGTTCATGCAATCTCATTTTGACAATATCCGCTGGAAAATATATTCTTGCTAGATCGGTGAATGTACGATAATGTCCTGCTTCGCTAGCGAAGAGTTCAGTATAAAACTCTCGAAGATCCTTAGATATCAAATCAGATTGAGAAAGTAGAGAAAATCGTTCGCATGATCTTGCTTCGATGAGAGCATCTACAAGTAACATATCCAACATTCTATCAGGTTCTTGCTTTCGAATATATTCGGAGAGACTTTTGGCATATTCATCTCCACTATCTTTGGTAAGATGAATATCTGATTTGCGAATGAGTGCATATACTCTTTCAAAATGATCCCATTCTTCTTTCAGAATTTCGATCATCTCTTGGACTATATCCACTTTGTCTGGATACCGTTGGATCATGACGAGTGCATTATATGCCGCTTTCTTTTCGCAGTGAGCATGATCAATCAAGAGGGTATTGATTTCAGAGGCAGCAATTTCAACCCATTCGGGTCTCGTAGAATTAAGTAAACAAAGCATGAGAATTCAAAAAGAAAAACGAAGCTGTCTATAAGCCGAATTCTGTTTCCCAATAGGGAAGAGAAGCATTTATCTTGAATCATTGTTGCCAATGATTTCCATGCGGCATACCCGAAAGAGGAAATGTCAAACGAGCAATTTGACTGTCCAGAGGACAACTCTTTCTTATTTGCCTTGCTCCGCGTGGGGTTTACCATGCCATTTATGTCACCATAAATGCGGTGAGCTTTTACCTCACCATTTCACCCTTACCGAATTGCTCCGGCGGTATATTTTCTGTTGCACTTTCCGTCGACTTCTCATTCCTAAGAATGCATCATCGCCTTTGTGTTACAAAGCACGCTGCTCTTTGGAGTTCGGACTTTCCTCACCGAAAGATCGGCGCGCTTCTCCGACAGCCCCGAGTTCTCATACAAGTTTATTCGCCAAGGAGAATTCTACCACAATGTTCGCAGAGGAACATAGAATCAGGCTTATTTCTCATTTCCACAATTCTTTGAGGAGGTACTTTATTAAAACAACCAGAGCAACTATTCTTTTTAACTTTTACAGCAGCATCTTTGTGGAATGTTCTAATTCTTTCATATTCAGCCAACATTGACACAGGAATTTCTTTTGTCAATTCCGCTCTTTGTTGGGCAACCTGAAGAATTTCATCATTGTGTCCATGAGAAATTGATGTTAATTCTTCCTCTTTGCCTGTCAGTGCTTTCTGCGCATCTTCCAATTCTTTTTTGCTTTGTTCTAGAATAGAACGAAGATTTTCTTCTTTGACACCAACAGTTCTTTGTTCATCATAAATTTTATTACGTTCATCTCTGAGCATTTCAATTTCATTGGTGATTGCATCAAATTCTTTGTTGTTGCGAACATTGAATTGTTGTTGAGCCAATTGATCCTCTTTGTCTTTAATCTCTAAGAGTCTATTACCGGCATTGATCTTGAATGATTCAATATCTTGTAAATCTCTCTCTGCCTTCTCAGAGTGGATTGTCTTTGCTCGAACATACTCTTCAGCATCTTTCACTTGCTGTGGCAAGTCGCCAAGTTCTTCTTTCAAATCGTCGAGTGTGGAATCAATATCGGACATCGTTGCCAACATGGTAGCGAGTGAACTCATAGTATGCTCTTGGTGATAGATTAAAAAACAATATTTTTAATATTATGATACATAGTTAATAGGGGAAGTATGAACTTCAGAAGATATAAAAGTTATTGATGAACATTCTTCAATACCTCGAAGAATCGAACTCATGCCTTGAACCACAAATTGTTCCATTTCTGCATGGCCGGGATCAATAAGCATAATTCTATTTCTCGCTTCATGAAATTGATGATATTTTATATCGGCTGTAATAAAACAATCAACTTGAGCATCAATTGCATGCGATAAGTAAGAAGTACCACTTCCACATACGATGGCTACCGATTGAATGACATCTTTTTTTCCTAAGCAATATCGTATTGGTGAACCAAATACTGTATGACATAGATGTGCAAATGCAGAAGACTCAATCGGGTGTGTCAATGTCCCAATCACTCCCATTCCAAAACCTGGAAATTGTTTGTCTGGGACCAAAGGTGACAATGTCTCTTTATTCATACCCAAAGCTTTTGCTGCCAGAATATTCGTTCCGGCAGGATGCGTGTCAAAATTTGTATGAATAACTATCAAGCCAATATTGAGTCTGATCAATTCATGTACATAAGAACCAATTCTATCCGAAAGACTAATTTTCTTTAAAGGAGAGAATATGAGCGGATGAAATACGCAAATACAATCAATGGAATTTCTTTCGGCTTCAGATAGAATATCCTCATTGATTTCATAAGCAATGAGGACTCTGTTAATGTCAGCATCTATTGGATAACGATCAATTTGCAGACCTATGGCATCTCCACTCCAAGCAGTTTCCGGGGGGAAAATCGCATTCAATCTATCATTCAAATCAATCAGCGTCATGTACTACCAATGAAAAATTCGGAAGTTGACACTTCAAAAATAGCAAAGTTTTATCAATTCGGCCATGTTTGAAGCATGAACTACTTAATTACTCGGTTTTATCATAGGTGTCGTTGCAGGCGTTGTACCTGTGACTGCAGGTTTTTTCTTTCTACTATACTGGATAGATGCTCGCAATTTTACACCATCTCTAATGATGCCACGCATGCGTAATGTATCTTCAGCCGCGATATATCGCTCACGGTTCGGAAGACCGCCGCGAGCGCTTTGTGGAATCTGCGAAATGGGAATCCAAGCTTCTTCAGCATTCAATGGGTCATTTGGTAATGAAATGGTAAATGTATTGTCAGAGATATCCCACCAAGGTCCACCTTTTTTACGTGTAAAGTCAAACATGTCCATAATGATGACAGGAGTACCAGAAAAAGGAATATATTTTCTTTTGACACTATCTCTTTTTGCTCCTTCACCCCAATAGAATAGCCATCTTGCATCATCTCTGAATTGTCTGATACAAGAGTGTGACACCGGTCTTCCGGGCATATCAAATTGATGGAATGCACTACCTGCATGTAAATGGAAATTCCATGTATAGGGAAGTATCCAACTTGAATTCAATGATGATTTTCTTAATATTGATCTCCAATTCAAAGCATATTTTCCTGGAAATGTTGCCTTACGTTCTTCGCCTGTATTACATGCTGCAAATCGTACCAACTTGCCATATTCATAACATGCATAACTCTGCCATGCATTGGACACCATGATGATTTTAGGGATTGAATCTGCAGCAGGATAGGTTTGTGGAAACACAGAATAATCAGTAAGATTCGGAGAGAGTACACTCGGAATGATGACCGTGTCACCAACTCTGAAATAATGCAAATCCTTCCTATTGACTGTCGTTAAAGCCCTATAGGCAATATTCTGCACAGTATCAGTTTTTCGATATGCTTTTCTGATGGAGTCCAAGACTTTTGCCGTAGAAATGACTTGTTTCGAATATGTAATGATTTGTCCGGAGACAGTTTTGCCTACCTTTTGTTCTTTTGGATTCGCTGTTTGTTGCACAACAGAATCCTTTTTGACTGTGTCAAGTAATTTTTTCGCTTTCTTTTGTCGAAATGAACTTCTCTTGGCAACTTCTTCAGGTGTATTACCGGATGTATTTCCACATGCACCCAAAATAAAAGTAAGAATAGTGAGTGATCCGAGTAAGAGTATACTCAGTTGTTTCCCAATCAAATTTGGAATATGATTCATGTCGCTAAAACCTAAAAAATTCAATTACCAAATGCTATGCCCAATGCTATGAATAATCCACCAAAATCTTTCATTGGCAAATCATTGATGCTTTCTAATCCATTACCACCAAAAGGTATATAATAATATCGTATCAAAGCCGATAAACTGCTTCTTCCTTCGCTCCCAAATGCAGAGCCGATACTTATATAACCGGCAGGTCTTCCATGAGCAAGTGTCTTATTCCTCGGTTCAATTACATTTTGCTCATATGGAATTTGCAAAATCATGGAATATCCCACACCCGCTCCGAAGAAAGGTCTGAATGATTCAGACAATGATTCTTTAAATACACGTTTTTGCAAACCGATGGTTAGAGGAAATGAATACAGCCTATTGACTTTGTTTGGAATAAAAGTTCTTCCCGTCATGGGATCAATATATTCCAATTCATCACTATTACGATTTCCCGTTATTCCAAGTAATGCTTGCAAAGAAAGTGTTGGAGACAATTGTTTTGAATATGAACTTCCCATCCCAAAACCATTACCTGAGAATAATAACTCTATACTCCAAAAGGATGAATATCGAACAGTTTCATGATTATCAGAGAGTAAAGGCCTGGGCGAAGAAAAGACAATCATCGAATCAGGAACATTGCCATATTCCAAAACACCTTTCTGCGCATATGCATGATACGATTGCAAATGCAGTATGCAAAGGAATACGCATACTATGGCTAAACCATGTCTCATCTTGATACAATCATCATAAATCACCAACAAAAAATATGCCACCTTGAATAATCAGCTCTGTAATTGATGAAAGTAAATCACAGTCATTCAATAGGATAAGAGATTCAGAAGTTCCGCATGTATTTTATCTGCATTCGGGAGCATTGCTTTTTCAAGTGTTGGAGCAAATGGTGTAGGTGAGTCAAAAGCAGCAACGCGTTTGATTGGAGCATCCAAGAAATCGAATGCTTTTTCTGTAATTCGTGCTGATATTTCTCCTGCAAAACCACCGGTCAATGTTGCCTCATGGGTAATCAATACTCTATTGGTTTTTCGAACTGATTGTAGAACTGTTTCTTCATCGAATGGAACCAATGTTCTGATATCAACAACTTCAATGGATACACCTTCTGTTTGCATTCTTTCTGCCACTTCCAAAGCCATGTGGACTGTGCTTCCATAACAAATGATAGTTGCATCTGTACCCTCAGTTATCACATGCGCTTTACCTAATGGAATCATATGTTCACCTTCCGGTACTTCACCCTTGATTTTGCGATAGAGTCCTTTATGTTCAAAAAAAATCACTGGATTATTGTCACGAATGGACGCAGTCAATAAACCTTTCGCATCAGAAGGTGTTGCAGGGCATACGACTTTTAATCCGGTTGCTTGAACAAACCATGCTTCAGAATTTCTGGAGTGAAATGGATTGGCACCAACTCCGCCACCTGCAGGACCCCGAACTACCATAGGAATACCCATGCCCCAACGATATGCAGTTGTGCCGGCAACATTCACCAATTGATTGAATCCACAAGTAATGAAATCCATGAATTGCATTTCGACAATAGGACGCATGCCATTAAGGGAGGCACCGATGGCTGCACCAATGATGGCTGCTTCGGAAATTGGGGCATCAATTACTCTCTTGGGACCAAATTCATCAAGAAAACCTTTTGTCAACTTGAATGCACCGCCATAGGTTCCGATGTCCTCACCAATCATGAATATGGATTCATCCCTATTCATTTCAGTACGAAGTGCATCAGCAATTGCTTCAAGATACGTCATCACAGCCATGATATGTTTCCGCGTTATTGTTGTGGTAGTATGGTAATACAATCTGCTATCTTCTTTGCTTTTGCTCGAAGTTCATTGATTTCTGCATCTTTGGCATCCCAAGTCAATGCAACTCCCATTCTTCGATACTTGCGTGTTGTAGGTTTGCCAAAAATTCTAATATCAGAATTGGTGAATTCAAGTGCTTTGTCAAATCCAACAAAAGATGGTATGATACAATCTTCATTTTGATGGAGTATTACCGCGCTCACACCTGCTCTTTGAAGTGTAATATCAGGAATGGGTAATCCAAGAATTGCGCGACAATGTAATTCGAACTCAGAAAATGGTTGTGTTCCGGCCAATGTTACCATTCCTGTATCATGTGGGCGTGGACTGAGTTCAGAGAAGTAAACTTCATCACCGGATATGAAAAATTCAACTCCCCAAAGACCTGCACCTGTCAATGCTTCTGTTACTTTCCGAGCTATGTCGCAAGCTTTTGTAAAAGCTCTTTCGGACATTGCACATGGTTGCCAACTTTCTTGATAATCTCCTCGTTCTTGGCGATGTCCAATTGGTGGACAAAATAAAGTTGGACCATTCTTCTGAGTTACAGTCAGCAAAGTGATCTCATAGTCAAAAGAGATAAACTCTTCTATAATCACTTCTGTGGAATCTCCTCTGCCACCGGTTGCTGCATATTCCCAGCAAGAAGGAAGATCGGCAGGTGATTTTATCGTTGATTGACCTTTGCCTGAAGAAGACATGAGTGGTTTGATGACACAAGGATATCCCATTTCATTTGCTATCTGTTCGGCTTCATCACATGTTGTGGCATAACCATATCTGGCAGTTTTAACCTGAAGATCTTTTGCTGCAAGATCTCTGATTGCCTTCCTATTCATTGTGAAATTGGCTGCCTTTGCGCTCGGAACAACTTGTATTCCACGTGATTCATATTCATATAAACGTTCAGTCCGAATTGCTTCAATTTCCGGCACAATGATATCAGGCGCATGTTTTTTGACGATAGCATCAAGTGCATTCCCATCAAGCATAGAAATGATTTCAGATGCATCAGCAACTTGCATACCTGGGGCATTCGCATAGGAATCGACAGCAATCACGTGACATCCCAATCTCTGAGCGCTGATGATTGTCTCTTTGCCGAGTTCTCCGGAACCCAAGAGCATTATTTTTTTGGGAAGTGTATTCATGATTAATCAACAAAAACGTGTTTGAATGCTTCTTCAGCAGGAGGGAAAGGAAGATCAATCACAGCATCAATTGCATCTCTCATGCTTTGAATGATATCATTGCGCATTGCTTCAATATCGGACTGTTTCATTACTTTTTTTGTAATGCAATGAGCGATATATCTGTCCACGGGATCCATTTTTTGCCAATGTTCCAAGAGTTCTTTTGGGACATAACTAAAGTCATCATGTTCAGCATGACCCCTCATACGCATGGTGACCGTTTCAATAATGGTTGGCCCCTCTCCTTTTCTCGCTCTTTTTACTGCATTCAAGCAGGTATCATATACAAGTTCAATATCTGTGCCATCAATGGTGATGCCATGACAACCATAACCAAGAGCTCTGTCTGAAAGTTGTTTGCATGCGAATTCAATTGCATTGGGAGATGAATACGCATATTGATTATTTTCAATGATGAGAATCAATGGTAGCTTTTGCACAGATGCAAAGTTCATCGCTTCATGAAATTCACCGGTTTGTGCTCCTCCATCACCGATATATGTCATTGCCACACAAGTTTCACCTCGAAGTTTTGCAGCCATGGTGAAGCCGGCAGCAATAGGTATCATTGCACCAAGGTGAGAGATATTTCCATAAATTCTTTTTGCAGGATCCGCATAATGACCAGTTCCATCTGTTCCTCGCATCAGGCTTCCATCTCGAGCTAGAAATGCTTTCATGAGAACATCAAGTTCTTGTCCAAAGACAAAATGTCCTCCGATATTTCTATGCATAGGAAATAAAACATCAGTTGGTCCAAGAGCAGAAGCGCTTCCAACACTCGTAGCTTCATTTCCTGTCTGTGAATACACTCCACCGAAAGCACGGCCTTGTCTATTGAGTCTCTGCATGGCCAAATCGAATTCTCTGGCCATGAGCATATGTTTGAGAAATGATATTCTTTGTTCTGTATGTATGGATTTTGAGAATGTGAGTGCAGGAATCTTGTTTTTGGATGCCATAATGATTATGAAATTGTGATGATTGATCCATGTTGGATTGATTCTACAGCAGCAATGCTAGCCTCTGAAACATGCATGATTTCTTGTAAGGAAATTGGCATTGGAGTACCTGATTGTACAGCAGAAACGAAAGCTTTTACTTCTTCAGCATGACCCTTTTTACCATCATAGGATACTTGCTTTGTCTTTTTTCCTGAAGCAAAAAGCACGGAAGTAAAATTCTTCATGATTGCAGATTTTCCTTCGGCAAAGACTTCGCAATATTCTTTTTCTATGGAGGCATCTCCATTGGCTAGATAGAGTATTGTTCCGATACTTCCATCAGAAAAACGAATCATGATATGTGATGAGTCATGATGAGCGATATGTCTGCCATCATGTGATAATGCTTTTGCCCATACTTCAATTGGTTTGGCTCCTGTCAGAAATACCATCGTATCTATGAAATGACATGCCTCGCCTATGATTCTTCCACCTTGCTTTGGATCTTGTATCCAGCTCGATAAGGGAATTGCACCGGCATTGACGCGATACAAAATGGAGAGTGGGGAAGTACATCCAGAGAAGAACTTCTTGATATCCTGAAAAGGCTTTGAAAAACGACGATTAAATCCAACCATCACTTTGGCATGTGTTGCATGCACTGCCTCTCGAATTTCTTCCAGTTCTGTTCTATCAATACAGAGTGGTTTTTCAACAAAGATTGGTTTATTGGCTTGAATGGCAGACAAAACATATCGTGCATGAGAATCATGTCTGGTCGCACAAAACACCATATCAGTATTCGGATGCGAAATAATCTCTTCAGAATTAGTGCCACCAAAAGCAAATCCAAAATGCTTCGCAATGGAAAGTGCATTTGCAGGATTCGTTGTTGATACACCATTGAATTGAACATTCAAAGATCTCAATGGAGGTAATAATTGCGCTTGTGCAAAACTCCCGGCTCCAATGAAACCGAGTCTGGTGCCGGTCTTTGTTTGACCTTTCCCATGCACAGGAATGATGGTCTCATGTTTTGCATGTTCATGATAAGTGAGGGCTATGCCAAGATGTGGCTCAGGTTTTTTTCCGGAAATGATATCATATGCTTGCAAAGCATGTTGTATGTCGAATGTATGCGTTGTAAGCATCGAGACATTCACTGATGAATGATGGATCAAATCAATGAATGCCTGCATATTTCTTTGCTCAGTCCAACGAACATATCCTGCGGGATAATCAATACCTTGTTCTTCATACAGTGGATCATATCTGCCCGGTCCATAAGAACATGAAATACGTAAATCGAGCTCTTTCTCATAAAATGGAGAGCGAGGCACATTCATTGGGACTGCACCGACGATAACAATTGGACTTTTTTTGCGAGCAATAGCAAGGGAGAGTTGCAAGGGTGCTTCTGATTCTGTGCTTGCAGTTATGATTACAGCATCTGTTCCAATACCACGAGTATAGGACATGATGGTTGAAATTGATTCTGAATTACTTGGTAGAACAATATCACAACCACTTTTTTGTGCGAGTTCAAACACATCTGAATTGACATCCAATCCAATTACTCTACAACCGGATGCTTTGAGCATTTGAACAGTTAATTGCCCAAGCAATCCCAAACCAATGACTGCAACAGTTTCACCCAAACGCAAATCAGCTTGGCGTATACCTTGCAAAGCGATTGCGCCAAGTGTTGTATAAGATGCATCGATAAAAGAAACTGAATCGGGGATTTTGACTGCAAGATTTTTGGGAACACTGATGAATTCAGCATGATGTGCATATTGAGCACCGGCGCATGCTACACGATCTCCGGGCGAAAATTCTTCGCACTGAGATTCAATCACAATGCCTGAAGCACTGTACCCAAGCGTTTTATAGGAATCTAATTTAGTCTGAACACGATCTATGGTCGCAATGATACCATCGCGTTTAACCGTGTCAAGTACGAGTTTTACCTGTTCGGGTTGTTTTTTGGCTCTTTCAAGCAAAGATGCTTGACCACCAACTACGGAAGTTCTTTCCGTCCCGGCGCTTATAAGTGATGCCGAAGTTCTGACGAGAATTCCACCCTTTTTGCACATGGGAGCGGGAACCTCAGCCAAAGTCATTTCGCCATTTTTTTGATATTGAACAACTTGCAACATGCGTGAATTCAATGAAATTGGAATGAGGCAAAAATAGGCAATTCACATGAATAAGTTTTGCCTTGAATGCCGGAACAACTCATTTGATTATATGCATTTTACGAGCTGATGAATATTGTCCAGACTCCAATACATAGAAATACACTCCATTTTCGAGATGAGATACATCCACATTGATGATATGTTCACCTTTTGCAATTGGTGTTTCAGATTCACTAATAATCCTCAAAAGCATGCCTTCTGAATTGTAGAGTTTGACCGCATAGGTTGACTCTGATGGCAATGTGAAGCGTATTTCTGCTGTGGTATTTGTTGGATTTGGTGTATGAGCCAGAAGATTTGGCATTTCATCATCAAATGTCAGCGTGTGAATCTCACATTTCGAGGAAATAACACACTTGGCTGATTCAAGAAGTGGTATGATATCCACAAATGGCAATGAATCTGTTGTGACAATGATGGGCTCTAAATACAGGTCAGTGAGGGCTGAATCTGGCACTGCAATCGTGAATTGTACATTTGCAATTTCACCTTTGACTACTGAATCCAATTTTTGCGCTTTGATTGCAATGGAACCAGGCAATGGTTGCACACTAATTTTCGATGGATCTGAAACCACTATTGATTCGAATTTCAATGCTCGAGGATTATATCGCAATTGCAAAGTAAATGACACTGATTGAAGATAATATGTTATCTGGCGATACACTATTGCGAAGTCTTCACCAATCAAGATTGGCAAGCGTACTTTATCACCAAATGTCCCAGAAATTGAATCTGTCACTCCAATGAGAGAACCTAATGAGAAGGGAACTTCGATGTCTGGAGCATAGCCCGATCCAGCAATGAAACTTGAATCTTTGACCAAACAAGGGAATGAAGAAAGCGCATCAATGGTGGATGCAATCGAATTAGATGATCGAGGACAGAATCTGATCAAGCATTGAATCGTGTCATTTGGATATAATAAAGAATCCATTGGTGGCATCGATGAAATGAATTGCACACCAATTGGCAAACGCAAAAGTGCGCTTAACTTGATAGGTATATCACCATTATTCATTATGAATAGCATCGTGTCAACACAATCAAGAATGCGTACGCTATCAAAATTGATGGTATTCAGCGCTTTAATGGAAGATTGTTTGATGACAACTTGTCCACTATCCGGCTCAGCATAGATGCGATAGAGTATAACTTTTTCAGTGTCAAAATATACACTGTCAATTATTATTGGCACAGATGCTCTTTTTTGCGTTTTGGAAATAAACAGAGCCGTGAACATAGGTGCAGAGGAATCTACCCTACAGAAATTTTTCACCTTGATTAAAGATCCTTTGCCATAGGGGATTATCGTAGATGAGGCAGGATATTGTGTATCGCATTGTTTGTTTAAATAGACAGACTCCAATCCAATACAGGATAGTTGATTCGTATCATATTCAAGTCCGCAATGAATGTCAATCAGTTCGGCAGGGATATCTCTAGAAGCAAAAACAGGAACACGAACAGTATCACATTGAGTGCCCGGAAAAGTATCGCGAAGGATACGCGTATTGTCGAAAGTCAATGACATACCAAATGGATTGGCTTGTCCGAGTCCGGTCACTAAGATAGTGGTATCCACATCTCTACATGGTTGGCTAACATGCAATACTACTCTTGCTTGATATAATCTCGGTGCGCGAGGTTTGAAATTGAGTCTGAATCTTAAAGTATCACCACTTCTCATGGTGACTTGTTCAAAAGGCGTTCCATCGAATTTCAATGCGGAAAACACTCTTTCATCCGGTGTGAAAGAAATTGAATCAATCACAATGGGGAATTGCTCTGGATTTTTATCGAATGAAGGAATTGTCACTCTGCCATAGAGTGGGTTTAACATTGTGTCAACAGGTGTAGGAGGAAATGTCAAAGAGATTGGTTCCGGTTTATAGGTCAAAGCTCTTTTACCGGCCAAAATGACCTTGAAATTATCTCTACTCCAACCCTCTCCCTTGGCTTTTATGCGGATTTGTGCTGCGCAATTAATGAACTTGTCCTCAGCGGGAGTTCTTGGGCAGAATAATACTTTAACGGTATCTGTCATGTCTTTTGGAATCACGAAAGGCAGACTTCCGTTTGGTGAATAGGTCGAAGTCCATGACCAAAACTGAGGGGTTCCATTCGGAATGCCAATACCATCTATGATGATTGAATCCACGGTCATGCCATGGACAATTGATTTATTCACCAATGGCAATTTTCGCTCAATGCAATCACATGGTTTTGTATATCCCCAATTCATGAGTGTTATTGGAACATCAAGTGGAACAATAATCCCTCTTCCGGTTAATGTTCCTTGCTCAGTAATCGGACAAGGTGATGCTGAAAATGCTTTCATCGTACCCGTATAGGTCATAGTAGTATCAGGCTTGAAACGAACACGAACCAAAATTGAATCACGTGGATTCATGATGGTTGGGATGGATTTACTCATTGACACTATCGTAAAGCCATTCGGAAGAGTGAGCGAGTCAAGTCGAAGAGGCAAGAATGAAACATTCTCAATGAGCACGATTTGTGATGTAGTATCACTGACTTCAATCGTGCCAAATGTTGTAAGTGGTGTGATGAATAATTTGGGATTTGCAGATGTTCCGTATAATGGTGCAGACCACTTCACGGTATTGGAAACATAATTCAGAAATGCTCGATCTGCTCTGTCTTTTGTGATATCATTCGGAGCATATTTGAAAACTACTTGTAATTTCCCAGATTTTGGAATGATGGTATCAAGCGAAAGAAGATTTGTGGGTGAAATGATTGAGAATTTTCCTGAAGGATCCACAAGCGTAAAATTCTGTACTCTTTGATCGAATTGTGCAATATTTAAGATATCGAGTGTATCCAATTGCTCGCCACAACCGAGAACATTTTCAGTGCGCATCATGATTGGATCGAACTTAAATGTTTCAAGTATACCCCGACCTTTCACTTGTATACAGTCAGTGGTGAAGCATCTCGTTTCAAAAAGACAAAGCTTATCCACATATTGAGAATCTTTAAGTGGCTTGAAGTCTATTTGAACATTCTTGGTCTCTCCGGGAGCGATGCTGAATGATCTTCCACCAGGGAAAAAGAATACTTCACCTACCTCAAAATAGAATGAGATATTGAGTGGGTCCACAGCCTCATTTTTGATTGATGCCACTATGCGTTTTTGCTGACCTACAATGCAATCACCCGAATCAATAATACGTGCAGTCCATTGTACTTTAGCTTCATATCCCGTACCTGACAAATACACCTTTTTTTCAAAAGTACAATTGATACCGCGTAGTGTATAGCGAATGATTGCTGAATCATTGTATTTCCCGGATTTTTGAGGGAAAAAGCGGAAATAATTGGCGGAGTATCCGGTATTGGGATTTAATACAGGTTTATTCCCAAGCTTTCTTCCGGTAAAACCAGCCGGAACAATGATAGTATCAATAGTCACTTGTCGTGAAGTTAGATTCTTCCATACCCACATGCTCGGATTCGATAATGTATTGATACATTCAACTCCCCAGCGAATTGAATCAATGCGTCTATTTCCAGCTTCATTCGTAATTGTTAACACTTCTCTTATGACGCCACGCATGGGCACCGTTATAACACCCGGAGGACATCTATCCGTTGATGTGATCGTAAGAGTATCAAAGAAATTGGTAGAAGTATCATTCGGAAATACTTTGAATCGAACGGTCAAATCAATGCATTCGCCCGGCTTTAGGGTATATGGCAAGGTAGGTGAAACAATACTAAATCGATTCGGCAATTTGCTTGTGGCATTATTGATGGTCACATTTCGTGGACTCTGTAAAGAGTCGGTATAATTGCAGATTCGATATGTTGTGTCTTTCCACGGTTGTTGCGGACATCCAATATACAATGTATCAAAATTGATGGGTGTTCTTGGATATTTCAATTCAGTCGAACGATTTAATCGTATTGGAACAATGATTTCTCTTCCACATGTATTCGTTGGTCTGATTTTTAAGTCTGCTACGATAGATCCTACAACATTTGACTGAACAGTGACTGTAATATTAACAGGTTGACCTGGTTGTAAGGTAGCCGAAGTAGGAGCAATAGTAAATGCTCCTTTATCAGTATTGTCCATGACAAAGGTCACTCCACTACCACAAACAGATGTATCAGTAATTGTGAACGTATAGGATTTCTTGAATTCGCATTTAAGCTCATCAGTTATTGATGCAGGAGTAACAGTAACTTTTTGTTGTAATGTTCTATCAGATGCAATGCACTTTGCACCACTGAGCATTGTTCCTGTCAGATTCTTCCCTGTAGCATCACATAGATATACAACACCATCTGCTTCATTGCATCGATAATAGAGAGATAAATTTGGGGTATTCCAAGCAAGTGATTTAGACATATTACAATAAATCTCTTGTGGAGTCAAGACTCTGTTCCACAAGCGAATCTCATCCATTTGCCCTCTGAATGTCCTATTTGCTGATGTATTATCGGACAATCCATTAATGCTTCCAAAGAGCAGCTTTAATCCTTGTTTCTCAGGTGGACGAAGGTAGCGTGCAGGATATGATGGATTATTCACCGGGCCTGCCATGAGAACACTATTCACATATATGGAAACAGAATTTGAATTGCCATCAAAGACGGCTGCGACATGTGTCCATGTATTGAAATAGGAAGTAAAGGGAACGGAGGTTTTAGTATTATCAGTACCACGTAATTTTGTTCCATCACCATTTACTTCAAATACAAGTTCATTTGCTTGATTGATGTATAATTGCCAGACATCATTATTGTCGAATCCCGGTCCCCATAATCCACCCAAAAACTGATTTGTATTTGCAGCCCTATTCACTTTTACCCACATCTCTACAGTCAATGCTGTTTGTTGTTTATTTGGAATAGAATATCCATTCACTTCAATGAAATGGGCTCCTCTTCCTGAAATCTCAGTTAATTGCACGGCTCTTCCAACACAAGAACGATCCTTGTCGCAGGCAGGCTGGGCAATAACAGAAAGAGAGACAAAGCACAAAAGTGCAATGATGAACGGGGTAGTAAATTTGTTCATGTCACCGAGGCAAAAAAGGGTAGAAGTATATGTATTTACTCGATATCGCTTTGGAAATATGAAATCAATCTATCATCATGATCTGAAGAAATTTCACCGGTTTTTCTGCGAATTTCTTCTTGGAGTGTATCTGCGAAAACATGTGCGGCATTATACCCATATGTCTTCAAGAGATAATTCAATGCAATGACCTCTGCAATGACAGTAACATTTTTTCCGGGAAAAATAGGAAGAATGACACGTGAAACAGGAACATTCAATAGGGAATATGGCTCTTCATCAAGTCCTGTTCTTGTATAATTTTCTTCTTTGTTCCATTCTTCCAATTCGACTACTATTTCCAATCTTTTTTGGAATCGAATCGCTCGGATTCCAAACATTTTCTCAACATTGATAATACCAAGTCCACGAATTTCCATGAAATGCTTCACTAGTGAAGTACCTGTTCCCATGAGAATATTTTCTCGTTTCTTGGTTAACATGATCACATCGTCGGCAACAAGTCTATGTCCACGCTCAATCAGATCCAAAGCAATCTCGCTTTTTCCGATTCCGCTTCTACCATGCAATAATACTCCAACGCCGTAAATGTCCACAAATGATCCATGCACTACTGCTTGCTCAGCAAATTGATCGTCCAAGAAATCTGATAATAATGCAATTGCTTTTGTCGTATCGAACGGCGTTCTGAAGATTGCAATATTACATTGTACTGCAATCTCCAATAGTTCAGAGTCTAATTCATGATTATTTGTCACAATAATACAAGGAATTGCAAACTCAGCAAGCCTGGAAAATGATTGAATTCGTTCTTCGCGAGTTAAAGATTGTAAATAGTACATCTCTGTATTTCCAAAGACTTGTACTCGGTGATAGGTAAATAATCCTACAAAGCCTGCGAGAGCCAATTGAGGTCTATGCAGGCTTTTGTCGGTTATTGTATTGTCCAATCCCACATCTCCTGTCAACTGCGTCCATTGAATTGGGGCTGATAGGAGTGTTCTGACATGTATCATTTCTTTTGAAATGGGATTGAGATGTTCCAATAGGCTCATGAGTTATCCATGTTACATTCTGCGATAATCAGATTGTTTTTCTTTGAGTTTTCGTAATTGTGCCATCATCTTGTCTGTGGCTGAATGTATTGCTTTATCGAAATCAATACCTGTATCTTTTGCACTTAGAACATGATGATTGACATGTACGATGAATTCTACTTCTTTGTCATGTTCTTCTGATAATACAGCTTCAATGCTTGTTACTTGGGCATGTGCTTTTCCAAATTGGTCAGCCTTTGCTTGCAAGGTTTCTTGTAATTCAGGCCAAGCTTTGAAATGCCTTGCTGTTATGGTGAATTTCATGATAGACTCCTGAAATGTTGGTGATTACAAAATGCGCTTTCCCATGCATGATGCAACAATATCAGTTGCGAATGCTGCGCTTGCATTCATATCATCCAAAATTGGATTTACTTCACTTACTTCAAATGATGAAACGAGTCCGCTTTCTGCAGCCATTTCCATGAGTAGATGTGCTTCTCTATAGGACAGACCTCCCGGGACGGGAGTTCCAACACCTTTTGCCACACTGGGATCAACACTATCAAGATCAAAACTAATATGTAAATGATCAACTGTTGATCGCATTCGTTCAAGAGTACGCATGACAATATCATACATTCCATTCTTATCTATTGAAACCATGGTATGAGTTGTTACACCAACCTCTCTGATGAAATCGCGCTCACCTGGATCAATCGAACGTGCACCAATGATGACAAGATGTTCAGGTTTGATTTTTTGGCCGGGATAATGCAAATCAACAAGTTCTTTGGCTCCATATCCCATGGAAATGGCAAGTGGCATCCCGTGAATATTTCCAGATGGAGTAGTTTCAGGTGTATTCATGTCTGCATGAGCATCAATCCATAAGACGCCAAGTGTTTTGCCATGTTTCTTGCAATAACCAGAAATACCGGCAATAGTACCGATGCCCATGGCATGATCGCCCCCAATGATGAGTGGAAAACCATCTTCTTCCAAGACCGACTCAACTTTTGAAGCCAATGCCTCATTTGCTTCTTTAATTGCCGGAAGAAATTTTAATGTTTCACTATGAATATCGCAAGTCTCTTGATTTGCAACGGGTATGTCTCCCTCATCTTTGACAGTATATCCTAAAGCTTGAATCTTCTCCGTAAGACCTGCGATGCGAAGAGCTGAAGGTCCCATATCAACGCCTCTTCTTCCTGAACCAAGGTCCATCGGGAAACCAATTATATGTACGATTTTATCCATGATTTCGGTGTAATAGCTGAAATATGTGGTGAAAGTAACTGCAAGTGGAATTTACGGGAAATGGGTGAACCCTCAAAACCAAACAAAAAACCTTTTGAGTTTGACTATTTTCCATGATATAATTGGCAAAAAAACTCTAATTTTGCAATCCTAAGGCCCGGGTGGCGAAATGGCAGACGCACAAGACTTAAAATCTTGGGTATGGTAACGTACGTGCGGGTTCGAGTCCCGCCCCGGGCACTCAGAGAGGAAGGACAGTACTGCAGTATATAATCCCTCCGGTTGAAGTTCACCTTCAACCGTCTTTGCTATGTTCACCTCTGATTTGATTTAACTATCAGCTGAGTGCTCCATGCTAACTCCAAATAGCGCATATATTGATGATTTGTATGCAGACTTTCTTCATGATCCAAATTCTGTCGGAGAAGAATGGCGAGCATATTTCCAAGCAAGAAAAGATGCAACTATACAATCATTGGGGAAAGTAGAGTACAATTCCCATGAAGACATGATCGAAGTCATGTCAGAGCCAACCCCCGTCAAGACTGAATCCAAAAAAGAAGTGATTCAGCAATCCAGTAAAGAAACCAGCATCCCGCTATCATCCACAGAT
>Ga0172367_10001637_pt1 | contig 31916 bp, 41 predicted proteins | sample Lak10m_FD_114542 | JGI IMG/M metagenome (GOLD analysis project Ga0172367, IMG submission 114542) | Freshwater microbial communities from Kabuno Bay, South-Kivu, Congo - kab_022012_10m | ecosystem: Environmental > Aquatic > Freshwater > Lake | place: Democratic Republic of the Congo: South-Kivu...
GAACATGGCGTGTATTCAAAGATGGAAAAGCAGTGGCAGTAGCAGGTCCTTTCAAGAGCAGAGAAGAGGCTGCGGCTTGGATAAAGAAACAAAAGCAAGGTGTGGCGGAGGCAAATTCACCGGAAGAGTTTCTCAGTCAAATAAGAAAATTAGCCGGCACTAAACAAAAATTTAAGGTTGGTGACTGGGTAGTCATCGACCCCAATGAAACATCGGGGTACGCAAGTAGCGGTATGACAGGCCGAATAACTAACTTATACAACGATGAAGGCGAAAAAATGGCTGAAGTTGCTGTAGGCGGTGCTAGTGGAATACAGAAGAAAATGAAATTAGGAGGTGGTGTCTTCGGTCCCAAGGGTATGGAACTAGACCTAGGGAAAGGAATTCGCAGTGCAGGAACAAAAACTTCGGTCCCGTTATCACTTTTACAAAAATTTGATACAAGTATGGATGAACAAGGTGTGGCGGAAGGTAAGCGTATTCCAAGAAAGCCTGGACAACCAGCCAATAGTAAAAAACATAGTGACTTATACACAGATGAAAATCCTAAAGGCACAATACATGGTTTAAAGTTTGCCACAATAGAAGATGCTAGAAAAAGTGTTAGTAAAATTAGAAACAGTGGTCGTAGCCATGCTCATAAAATTCAAGCAGCAGTAGCTATGGAGCAACGAGCAAAAGCAGCAGGTAAAACTGAAGCAGCCAGTGTTTACAGAAAGTTTATTAACAGTATGAAAAAGAAAACTGATGAATCACAACTTGATGAAGCTTGTTGGAAAGGCTATCATAAAGATGGAATGAAAACCATGTTTGGGAAAGAATATCCAAATTGTGTAAAGAACAAAAAGAAGAACAAAAAGAGTACAAACGAGTATAAAGAATTAGGCAAAAGTGATAATGAAAAAAGAAAGATATTACTTGCCCAAATTAAAAGATTTAAAGATAATGGCATGTTAAGAGCAGCACAAGATGCTATTCAAACATATAAGTTATTATTTCCAACAGAAAAAGTTAGTGAAAGACAAAATTGTCCTGAATGCGGTGGTGCTATGTATGAAGTATCACTAATGAATGAAAAAAAAGATGCTTGTTATTATAAAGTTAAAAGCCGTTATAAAGTATGGCCTAGTGCTTATGCTAGCGGAGCATTAGTAAAATGTCGCAAGAAAGGTGCTAGTAATTGGGGTAACAAGAGTAAGAGTAATGAGGGACAAATTTATAGCACAGGCGGTGGTGCTGGACAATCATATCGTTATTACACTCCTAAAGACAATTTAGGCGAAAGCAATATCATGGCTGGAATACTGGGACAAAAAAAATGAAAAGTAAAGAAATTATAGTTGAATCAGTAAAACCAGTAGATCCTACTTATAGAACTAACCCTGACAAGCCTCGTCAACCACCAACACATTTAAGCCAAACTAAAAAACCTGATCCAGCAGCAAAAATAAGTTTCGCTCATGAGTTAGAAAAGTACAAAAGATTACCTGAAGATAGTGATAAATGTCCACCAGCAACACAAGATATTTCACTCAATCTAAAGAACAGACAAAAAGCTATTGATGAATATGGATATGGGCCACTCAATCCTAGTATGCCTAATTTAAAGTTTTGGATTAAAAAAGCTGAAGAATGGAACCTAGACACTATTGATGAAGCTAAAAGTAGTTTATGTGGTAACTGTGCTGCGTTTGATATAAAAGAAAAAACATTAGATTGTATAGCTAGTGGTATTGGTGGTGACACAGAATCAGCGGAAGATGTAATTGACGCAGGTGAACTTGGTTATTGTAGATTCTTAAAGTTTAAGTGTGCTAGCAAGCGTACTTGTGACGCTTGGGTAACTGGTGGTCCATTAACTGATGAAAAGATTGATGAAGAATTTCACACAGGTGGTAGTAAAGGATTACCCTCACCAACTACTTATGAACAAGAATATAATCAATACAAGAAAAAAGGTAGTTATAGAATTACAGCAATGACTTATGAGGATCAAGCTCAAAAGGATTTGCCAAGCCTTGTTATCAATTTTTATAGAGAGAAACTCCCTAAGTTTAGTAAAAAGCCTGTAGATAATTATGAAGAACTAAGCCAAGAATATTTAAACAAAGTTGATGGTGAGTTTCAAGAGGAACTTGAAAAAATTATACAAGTGGGTAAAAAGAATCCTTATTTACAAGGTGGTATAATTACTACTATAGGCGCACTACTTGCTGGTGGTATATTAAGTTTTGGTAGTAATTATGAATTAAGCCCAACACAAACTAATATTATGTTACAGGGTATATTAAACACTGTGATACCTACTCTAGTTAGTAGAATTAACGGGCGTGATTGGAAAGATACAATTAAGTATACATTAGCAAGTGCTGGTACTGGAGTTGGTATAGCTTCATTAACAGAAAAATGGAGTCAAAAATACAAGAACAGTATAAATTGTAGTAATCCAAAAGGATTCAGTCAGCGTGCCCATTGTCAAGGAAGGAAAAAGAAATGAGAGATTTTAGTTTTTATTGGAATAGAAAAGGATATCCGAGGTAAATTATGTTAGCAGATACACTTAAAACATTATTGGCAACAAGCTATGCTTTTGTAATTAAAGCACAAAATTTTCACTGGAATGTGGAGGGACCAGATTTTCCTGAGTACCACAAGTTCTTAGGAGATTTATATGAAGAAGTGTATGATAACGCTATTGACCAAACGGCTGAGTACATTCGTGTTCTTGGAGCTTATACTCCTGGCAGCATTAGCCGTTTCGCTGAGTTAAGTCAGATACCTGATCAAACAAAAATCCCACGAGCAGAATTAATGTTTGCTGAATTAGAACAAGATAATCAAAAAATTGTTGATATGTTAAAACAAGCCTTTCATGTGGCAGAAGAATCTGATGAACAGGGTATAGCAAACTTTATAGCAGAAAGAATTGATGCTCATGGTAAGCATGGTTGGATGTTACGTAGTATATTAAAGAAAGACCGTGCTTAATGCGTTTTGTAGAGTTTGATCCTAAAGAACAAGTTGATGAGGGCCTTAAAGATTTAGCAGCAGCAGGTCTATTATCATTTGGACTATTAGGTTCACCTACACAAGCACAGCAAGGTGTACTACCACTAGACATAAAACAAAAACAAGCACAGCAACAACAAATAGCACAACTAAAAAAACAGGTAATTAAAAAGCCTGTAGTTAGTAGACCATTTAATGAAATTGAAAAAGTATTAATATCAGTAGCAAAACAATCAGGCATTAAGGGTGTTGAACTAGCACAATTTTTAGCACAAATGGCACATGAGAGTTGGGACTTTAAAAAGATGCGTGAGGTACCACAAGGTAAAGGATACTTTAAAAAGTATGATCCTAAACACGCTCCAAAGACAGCAAAGATATTAGGCAATGTCAAACCAGGCGATGGAGAAAGATTCAAAGGTCGTGGTTTTATACAACTTACTGGGCGTGATAACTATAAAGCAGCAGGTGATTATTTAAATATTGATTTAATTAAAAATCCTGAATTAGCAGCAAAACCTGAAATAGCAGCAAAAATAGCATTATGGTATTGGAACACCAGAGTAAAACCTAATGTAGATAATTGGGCTGATACTAAACAAGTAACTAGAAAGATTAATCCAGCATTAAAAGGTTTAGACGATAGACACGAAAACTTTAGAGAATATCTAACATTATTACAAATAAAATGATTAATGAAGCAAGTCCAAACAATTTTAACGGTAGTATTAGTAATGAACAATTACTAAGCCGTGTTTGGATGAGTAGAAAATTACGAGAAACAAATATACCAATTAATAATTGTATTGTCTTGGGCAGCTGGTATGGGATACTTCCATTTGTATTAAAGAAATTAAACAACATTAAAAAAATATACGCAAACGACATAGATAGTAAATGTATAGAAAAAAGCAAAAAGATTAATCCAACAATAAAACATATAATAGGTGATTGTAATCAACTCAAATATAAAAATATAGACTGTGTTATTAATCCCAGTGTTAATAATATTGTTGATAAGGGTTGGTTTGAAAGTATACCTAAGGGAACATTATGCTTATTACAGACAGAAGACATTGAAGTAGAACATGGCTGCCCAAGCAATAACAAAGAAATGTTAAATCAATACCCATTAAGTAAAATATTATATAGAGGAAAATTAAATACAACTGATGATTTTGAAAACTTTACACGTTATATGATAATAGGAATAAAATAATGAAAACAATAATAACAATATTTGCCTTACTAATAAGTTCAGTTGTATTTGCTCAAAAGACACCGCAAGGTGTAACCTATGATGCTAAAATCGTTAGAGTAAATGACGGAGACACTGTAGTTATAAGTGCTACATTTTTACCTCCCCCATTAAAACCTGAATTAGCAGTAAGAATATTTGGTGTAGATACACCTGAAAAAGGATTTCGTGCTCAATGCCCACAAGAAGATAAGCGTGGTAAAGATGCTACTGCGTTTACTAAAAATTCTGTAGCTAAGTCTACTAAACATCAAGTCATTATATATGGTTGGGATAAGTTTGGTGGCCGTATTCTTGGTGATATGATATTAGATGGGTATAGTTTACGCACACTATTAATTTCAAATAATTATGCTAGAGAATACTACGGAGAAGCTAAACAAAGCTGGTGTTGATACTAGTTGGTATTTTATTGTATACCATATGATATGGTATACATTACTTACATTATCGTTAATCTACTTTGGACTAATAAAAACCCTAGGAGTTTTATTCCTAGGGTTAATTTATTTAGCATATACACAAGGTTAGAATGGTAACCACATCCATATAGCCTGACTAACTATTACTGATCCAACTGCTCCAACAATAGCACTTACCCAAAACATTGGCATACTAACAGCTAATATACTAGCAGTTAATAATACAATCGCTATTTGTAATATACTACCACCCCAAGTAAACCATGGACTACGCTTTTTAGCATCATCACGCTCTGCTTCCAGCAATTTAGCTTTTTCCATAATCTCTTTTTTATCATTATCCATACGCTCTTTTTCAGCCATAAACTTTTCTTTATTAGCTGGGATTTGTGTTTCAACCGCGTTAATTTCATATAATACGCCACGAACATTTTTAGCTTGATACCAGGCCCACATATTATTTGCTTGAATTGTATTGTTTTGTATTTTACTACTATTACTACCGCCAATCATTGTGTTAATAGCTAATAATGCGGCTAAAAATATAATAACGAATCCTGCTTTGTCTTTGATATTTGCCTCTTTTTCACTTCTACTTAGAGGTTTTACTTCTGGTTTATCAGACATTTTAGTCTCCTTCATGATATAGTCATATTTATCTACCCATTTCTTAATAAATACTACAGAAATAAGTCTCTAAAAAATAATAAAACTGAAAGGGATACTTATGAAGAAAATAGCAATATTGTGGGCATTACTCTTAACTACAAATGTAATTGCCCAAACTGCCACAAGTACACAAAGCACAACAGGTGGTACCACTACAAGTAATACAAGTATTATTAATAATGGCACATATGATGGTGGAAGAAGTTTGGTTGATACAAACTCAACTAGTAACAGTACCAGTTCAGTAACTACTAACAACAATAGTATTAGCACAAGCACAGCTACAAGCACAAGTACGGTAAATAGCACTAATACTAATAATAACAATAGTAGTAGCATAAGTACTAATATTAATACTAATAACAATGTACAAAGTGGCACAGCTACTAATATAAACAACAACAACTTATCAGGAAGTGTTACCTATACCAATAATAACAACAATGTAAATAGTGGGACGATGACATATAACAATAATAATGTCAATACTGGGACACTGAATTATAACAACAATAATACTTCAACCAGTACCAGCACTGTCAATAATGTTAATTCAGGAACACAAACATTTAATAATGTTAATACAGGTGATATGACTAATCGTAATATATCCAATGTAACATCAACAAACACAAATAATAATATTAATTCAGGAACACAGACATTTATTAATCAAAGCACAATAGGATCAACAAGTAAAAACGAGAATATCAACACTGGAACAATGACATATAATAACAACAATGTTAGTACAAGTAATAATATTAATAGTGGAACAATGACATATAATAACAACAATGTAAGCACTAGTACAAATAATGTTAATCAAACAGGTGACATGACCAACCGTAACATTAACACGGTAACTAGTACAAATAACAATATTCAAACTGGAGATATGACTAATCGCAATATTAATACGCTAACAAGTACAAACAATAATATACAAACTGGAGACATGACCAATCGTAATATAAGTAATACCACAGCAACATCCACAAACACAAATAATAATATACAAACTGGAGACATGACCAATCGCAATATCAATACCAGTGTAAGTAGTAGTTCAGCGACTAATATTAACAATAATAATAGTCAAAGTGATAATCGTAATGTTAATATTCAAACTGGTGATATGACTAATCGCAATATCAATGATACAACGATTACACAGAAAGTAATACAACCTCCTCCAACAGCGATTGCTCCAAGCATGATGAGCGGTGGTAGTCCTGACTTATGTACAACAGGAGCTAGTGGTGCTGTACAAACACAGTTGTTTGGTATGAGCATGGGTGGCACACAGCGTGATATGAATTGTGAAAGATTAAAACTTAGTAAGACATTATTTGACATGGGCATGAAAGTAGCAGCAGTTGCTACTATGTGTCAGGATCGCAGAGTATTTGATGCTATGATGATGGCAGGCACACCATGTCCATATGAGGGTATGATTGGTGAACAAGCTAAAGAGGGTTGGTTTAAGAACCCAGAGAAAATGCCTAAACCAGTAAAAGACAATGGATAAGAACTATAATTATAAACATACCAAAGGCTTTATAGTCTTTATTTTTGTTACTATACTAATGGCGTTAGTAGCTGTATACGCACAGGTTCCAAATAGCTATACTACCAATTTAATTAACAATACAACAACAGCAAATAATGTAAGCTCAACATGGCAAAACGCAGGTACAATTAATCAGCCAATTACATGTTGGGCACCTGGTGATCCTGGTTATTGTGGACCCAAACCATATGTGAATGCTTGGGAAGGCCCAAACACAATTAATTTTAGTTATGGTATGACTGAAATTTATCAAATGGTCAACATAGGTAAAGCACTTCCCAATAACGGAACAGGATTAGTTAATACAGGATATATTTTTAGTTTTTTAGCAAAAAATGGTAATGGTTGGGATGATGGCAGACAAGATATCTTAAAAGCACAAGTTACATTATATGGTCCAAATAATGTAAAAGTTTTAGAACAACATAGTTATGATTTAAACAGTGTTTTTAATTGGACTAATTTTTCATATAATGTCAATTGGAGCACCACAAAAGTTGGATATCGTGAAAATCAAGTTGGTAATGTAAAATTTGGGTTTTATGGTATGGATAATAATTATTGGGCAGGTCCATATGGACCAGAAGTAACCAATATATCTTTTCAACTAAAGTATAAACCTGATCCTTGTGTTAAAAACCCACTCTTTAGTCCAGAATGTCCTAAATTTCAAGAGGAATTAAATAAAAATTTATCATCCAATTATAATACTGAACCTACATATACAAAAACAGAATTCGAACCTAGCAAATTAGATGACAATCATGATCCAAAAAAAGAATCAAATTTTGCTATGGGCGAAAAAGAAGAGGGTGTATTTGTACATGAAGATGAAAGATTCACTGAACCAACACACAATAGACTAGATAATTTAGAATTCGCATTGACAAAGATATTTGACGCACAAGCCAGACAAGAAGAACAATCATTAGATATAGCTAATACTGCTGTATCAAAAACAGAACAACAAACAAAAGAAGTTGTACGCAATGCTGAACAACGAGTTCGTGAAGTAGTAAATCAACAATTTAGAGATATTGAAAATATAAAACCACAACTATTGACAGAACAAACAAAACAAAATAATACAAGTCTAGAAAGTATTTTTAAAGGACCTGAAAATTCAAGTAGTGTGACACAATTTCAGTTGCAGGGAAATCAAAACACTAGTGTCGTTACAATTTTACAGGACAATAAAATACAGAATAACCAACAAAGAGAACAAACTCAAGTAAGTGTAGTAAGACAAGGGCAACAAATTCAACAGCAAAATAACAATAATAAACAAGATACTGAATTTAAATTTGAACTTAAGAATGAACAATCAAAACAATATGAAACTGTGTTTGGCACAGTTAATAACAATCAAATACTTCCTAGTGTGGCAATATATGCCCCATTACAAAACACTATTGTAAGTCCTCCGAACATACAACAAATTATTACACCAAATATTGAGGTTACTGTTCAACCTGTTATATTGGCACCAAGACCAGAATCTCAAATAAATTTACAATCTACTGTGCCTATTATAGATATTGTTAAACCAAACATAGAACAATTTCAACCAAGTAAGCCCATACAAAATGTTGATATTCCAATAATAGCATCAAACTTTTTAACAAATAAGGCTGATCCACTTAACGAAATCTTAGAACCAAAAACTTTTATTAAAACAGAAAACAAGAATGAAGAAAAAACTCAAACAGTAAAAACTAATGTAGTTGATAATGATGTAGCAGGGAATGTTAGCATACAAACTATTGCTGTATCACCAGTTGGATTTAATCAATACACAAACTTTATATTGCGTGATGTGGCTTTTTACGCACCAAAAGAAATATATCGTGGTCAAAGAACAGTTGATAACAACAGAGCACTTAGAAACTTAGCAAGTGATAGACTTCACCAGGACATGGTGAACCAACAATATAGGAGGTAATATGGAAATAGTCAATACAAATTTTAAATCGTTCACACAGCATTTAAAGCATGTTGCTTTGAGTTTTGCTATGGTTTTTGCGCTTGCGACAGCAGGTCTTTTCAGTGCCGACGCCGAAGCGAGCAAACGTCTAGGGTCAGGTGGCTCCTTGGGGAAGCAATCCTCGATTGCCACTCAAAAGCAGGCTACGCCGCCTCAAGCTGCACCCTCTCAGGCTCCTGCCCCTGTAGCCGCCGGCTCCCAAGCAGCAGCCCAGTCGCAACGTAGCCAATGGCTTGGCCCGATCGCCGGTCTGGCAGCGGGCTTGGGGCTTGCTGCCCTTGCATCGCATTTTGGCTTTGGTGAAGAGCTTGCAAACTTCATGATGATTGCGCTCTTGGTGATGGCAGTTTTATTCATTATTCGCATGGTGATGGCAAGACAACAGGCGGCTAACCAAGGCGGCTAACCAAGCTTCATCAGCCTCAGCACAACCTGATTGGGCGGTCGCGGGCTCGCAGCAGGGCTATGGTCAGGACGCAAGACATCAAGAAATGGTAGACCAACAATATAGGAGATAAGATGGGCGAGGAAATTAAAAATGTCAATGCAAAAATTGACGAAGCTGAAGCAGCAGTTAAAAAATATGCCAGCAAAGATACTGTAATTAGTATTGGTGGTTATGAATTTACACCAGCCAAACTTATGGTTGCTGCTACATTATTATCAAGCGCATTAGGTGGTTTATATGGTGTGTTTGAGGTATATAAAGATTATATGGGTATGAAGAAAAAGATTGCTGAATATGTTAGCCCAGACTTTACTGAGTTTGATAAACGATTAGCAGTGATTGAAGAAAACATTGCTAAAACAAGTAAAGCTGTACAAGAGGGTAGTGATAAAACAGCAGAATACACACGAGATATTAAGAATGACTTAAAGAGTGATATCCGTCGATTAGAAAAGGTTGTTGAGAATGTAGAAAGTTATAACAAACAACAACAAAGAGAAATTGATAAAACTGTTACTGAAGTAAGAACAGAGGTTCGTGCTATTCAAAAATCTGCTGATGCTAGTATGAATAGTGCTACAAAAGAAATGAACCGTATGGCTGCTGAAAATACCAAAGCAATTGCTACTAATAATAAGGAAATTGATAGTAGAATGAAAGCATTAGATAGAAAGATTAATGAGGATTTGAAAAAAGCATTGGATAATCCATTAGCCAACAAATAAATAGGAATAGTATGAAATATTTTATTTTATTAGTTACTTCATTATTAGTTAGTTGCGATAGTCATTATCGTTATCCATGCCAAGATCCTACAAATTGGGAAACACCAAGATGTAAGAAACCAATATGTGATATCAGTAAAGATTGTCCTGAACATATATTTAAAGAAGATGTTAAAAAGGAGTGTAAGTAATGCAGGATCAAATTGATAAATTATTACAAAAAAATGATGAACCAAAAAGGAGTGTAAAGGGTGAAAGATATACAGAAAATGAACTCATGGTACGGCTTAAGTTCATTATTGGGTGTTGCTTGGCCTTCACTCTTATTGGGATTGTGTTTACAGTTCTTTACAGTATTATGTTTGTCACTCAGCCTCTTAATGCTATTTCGCCAATAGATCAAAAGTTCTTTGAGTTAATTATTCCTGTAGCAACATTTTTATGTGGAACACTAAGTGGTATTATGTTAGCTGGTACTGGTAAAGAAGCAGCAATGGCTGGGGCTGCTGCTCAACGACAAGCTGATAAAGATGCTAAAGACAAGAGTGAAGGTAAATAGATAAATATTTACATGAGAGCAAGTGAATTTTTAACAGAAAGAAAAAAATCAAAACGCAGGGCAAGAAAGCTTAATAAGTATTTCTTCCCTGGTTATGCTTATTATGGTGTAGGATCTAGTGATTCAGGTGACGCCGGTGGAGATGGTGGTGGCGAAAGTATGTATGAATCACCTGAGCTTGAACTAGCAAAACGATTACCAAGTTTAGCTAAACACAACTATAACACGATTGATAAGCTTATGAGACAAATAAGCAAACGCCATAAAATAACTGGTAAAGCATTACATGACTTGTTTGTTAAAAAATATAAAGCAACACCAGACAGTTGGATTAAGAATAAACTTGATGAATCAACAGTTTATTGTGACTTGAAAGATGAAGTTGAAAAGTTTGCTAAATGGTCTGCTAAGATTCTTAAACTAAGTGAAGTACCAAAAATAGAATTAAGTATGGATACCGAAGAAGCACAACATGGACATCATACAGGTAAACATACACACGGAGAGAATAGTGTTTGGGTATATGCTAAGAATCGTAATCTTGTTGATATATTACGCACAGTATTCCATGAATTGGTACATGTAAAACAAGGTGAAGATAATAGAATTAAACCAGGATCAAGTTATCCAGGAAGTCCTATTGAAGCTGAAGCAGATATGATGGCTGGAAAATATATTAAGATATATGGCGAAAAAAATCATCATATATTCCAATAATCACTTACTTAATTCATCAAACGTTTTAACAATACTTAATACTGTCGGGTCATGATCTTTATGATATGGATTTGGTAGTGCTTGCCATTCATTCTCATCTACATCACATGTAATTAATAATTCATATTTGTGACCATCACTAGTATATAATTCAATAGTTTCTAGACCAACAACTGATTTACTTGTTTTTATTAGTGCCTCACCAAGTTGTTTTAGTGCGTCACGTTCACCAATAATATAAGCACGACCATTTGGTTGGTCATGATTCTGCATATGTAATCTACTTTTCTTTAGCATTCCATTAGTGTCTTTGTAAAATCTAATAATAATTTGTGGTGATAAAATTCATGCCACTTTAGTTTCATTTTATCATTAGTATACCAAGATTTCATGCTTTCTGGGTGACAACCTATCAATCCTATACGATTTTGTATTACTGCCATAGGATCACTATTTTTATAACGTGCTACTGGGTAATAATACTTGTCACTACCTAAAAAGGTACACCCATCATAAAAAAACATATCAACTTGTTCAGCATACCAATATACTGGAACAGTTGTTGCGAATGAACGCTTTATTCCTGATCTTGGTCGTTTGATGTATTGTACAACATCAAATCCCTCAACAATATCAAAGTAATGACTTCCTGCCCAATAAGCACCCATACAAATGCCTAAGTAATGTACTCCACGTGCTATTGCGTCTTGTACATAATACTTGTTGTCTCCAATGTATTTGTGAAAGGTTTCGCTATCACCAATACCACCTGGAAATGCTATAATATCAGCACTTTTAAATATCCTACCATTAAAATCTTCTTTACCAAAAAATTCAATATCAAAACTACTATATAGTGCTTCATACATACCAACACTACATTGGGCACTACATTCTGGATGATTCAGAAACAATGCCATTCTTGGTAGTGCTTTTTTACGTGCCATTTATAATAGTTCTTTCAATTTAAATTTCTTGTGTTTTTTCACTGTAACATATTCAGCATTGTTTTTGTAGCCTAGTTTACCCACACCCCAAATAATTGGTTGGTCGTGAAAACTTATCGCTTTGTCTAATATCACATCCAAATATCTATTATTACCTGTTCCAATCGTTACAAATGTTATATATTCTTTTGGTTTACTTTTGAATACACGATAGTTAGCAACTAATCCACAAAACTCAACCTCTCCTGGTTTACGGATTTCTGTACAAACTGGAATAAAGTTCTTACTGTGCCAATGCCCATGAGTTAGTAATTCATCAATCTCATTACCCTCATATATACTATTTACCGCACCTGCTAATTTTGCCTCATGATGATATACCCAACGACTATAACTACCTTGACAATGTTTTAATGTTGCTTCCCAAAATTTTGTAGGATTATGTGCTTTCTGATAAGCAATAGCCCATATCAATCTTCCTAAGTTAATAGCGTGGGCACGACACAATCCAAAATTACTGAGTTCAGTTAATGCGTAAAAGATTTCTTCCTTGTTCTCATGGTTGCCAATCAAGTCCATAAACTCAAAGATTTTTTCTTCATTACGTTTGGCAAAGGCACGACGCCACATGTCAGCTTCATAATGATTACAATCTAATAACTTACTAATCAACATAATAGCATCATCTTCAAATACAATGGTATTGTCAAACGTGTCTTTGCTCCAATCACGGAAAAAACTTGCTTTGCGACGACCTTGTGTAGCGACTGGTCTAATCAATGCTGTGGCTAATACACAATCTTCACGCTTGGTTGGTTTGATTGCTTTGAATAACCTACGCATTGCTGGACTCTCGGCTTGTGTCACGCCCAATACATTTCCTGTACGCAATAACTCTATTGTCTTTGCGTCATATTCGGGATAGTCTAATAAGTTCATATTGGGTTCAATTTCGTAAAGTTGGCTTAATCCACGATTAGCGAGAATATCAATTTTAAAATGTTCTAAATCTTCAATTTCATATTTGTCCAGTAATATTTGATTTTCATTATTGATTAAGCTTTTGGGCACACTTCTATCAAAGATAAGAATACCACCGCAATGTTTACTGATACAACGTTTTTTACCTAATAATTTTTTGACCAATCGTTTTGCTTCATCGGCAAATTGTGGGACAACTTTATCTAAGTCAATGTTTCTTGGAAGTTTGCCTGTTGCTCCATATCGTTTTGCTGCCTCACGAATAGCAGATTTTTCCTTATAGGTTACATAGTTACTCACACGTGCTGATTGATTGGGCCAGTGTTTGTAGATGCGATTCATTACAGTTTCTTGTTGATAGTGCGGAAAATCCAAATCAATATCAGGTAAGTCATCACGTTTTGGGTTCATAAATCGTGCTAATGGGATATTTTCTTTGATTGGGTCAACATCACTAATGCCCAATAACCAACATAATAAACTACTACCTGCGCTACCACGAGTCATATGTGGTATATCTTTGGTCAAATTAAGTATTTCAACTACCCGTAAAAAGTGTTTTGCGAATCCTAATTTTGCTATAATCTCAAGTTCTTCTTCTAAACGTTTTTCGTATTCAGTATTGTCTGGTAATTTTCTAATAAATTTACTAATTAAAATTTCTAATTCTTTATATCTACTTTCCATATGTGTGCCTATTTAATGTGCCATAAGTGAAATATTTATTGGATAAATTTACCATAAGCAAAAAAGATTACGCAAAATGTTTGACTTATTACACAAATCATTATATACTAATTAAACTATAGGAGAAATTATGTCACGTACCTTTACCGGCGAAGCAAAAACCAAACTTACACAGCTTATTAACGAAGGTTGTGCTGTTATGCATGAAATTGAAACACTACAGGGTGGATTAACAGACACAATCAAAGCAGTAGCCGAAGAACTTGAAGTAAAACCTAGTGTGTTGAAAAAAGCTATTCGTGTGGCACATAAAGCTAATTTAGGCGCAGCAAATAAAGAACACGAAGAACTTAATGAAATTTTAGAAACTGTAGGTCGGGTACTTTAATGTCATATATTGACGCAATACACGATAGAGATAGTGATAAAATCTTTGTCGTAGAACGCACTACAGAAGGAATTCGAACTTATAAAGAGTATCCTACAAATTACACTTTTTACTATGCCGATCCTAAAGGTAAATATCGTAGCATATATGGAGATAGCGTACAAAAATTTAGTACACGTAAACGTAGTGAATTTGAAAAAGAACGCCGTATTCACAGTAATAAAAAACTATTTGAAAGCGATATTAACGTAGTATTTCGTTGTCTTAGTGAAAACTATCTTAAAGCGGAACCTCCTAAACTTCATACCTGCTTCTTTGACATTGAGGTAAATTTCGATCCTGAAAAAGGTTTCAGCCCAACTAGTGATCCATTCAATCCAGTCACTGCGATTAGTATGTACTTGTATTGGTTAGATCAACTTATCACACTGTGTATTCCTCCCAAACATATGAGTCAGGAAACAGCAAATGATTTGACAAAAGATATACCTAATCTGTTACTATTCAATAATGAGATTGAAATGTTTGAAACATTCTTTCAACTTATTGAAGATGCTGATGTACTAACTGGTTGGAATAGTGAAGGATACGATATTCCATATATGGTTAATCGTGTGACACGTATTATGAGTAAGGATGACACACGTAAGTTTTGTTTGTTAGGACAGATTCCTAAGCCTAGAGTATATGAACGATTTGGTAAAGAAGAAACAACCTTTGACTTAGTTGGTCGTATACATATGGACTACTTACAATTGTATAAAAAGTATAACTATGAAAGCCGTCATAGCTATAGCCTTGATGCGATTGGTGAAATGGAAATAGGAGAAAACAAAACACAGTATGAAGGTACTCTTGATCAATTATATAACAAAGACTTTGTAAAGTTTTTAGAGTATAATCGTCAGGATACGATGTTGCTTGTTAAGATTCACAACAAGCTTAAGTTCCTAGATTTGGCAAACGCACTGGCACATGAAAATACAGTGTTGTTGCCAACAGTCATGGGCAGTGTTGCTATGATTGAAATGGCAGTAATGAATGAAGCACATGAACGTGGTATGGTAGTACCTGATAAAAAAAGAAAGGAACATAATGATGAACAGCAAGCGGCAGGTGCCTTTGTTGCTACGCCCAAAAGGGGTATACACGAATATGTCGGAGCAGTTGACATCAACAGTCTTTACCCGTCAGCGATCCGCGCTCTTAACATGGCGCCAGAAACCATTGTTGGACAAGTCAGACAAACTCTCACAGACCAATACATGAGAGAAAAGGGTAATAAACTTGCCCGTGAAAAGAAATATTACAAAGAAGGGGATGATGATGTTACTGGCGCTATACTATGGGAAGGATTGTTTGGTAGTTTAGAATATACTGCTGTGATAAATCGTGAGCGTGGTACTATGCTTACACTTGACTATGAAGATGGTCGTAGTATAGAAATGAGTGCTGCTGAGATATGGAAACTAATCTTTGACAGTCATAACCCATACATACTAAGTGCTAATGGTACTATATTTCGTTATGATATGGAAGGTGTTATTCCAGGTTTATTGTCACGTTGGTATAGTGATCGTAAGGTAATGCAGAAAAAACTAAAAGAATCAACCACACATGAAGACCGTGAGTATTGGGACAAACGACAACTTGTACGCAAGATTTTGCTTAACAGTGCTTATGGCGCACTATTAAATGAACATTGTCGTTTTTATGACAAACGTATTGGTCAAAGCGTTACACTAAGTGGTCGTCAAATTGTTAAACATATGATGAGCCATATCAATCAAACTATCACTGGTGAATATAATCACGAGGGTCAAGCGATTGTATATGGTGATACAGATAGTTGTTACTTCAGTGCGTATCCTATTCTTAAGCCACAGATTGATGTTGGCGAACTTGAATGGAATAAAGACTTATGTATACAATTATATGACAATATTGCTGAACAAGCTAACGATAGCTTTCCTAGTTTCATGGAGAGTGCTTTTCACACTACAAGAAAACATGGTGAAATTATTAAAGCTGGTCGTGAATTAATTGGTGATCGCAGCATCTTTATCACAAAGAAGCGTTATGCTATTAATATCTATGACAAAGAGGGTAAGCGTAAAGACACAAAAGGTAAGTCTGGTGATATCAAAGCAATGGGTCTTGACTTGAAACGTGCTGATACTCCTAAGTTTATTCAGCAATTCTTAATGAACATTTTAGAGTTAGTACTTGCTGGTAAACAAAAAGATGATATCATAGAAATTATTAAAGACTTTAAGCGTAAACTTAGCGAACAAGATAGTTGGACTAAAGGTAGCCCCAAAAGTGTTAATAAACTAACGTATTATGGTGACTTAGAAAAAAACAGTAAAACTGGTAAAGCAAACATGCCAGGACATGTTCGTGCCGCATTAAACTATAACTATCTACGTAAAGCAAACAGTGACAACTACAGCATGAAAATCGTTGATGGAATGAAAGTTATTGTATGTAAACTGCGTAGTAATCCACTTAACTATACAAGTATTGCGTATCCAACTGATGAGTTAAGATTACCAAAATGGTTTTGTGAATTACCATTTGATGATGCTGAAATGGAACGCACATTAGTTGATGAAAAGATTGAAAACTTACTTGGTGTATTGAAGTGGGACTTACGTAGCAATACTGACACTAGTTCTACGTTTGACGAATTATTTGATTTTGGTTAAATTGCTGTTGACTTCAGTAATAAATTCCATTATAATACACAATGTTATTACCTAAATATACACATACAAAAGGAATATTATGAAAGATTATTTATTAGATTTAGTTCAACATACACATGGATTGGGCGTGATTGAACTTGTAAAAGTTATTGGTACTAAAAAATCCACTGAAATTCTTGCTAAAGCAGAAGATAAGTCAGTGATTGTGTTTGGTACTTTTAATACTGTTATCCCAGATTTTGATGGGGTATTTGGTATGCCCAATCTAATCAAACTAAAGACTATTCTTAGTTTCGATGACTATGATGATAAAGCTGTTATAAAAGTATTGCGTAATGATGAAAATGAACCTCAAGCAATTTATTTTGAAACAGGGAATAAAGACTTCGCTAACACGTATCGTTTAATGAAAAAAATCATTGTAGAAGAAAAAGTGGGTGGTGTAAGTTTTAAAGGAACGACTTGGGATGTTGAATTTGAGCCAACTATTGCTAGTATTATGCGATTAAAGAAACAAGCGAGTGCTAACAACGATGAACTTACTTTTACAACTAAGACAGAAAATAATGACTTAAAATTTTACTTTGCAGATCATAGTACACATAATGGTAACTTTGTTTTCCAATCAGGGATTAAAGGATCATTAACAAAAGCATGGCGTTGGCCCGTAAAAGTTTTTGTAAATATTTTAGATTTGCCAGGTGACAAAGTATTGCGTTTTAGTGACAAAGGTGCTGCTGAAATTACTGTAGCAAGTGGATTATCAACATATCGTTATATCTTTCCAGCACAAGCAAAATGATAAAGTATATCGCAGGCGGACAATATATCAATGTCATGGGCGGTAGCACTAGTTACCCTTACATCAACATGAGTAATCCTAGCACAGGTATGCTTCGTTATAATGGAAACAATCAGAACTTTGAAGTATATGATGGTAATAGTTGGATGATTCTACCTGGTAATTCAAGCAGTGTTGATTTGAATAATGATGCTAAAGAATTACTTGAATGGACTAGGGCAAAACGAGCAGAAGAAAATTATTACAAACAAAAATACAAAGACAATCCTGCTATACAAGACTTGGTTAAACAACGTGAAGATATTGATAGCAAGATTAGTATGATAACAACTATACTACGTGAAGAAGTAAAAGTCTAATGGAACAAATTGATTTAAGTAGTCAACAAAATCCTGATTGGGCATTGTTCTTACCTGCTATTAGTAGTTTTTATATTAGTGGATTGGGCAAGCAGCGTGAAGGTGAGCAATACTTTGATACTAACAGAATACCGGCAGGATTTAATAATGATGTTGAATGTCTTAATTTCTTAAACAGTAAACAAGGATTGTTTACATACAAATGGGGACTATATAGTGCTGGTCATGCCAATCTTGATACTAGTGTTATTGATAACGCTGAGAGTATTGTAAGAAAACGTGAGAAAGGTACTTTCTTATTAGGTGATAGTGGTGGTTTTCAAATTATGAAAGGTCAATGGCCTGCTGATTGGAAAGACCCCAACTGTCCTAAAGCAATGAAACAACGACAAAAGGTATTAAAATGGATGGATACATACATGGATTATGGTATGTGTTTAGATGTTCCTAGTCAAACATTACGTAATAAACATTTGTTGGATAAGCATGGTATATCAACTATTGAAGAAGCTGTACGGGCTACACATATCAATAATGAATATTTCATAAACAATCGTAGTGGAGATTGTAAATTTCTCAACGTACTACAAGGGTTGACACATAAACAATCCGATGATTGGTATGATGAAATGAAGGTGTATTGTGACCCAAAAGTCTATCCTGAAAATCATTTCAATGGATGGGCATTCGGGGGACAGACGAAAATAGATATACATCTTACATTAAAGCGTATGGTAAATATTATTCACGATGGTCTGCTGGTAGAAGGTAAACACGATCTTATACATTGTTTGGGTACTAGTATATTAGAATATGCGGTATTGTTTAGTGATATTCAACGAGCCATTCGTAAATATCATAACCCAAAATTAGTCATTACATTTGATTGTGCTAGCCCGTTCTTTAGTGCTGCTAAAGGCCTTGCTTATTTCAATACAAATATTGAACATAATAAAAAATGGTCATATAGTATGGAAAAAACTGCTGAAAAGAAAAGCTATGCTAATGATAGTCGTAAATTTCGGAATGCTGTAATACAAGATGGTATCCATAAATTATTTACAGACAGTCCTGTTACTGATAGAATGCTAGTTCGTGATTTGTGTTACAGAGGTGTAGGATTCATAGGACAACATGGTAAAGAAACAAAAACAAGTTGGGATACATTAAGCTATACACTCTTACAAGCACATAATGTATACCAACACATTGTAGCAGTACAAGAAGCAAATCGTAGATATGAAAAAGGTGTTGTTCCTGCTATGATTATGAATGATACTTTTGAACGTGTTGTTTTTAGTGAAGTTGTTGATGAAATTTTTAGTTTAAAAGACAGACAGAAAAGTTTAGCATTGATTGATAAGTATGATAGATTTTGGATGCAAATGAAATCAGGTAGTCAAGGATTTAGTGGTAAAAAAACTGTAAATGCTATGACTATGTTTGATGAATTATTTGAATTACAAGAATCTTTACCTGAAGCAAATGATGAAATTTTAGATAGTGATGAGGAAATGTCAATAGTTCTAGGAGAATAATTATGGACTACCGTGATCAAATTCGTAGATTAACAGAAACACATCGTGTTATAGATGACCAAGTTAAACATTTAGAAATGATAGGGGCTGATCAAGCTAGAATAAATGAACTTAAAAAACGAAAACTAATGTTTAAGGATGAACTAGCTAAACTACATAGATTACAATGGGAAGAAACTCATGAACGAACAGGATATAATGATGAAAGATAATTTTGATAGAACAATGGTAGACCAACGAATAGAAGCATTACGTGATACACGTAACCGTATACTACAATCTGCTAAACGTATGATTTATATTAATTTTCAAAAAGAAGGTATTCATAAATACCCAGCAGCACTGGAAGATCCAAATCTTAAAACAGGAGATGAATACGATGTTTCGTTTTTGGGCTACCCGCATCGTCATATTTTTCATATCAATGTTAGTATTGAAGTATTTCATAACGACCGCGACATTGAATTCATACAATTCAAACGGTTTTGTGAGCGTCTCCTCAGTGAGGGGGTAGTTCAACTTAACTATAAATCTTGCGAAATGATTAGCGATGACCTATATCAGCAAATCGCTAGTCGTTATCCAGAGCGTGATATCCATATCACTGTAAGTGAAGACAATGAAAATGGATGCACGATTTATTATAACACAACTAAACCATATCAATCAATTAAAATTTAAGGAAATATCATGGCAAAACCACAAGTAAAAAACAACAACTTCACCAACCAAATTTTTACTGATCTAGAGAAATATCTAGAGTTTTGTAAGGACTATGGGTACTACTTTGATGAACGTGACCTATATAAAGAACGTAGTAATGCTTGGAGACAATACACTAAACATGTGGCTGGTAAACCTGTAAAAAATATGTGGGAACAAGATGGAGCCAAGTAGGACTGAAAGACCTTGGGGGTTTTATGATGTACATTTTACACATTTACCTAAGGTTAAACTAAAAACACTTACAGTAATGCCAGGCAAAAAACTTAGTATGCAAAAGCATGAAAGTCGTGCTGAGTATTGGTTTGTTGCCGAAGGTGTTGCTAGTATCTATACAATAGACGATAATACACAAGAAAAGATATTGTTTGCTCATTATCCCGAACATCAACAAGCGTGGATCGCACGTAATGTTTGGCATCAATTATGTAATGAACAAGAAGTACCTTTAGTAATTATTGAAGTACAATATGGCGATCTTTGTGTAGAAGAGGACATTGAAAGACGTGATGCGTAAACTTTATTATATGGGGCTAGAGCCCTACAAAGCACGTTATACTCTACAGTTACAAGAGTGGAATCGTAGAGTATTTGAACAACGTAGCATTGATTATTTTATTGTTCCAGGTGATACACTTAGTAATGATAAAGCTATTGTAACTGGGCAAGTATTAGATGCTCATGGAAGAACATATTTTGGTATGAGTCAATTAATGAACCTAATTCGTTATATGAAATTAGGTGAGTTGAATAGTGAGGACATTATCTATTTTGAAGATATGTTTCAACCTGGTATCGAAAGTCTTCCATACATACTAAATCAAATTGATGAACAACATCGTCCCAAAATCTTTGTACGTTGTTTAGCACAAAGTATTGACCCAGATGACTTTGTACACGTATGGGGTATGGGAAAATGGATGGGTCATTATGAAAAAATGGTTGATAGTTTTGTAGATGGTGTATTGGCTAGCAATGAAGAAATGGTAGCACATATGCGTATTGCTGGTTGGACTAGCAAAATCTATAATATAAGCGGACTAGCTTATGGAAAGAAAGAAGTTCTAAGTAGAGTAAATAGTATTACGCCTTTTGACAAAAGGAGTATGCGTGTAGTTTTCTCAGCGAGATGGGATCAGGAAAAACAACCTGACTTTTACATGGACCTGATTGAAGCTTGGCAAAACAACGAAGGACTTCCAAAAGTAGAATTCGCAGTATGTAGTGGGAGTAAGCTAAGATCAAACAATCAAAGTTATATGGAGCGCACATACAAGTTAGTAAATGAAGGTAAGTTAAAGTTATACGAAGATTTAGAAAAGAATGACTATTATAACATTGTTAACGATAGTCGGGTAGTGTTTAATTGTGCGTTACAAGATTGGGTTAGTAATACAGTCAGTGAAGCGGATACACTAGGGTGTAATGTTTTGTACCCTGCTTATCGTAGTTTTCCTGAAACCTTCGCAAATGACCATGAACGTATGTATGTTCCATGGTCGCTAGATGATGTTATGTCAAAATTATTGCCTTTGCTAAGAATGGCACATAAAAACATTGGTAAAATCAGCGATTATACAGATAAAACTATTGATAGAATATGTGATATATTAGAAGGTAATGGTGAGCATATGCTACGAAATACTGTTGATTACAGAAAATATAATAGAGAGGCAAAGTACTAATGAGAGTAGAGGATGAAATTAAACTTGACTTTCGTGACGTACTAATCCGTCCAAAACGTAGCACATTAAGCAGTCGTAAAGAAGTTGATTTAGTTAAGTTTTACAAGTTTAAACATAGTCGTTATGAATACGAAGGTGTTCCTATTATGGCTGCTAACATGGATGGTGTTGGCACTATTAATATGACATTAGCATTAGCTCAACATAGGTTATTCACTTGTTTAGTTAAATCATACAACAACAATATTGATAATTTTAATAATTTTAAAATAGCTAAAAATAACTATGCGGTAAGTACAGGTACAAGTGATACTGATTTTCGTAACTTGAATACCATTATTACAGGCATAGGAGCACAATTTATATGTATTGACGTTGCCAATGGGTATAGTGAGCAATTTGGTGACTTTGTTGAAAGTGTAAGAGCACGTTGGCCAGATAAAACTATCATAGCAGGGAATGTTGTTACAGCAGACATGACACAGGAGTTAATTTTACGTGGAGCCGATATTGTTAAAGTTGGCATTGGTCCTGGCTGTTTTGCTTCGGGCCAAAAAGTTAAAACCGATAAAGGCTATAAAAATATCGAAGATATTAAACAAGGTGAAAAAGTTTTAACACATACTGGTTCTTACAAAACTGTGACAAACACATTTAAATTTGATGATAAAAAATCGATAGTAGATGTAAATGGAATCAAAGCAACTCCCAATCACAAGTTTTATGTTTTACATAAAAAATATCGAGACATTGTAACAGATGATAATATTAATAAGTATGCAGAATGGGTTGAAGCAAAAGACTTAACAAAGGATTATTTACTTTTAAAGCATAAATAACATTATAAAAGTTGCTATAGGAGTAGGATATAAAATCTAAAATGTTTAAAAATTCTGTGGAAATTGTAAGATATGAAAAAGTAGGCAGAAATAACTTTGCTTACTTTAAAAATGGGGGAAAAATTTCTTCAGGTGATTTAGGCAGAATTGAAATCGAATGTGATAAATGCAAGTCGTTAAAACAGGTTGGTTTTAGATCAGCGTTATTAAAAAAGAAACATGTGTGCCAAAGTTGCAACAAAATAGGCAAAAGTAATCCCTTTTATGGAAAAACTCATACACAAGAAACTATAAAGCGTCATTCTAAATATATGAAGGGTCGATTTGTTGGCGACTGTAATCCATTTTACAGTAAGTCTCATACAGAAGAAACTAAAGAAATACTTCGTCAAAAATGCGCTCATTATGGTGAGGATAACGGATTTTATGGAAAAACTCATACTGATGAGTTTAAAAAGAAACATTCCGAATTTATGAAAACTATAGGAAAACGTCCTATAGAATATTACTCATTGATGGGCATAAAATCTGTTAATAGCAAGCCCAAAAAAACTAAAATAGAAAAAGCAACGGAACAAAAGTTACAAGAATCGGGTGTTAATTTTAAGTACAACTTCATTTTACAAAATAAAGCACAGTATGATTTTTTAATAAACGACAACATTGTATTAGAAGTTCATGGAGACTTTTGGCACGGAAATCCCGAAGTGTATAGCACATTAACAGAACGACAAGAATATAAAAAGCAACGAGATTTTGAAAAACAAAAATTAGCAGAAGATAACGGATACAAATATCTCGTTATATGGGAATCACAAATTAAAAAAAATGACTGGAGTATTTTAGATGAAATTCGAATTAGTTGAAATAGATACACTTGAAATTGAATCATATGACGGATACACATACGATCTTGAAGTAGAAGAAGATCATTCATATAACATAGATGGTGTGGTTGTTCATAACAGCGTGTGTACCACAAGACTCGTCACAGGCGTTGGTTACCCGCAACTTTCTGCCATCATTGAATGTGCTGATGCTGCTCATGGTTTGGGTGGACATATTATTGCTGATGGTGGTTGTACCTGTCCTGGTGATGTTGCTAAAGCATTCGGAGCTGGCGCAGATTTTGTAATGTTAGGTGGTATGTTTGCTGGACATGACGAAGGTGGTGGTACAGTAGAAAATGGACGAGTTACTTTTTATGGTATGAGTAGTGAAACTGCTATGAATAAAAACCATGGTGGTGTTGCCGAGTATCGCAGTAGTGAAGGACGTACAGTAGATATACCATATCGTGGTCCTGTTAAAAATACTGTGTTAGATATATTAGGTGGATTACGTAGCACTTGTACATATGTTGGAGCAAGTAACTTAAAACAGTTGCCCAAATGTACAACATTTATAAGAGTAAATAGACAAGTAAATGATATTTTCTTAAGGAGCTAATCATGCCACGTAAAAAAGTTGAAGAAATCAAACCAGTAGAACAATTTGAAGTTAATTGGGATAAAATAAAAGAACAAGTTAAAGAAGCACAAGAAATGGTAGATAAAGGTTTGGTTAAACCTGCCAAAAAACAAGCAACTAAAGAAGTCAAAAAACCAGCAGCTAAAAAAGCAGCAACTAAAGAAGCAGCTAAACCTGCAACTAAAAAGTCTAAGCTAGCAAAATAGTATAAATACATATGTTAGAATATGATAGATTCTAACTCTTTAAATCTCTATATAAGGAGTGAGGAACTTATATGTCACAATATTATGTATATGCGTATTTAAATCCTTTAGAAATAGGAAAGTTTGAATCAAGAATTTTTTGCTTTTTGGCAAAACCATTTTGGTTTAGTATAGAGCACAACTAAACCCACATTTTTAAATCATAAACAAATTTGAGTAAGGAGAAACAATTTGAGCTTTGATAAAACTAAAGTAGATCCTATATTAGGAAAAAAAGTAAGAGAATATTTAATTAAAATGGGAGTTGAAACTCCTATTAATAATGAAGCACTTGCTGTAGAAAATAAGAAAAAAATTGATATTCTTGAAGATGCTTTTACAACTATATGGAAAACAGTAGGTATGGATTTAAATGATGATAGCCTACAAGAAACACCAAATAGAATGGCCAAAATGTATATAAATGAGATATATTTTGGTCTTAAAGAAGAAAACTTTCCAAAGTGTACAACTGTAAATAATAAAATGAAGTACAACGAAATGGTGGTGGAAAGAAATGTCTCAGTTCAAAGCAATTGTGAACATCATGGTGTTATTATTGACGGTCTTGCTACTGTTGCATATGTACCTAAGGATAGAGTTTTGGGTCTTAGCAAAATCAATAGAATTGTGGAATATTTTAGTAAGCGTCCTCAAATTCAAGAACGGTTGACTGAACAAATCTTTCACACACTACAATATATTTTAGATACTGAAGATGTTGCTGTTATGATTGATGCTCAACACTATTGCGTAAAAAGTCGTGGTGTAGAAGATACAGGTAGTTCAACTGTAACAAGTCGTTTGGGTGGCGGTTTCAAATCTGATATAGCAGTACGTAATGAGTTTTATAGTATTGCTAGATCAGGATGTAAATAATGGACTATGGGAAAACTCCTGATACAATGGGCTATAGAAAACCTGATTTAGTTACTGCTGAAGTAAATATCTATTCAGCAATTATAGAAGCAAATAGTCGTTTCAACGATGGATTCACACAGTTTGAAATTAAAAAAGACTTATACAGACTAAAGTGGATAATGGACGACTATTTTGCTAAAGCTCCTAAATTTACTGGCGAAGATGAATGGGTAGATAAAATGATGCAGAAACGTGTTATTGAGATACTAAAACGATGAATAGTGACGAAATCCTAAAAAGGATGACCGAGTTAATGGGGCCTATTGACAAACAAATCATGATGTGCGATGATAACAAAGAATTACTCATGTTTGCTTGTGCTATGTTACAGCGTGTTACTGAAATCTTTGACCAAGAACTCGGTGTAGATGGTCGCAAAAGAATGCTTGGGGATTTAATTAAATAAGTATAGTGGTCTTAGACATTCATCCCACTTTAAATATTCTGCATGTCATCAAACTTACTCAGCTTAAGGAGGCAAGAGGTGGCAAAATATATTAGTACAAAAACATATAGACAAATTGGTCCAGTAGCATACCGTCAATGGCGTGCTGACAGTCATTGCAATCTTATACATGGTTACGCATTGAGTTTTCACTTTGAATTTGAATGTGATACACTTGATGCCCGTAATTGGTGTATGGATTTCGGTGGACTTAAAGACTTAAAATACAAACTAGAAGAATGGTTCGATCATACACTACTAGTAGCAACTGATGATCCACAACGTGAAGAATTATTGCGTTTAGGAAAGATTGGACTAGCAAAAATCACAGAAGTAGAAAAAACAGGGTGCGAAGGTATTGCTGATTTTCTCTACGAATATGTGAACACGATTTACTTACCAGCTTTTGGCAGTGGTGAAGCAGAGCGTATATGGTGTAGTAAAGTAGAAGTCCGTGAAACAGATAGTAACATGGCAATGCGTGTTGGTCATCGTACAGATTATGAATATAATTAAGGATACAAATGAAAGTTGGAGTTATTGGGGCGGGTATTGCTGGTCTAACAGCAGCATACTATAGTGCCAAAGTTGGTCATGAAGTTTCAGTATACGAATATGAACCACACCCAGCAATGCGTTGTAGCTATGCTAATGGTGGACAAATTAGTGTAAGTAATAGCGAAGTATGGAACACTTGGAATAATATCGTAAAGGGTATTAAATGGATGTTCAAGAAAGATGCCCCTTTACTTATTCGTCCAAGCTTAGATTTTGATAAAGCATTGTGGTTAGCTAAATTTATCTATCATACAGCAGTAAATGATCATGCTAGAAATACAGCATCAACAATTATAATGGGTATTGAAGCACGAAAGTTATATGATGAAATTTGTACTGAAGAAGGTATAGAGTTTTTTAGAAGTAATTGTGGGATACTACACATTTACAAAAATTACGATTATTTTAGTCAAGCACAAGACATTAAACCATTATACCAAGCAAATGGTTGTGAATGGGATATTATTGAAGATATTGACAAGTTACATGAGATTGAACCAACATTAAAAAATATGAGAGGTTTGATTGGTGGTATTTTCACTAGTAGTGACTTTGTTGGTGATATACATATTTTTTGTACTGAGTTAGCTAATGTATTAAAAACAAAATATAATGTTCAGTTTCACTACAATAGCAAAACACTTAACTATCTGACTAATCCAAATATGTTAGATTACAAATTTGATAGAGTTATTATTAGCGCAGGTGTCAATAGTGTACAATTAGCTAAGAAAATCGGTGATAGACTTCCAATTTATCCAGTAAAAGGATATAGTGTTACTATTAATAGTAATGACTTAAATGGGTACAAAAAATTACCTGAAGTAAGCATATTAGATGATGAGGCAAAAATTGTATGTAGTAATTTAGGTGGACGATTTAGAATAGCTGGCACAGCAGAGTTTGCTGGTGAAAATTATGATATTAGACATGATAGAATACAACCATTATTAAATTGGGCAAGAACAAACTTTCCTGATATTGATACGAGTAATTATAGTAGTTGGGCATGTTTGCGACCAATGACACCAAACATGATGCCCATATACACTAGAAGTAAACATAATAATAAAGTATACTATCATACAGGACATGGGCATTTGGGTTGGACATTGAGTCCTTATACAGCAAAATTATTAGTGAATCAATTATGAATTTACTTTGATAAATATATTAGGGCGAACAGGAGTAGCTACCTTTCTGTGCCAATACACAGATAGCCCACCATTTACTTATTGGGGTATCAATGTTAAAAGAAATATTAATTAAAAAATCACCTTTTCCAAACATAAATTATATAAACAAGTATATTTGTTTTATTGAAAAGTGTAAAATAAAAAAATTTTTTGGCAAAACAGAAAAACACCATATCATACCTAAATCATTCGGTGGGGCAGCAGGTTCAAACTTACTACATATGTCCCCTAGGCACCATTTTATCGCTCACTTGCTATTAGCAAGGGCAACAGGGTCACCTAAAATGATAAAAGCACTTCATAAAATGGTATATTCTAGGACTGGATGTGTGAATAGGAATTATAAAATTACCAGTAGAACTTATGAATATTTAAAATTAGAACATTCAAAGATTGTTAGTGCTTATTCCAAAAATACTGTGGTAGCAAAACATTTATTTACCGAAGAAATTAAAAGAATTCCTAAACAATTATTTTATTATTATAAAGGTATCTTGTATGAAGCAATAGCAAAAGACAGAAAGGATTCCATAAGCACGATAGAACTTAAAAAAATTGCTAGTAAAAAACCAAGAATAGTAAAACAAGGTACAAGAACTAGGAGCGTAGCAGCATCTAAATATTCGTTTATTACACCCAAAGGCTATTGTGAAACAAGCAGAGACTTGTTAAAATTATATAAATCTTTTACAAGAAATACTTTACTATTGCTTAATGATGATTTCATAATAAGTCATAAATTTGCTAGTATTCATATTGATTTTAAAGACTATATAGGTAAAACACTTAAAGAAATAGGATTCACGAGAAAAACAAAATGAGCAAATTAAACTACACAGAACTTTTTTATAGTATACAAGGAGAAGGAAGATATCAAGGAGTACCTAGTATTTTTTTGAGAACATTTGGATGTAACTTCAGATGTAGGAATTTTGGTAGAAATAAAGATGACAGTTCCCACAATCAAGAAGTAATAACTATTATAAAAAATATTGACCACTATACAAAATTTGAAAACCTTCCATTGGTAAGCACAGGTTGTGATAGTTATAGTTCTGTTTATCCTGAATTTAAATCTTTCGTCACCCATTCTAATACCGATAGTATTGTTACTAAAATTCTTGATTTATTGCCTACAGGGTATTGGCAAGATGAGCATTTGGTTATCACAGGTGGTGAACCGTTACTAGGTTGGCAGCGTAGTTATCCTGACTTATTAAGTCATGAGTTTATGAGTGACTTAAATCATATTACTTTTGAAACAAATGGTACACAGAAACTTAGTGATGATTTCTATAAATACCTACAAAGTTGGTTAAGTAATGGTGATCGTGAAATTACTTTTAGTGTGAGTGCTAAGTTACCAAACAGTGGTGAAAGTTGGAGTGACGCAATTAAGCCTGATGTTGTATGTCAATATCAAGAACTTGGTTACGCTTATTTAAAATTAGTAGTAGCAACTGAGGAAGATATTGAAGATGCAGACAAAGCAGACAGAGAATTCAGGACACAAGGATTTGTTGGGCCCACTTATCTTATGCCTGTTGGTGGTGTTAATAGTGTATATAATTTAAATACAAAAAATGTAGCACTAGCAGCCATGAAGCGTGGTTGGCGTTATAGTGCTAGACTTCAATGTGATTTGTTCAAAAACGAATGGGGAACATAATGAGAGAAATAACTATAACAAGAAAACAATACGAAAGAATTAAACAAATTTTTGAAATGTATGATACACTTGACCAAATCAAACTATTAGCTAGTAATGATAATGGAATAGGTCAAACAACAAAACTAGAATTTTTTCCTAAAGCAATTTCATTGGATATCACTGATCACGAAAGTTGGTAATGATTATTGGAAGAAAATTAAAATTTTTATTACTTCCAAGACAGTGTGAATTATCAAAAAAATTATTATGGCTTAAATTTGCCTATAAAGTTACACATATGTATACAGGACCAGGTGATCCTGTTTTCATACACAAATATTACAGTAAACACGAGTTTTTGGTAAATAGATTAAAGGGCAACAGTGAGAACATATAGTAAACGAATTGGCTTCGTCGTAAGCAGTCAAACATTAATACCTCATGGTGGTATTGGTCAGTTCGCTAAAAGTTTTTGTGAACTAATGGATACACATAATGTTAAAGTAGATATTATATGTGACAAAGAACCAAAAGATAGTGAATTTGTAAAATCACTTAATGCTAAGATAATCTATCCAGCAACACCATATCTATACACAAGTCATAGCAATATTTTTATGTATGGTGACACATATTGTTATGAGCGTATGGCAAATTTTCGTAATGCTATTATTAAAGCACTTGAGACAAACTTATATGATAGTTTTATCTGTAACACATATGAATCAATTCAAGTAGCTAGTACTATGGGTCTAGAAGATTGTATCCAAATAATAGGTTATACTCATTTAGAAAGTCAAATTTTTAAGGATACAAAAAATCCGTTCTTGGTCAGTACCAATGACATGATGCGTAAACAACTTGAATCTTATGGATTATGGGTGGGCACACAAAGTAAGTTCAATCAGTTATCTATGAGTAATGGAGCATGGCACCTTCCTATCCCAATTACAGAGCGTGGCTTACTAGAAGAACATCATAAGCCACGAGAAGGTGTATTGTTTATTGGTCGTTGGGAGGAAGGCAAAAATCCTGAATTGTTTATTGATTTAATTGAACAAACTAAGTTACCAGCAAAAGTAATGACCAGTCCAAATGGTGTGAAAAAATTTGAAGATCGCCTTAAAAAGATTGATGTACAATATGATATCCGTGCTAGTATAATTGGACAAGAAAAAGTAGACTTTATTACTAGTAGTAGAGTAGCATTCAATCCAAGTACAGTAGAAAGCTATGGTATGGCTTTTTATGAACAGCATATACAGTTACCCACAGTTGTGTTAGAAAATCAACGCTGGACTCAGAACTTTGATAGTAATCATTTCTATACAGTCAATAAAAAGAATATGGCTGAAGTAGTTAAGGAATTATATGATAGTATGCCAAACAGTAGTGATTACTATAAACTAGGAAATTTAGAAAAACATGTTGCGATTGAAAATAACTTATTTCATAAATGGAATAGTTGTTTTAATGAATTTACCAGTAAACAATCTAATAACAATACTGCTAAAATCTGTAATTTCAACACGGTACAGCTAAGTGATTATATCACAGCACTTAACAGAAATTTAATTTGTATTGATGATATACGAAGTGTATTGACTAATAAACACAAGTTTCGTGTGATTTATACTGATAATGATACATGGTTAACAAAAGATCCTAACTTTGAACCAAACACAACAGAAGAAAATTTATTTGAGGGACTATGAAAAAAATATTGATAACAGGGTGTAGTGGATATATTGGTTCACATTTGTCTAAAATCTTAATGAAAGATTATGTAGTACATGGTATAGACAAGAATGATCCAACAGTAAATTTAAACTGGTTTCACAAAACCAATATCAACCATCCAATCATATTAGATGAAGAATACGATGTAATCGTACACTTAGCAGCATTAGTTAATGTTGGGGAAAGTGAAAAGATTCCCATTATGTACTATATTACTAATACTAACGGTACAATGAATGTTGTCAAAAACATCAAATCAAAACACTTTATTTTTGCTAGTACTGGTGCTGCCGAACTATGCCATAGCCCATATGGAGTAAGTAAGCGTATGGCTGAAGATATTGTTCGTGAATATTGTACAGTACATCGTCCTATTCCATATACAATTTTTAGATTTTACAATGTGATAGGTGTTGATGGCATTAAACCAACCAATCCAGATGGACTATTTTACAAACTATTAGAAGCTACAAGAACAGGCGAGTTTACAATATACGGAAAAGATTACGATACAATTGACGGTACTTGTTTGCGTGATTATGTACATGTACTAGAAATATGTAATGCTATTAAGCTTGCTATAGAAAGACCAAGCAATAGTATTGAATGTTTGGGACATGGCGTAGGATATAGCGTAAAAGAGATTGTAGAACTATTCCAAGATGTTAA
>Ga0172367_10001639_pt1 | contig 31868 bp, 22 predicted proteins | sample Lak10m_FD_114542 | JGI IMG/M metagenome (GOLD analysis project Ga0172367, IMG submission 114542) | Freshwater microbial communities from Kabuno Bay, South-Kivu, Congo - kab_022012_10m | ecosystem: Environmental > Aquatic > Freshwater > Lake | place: Democratic Republic of the Congo: South-Kivu...
ATAGTACTCGCACCAGCGCTCTCCCGCTAACTTCGAAATGCCGTACACCGAGGTAGGTTCCATAATCGTCGTCTGTGGCGTGCCGTCCATAGGAGTTGTTGGTCCAAACGCCGCAATAGAGCTAGGCCAAAACAATCGGAACTTATATTCTTTTGCTAATTCTAAAATATGAAGCAATCCTTCCATATTCAGTTGCCAAGCGTACTGTGGATTCTTCTCTCCAGTAGCGCTAAGCAATGCTGCCAACAAATACACCTCCGTCACGCCTTCGTTTTTAATGCAAGCCTCCATGGCTTCCTTATCTAATGCATTGATGATTTGATAAGGGAAAAACTCAGACTCAATCTTTTCAAGCGGTTGTATATCGGCGGCTATAACTTGGTTCTGTCCCAATTTGGCTCTCAATGCCATTACCAATTCAATCCCAATCTGGCCTCTACTGCCAATCACTAACGCTTTGCGAGAAGTATCTGTTTGCATAATGGCGTCAAAATTACACGCTTCTTTCATTTAGCCGTCAAAATTGTTCAAGATCAGAACTAATTTCGCGGTATGCGAATTCCAGAAATTCATATTGAACAATACGACTATCATCTGCCCGACGAACGGATACGAAAAATTCCGTTGTCAGACCGAAGTGCGGCCCAATTGGTCTATGAACAAAACAGTGAATTCAGCATTTCAACCTTCAAGCATTTACCCGATTTACTCGAGCCGAATGACTTGCTAGTCATGAACAACTCGCGCGTTATTCCTGCGCGCGTATTTTTTCGAAAAGACACCGGCGCTCTTATTGAGATCATGTGTCTAGCGCCTTATCAATTAACCTACGTGCAAGCCTTCGAAGCACGCGCTTCTGTGAACTACACCGCCTATATCGGCGGAGCAAAAAAATGGAAGTCAGGGCCACTCTCCCAAACCATTCAACTAAATGATAAGTCGGTAGAAGTGAAGGTCGAACGAATAGGGAAGGAGAAAGACGCACATATCGTGTCGTTTTCGTGGGAAGGAAATTACACGTTCTCTGAAATCATCGAGCATTTAGGAAACATACCCTTGCCGCCGTATTTCGAGCGCCTTCCTTCGCTTGAAGATAAAGACCGATATCAGACAGTATTCGCTAATCAGCAAGGCTCTGTAGCCGCCCCTACGGCCGGATTGCATTACGACGATGAAGTGCTTACAAAATTAGCCGCACGTGGCATTGCTTGCCAACACGTTTGTTTACACGTGGGTGCTGGAACCTTCAAACCCGTCACTTCTTCAACCATTGCCGAGCATGAAATGCACGAAGAGTATTTCGAGGTAACGGTGGAAACCGTTAAAAGCTTAATCGCATGCACAGGCCGAATTGTCGCGGCTGGTACCACCTCACTTCGAACCTTAGAAAGCTTATACTGGTTGGGTGTTCGTTGTATGAACGGACAAGAACCCAACGAAGTCACGCAATGGGAACCTTACCAATCCAATGAGTCCATTCCAACACATACAGCCTTAAACGCTTTGGTCTCGTATGGCGAAAAGAATAACTTGGAGGTGATCGTAGCCAAATCAGGAATTTGCATTGTGCCCGGCTATGTCTTCCGAGTATGCCACGGTCTTCAGACCAATTTTCATCAACCTAAAAGTACCCTCATCTTATTGGTAGCTGCATTCATTGGCCAACAATGGAAAGAGGTGTATGACTATAGTCTGAAGAACCAACTGTCGTTCTTAAGCTACGGTGATACCATGTTGCTTTGGAGGAAATAAAAAAGGGTGCCGAAGCACCCCTTTTCTGGTTGGTTTCAAAATTCACTTCTTAGTTTTCAGGATAGAAGCGGAAATCTTCAATTTCAGCACCTTCTTTCAATGAATTGAAAATAAGGAATGGCGCACTGCGACGTGCAGACTCATTGGCTGTTTTCTTATTTGATTCGTAGTTATCAGGACTGCTTACGGTCACAATATCTGTTGCGCGTTGCAATACATAAACACCACCTTTTCCTTCAATAGGAGCAGAAATGTTTCCTGTTGGTAATCCGAATGCAATACCTACTACTGCGTTCTCAGCTTCACCTACACCGCTTCCAGGTAGATTGCTCATGTTCATAGAGAAGTTCTCGGCTGTTTTAACGGTGCTAGTTACTTTTCCTGCAATTTCTTCTAGGCTTGAACCAGTCATCATAGCCATGTATTTCTCAGCTTTCTTGTGCTTGATTACTTCTTGCTTCATGCGGTCGTACACGTTGCGAAGGGTAGGAACACCTTTCTCTTTTACTTCCATTACACAAGCAACGACTAATCCACCTTCCACACTAATAGGTTGTGAAATAGCTCCTTCTTCGTTGGTGTACGCCCATGAAATAATTTCATCAGCACTTTGAATTCCTTGAACGCTGCTTGCCTCTGGACGAATGTCCGGAGAGTAAACCAAGCCACCGTACATTTCGTTCGCACCTTTGCGGAAGCTAGAGCTGTCGCCATGGTTTTGAATGAAATCTAAAGCAGATTGATAAATGGCGCGATTGGTATTTGAACTTGGTTCAACAGTTTTAGAAATAGCTGCGAAGTAAGAAGCAGGTTTTGCACTTCCTCTTTTAGTTACTTCGTAAATGTGAACACCAAATTGCGATTCTACGATTTGCACATCACCCACTTTTGCGTTGAAACAAGCGTTTTCAAATTCAGGAACCATAGCACCACGGCCAAACATTCCTAAATCACCGCCTTTGTCTTTGGTTCCGTCAGTACCGTATTTAGCAGCCATCTCTGCGAAGTTTTTATTCGCGATGATGATTTTTCTAACTGAATCTGCTTTTGCACGTCCAACTGCGCCTGGCTCTTTGAATAAGATGTGACGAGCTTGAACAGAGTCAACTTCAGTTCCACGGAAAGTAACTTTCGCGTAAACAATTGAGTTCTCAACGAATACAGGTCCTACTAATTTGCCAATTGAGTCAGCAACCATTTGTGTGTTGAATGGCTCAGGGAACATACCAGCAGTGTATTTCATTTTACCGCTATTTGGGTTACCAGCATATTGTGCTGCAAAGATTGAGTCAGCTGCACGTCCTTTTGCTTTCTTGAAAGAAGCTGCTGTTTCAGCAAGTACGTTTTTAATTGCAGCGGTATCAGCTGAGTTAGCAACTACAGGAATTTTTACATAAGCGATAGAACGACTGCGCTCTTGACGGTATTCTTTATCGTTTTTGTGTTCATTGTAGAATGCTTCAATGTCATCGTTGGTGAAGCTAATTTCGCTTTCCATGATAGAAGCATAAGGCTTCACTACAAACAATACAGTTGCTTTGTTGTTGGCGTTGTTAAATGAATACTTCGCGTCCAACGAGTTAGTGTATGCAGCATGGGCAAGAAGGCCATCGTATTTTTCACGAAGACGCTTAGCAATAACTGTGTTCTTGTAACCTTCAGCAATTTGAGGTTCCATGGTTTCAAAGCTCTTGCGAATTTGATCACGGAATTCTGGTTTGTTTTGTCCTTGGTAGAAGGTACTCAAAACATACGGACTCAAATTTTCACCGAAAAGAATTTCATCCAATTCTTCTTCAGTTACAGTTAAACCTAATTTTTTGTACTCAGGGCCTAAAACCAATTCTTCGGTTAGGTTGGTCCAAACGTCATTTTCCAATGCGTGGTTCTGACTGTTCTGGTAATTGAACAAGCTTGACTGGGTTGCAAGAGCTTGCTGCCAAGTCTCACGGTCAATGGTTTGGCCATTGATTTCGCCAACTTTGTTGGATCCACCGCCAAACATGGCCATTACAGCATCATACGGAATTAAAAAGCCAAGTATTCCGAAGCCAACTAATACAAGGACTAACCAGCCTTGCTTACGAATTGTAGATATCATTGCCATAGTTATGGACTTATTTAAAATTTAGGTGTGCGAATATCGGAAATTTGTGTGGAATTTCCGCTATTTATCGAAAAATGAGTGATTAATCTTCTTTATCAGGAACTTGAAGCACAACGGTTACAATCTGATGCTCGTTCATTTTCTTGATGGTAAACCGAAGATCGCCAATGGTAATTTCCTCATTTTCAAAGGGGAAGTCTTGATGATAATGAAGTATAAGGCCGCCTAAGGTGTCGTAATGATCTTCGTTTTCTGGAAGATTCAGATTATACTTTTCATTGATAAAGTGTACTTCTTGTCTTCCCGAAAACTCAAACTGGGTCTCACTCAGTTGAATATCTATCAATTCCATCACATCATGCTCGTCTTCAATCTCACCAAAAATCTCCTCAATAATATCTTCAAATGTTATTAATCCAGATGTGCCACCAAACTCATCCACCACCGCTGCAACACTTTTCTTTTGTGTCTTAAAAATCTTCAATATCTCATTGGCCGCCATAGCCTCTGGAACAATCGCTATCGGTTTTAGAATTTCTTCAATGCGAGTTGGATTCTTAAAAATGTCGCTGAAGTGAACGTATCCAATAAGCTGATCTACATTGCTGCGATAGATTAAAATCTTCGAAAGCTTCGTGTCGGCAAACGTTCGCTTCAGTTTGTCAATGCTCTCACTTAAATCTAGCGCCACAATTTCATTGCGTGGAACCATACAGTCGCGGGCTTTCAACAATGAAAAATCTAATGCGTTTTGGAAGAACTGAATTTCTAAATCTAAATCCTGTTGCTGCGACACTTTACCAATATTCTCAAGGTAATGATTTAAATCCGTACGTCCGAACACCAAAGGTCCAGTGTCTGTATCCTGTTTAAATACCCAGCGCAAAACAAATTCTGAAATTTTCGTAACGCTGTATGAAAAGATATATAACACAGCGTACCAAATAGCCAACGGTATAGCCAAACGCAACAACCACTTATTGGGTTGACTAGACAAAACTGCCTTGGGTATGAACTCGCCAAAGATGAGTACAACTAAGGTGGAAATAATCGTTTGAACCACCAAGATACCGTAAATGCCAGCCCATGCGCTAAACGCCGGAGTGTATTCCGTAAACCAACGCGTTAAGACTTCACCGAAAACAATTCCATATACCACCAGTGCTATGTTGTTTCCAACTAGCATAGAGGCAATGAACAACTTAGGTTTCGAAGTGAAATTGGAAATGATTGAAGCGCCGAAAACACCTTGCTTCTTATCTAACTCAATTTTTAGTTTGTTGGAAGTCAGGAAAGCTATTTCCATTCCCGAGCAGAAAGCACAGGCAATAAGACTTCCAATAATGACCGCTATGTCTGACGATAAATTACTGTCCATTTTTTGTCATGCGTTTATACATGCCTCGTCTAAACAAATACCAACTGGTGGCAATAAATGGAATGAACAAATTCGAAGCGCCTTTGTCCCAACCTTCTAAGTAAATCATAACAAGCGCATAGACCAAGGTGCCTATAGCTATAATGAGCCACGCGTTTACAATTACTTTACTGAGGTTGTTCATGGTTGTTTCGTATTTAAGTCGCCCGAAGTTTGGTTCAATTCGTAGTTGGTAAAGTTACCATTACTACGCAAACCTGTTCCTTCTATTTTCGAATTTGTTGTTGTAATGGTTACATGGTCATTGGTAAACAACGAATCTTTATCTAACCAAAATTCTAAATGCTGCGTTTCTAATTTTTCTTTCTTGTAATTTTCTAAACTCACATTTCCTGTTGCCCAAAACTTATTGCTTTTCTGAGAGAAAACGGCCTCATCGGCATGCATCTGTCCTACATAAGCACCCAATGAATCGTAAAAGAGTATGGTGTACAATCCGGGTGCAACCAAATAAGAGCTATCACTTACATATTGGTCTAATTGCTTGGCAATAATTTTTGTTCGAATGACCCCACGCAAAGAATAATCAAATACCGCGTTGTATGTCGATTGCACTGGAACTAATTTCGGGTCGGTAATGGCCTTGATTTCAGATATGGTATTCTCACATCCAATCAATCCCATTCCAAGCGTCAATAGGACAAAAAAAGCAAAGAGGTGCTTAGTCATACTTCCTTTGTACAAACCAGCGTTCAAACGGATGAAGATTGCAACCAATCAACAACGTCTTGTACGATTCTGAACTGGTTGATGTGCCTGGTGAACTGAATTTACCCATTTCAAAAGCGATAGAAAATGTAGTGCTCGTTTTTGAAGAACGCGCCGGTAATTGAATACCTGCACTATAGCCTTGTTGAACCAGTTGGTTTCCTCCAACACCAATGTAGCTTTGATTCACCACCATTCCCACTCGGTAAGTTCCTCTTCCAAAAATGGTGTTTTCACCGCCCGTTGTATTGGGTGTGTAATCTAAACCAACACGTAAATCGCGCGAGTCATGAAAGGTTTGATTCGAGGCTTGTATAATGCTGTTCTTCGCACTAAGCTGGCCCCATCGCTGTGAAGCAATGCTGCAGCTCAATCCAATTCGTCCAGAATTTTTTAATTCATGGTCAATCGAAAATCCTGCATTTAATCGTTGTGGTATCACGTAAGAAAAATTCGTGTAAGTCGAATCTATTACGGTCATCACTGCATACTCAACCCCACTCACGTATTTGGTTGATTGACGCAAATCTTGAATGGTTAAATGAACCGTGTTTTGCGCTTCATAAGTCAATCCCATGTGCAACCAAGTAGAGCGCGTAATTTTGTTGTTCAACACACGTCGTGAAAGCGGCAAGGCGTAATGAATTCCTAAGGTGAAATTCGCATCAGATAAACTCTTTCTATTCGTGATTTTCGAATTGTACATCGTGGTGTTTTGGAAATCAATGCGGTCAATTTGTACTATCGACCCAAAGCGATAATCCATCGTTCCTCCAACAGAAAGCGTATGCGAAGATCGGGTTAGGCTATCGCGAAAGAGCACAAACGTGCGTCCTAATCCCATTTGAAGTTTGTTCACTCCACCAGTACCTTCAAATGAATTCGCAGTGCTAACCGTGTCATTTACCTGTGTGGCACTGGCATATTTATAACCTACATTGCTTTCGGGATTAATTCCCAAAGCGAATCCCCACTTACCTCCAATGCGCTTAAATCCAACACCTAATTCACCGATTTGTCCTCCTGTAAAGGTTGATGTTCCTGCAGATGTGCTAAGCAAACTTTGCTTGGCCATTACACTTCCTTGAAAGGTAGTTTCATTTAGTGACGAGAAAAAGGCGGGATTAGCAAAGTTGATATTTCCTTGATCGAACTTCGCTACGCTGGCTCCGCCTATTCCGTAGAAATTTGCGTTTAACGGAGAGGTCAACAACCCAATGCCAAAGCGTGAGTACGGAGAGTTAATAGACACCTGAGCGCGAAGCGAAAAACTTCCTAGGATCAAAAAACTAATGAGAAAAAGTGAGGCGTTGCGCAAGGGCATATATTCCAAATAAAGTTAAATTTTCTTCTACAAAGATGCGGTATTCCAATGGCTCTGCAAAATGCACAGCATCAGAACCCGTGAAAACAAGGCTTAATTCAGGATGTATTTCCTGAGTCTTTTCAATGAATGCGGTAAGTTCACCTATGATTCCATAATACACTCCTGAGCGCATAGAATCTATGGTGTTAGTGGCCAAACGATTCACTGGTTTCTCGAAGGAAACCGATGGTAAATTGCCCGTGTAATCATGCATGGACTTCAATCGCGATAACACTCCGGGCGAAATGGCACCTCCCGCTAAAATTCCATTTATTCCGAGGGTATAGGTTATACACGTCCCGAAATCAACAACCAAAACGGCATGGGTCGGAAATAAAAATTCAGCACCGGCTAGGTTCGCTAATCGGTCTTCTCCGGGCTTACCGGTTTCGTAGGAATGATTTGGGAAGTGTGTCGGTTCCAAACGTTCGAATCGCTCTAACGTGCTGAACAATTCTTGCTGCTTAGCTTCATTGCAAACTGAAATACCGAAATAAGGAAACCCGTAAGAGTTTAGCTCTGCCACCAACGCAGTTTCTTCTTCACGATTGAACGTTCTGAAGGTTTCCACCAAGATAGTTTCTTTAAATACCCCCCATTTGGTGGAAGTATTGCCCTGATTCACCACTACACACGAAAGACTCATTGTTCGCGGTCGTTTAAAAGTATCAAGTTGCCGCGACGCTCGTGCAAGGCGCCTCTTCCATCTTTTATCAAGATGTGATAGACATACGAATCTTCATGAATGTACTCGCCGTTCATAGTGCCGTCCCACGGAATGCTGTATTGCGTATTATCGAAAATCACATTCGACCATCGACTGTAGATGTACATATGATAGGTCGTGGTGTCGCCAAACGAAATAACAGGATGCCAGTATCGGTTAGCACCATCCACCACAAACGCATTCGGAACCCAAATCAAAGGGTCCTGCGTTAAACATACTTCGTTAGAAGTTGCAGTGAAATACTCGCCAGGTAATTCTAGCATTTCGTTCGAATGCGCAACAGCGCGATAACAGAAATAACCTTTCGATTCTAAAAAGGGGTCTAAACTGTCTAAGTCTGCAAGCGGTGGCTGAACTAAAAATGTTGCTTGTGCGAAAGGACCGCCGTCAACACTGCGTTTCAGCTCATAGCCTTCCACACCACACGCCCAATTACCGTATGTGGTCCATTGCAATTTGTTTTGCACATCCTCAGAAATATTTTCACCTGTAAGTACAATGTTTCTTCCCACCAAAGTCGTGTCTATGTATGTGCCACACGGATTTTTAAGAATTACACGATAGTCATACGTATTAACGTCGGCATGCACATCATTGTCGGTTAAGGTTAACAGCAGAGAAGAGGCGTCATCAACGCTGGTTACCAATTCCCAATTGTAAGGTGAAAATAAATTTTTGCGTTCCAAAATGTAGGTGTGATCTACACTAGTTGTGCTTTTGCGAATGTCTATTCCAATCTCTGTATCGGTGATGGTATTCACAGCAGCGAGTACAAAATAAGTAGGTGGATTGGCATAGGTGACGGAAACCGTTTGCACGTTACTCATGCTCACGTAACCTTCGGGCGATTCAGCACTGATGTAATAATAATTCGTTCCTGAATTTATGCTAATGAAATCATGTGTTGTGGCAGTGGTACTTCCATCAACGGTATCAACCGGGGTGAATGTTGCGGCATCAGTACTGTACCATAGAATGTATCGGTCCACACCGTTGTTCCATCCACTATAAGCACTCCAAGTAAAAGGAATTGAATTGCTACAAAGGGTATAAGAGGTAGGTTGAAGGAAAATTGTGCAATTGCAAGTTGAAGCTGTGGGACTCGTATTCGGACTAGGTGGAAATCCGGAATAACAGGTGTCAATCGCAGAAAGTAAATAACATTCAGGTCCTGTACTTGGGGTAGAAAGTAAATCTACAAAGGTGGTAGAATTAATGCCGAAGACCGTGTCAATCAACGAAACCACACTTCCATTGCAGGCATAAACAATGTAACCGTCGGTGTCACCAGATGAATTTACATTCCAGTGTACTTCACTTCTTCCGGTGGCCGGATTAACCGTAACAGAGGTGATGGTCGGAATGGCAGGTGGTGTTTGATCTACAAAAAAATCACCGGCAACATTGCTCGTAAAATCACAGCCAGTTCCAATAAAGTGAATCTGAAAATTAAGTTGCTCACCGCAAATGGTGACTTCATAAGAATAACTGGTTGTACCAGGAGCGAGGGTGTCAATGGGGTTCCATGTTCCTGCGGGGTATTCTAGGTATATCACGGGTGATAGGAAGTTTCCTCCCACATCATTCCACGTTAACTCTGCGAATCCGGGCGGGGCAGCAGATGGAGCAGCATCAAGAAAACTCGAACAAAACGTAGGTGAGGTTACCACGTCGGTTCCACCTGGAATACTGTATTCGGTAGTTACATAAAAGCAAGAAGGGTAGAGGGAAGGATTTCCGCTTACATAGGTGAAGTTCGAAGAGGCTAAGGTGTTGAAACTGGCCACTTCAGAAAAGGCTCCTGAATTGTCAGATGCAAAAACGTGATAGGCAATAAAATTACCACCCGGATTAGATGAAGGAAGCCAATTTAAATCAATACCCACCCCATTTACTTGAATACACGAAAACATTACGCCACTAGGGGTTTGCCCCCAACTCATTGCGTAAATCCAAGTAAATAAAGCTGTAATTAATACTCTCGCCATCGTAAATTAAGAACACAAAGGTAGGCTCAGGGTTGCATTCACGGAATGTCAACTAGTACTTATTCGAAATATTGCCCAACAAGTTACATACCTGATGGAACTCACGCATCGTATTTTCAACCACTTCTTGGGCAGAAATAATGTCCTTCAATCGCGAACTGATTTGTCCAATCTCTAATTCTCCTTCCTCAATATCTCCTTCTTTCATTCCCTTTTTAGCACGTCCTCTTCCAAGCAATTCCTTTAATTCATCAATTGATTTTCCTTCGGCATAGGCCATTTCCACGGCCTTTGCAAAAGGGCCATTCAGCAGACGAACCGGCGTAATTTCCTTCAAGGTTAATTTCGTATCACCTTCAGCGGCTTGTTGAATTTCTGTTTTAAAATTCAAGTGGGCATTTGACTCGTGGGTCATCACAAAGCGCGAACCCATTTGAACACCGCTTGCCCCTAAGGCCATAGCGGCGGCCATGGTTCTTCCACAACCTATTCCACCGGCTGCAATGACTGGTATTTGTACGGCATCAACTACCGCAGGAATAAGGCACATGGTAGTCGTTTCTTCGCGACCGTTGTGCCCGCCTGCTTCGAACCCCTCGGCTACCACCGCATCAACCCCTGCATCCTCGGCTTTTTTAGCGAAGGTGCTGCTCGAAACAACGTGAACCACTTTTATTCCGTGCGATTTTAAACGTTCGGTGTATTTTTTCGGACTTCCAGCAGAAGTAAAAACAATGGGAACGTGATGGGCTTCTATTAATTGAATGTGCTCTTCAATATTCGGATATAGCAAAGGCAAATTCACACCAAATGGCTTGTTCGTTTTCGACTTTACTAAGCTGATTTCACGTTCTAAATCTTTCGGATACATAGAACCTGCTCCTAAGAGGCCCAATCCTCCAGCCTGCGAAACAGCAGACACCAAGTCAGATCCAGCGCACCATATCATTCCCCCTTGTATAATCGGAAATTCTATTCCGAAAAGTGCTGTCACACGATTTACCATGACTAATTTTTTTTTCAAAAATGCGAAAAACTTGGCGCATTTCTATGATTGTTCTATCTTAGCAACTGACTTTCACCGAAATGAGAAAAGCACTTCTACTTAGTTTTTTATTCGTGTTGGCTATTCAGCTGACTTCGTTGGCGCAATACCGTTGGGATTACGGTACGAAAGTCGGCGTGTCTAACTACCTAGGTGATATCGGAGGTAAGTATTTACCCCGCCGCGATGGTTTCGTTGACATGCACTTAATTTCTAGCCGCGCTTCGACAGGAACCTATGTTCGCTATAAATTCAACAAGCGTTTTGCTGTTAGTAGTAACATCGATTATATCCGAATTACAGACCGCGATGCCTATACTACGTATGCGCCACGTCGTGCACGTAATGCCAATTTCAGAAATGATATTGTTGAAATGGGAACTCGCGCCGAAGTAACCATTTGGTACGATAACGACGTTGGAAACAAAGGATATTACAACCCAGATTTTAAACTATTCGTTTTTGCCGGTGTGGCGGGTTACTATTCAAATCCAAAGGGGCAAATCTACTCGAATGGCGAATTGCAATACGGCGGAAAGTGGTTTGATTTGCGCAATTGGAAAACAGAAGGTCAGGAAAAACCCTATTCAAAATTTGGTGTAGCAATCCCTGCTGGTATTGGTTTCTATTTTACCTACAACAAGAAGTATCGTGTACAATGGGATTTGTCTTGGCGCACCGTGTTTACTGATTATCTAGACGATGTTTCTACCGTTTTCAACAAGCCTAATACCGATGATCCATTGGCCTTGGAGTTTGTCAATCAATCATACCAATCTTTGATCAACGGTCTATTAGCAGATAACCCACAATACACAGCTGCTGACCTAGCTATTGAGAACTTTACCTATGTGTACAACCCTGCTGCACCGCTTTCTCCACGTGGTGAATCGCAACACAACGATAGTTATTTAACCTCTCAGATTACAATAACCAAACTTATTCGTGGAAAATCGAATTTCTACAAAGCGAAGTATTCATACCTGAAGAACCGTGCGGGTGTAAGAAAATCACGAGCGAAATTCTAATCGCTTAGAGATATTGAAGAATTTTTGAAAATGGCTTGCGCACTAGCGTGAGCCATTTTGGTTTTAAACCATTTACCTTCCAAGCTAAGCGATCTTCTCTGTTGGCTTCCAAACGTGCTTTGAAGCTAGCATTGCTAGCACCTCCCACACGCATTTTAACCAACACCTTTGATAGATGTGAACTGCTAATGCTGTTCTTAAGCAACATACGAAGCATAAGCTCATAATCTGCTGCTCGCTTGAATTGCAGATTGAATACACCAAACTGCTGGTAGCAGTGACGTTTTATGAAGAACGAAGGATGTGGTGGCATCCAACCTTTGTAAAAGCGCAAAGCATCGAATGCCCCACTGCGCCATTTACGCACCACCTCAAACGGCGGAAATGCTTTTACATAATCCAAATCTCCGAATACGGAATCTGTGTTAGTCTGTTTAAACTGCCGAACAACCTCTGAAATTACTTGCGAATCGGCATAAAAATCATCGCTGTTCAAAATACCAACGACCTCACCGGTAGCCAATGCAATTCCCTTGTTCATGGCATCGTAAATGCCCTTGTCCTTTTCGCTGATTACACGGCTTATTTTATCACCATACTCATGGACTATGGAAAGTGTGTCGTCTTTACTATTTCCGTCAACAATGATATACTCTAGTTCAGCATAGTCCTGTGCCAATACAGAATCTATCGTATCTCGAATCGTAGAGGCACTGTTGTACGCAACTGTAATAATACTTACGCGCATATTAAAATCGTCGGCCTAAATTGAATTGCAACACCTGATTGTAATTCCCACGTTCATATAGAGACCAATTGTTCGCGTAGTTGTTAGCGTATCTCGTAGGAAGAACACTAGTCGAGGCCCTTACTTCGATGAACCAGTTCTCGTTCCAATTAAATTTTACTTGGGCGGCTAGTCCCACGTCTCGTTTCAAGTAGGGTGGATTAATGTCGAATTTCACTCCGTTAGACTTGAAATGTTGACGAACCAATACCCCGTAATAGGGACCAACCCCCAAATCAAAATTGCGCAGTTTCCAAACTAGATTAATGGGCACTTCCACATAATTCAATTGGTAAGCTAAGGAGTTGCGTGTAAGCGTATCAAGCTTGTTATGCGAACCTTTCTGAATATACTGCAGCGCAATATTTAATGAAAGGGTATTTCTCTTTTGAATGATGGGTGCTTCAACAAACGCCCCTCCATTCAATCCGAATTTATGCCAACCACCCCATCCGTCGCCGCTAATTTGAGAAACAGATAGTCCGCCAAATAAGGCAGATTGGAATTCGTTTTGAGCTTGAACATCAGTCAAAGCAAAAACGAAAAGTGCACTAATTAGCCACTTCATCTTCAATTGAATTTATTACCGTGTTGGTTGCGTTGTCAATCAAATAAGCCACCACAGTTAGGTGATCGGCATTCCAGTTAGCAGGAATGGCAACGGTATAGCTTGAAGTTGCAGCAAATCCTGCGGCCGGACTGCTAGCTAAGAAATTACCCATAGGCTCGGTAACAGCAGTACGAAGTACGTGCATGTGTTCGTAATCTTCCACTTCTGGAGGATTAACCGTATAGTCTTCCTGAGGGCTAATGATGTGGCTTTCCAACACCAATACTACCACATTCAAACTTCCAGCGTAGGCTTCCAAAAATTGACTGTTAACGTGAATATTCAATTTGCGATCACCAGCAGAGAAAGCCACATTCGATTGCATTTCAACTGGGGTTGATGAATTCATTTGCGAAGTGATAATAGATTGCCATGCTGTTGGGTCGTTCGGATCAAGGTAGTAGAAATTACTGAGTCCCCCAGTGCGGTCAATGCGGGCACACGGATTAAATCCATTACCCAATTGCTGCCAATATAAATTGCCCGCCGTTGTGCGATAGTCAGCTTGAAAAAGGGCACCTCCAACTTCCGATAAGCTACCCGCATGAATACTCACGGGTACCATGCGACTACCTAACGTATTATCAAGTGCTAGAACTTGTGCAGTTGCTGGTGGACAGAATCCACATAAATGCCCAGTAAATTCTTCCACCAATACATTTTTAGTAGCGCTGGTAGCCGTAGTAAACGTAGGTGCTGGTCCATATACCTCTTCCTGATACCTATTTTTCGCCACAGAGATGGGGTTGTCAATAGTATCGCAACCACTTAGAATAGCGGTAGCTAAAGCGATTAGAGTGAGAAACTTTTTCATGTTAGAAGCTGCTTGTAAAAGTTAATTCGAATCCGTTCGTTGCAGGTACAGCGCGGCACACTCCACCAATGCAAAATACTCCCGCACGACGTTTACCATATCCTACAGACAGGCGATGTGCGCCATTCACGTATGACACGGTTCCAAAAAGATAATGTAACTGACGTTCTTCTTTCGGATTGCCATAATTGTACTGATCAATTACACTAACTATCCAATGCGGCGATTTCGAATATTCAGCCAATACGGTAGCCCAATCGCCTTTGTCTTGTTTGGTTTGTAAGGCTTGAAATTCGAAGTGTAAATTCTGTTTCGGGGTGAATTTGTAATTCACTTCCAACACTTCAATATTTGCGTACACGATACCTTTGAAATCGTTGGTGACGGGGGTAACTAGCGTGTTAAATTCGAGGTAGTAATAAGTAAACGCGGTGGAAAGTTTTTTGCTAAATTTCTTTTTAACCTCTAGGTTTATATCGCGGACATATTTCGATTGACCAAAGCTATAAGAATTCAAATGATAGCCGTCAGTAAGTGCGTCAATGCCCGTGTAGCGAGTAGTATCAAGTCCATTGGCGGCGGCCATGTTTAAGCTAATTTGTGTTCCGTATTTTCCACCAAGTGGAGTTTCTTTTTTGAACGTGTAAAATACCTCGGCCATGAAGCTAACCTCTCCTGAAAGTGGAGTGGCATACGGGTAAAGCGTAGAGGCTAAATTATAGGTGTGTTGCTTGGTAATAGCCGGTAAGTAGTTGGTTGGAACATCGAACAGCTTCAAATTTCTATCTGCACGAAAACTCATGTTGTCAATGAATTTCGCTGCGGTATTGATACCAAAGCCGTTTCCTGCGTAGGAAGCATTCAGGTATAAACCAGTTCCGTTGCGATAGATGTAGGCATTGTCAGCGCTAGGATCATTGATTTTATGAGCGAATTCTCCGGCAACCATTAATCGCTTGCGGTTCACTTGAAAACGCCCTGAATAGATGGCCACATTGTCGGGTAAGGTAAGCACCAACGAATCAACGAAACGCGTCCCACCGCTTTGGTAGCGACTTACAACACTACCACCGATTAAGACGTGGGTTTCTTTATCTCTTAGCTTGTCAAAGAAATTATTGAAGTCGAATTCAATATCTCCGCCTCGAATAATGCCTTCAGCATCAATAATTCTGCTATCGAAATCGAGTCGCTGTTTGCCATAAATTCCTTTAAAACTTATTCCACGAATAGGAGTTGCTACTAAACGAACCCCATCTAATGCGTTATCAATACCAAGGTTCGGCTCCCAATAGGTTCTAAGTGTTAATCCATTTCCAAACTGCTCGTAAAAATTACCAATGGTAATAGCGAAAAGCGAATCTTTATACGTAACAAAGCGATTGCCGATTCCAGTTCCTTTGTATCTATTCTGTGCACTGTATCCTTGAATAGCGTTGTTGTAAGATTCAAAACGCAAACCGGCAGAAACAGTTCCGTTGGTATAAATAAAATTCCCGAACGAGTTGATGGCTGTAGTTGCAGGTGGAACTGTCGCACCAATAAGCGTGTCAGGGCTGTATTGTTGAGCTAAAATTTGAAAATTTCCATGAAGTTGGCCGTTGTTCTCGTTTTTCTGAGCGAAGCCAAAAATCGATAATCCAATTCCTGAGCAAAAGAGTAAGAGTTTTTTCATTCCATGCAAGTTACGCCGTCGAATTTACGTCGCTTTGCCCAATAAAAAAAGCCCCTTTCGGGGCTTCATTTATTTCGAACTATACTTCAATAATTGCTCGTGAACTTCTTCTTCATCTCCGTCGCTGTAGTTGTTGTGTTGCCAAACTACTTTGCCGGTTCCATCTACTAGAAAAGTATGAGGAACATTATTTACTCCCATGGCTTGTGCAAATTGCTTATTGGTATCTAAGAGAATATCATATCCCCAAGAAACACTAGAAACATAAGGAGCCACGCGAGAGACTGAACGTTGGTCATCAATAGAAACCGCAATGATTTTCACACCCGTTTCTTTTTGCCATTCTTCGTAATATTCTAGATAATTGTTCAATTCCTTTTTACAAGGGCTGCACCAAGTGGCCCAAAAACAAATAAGGGTAGGTTTTCCATCCTGAGCAATGGTTGCGGTATTGATGGTCTTTCCGTTAAGATCTTTCAGTGTAACCGAGGGTAAGGTTTGCTGAGCGAATGCAGCTGTGTTCACAAGCACAGCGAAAAGTAAAGTAGTGAGAAGTGGTTTCATAAGACGAATATCGTAATTATCTCGGGCTAGCCAATGATTATACCAAAAAAAAAGCGCCGGATAATTCCGGCGCTTTCCCCTGAACTGAATCAGATTATTTTACTGTAACACGCATCGTGTTAGTAGTTCCATTGATAGTTACATTCATCATGTAAACACCAGGAGCAAGAGTTCCAAGATCTACACGAGTGTTGTAGTTACCAGCAGCTTGCTTTCCAACATAGTTAGAAAGAACGCGAGCACCAACAAGATTGTAAACATCGATAGTAACAGTAGAAGCGTTGTTCAAACCGTAAACCACGTTAACGAATTCGCTAGCAGGGTTAGGATAAACAGATACTTCAGTAATATTAGCTAATTCTTCGATGCCAACGGTAGTATTAACGTTTGATGGTTGTTCTGCATTGCTGTAGTCATAGGTACCATCGTAGTTCCAAATTGAAGAGAATTGACCACCTGCGTTGTCAACTGTAGTAACGAAAACGTGTCCGTTAGCAGCTGCACCCCATTGTGTGTCAAAGAAACCATCACCATATTGGTCAAATGCACTGAAAGTGTAACATCCAGTTGATGGAAGATAAACGTTTTCAATCAAGCTTGAATTGTCCGCTGGTGTGTTATTAGAATAGTCGTTTGAAGCTACTACAGATCCTGCATCATTGGTGATTTGCCAAGAGAATTCTTCTGGGTAACGGTCAAACAAGATATCAACTTTCACGTGAGTGGTACCGTTTGAAGCAAATGAAATCGGAGCAAGTGTAGCGTTGTTAGCTGTGTTATCATCTGCTGAAGTAATAGAAATTACCAAAGTAGAAGCAGAAGTTAAAGTAACATCACCTACGTTTACTGTTTCAACTCCGTAAGTTGCAAGATTACCAGTCCAATCGAAAGATACTGGAGTAACACCACCGGTTACAGTGATAGTACAAGCTGTTAATGGAGAAGTACCGTTGTTTTGAATAGTTACGCTAACTGGAACAACTCCACAAGTTGCAGCTGGTCCATTGTAGCTTAACACTGCTGGGTCATTCAATTGAAATGCTGGAGGAGGACACTCTTCTAATGAAGCGTATAAACCAGCAGCGTCTAATTGACCAACTTCAGTTACAATACGGTTAGGACAAATACGGTAGATGGTTGGGAAGTATGCAATAGAATAGTCACCATCAATTTGGTTTGTCATAGCCGAAGCTGGATTAGTCATAGGGAAAGGAACGGCAGCAGAACCTGTTGGATCGTACCAGTTACCTTGTGTGTTTGACCCTGTCCCAGCCATGTCAGCGTTTGTAGTTGCAGCATCGCCGTCAACCCAGATAACCATAATTTCATCTGTAGTAGATGCGCTAACACCATTCAAACCAGCTGGTCCGTGGTTGATATACAATTCTTCTAAAGCACCTGAGTTGTGGTAGTTCCAACATGGACCGCACCAAGTAGCAGATACATCTAAAAATACAGTGTACCCTTGGTCTAGGTACTGATACAAGCTGTGCGTAGTTCCGAATTGGTCAGTAACTGTGAAGTCATTACCAAATGAACCTGCAGGCAGCTGTGCAAATGAAGCTACTGACGAGAACGCCATAGCAATCAAAAGTAGAGCTTTTTTCATTTTTTAATTTTTTGAGGTTTACGTTATGTGGCACGAATATAAAAGATTTTTTGGAAAGTCAAGTTTTGTATCTTTACAAAATGAAAAAGACTATCGTATTTTCAAGTTTTTTGTTGGTTTCCTACGCTGGAATTTCTCAAAGTGTAGAATTAGTTAATCCAATTTCCAACGTTGAAGCAACTGCTGCAACTCTCACTGGCTCCGGAGAAATGGTTGCAGAATGGCCAGTTACCAATATTACCTCTGGTGCTGTTGCTATTAAGGCGCGTCGTGAAGTGCTTTCTGAAGTTGCAGGTTCTCAGAATTATTTCTGTTGGGGAGTTTGTTACGATGCCAATACCACCGTTTCAGTTTTGTCACAAACCATTCAAGCTCAGGATACTAATTATACTTTCTATGCCCACTATAAGCCATTGGGTAACGTTGGACAGACCGATATCAATTATTGCTTTTTCAACACAACCAATACAACCGATGTAGCTTGCCATACTGTTCATTACTGCTATGAATGTACGGTCGGAGTTACAGAATTGAAAAATGAAGGACTAAGTATTGAATTACAAGGTGCTAATCCCATCCATGGATTAACCTTATTGAATTATCAATTACCTGAAGGACAAACCCAAGGTAGGATGTTCATTTATGATCTTGCTGGTAATCAAGTGAAAAGTGCAGTGGTTAAGGGTAATGCGGGTAGCGTATTACTTAGCTCTGATGATTTTGCTGCTGGTATCTATTTGATTCAAGTTCAATCAGGAAGAGAAGTAAGTAGTATTAAAATTGTAGTGGAATAATTCTTTATTCCTAAGGAAACAACCTCGAATATCGAGGTTGTTTTATTTTTGCCCCCCTTAGCCAAACGAGATGGAACAGATAAAGAAGAAGGACGCACTAGATTATCATTCACAGGGAAGACCTGGGAAACTTGAAATCATTCCGTCAAAACCTCATAGCACGCAACGCGACTTAGCCCTTGCATATAGTCCGGGTGTTGCAGAGCCCGTAAAGGCTATTGCTGAAAATATCGACGATGTTTATAAGTACACCGCCAAAGGAAATTTGGTGGGGGTTATTTCTAATGGGACAGCCATTCTTGGTCTAGGAAACCTTGGACCAGAAGCCAGTAAACCGGTTATGGAAGGAAAGGGAATGTTGTTCAAGATATTCGCTGATATTGATTCCATCGACATTGAAGTTAAAGCAACTGAAGTGGATGAATTTGTCCAAACAGTAATCAATATCTCTCCAACTTTTGGAGGAATAAATCTCGAGGATATCAAAGCCCCTGAGGCGTTTGAAATCGAAGAGCGACTCAAGGAAGCCCTCGATATTCCCATCATGCACGACGATCAACATGGCACAGCCATCATTTCAAGTGCTGCTTTGCTAAATGCATTGGAAATCGCCAATAAGAAAATTGGGGAAGTGAAGATTGTGGTTTCAGGTGCCGGTGCTGCCGCTCTTAGCTGCATTGATACCATGATTAAATTGGGGGTTTCGAAGGATAATGTTCGCATGTTCGACTCGAAAGGGTTGATTTGTGAAAACCGCACAGACCTTGACCATCGCAAAACTCGTTTTGCTTCGAAATCGAATGAGAAATCACTTCAAGAAGCGATGGTAGGTGCCGATGTGTTCCTTGGATTATCACAGGGAAATATCGTTACTGCGGAAATGGTTCAGTCCATGGCCGAAAGTCCTATCGTTTTCGCGCTAGCAAATCCTGACCCTGAAATACCCTACGAAATTGCCATGGCTGCAAGACCAGATGTCATCATGGCAACAGGTAGAAGCGACCATCCTAACCAAGTGAATAACGTGCTTGGATTTCCATTTATTTTCCGTGGAGCCTTAGATGTACGCGCCACGAAAATCAATGATGAAATGAAATTGGCTGCCGTTCATGCGTTGGCTGATTTGGCGAAAGAATCTGTTCCAGACGAAGTTATTGAAGCCTACCACTTAACCAATTTGCATTTCGGTCCGGAATACATTATTCCAAAACCGATTGACCCTCGCTTATTAGTTACAGTGTCCACCGCCGTGGCTAAAGCAGCCATGGATAGCGGTGTTGCTAAGAATCCCATTCGAGATTGGGATCAATACATCGCAGAATTACACGGTAGAATTGGTCGTGATAGCGCCCTTATTCGTGGTATTGCGCAACGTGCAAAGACCGACAAAAAACGTGTGGTATTCGCTGAAGGAGACAATCCGAAAGTGTTGAAAGCTGCTGAAATAGCCAATGATGAAGGAATTGTAGTTCCAATCTTGTTGGGTCCAGAAGATAAAATCCGTCAGTTAATGACCGACTTCGACATTGATTTGCACGATGCGGTGATTATCGATACCCGCACCGAGGCCCATCGTGAAGAACGCGAACGTTTCGGTGAATTGTATTTTCAAAAGCGCATGCGCAAGGGTATTACCCTACTTGAGGCAACACGCATCATGCGCGAACGCAATTACTTCGGGGCTATGATGGTGGAAACCGGTGCAGCCGATGCGATGATTTCAGGTATGACCCGAAATTATACGCGTGTGATTCGTCCGGGATTGCAAACCATTGGCACAGCCAAAGACGTGAAAAAGGTTTGTGGAATGTATATCGTACAAACGCCACACGGGCCACTTTTCTTCGCTGATACCACCGTAAATGTGAATCCAACCGCTGAAGAATTGGTGGAAATTACCTTGTTAGTTGCCGATGCGGTGCAGCGTTTGAAAATTTCTCCACGCATTGCCATGTTGAGTTATTCAAACTTTGGTTCTGCTGAAGGTGACGATCCAGCTAAGGTGGCTAAAGCCGTTTCTATCTTACACCAGCAATACCCTCACTTGATTGTGGACGGAGAGATTCAAGCGAATTTCGCATTGAACCCTGAAATGCGCGGTGAGAATTTCCCATTTTCTAAGTTGTCAGATGCACGGGTGAACACCCTCATCTTCCCAAATTTGTCTTCTGGGAATATCAGTTATAAATTGCTGCAGGAAATTTCAGGATTAGAAGTTATAGGACCGATATTATTAGGAATGAAACGCAGCTACCATATCTTGCAAATGGGTTGCTCGGTTCGTGAAATTGTAAATATGGTGCGTGTTGCCGTGGTGGACGCACAAAATAAAGGAAGCCTTAGAAGATAATTATGTTGTTTGCGCTAATAGGAGATTTGGTAGAGAAAACCCCCGTAAATGCAGTCTTAAATTGCAACGGTGTGTGCTATGATTTGAATATCAGTCTAGCTACCTATTCGCTATTACCTCAGTCGGGAAAAGTCCAATTATACACGCATTTGCATGTTAACGGTAATGATTTTTCATTGGTGCTGTACGGATTCGGTACCACCCAGGAAAAGGAATTGTTCAAACAACTAATAAGTGTAAGTGGAGTAGGACCAAATACGGCGCGTATGGTCTTGTCAAGTTTAAGTGTGTCGGAATTGATTCAGGTGATTGCTTCCAAAGAAGTAGCCGCTCTGAAACGAATCAAGGGTATTGGAGAAAAGACCGCCGAGCGTATTTTAATCGATTTACATAACAAAGTGACTAAGATTGGCGATGTTCCTATAGAAAAAATGGGAACTGTACACAATACGACCAAACAAGATGCGTTAGTCGCACTGTCCCAATTGGGCCTAGACAAAACCAAAACAGAAAAAATGCTTGACAAACTTGTTCTTGCTGAGCCTTCTATGGCTTTGGAAGAATTAATTAAGCAAGTGTTGAAACAGATTTGATAAGAGCAGTGAATCAGAAAGCCGGAAGACTTTTAGTGACCTTACCGTTGGTAGGGTTTGTTTGTTTTGCTCTGTTTTTTAGTCAAAAAGCTGCCGCTATTCCCTATAAGCTGAAGGCTGTCGATTATCTTTTGCGTATTCAAGCCGATACCGTAGCCCCTATTTGGCCCAATGATGATAGTCCAATTCCAGACGAGGGAGGCAATGGTATTGAAATACCACTTCCTGCCAACATTCATTACGGAGTTGAATACAATCCGAAAACAGGTAAATACGAGATTTCTCAAAAAGTAGGGAACAAAATCGATTTCAGATATCCGTCTGAAATGAATATGGATGATTTCCTCGATTTCCAGTTAGATAAGAATGTTTCGAAGTATTGGAAGAAAATTAAAGACGATAAGAACACCGCGAACAAAGAGTTTGCTCCTACCTTGAAAGTAGGGGGCGACGGATTTGAACACTTGTTCGGATCAAATGAAATTGAAATTCGTCCGCAAGGTTCTGCCGAGTTAATTTTTGGTGTGAACGCGAATAAAACTGAGAACCCACGTATTCCTATTCGCCAACGTAGAAACATTAACTTCAACTTCGACCAAAAAATTCAAATGAATGTCATTGGTAACATTGGTACCAAGATGAAGTTAAAGGTGAATTACAACACCCAAAGCACCTTCGAATTCGAGAACAATATGAAACTCGAATACACCGGGGACGAAGATCAAATTGTAAAAAAGATTGAATTAGGAACTGTTAGCCTTCCGTTGAACGGAACGCTTATCCCCGGAAGCTTGGGATTGTTCGGTGCGAAAGTGGAAACCCAATGGGGAAAGCTTCGCAATACAACCATTATTACCCAACAGAAAGGTGAGCGAAAAGATATCACCGTTCAAGGAGGTGCCCAAACAACCAACTTCGATATCTCAGCAGATAATTACGAAGCCAATCGACACTATTTCCTTTCTGGTTATTTCAGAGATGCATACGACAATGCCCTTGCAGCTTTACCGGTTGTAAATAGTGGAGTAAACATTACTCGTATTGAGGTTTGGGTGGTGAACCAACAAGCCAACACGCAAGACGTTCGAAATATTTTGGCCTTCACCGATTTGGGTGAAAACAGTCAATACATGTGTACCGACTATAACACAACTACCTTACAAAACCCCGGACAGTCGGCTAATCCAGATAACGAGAATAACAATTTATATAATGTAGTTACCAATAACCAAACGATTCTCGATTTCACCAATTCGAACAGTGCCATTCAAGCGTTGGGTTACGGCATGCGTCAAGGGATTCACTACGAACGCGTAGGTAATGCACGTAAATTAAATTCAACCGAATACACGTACAACAGCCGACTTGGTTTCATCTCGTTGAAACAAGCATTGAATAACGCAGAGGTTTTGGCTGTAGCCTATGAGTACACCATGAATGGACAAACCTTCCAAGTGGGTACCCTTTCACAAGATGGTATTACGGCACCGCAAGCTTTGGTGTTGAAAATGTTGAAAGCGTCTATTACTATGGTTCGCTTGACCGATGGACATCAATCTCCGCTTTGGAGAAACATGATGAAAAACGTGTACAGCTTGGAAGCATTTGGAATTTCGCCTGATAAATTCCGTCTCGATGTGTGGTACAACAACCCTGCTACTGGGGTAAACATGAACTACATTCCTCGCGATCCGCTGAATGGTAAATTGCTTATCCAAGTATTGAATCTCGACCGAATCGATGCTCAGCAAATGCCCGGTAGCGATGGGTTTTTCGACTTTGTGCCCAATGCATCTACAACGGGTGGATTAATAGACGCATCAACGGGTAGAATTTTCTTCCCTGTTGTTGAGCCTTTTGGAGCCCACTTAAAGCAGAAAATATTAGATGGATTAGGGAATACAACACAGGCGCAACAAGTCATTTCACAGGTTGTTTTCCAAGCACTGTATGACTCAACAAAAACAGCAGCTCAAACAGGTTTCCCGCAACTCAATCGCTTCCGAATCAAAGGTCAATACCAAAGTGCATCGGGAAATGAAATTTCATTGAATGCCATCAATATCCCTCAAGGCGCGGTTACTGTAACTGCCGGTGGAATGCGCTTAACAGAAGGAACTGATTACACCGTTAACTACAACTTAGGTAAGGTTACCATCCTAAATCAAGGGGTGTTAAACGGAGGACAACCCATTAAGATTTCGTTGGAAAGTAATTCCATGTTCAACCTGCAATACAAAACCTTATTGGGAAGCAGGTTCGATTACAAGCTCAATGATAACTTGGCCTTCGGTGCCACAGTTATGAATTTAAAGGAACGTCCGCTTACTCAAAAAGTAAACGCGGGTGATGATCCTGTAAACAATGCCATGATTGGTATTGATGCGAACTTCCAGAAGGAAGTTCCGCAGTTAACCAAATGGATTGACCGTCTTCCAGGTATTCAAACAAAAGAAAAATCAACCATTAACTTCAGCTTAGAAGCGGCTAAAATTTTCCCTGGTCACGCACGTGCTATTTCAAAAGACGGTAATGCCTATGTAGATGATTTTGAAGGTAGCCAAAGTGTAATAGATTTACGTTCATTGAACCAGTGGTTCATTGCCTCTACACCAAAATATCAGAACGCGCTTTTCCCTGAAGGTAACTACGAAGATTCGCTGGTGTACAATTACAACCGGGCGAAACTAAGTTGGTATATCATAGACCCTTTATTCTATTCAACCACTTCGTTAACACCTACCAATATCTCGCAAGACATGATGAGTAATCATTTCATGCGTCAGGTATTGGAGAAAGAAGTATTCCCGAAACGTCAATTACCTACCGGAACGCCACCTAATATTTCAATGTTAGACTTGTCGTACTATCCGTCGGAAAGAGGAATGTACAATTACGATGTGCCAAACGGCGTTCCTGGAATTAGCGCTGGATTGAATACAGATGGTACATTGAAAAGTCCTGAATCACGTTGGGGCGGTATTCAACGCGCATTAACCACTACTGACTTTGAATTATCGAATGTGCAGTTCATTCAATTTTGGATGATGGATCCATTCAATGATGATTCACAGAATACAGATGGCGGAGATTTGTATTTCAACCTAGGTAACGTTTCGGAAGATGTATTGAATGATTCACACATGTCATTCGAAAACGGATTCCCTTCTGCGAACAACAACCTACCTACAGAAGTTGGTACATGGGGGCTATACCCTGCACCAACTACATTCAACGTGGTGAATGCGTTCGACTATACAGCTGGGAACTATGAACTTCAGGATATTGGATTGGACGGATTGAATTCAGCTGCTGAGCAAACCTTTTTCAATTCGTGGTTAACTCAATTACAAGGTTATTTAGATCCAGCAGCGTATCAGAATTATGTGTCTGACCCATCTGCAGATAACTACCAATACTTCAGAAGCACCACGGCAGACAATGCTGGACTGAGCACCTTAGAGCGCTACAAGAATATTAACTTGTATGAAGGGAACTCAAACACAGCAACCCCTGACGGTTACCCAATCGCGTTCACTACCGTACCTAACTCGGAAGACATTAACCAAGATATTACACTCAACACCATTGAGAGTTATTATCAATACCGAGTGAGCGTTCGGCCTGAGGATATGGGTGAATTCGGAATTGGAAAAAACTTTATAACCGACACCTTCGAAACTACGGTTACCACAAAGAACAATCAAGAAAGAAAAATTCGTTGGTACCAATTCAAAGTGCCTATTAAGGAGTACGAGAAACGCGTAGGTTCAATCTCTGATTTCCGTTCTATTCGCTATATACGCATGTACATGAAGGGCTTTTCACAGCCGGTTACTCTTCGTTTTGCGCGTTTGGAATTGGTACGTGGGGAATGGCGTAAATACGATTTGTCTTTGTTAGGAAGCCAAGAAATCGAAATCAACGACGACCCTCAAACACAATTCAATATTGCGGCTGTAAACATCGAAGAAAACGGAAGTAGAGATCCTGTTCCTTATGTTGTTCCACCTGGAATTATTCGCGAGCAAGACGTGGGGTCTCCGAACCTGCGTAATATGAACGAACAAGCATTGTCTCTTTCAGTTTGTGAATTGAAAGACGGTGATGCACGTGCTGCCTACCGCAATGTGAAATACGATGTGCGTCAGTATAAAAAGTTGAAGATGTACGCACACGTTGAAGCCGCAGACAACCAAGCCAATTTGAAGAACAACGATTTATCGGTCTTCATTCGCTTGGGTTCTGATTACAACGACAACTACTACGAATATGAGATGCCAATGGAAGTGACGCCTTGGTACACCAATGTAGATAACGATATTTGGCCCGAGGCAAACAACTTTGAAATTTCGCTCAGTGAACTTCAGAACTTGAAAATCAACCGTGCAAGTTCAACACCTATCACCTTGGTTGTAGACACTATGTTGGCTAACAATATTCGCGTTTCTGTCAAAGGAAATCCAAACCTTGCCAACATCACAGTCATCATGATTGGGGTGCGAAATCCTGCAAAAAAGGGTAATCCGTTTTCAAGTGTCGATGATGGTAAATCTAAGTGTGCAGTCATCTGGGTGAACGAGTTGAGACTTTCTGAATTCGATGAGAAATCAGGATCTGCGGCAATTGCCCGACTCAATGCACAGTTAGCAGATTTCGGTAACGTGGCGGTGTCAGGGAATATTAGCACTCCTGGTTGGGGCTCTATTGAGCAACGCGTTCAACAGCGTCAACAAGAAACGAAAATGGGTATAGATGCAAGCAGTACTTTGCAATTAGGAAAATTCTTCCCGAAAGATTGGGGTGTTCAACTTCCAATGTATGTAGGTTTCTCAGAGTTGATTCAAACACCGCGATACAGCCCATTACAGCCCGATATTCAGTTAACAGATTTGCCGAATGTTTCGCCTTCGTTGAAGCGTAAATCACAAACGTTTACTAAACGACGTAGTATCAACTTTACCAATGTAAAAATATCGCCGAAGAAAAATCAGTCCTCTGGCGCAAACAATGCGGCTCCGCCCACTGCTAAGGGAAATCAAGTTCCGCTTGGGGGAAACACTACTCCGGCATCGAACAAAGTTCCATTCTACAGCATTGATAATTTCTCGGTTTCATACTCTTACAACGAATTATATTTCCGTGACATTAACATGGATTGGCGCTTGCAAAAGCAATATCAAGGTGTCTTTGATTACAACTTCTCGAACAAACCATTTGAATTTAAACCACTCGAGAAACTTCCAGTTATCAAATCTTCGAAGTATTTGAAGTGGTTGAAGGACGTGAATTTTTACACGGGTGTTAAACAAATCGGATTCAGAACAGAGATGAATCGCTCGTATGAAACCAGTCGTATTCGTAACAACACGTACGAGTTGACCGGCGTGTATAGCGATATGCTTATCAGCACTCAGGCACAAAAGAATTGGAATTGGTCGCGCAATTACACCGTGAAATATGACTTGACGAAGAACATCAAAGCAGATTTCACAGCAAACAATATTGCGTTAGTGAAGGAACCACGTGGCGTAATTGACAAGAACAATGTGGACTGGTATCAGGCGTATAAAGATACCGTGATGAACAATCTTCAGCATTTTGGTGAAACCACCAGTTACAACCATAATGTAGGCTTGTCGTATAAATTGCCATTAGATAAATTCCCCCTTATTAATTTCATTAGTGCAGACGTGCGTTACGGTGGAACATTCCGCTGGGATCGTGCACCTTTCACACAAGACACCTTGGGAAATACCATTCAAAACAGTCGTCAATTGCAGCTTAATTCTCAGGCTAATTTTGAAAACCTGTACAACGGAAGCAAACGTTTGAAACAAGCACTTACCGGCGTGAAAGCAGACGCGAAGCAAACTGGAGGAGCGAAGAAGGAAGATCCAACCAAGAAGAACGGTTTTGGGGAAGACGAGGAAGGTAAGAAGAAAAAAGAGAAGGTAGATCCGTTAGATGTAGCGCTTCGATTTGTGATGATGGTGCGTTCGGTTAATGGCTCTTACACCAAGAATGAAGGGATGCTCTTACCGGGGTATGCGCTAAAAACAAATGTTCTTGGATTCGATAATAATTTTGAAGGACCTGGTTTGGGCTTCTTAATTGGAGAACAAAATACAGATTTGCAAGGAAGAGAAACCGGTCGAAATTTCGCGATGACCGCTGCTGAAAACGGGTGGCTTGTTCAGCGCCAAACCTTGAACATTCAGTACAACGAAACCTATAACGAGAACTGGAATGCTAAAATGAATTTAGAGCCTTTCCGTTATTTGAAAATAGAATTGTCTGCTACTCGTCAAGAAGGAAAGAATTACACTTCTTTCTTCCGCTACGATCCTACTACCGATGGTTATGCGTTCCAATCGCCTATGGAAACAGGAAATATTTCTGCTTCTATTATCACCTGGGGAACCGCCTTCATCAAAGACAACAAAGAACAGAATTACGCATCGAGCATTTTCGATAATATGCTTACCAACCGTGCCATTATCTCGGGTCGTTGGAACAGTGAGACCTACAACTTATCCAATCCAAACGATTCTGGCTATTTCGCAGGTTATGGTGCATTGGCACAAGACGTAATGATTCCAGCATTCATAGCAGCATACACAGGAAAAGGCGCCAATGAAGTTGAATTGAATCCGTTTAAAACAAAAGCACAACCGAACTGGAAAATCACCTACGATGGTCTGACTAAACTTCCAAGTATCAAAAAATACTTTAAACAGTTTAATGTCACTCACAACTACAGATCAACGTTGACCTCATCGTATGTGACCAATTTGAAATACGAATCGTTTAATGGCTTGCCTACGGCTGTAGATAACAGCATTGAACAGAACTATTATTCTGCACATCAGATTAGCACGGTTACTATTCAAGAATCCATGGCACCACTGGTTGGATTCGATATGACCTTGAAGACTAAAAAGGCCAATGACCCGCTATTGAAGGTAGAATACAAACGCGATCGCACTGTTGCACTCGGATTAGCGAACTATCAAATTACCGAAACAAAGGGAAATAGCCTTGTACTGGGTGTCGGTTATAAAATTACCGAAGTGCCTAACCCAATTGGACGTGCAAAAGGTAGCAAGCTTCCTGTGAAGTTACTCGAAAAAACAACCATTAACATGCGTTGCGACTTCACAATTCGTCAGAACTTAACCTTGATTAGAAAAATCGAAGAGATGCAGAATCAGGTGACTGCTGGACAATTATTGTTTAGCATCAAGTCAAGCATTGACATGGCGGTATCGGATAAATTAACCATTCGATTCTTCTATGATCACCAGATTAACAAGCCCGCTATCTCTACCAGCTTCCCTACTTCAAATATTTCAACCGGTATCTCTATACGCTTTACCCTAAATGGATCAGGCGGCTCTGGAACTGCTAACCCAGGTGGTAATACACCACCACCTCCGGGAAATTAATAGGATTTGGTGGATTAAAATTGTCTGAATCTTTGGTTTCATGTTAAACCAGTATTAAGTTCGTCATTCGCTAATAACCGTGGAAGCAATAACCCAAATCATAAATTCATTCAATCCAATTTCCTTAAAGGAAATGGATGGGGTGGAACTCATGAACCGAACCGATACTAAGTTCGTGGTTCCTTATGAGAAGTTGGTGCTTATTGTACAATCTCTCGTGCAATCTTACCGTATTCTTGAAGTAAATGGCACCCGCGAGAATCACTACGAGACTCTGTATTACGATACGCCAGATTTTCACTTTTACATGCGACACCACAACGGTAAGAAGAACCGTTGGAAAATTCGAAAGCGGTCATACGTAGATAGCGACCTCAGTTTTCTCGAATTAAAATTCAAGACCAATCGGGGTAGAACAAAGAAGCAGCGTGTTACCATTCCTATGATTCAATCAGATTTGAATGACACTGAATCTGATTTCATTCACGACCGTGCCCATCTCGATTTAAATCTCATTCCTCAGGTTCAGAACAATTTCACACGCATTACGCTAGTAGAACCTAATCTTCCTGAGCGAATAACGATTGACTTTGATTTAAGTTTTGAATGGAACAACAACCGCGTTGACCTTCCCAAATTGGTCATTGTGGAAGTAAAACAAGAAAATCACAACCGTCGATCACCCTTTGTATCTGCTCTGAAGAAATACCATATCAGAGAAGAGAGCATTAGTAAATACTGTATTGGTGTTGCCCTTTTAGTGCCTAACATCAAACGAAATACCTTTAAAGAAAAAATTCTTAAACTCAAGAAAATACAACCTAACTTAAGTCTGCAAACTACATGAACCTACTAACCGCATTACTTCTTCAATCGAGCTTTGACCCAATGGATGGCATTCGCTGGATACATTTTGAAGACTTTTTAGGATTAATTATCCGCCTCGTTGTTCACTTGGTCTTCACAGTTGTGCTTGTTCGCTACATCTATTATCCCATAGCAAAACGAAAAGATTTTCTTTTCACATACTTAATGTTTAGCGTTACCATTTTCTTGATGTGTTTCCTGCTGGAAAGCGTGAAACTTCAAATGGGATTCGCTCTCGGATTGTTCGCCGTGTTCGGTATTATTCGCTACAGAACCGATGCAATTCCAATTAAAGAAATGACCTACTTATTTGTAGTCATTGGCATGTCGGTAATGAATGCCTTGATTAATAAAAAGATTTCGTTGGCAGAATTGGCTTTCGCAAACATGGTTATTCTTGGCCTAACCTACGGCATGGAACGCGTATGGTTACTGCGCCACGAAGCACAAAAATTAATCGTTTATGAAAATATCGATTTAATCAAAATCGGACGCGAAGACGAACTTAAAGCTGATATTGAAAACAGAACCGGCATTAAAATCAACCGAGTTGAAATTGGTAAAATAGATTTTCTAAAAGATACAGCGCTGCTTAAAATCTACTTCTTCGAAGATGAACAAGGCAGTCAAATGGACGACTCGTTCTCTGGAAACATCAACGGTTAATCCAACAAATTCCAATACATTACTTCGTCTTCTTCAATGCGACGTAATGCTTTCTTGCCAAGTACCTGAGATAGATCTTTCGGACTAATACCTGAAGCTGGACGTTTCCAAGTTAAATCACTTTCTTGGATGACTTGTCCGGCTTCAATTGTTTTAGCCGCGACTAAACTTCTGCGTGCATTTTTTCTTGCAGGTTCTTCATCAGCCAAAGCTGTTAATTCAAAGCCACCTAAAAGATTAAACGTACGATCCATGCGCTGATGGAAGTGTTTCAAATCTTCTTTATCCATAGCATGGTAGTGATCATTACCTGGTAATGTTTTATCATGCGAAAAATGCTTTTCTAAAACTGCTGCTCCAAGTAAGGTGGCGACTTCCAATGTGTGCATATCGTAGGGAAGTGTATGGTCACTGTACCCAGGTACAACTTCTGGGAAGCTTGAAATTAAATCTTTAATCATACCCAAATGTGCATTAGCGTCTGGTGTGGGGTAGTTTAATACGCAATGCATTAGACACAGCGGATTGCCATGTTTTTTAATGACTTCTACCGCTTGCATTACTTCCCATTTGTACGCTGCACCCGTGCTTAAAATGATGGGCTTGCCAAACGAACATTGCAATTCAATAAAAGGGAGATTGGTTAAATCAGAACTCGAAATTTTAAACACTTGTTGCAAATCGTTCAAGAATTTCGCACTCTCTGCGTCGAAGGCAGTACTCATAAATTCAATACCTGCTTGTTCGCAATAACGGGCTAACTCTTCGTATTCCGATTTCCAAAATTTATCGTACTTCTTGAATAATTCAAATTGACTGCGCGTAGGTTCTTTGGTAATATCCCAGTAATACGGACTGTGTTTACTTGCAATGGTTTCTGCCTTGTAGGTTTGAAATTTAATGGCATGGGCACCGCCTTCCGCTGCCTCGTC
>Ga0172367_10001640_pt1 | contig 31858 bp, 29 predicted proteins | sample Lak10m_FD_114542 | JGI IMG/M metagenome (GOLD analysis project Ga0172367, IMG submission 114542) | Freshwater microbial communities from Kabuno Bay, South-Kivu, Congo - kab_022012_10m | ecosystem: Environmental > Aquatic > Freshwater > Lake | place: Democratic Republic of the Congo: South-Kivu...
CACTATCTAAACTAAAATATCCACCATTTCCTGAATTGTATGTTGGTGTGTTCTCTAGTGTGGTTGAATATCCATTTGTTGATAAATCTGTCCAAGTTGTTCCACTACCAGGATACGATGATGCATTACAAGCATTCAGGTATAATTGTAATCCATCAGTTATAATACCACCTCCTCCATTTATTGCAGAAGCAGAAATGAATCCAGAAGTTCCGTAAAAATCTTCTATAATGTTAAAACTACAATCAGATTCCATCTGAAGTTTTGTGATAAATGCATTTGAAATTGTAATTGCCATAATTTTTAGTTATCCCTATTTGTTGTGTTCTGATGGGTTACAAATTTTTCCTAATTGTTCCCATTTGAACTTTGGTTTTTCATTTAAAAACACGAAACATCTCCACTTTTTTTGTCCTTCAAAATAAATATGTTTTTCTAAATGAGAAGGAATTGCAGCATTAGTTGGAATTCTTTTTACTGGATTATCAAAGTGAACGGTGATTAAAACTGAAAGATTTTCTGTATCATCCCATTTTCTTTCTTGTTCTTCTAACAATCTCCACTCACCACGATTTAGGTATTGATCTTGAAGTATAGAATTTAGGTAAGAAAATGTTTGTTTAAGGTTCTCCATATTATCGGAAAATGTTGCTGCAGGAGCACCATGACCTTTATCATATATATTTTTATAATAGTCATCTGAATCCGAAGTTTTTACATTTGGTTCTTTGTAAAAATCCATCGTGCCTCTATTTACATTTGTAGGACGATTGGTTGAACGATATTTAATCCAAAGTGGTTGTTCTAAATCTTGTGAATAAAGTACTTCAAATACATTATTCTTTATTCTAACATCACTTAATTTTTGAGCAGATAAATTACCTACAATTAAAAAAACTGCCAATAATGACATTAATAAAAACTTTTTCATACTAAAATGGGTCTCCTTTTAGTATATAAATATTAAACTTTTGAGTAATCCATACCCCACGAGGCTTTAATTGGAAACCCAAAAGATTCGAGAACGGATTTGACCCCCTTGATGATATCCACTTCAGTCTCATCAAATTGAAATAAAAAACTATCGTAGGTATAAAGTAGTGGTAGGGGAAGACCTTCTTCTTTTAACTTTTTCATCACTTCAATATTGAATTCAGTTTCAGTCGCTTGAAGTAGATAATTAAACATCTTTTGTGGATTTGGATTTTCTATCCAACTAATCGGAATCTTTCTCCCTTTAGGAGTTTGAATCCAACCTTTGAAAATGGAATCATCACCCAACTTTTGAATGAATTTATCAACTTCATTAAAAAATGGTATCCCCTTATCTTCTTCACTCACACCCCCATAAAGGATTCGGAATGTTCTACCTTTAGATTCACCATAATCCATACCATATTGGTCCGCTAACCATTGGTGTACCGATGTATTGGGTAAAGGGTATTTAATCAACTTACCGATAATACGAACATGGTACGCATCATAATCAAATTGAAGAAACATCTTACCCCCTTGTGGGATAAAACATTCTCGGGTTCCATCGTTTTTGTTCAAAGCACCGAAATTGATACCCCCATGACGATTGGATGGTCGGGATGTAATGGTATATGGATTATATTCGGTATAGATTATATCACCTTGCAAGTTTTTGAGAGAGAAGGGCCATCTATCAATAAATTTTTTAGTGCCGACACGAATCCCCAATCGTTCAATATCTGAAAGGATTGGAATCATCGTATCATCAATCCAAGAAGTTTTAGATTTTAATTTCCAATCATTTGTAATACTTCGTAGAACCTCTCCCCACTTCATTATAGGGATACTTTTACCCAAACCATCTCTCATACCTAATCTATGATAAAAGTTCGTTAGCACCTCTAATTTGGAGTTAAAATCGTATAATTTACCTTGTTCAAAAAATAAATAGGTTTGTATATCCTTTTGGTTTTGGATTTGAATATCGGTTTGTAAAAATCCTTTTTTATTCCAAACAAATTTAAATGTCTTGGATTCGGAAAGGTCTATTTGTATATTATGACAATCATTATGATTGAATGGAATAATAAAATCAATTGGAAGATATCCTGCATCGGTTTCTTCATCTCGGAATCGGATATAAAGAAAAGACAAACTATTATTCATAGGATGTCTTTCTAAATCTTCCCAAATTGGAATAATGATTGATTCTTCACGATTCCAATAATTTAAAAATATTTCTTGTTCTTTTTGATTTTCTACTATAATCATTTTTTGGTTAAATCCAAAGTTGCGTTGTGATGTATTTTAATTTGGTCACTTCTATAATGTCTAACTATACCACCATCACATAAAACCACACACCAAAAATCATTTTCAAAAGTTCCACCATCACTTACATAAATAGCATATCCTTCCTTACCATTTTCCACAATTACTGGTATAGGATTTTTAAACTCTAACATGCGAATCAAAATTACTAAACTTCAATCCCCAATTCAAAGAGATCATACCCATTTCAGTTTCTGCGTATTTTTTACTACACCTAAATCTTTTAACTATTTCCTTGATACCCCATTGTTTCCACTCTTCATTTTGTTCTACACTCATAGTCCATTCTTGAAACCAACTATCTTTTCTATCCTTAATATCATCAAAAGATATAGAATGTCCTGCAATTTCAAACATTTTGTTGATTACATCTTTGATAAATAGTTGGTTTTTTTCTTGTCTTGATAATCTCTTTTTCATAATACTATCTACAATCAGTTACGATATTACCCCAACGATAAACCGTTGTTTGAGTAAATGGTTCATTACATCCTTCTATTACATATTCATCAACTAAAACTCTATTGTATTGAAAATCAGTTGTAGTTTCAATACATCTGCATTGATTATCCCAATTCCAATTACAACTTGTTGTAATTAGTAAAATTAATCCCACCAACGGCGAATATTGTGTCCTATAAATTTCCATAATAATTGTTCTGCTTTTTTTTGTTTTTCTCGTGAAAGTTTTATGAGTGTATTTTTTACTACCTTAATTTCTTCGGCGTTATCCCAATTTTCGTATTTGTTTGTAATAAAAGATGAACCAGTTCCATCATTAGTATCTTCAAATTCCCATTCTAATACTTCTTTACCGAATTGTTCTTCAAGTTTATCAATCCACTCCATTTCATAACTATCACTATAAACATTATCCATCAATTGGATTGCAGTTCGGATTCGGGCTGCTTGATGTTTTGAGTCTGAAGTATATGCTTTACCGCTTTCCAAAAACTTCGCCTCTCTTTCTAATTGTTTCCTAAATAGTTGAAGTGAGTAGTGATAATCAAAATCAAACCCTTTCCAAATAATTGGTAGAAAATCAATTACTCTTTGGATTTGTTGATATTTTCTTCTAAACCAATACATCATTGTGTTATTATTAAAAAGCCAGTTCCGTTGGATTTAAACTCTTTAATTGTTTTACCCATAAATTCCATATCTTCAGTTAAGTAAGGACCTCCACTTGGGTCTACCATAGAAATTACATCAAGGTTTGATTTCACTAATGGGCCGTATACTCTAGCAATATCACAAGGACCAACATATTCACCAGTTTCATCATAAATAGACCTATGAACTTCTTCTTTGAATTCTTTCAAATTCATTTCCCCACCAAAATTCAAATAAGCAGTGTATGCTTTGGTATAATCGTTTGGCCAAGCCATTCTACAATATGTAAAATCACCATCCCATTGGATGTTTCCATTTTCTAACAAGGTGAATGTATATTTATCACCATACCGATTTGTGTAATTTTCTACTATCATGTTTTTAAATTTTAAATTTTAACAAAGATACGAAATTAATTTGATATTTCAAACCATTCTTTCTTCTTTTCTTCAATTCTTTTTTTGTGAAGGATTCCTTCTCTTAATCTGACAAACTCTTGAAAAGTAAGTGGGTTTCCTTTACACCTACTTAAATAACCTTGATATAATTCTTCCCAGTTCATTTCTTTTACAATTTACCGAATTGTTGATGTTTGTTTCTAAATTCATTTGCGAGAGTAAATCCTAACCAAATTTCTTTTAGTATTTTTTTCATTTCTCTTTGGTGTTACGATTTTGTAATTCCTCCAATTGTTCTTCCAATATTTTTACACTACCCCAAGTGATTTTAGCATTAGAGTCAAGTTTTTTAATTTGTTCTACTAACTCTTCTTGTCTTCCACGAGAATAAAATCCTTGTTCAATATCATCTGCTAAATCTTGAAGGTGTTTGGGTGCAGATACACTAATTCTTAAATCATAATGAGACCATTTAGTTTTGTAATCCCATATGAAAATACCTTTGGTTAGTTTTTTTTCTAAATTGTGTAATCTAAAATTTCGGACTCTTACAACTGATTTATCACTACCAAAAGTGTGTAGAAACCGAAGAAACCATCTTGGACATCCTTTTGGTCTTGCCTCATAATCCATTGCGAGAATTAGTGGATACATTGCTTTGAATATATCACTATTCTCATTATATGGAACTGAACCCAAATACCCATACTTTTCTTCAAACGATTGTGGAAAAAAGATTTCTCTAATATCACTCCATTCAATATCTCTGGTGTGTATCATTCTTTTTTTTCTACCTTTCCAAAATAGAAGTGATTGTAGAAAATCTACTGCCTTTTCTTTCAAAGGTCTATTATCTTTAAATTCAAATGTTTTGCTCATAACTTAAATAATTCATATACCGAATTTGTGGTTTTAAATTTCACATATTCATCTCGTTGTTCTAAAATTTCGGTGACGGTTGTAGTTTGCCAGGTGAAGAATTCACTAAATGGGGACATGATAAGAGAACGATTCAAGCCAATCTCATCATATCGTTCTTTGAATCTACCATCATCGTTAAATTCAATCCACATTACCTTCTCGGATTGTTTACTCAACCCATCTCGTTCTCTGACGAGTTTCCAATTAAATTTTTTTTCTACTAATCCCATTAGTTCTGCCTGCATTTCATCTAGTTGCATGTTTCCATTTTCATCAAAGGAAACTAATAATTTTGGTTGTACTCCAGTTATCATAATTTATAAATTATATTCCACTTTCCATTTTTTGAACTCTTTCATGATGAACTGCCTCTGAATATTCCACTACTGAAAGTCTTGGAGTAAACTTGGTTTCGTATAAACCTCTACCAAATACCGAAAGAATGTTATCTATATAATTTTGAATCATATAGGTCATATCAGAAGAACCAAACCCTTGGTCTTCTGGCCAGTCACTTGTCCATTCACTTGTAGTATCAAGTGCTATTTGCAATAAATCCCAATTTGGAACTTTGAGTTCGTAAGTCATTTGGGCAAAACCATCAACTCGAAGAGAGTTAAACAATAAAGTTTGAGGGTCAACAAGGTAGTTCATAATTAAGGAGTTTTAAAGGTTATCTTTTATCTTGAAAACAAATATACGAAATCTTTTTCATATATCCTACTGTTTTTTTCAATTATTTTTGACTAGTTCCAATAAATTGGATTGTGTTTGCAATTCGTTGGAGAATGTGAGTAGGTAATCCGTATTGTTTTGCGGATTCCAACATCTCTGTGTAAAGGTATCCATCCCATACACCACACAATTGGTTATACAAATCGTTGAACCAACTCTTGTCTTGGTCAATGTAAAAATCTTCTACCATTCGTAGAGTTTGGGAGTGGTAATCCATCCAATCTTGGTTGAATAATTCGTGGCGGTTAAATCTTACAATGTTCATAGTTTATCGTTTTAAGTATCTCTTGATTACATAGTAAATATATAAAAAAAAGTTGAGCTTTCCAAATAAATGCCCAACTTTTTTCAAAAAATTTTTATTTTTTTTTTACTCACCCCAGTGTTTTTCACGAAGTTCGTAAATATCAATTGGTTCTCGTTTCATATGAGAACCTTGATTAAAGTATGCACCTTTCTTCAAATATCCACCCAAAAAGTTTCTTCTGAATCTATTAGAATTATTTGATTCTGAGCCATGAACACAATGTGAGTGAAGTAGAACTACTTGACCTTTTTTAATAATTCCTTCTATTTTTCGGAAATCATGACCTTCTGGCATTACACACGGTTTACCTCTTTCATTTCTCCAAAATTTAGGATTAGTTTTTGTTCTTTCTTCATCTACTTCAATTGGTAGAACTGGTAATCTATGAGAACCTTCGTAATTCCAAACTGCTCCATTCTCTTTATCGTGATTATCTAATGCAAGAGCAGTATTGATGATTTCATTATGACCACAACCAGTATAAAATGCGTTTTGATGTTGGTCTCTACCCAACTGTCCTGGTGGTTTAAAGTATGACCAAGTTTGTAATCCTACTAATTCACCTTCCATCAGGAATTCCATTGCCTCAATCAACTTTGGATGGGCGAAAAGTTTTTCTAATTTTGATGATAATTTATGTGGATATGCAAATGGGTCCCACTCTCCCCATTCTTCACCATTATCTTTGGTGGTTAATTGTCTTTCTTGACGAAGTCTTTCTAACTCATCATTGATTTCATCACATTCTTCTTCGGTCAAAAGTTCTATTGTGGTAAATCCTCTATATCGCCAATCAAAGGTCAATTGTTGGATTTCTTCTTGTGTAAGGTGTTTAAATAACATAACTTTTTTTTTGTTGTTTTATATAAATATATATTATTTATGAAATTGTAAAAGATTTGGTAAATAAAATTTTAAATTTGGTATTTTATCACTTACCAAAGATATTGAGATTCTGTTTGATTCCCTGACACCTTTATCTAATACATTACCACTTAAATCATATTGAGTTGTAATTGGTCCTGAAATTCTCCATCTTACCAAAACTCCGGTATATAAAGAATTTGATAAAATTCTAGTGTATTCGGAATAATTTACTTCGTATATAGTTGCACTTTTATCGTTTGTTTTTTGAATAAAATATCGTGTAATCCAACCTCTCTTGTAATCACTATCAGTTGGAGTTGGAAAATGGGTATTTATATCAGAATTCAATATGAATAATGAATTTATTTTTAAATTTGAATATTTTTTGTTATTATCCATTTTATTTTAATTTCATTTTACCACTTACCGAAGTTGTCCACAATCCTTGATCTAACGTATGTGAAATACCAACAACAGTGAATGCACATTTATCTCTATATTGAGCCGGTAAATCTGCTATTTCAAATAAATCTCCAGTTTTAATACCCGAAACGCCATGTATTTTAAAATCAAATGCTATTTCTACTAAAATATTATTTGGAGTTGTTGAATTTTTTAAATTTAGATCTAATTTTCTAAATAGAGTTGAATCTTGCCATGCACCTACTGCTACGATTTGTTCTAAAGTTGGACTTTCTATAGCAGAGGCAACATTTCCAAATCCAAACATAGAGGTAATTGAATTAATTAATATAACACCAACTGTGTTAAAAAAATCTTTGAATTCACTTTTTGCAACATCTCTATTGATATTCCTATCCTTTATAGTAGGAATAACTGTAGCATGTTTCATGAAAAGTTCATAATTTTGTTTTCGTGCTTCCTTTTCGGCTTCTTCAGCATCAGGTTCTTCATCCGGTTCATTGTCTGGGTCTTCAACAGGTTCAATATTTCGTTCTTGTTGTTCATCAATTAGAGCCTGTTTAAAAGAAGCTATTATATCAATAACTGGATCTGGTTTAGAGGCAAATAATGCACCTGAATCTATTGGCAAATTACCTTCAGGTGAAGAATCAACAGATATATTACCTTCTCCTGCAGTTCTTTCAGCAATAATCATGTTTTTCATTGCTGCCGGTATTTCAAAAGCAAATTGAGAATCTATAAAAGGGCAATCTATACCACTTGAAAAAAATCCAGTTATACCATCTTTATTGGCTTTCCCCTGAAAATTTAAATCAGCTATTTCAAGTTGATATTTATTTTTATTCTCAGGTCTACGAGATGGTAATTGTACTATTTCAAAATACCAAATTGAGTTTGCTGCAGCAGAAATACCATTTAGTATTTCATAGTATATATCTTTAGCAACATAATTAGATTTTTCTAAAACTTCAATAAAAAATTCAAAATTTACATATAAATCTTTTAAATATCCCCATTGCCCTGCCAAAGCATCAAATGGAACTGTATCTACTGGAAAAAGTGATGTATCTGTCAGTTGTTGTGTTTGTGGAAATTTGAATACATTACCGGCAGGATCTTTTTGTTCTAAATTAATAGTAGTAATTGGAGCCCCATTTCCACCTAATATAGGACCTACTTGTTGAACCGTTGTTGCTGATAATGCTTGGGCCATTCCAAAATCAGGAGTATTTCGGTTTGGTATAATTAACTTACTACCATCAATTGAAAACATATATGGATGTGCTCTACAAATAGTATCCCTATATTCTATACCTAAAGGGAAAGTTGGAACACCATCACCACAAATTGATGCAACTGATTTTGTTTCATATGCAACTTTGTTTAAAATTTCAAAAGCAAGTTCTAAACGAATATATGAATTTTCACTAACTAATGGCATTCCTTCAGGTATAGATGCCTCTCCAGAACTAGAATTTCCTCCTTCACCACCCTCACCACCTTCTTGTTGTGATGATTCTACTGCAGTATCTTCCAATTCACCAATTAAATCTTTTCGAATTTCTTCATCCATATTGATAAAATTGGCTTCACTAATAAATGGAATTCCTCTACTATCTTTTTCTTGTATTAACTTTTTAACCCTTTCGGTTTTTTTAGCCATTGGTAAACGATTATACATTTGCATAAATAAAGCCAAACCAACATTTGATTCAGCAGTTGATTCGATTGTTCTATTATCGTATCGTTCACCACCTTCATTTTTTTTGTCATCTTTTTTACCACCACTTCTATGTTGTTGCAAATAAGCTGCAACTTCACCCATCGATGTCAATTCAACTTTTAAAATATAAGTTTCACCGGTACTAGTACTAAATCCACCATTTGTAATATAACCTAAAAATCCATCATAGGTATAATCAGATGCAGCTTGTTTTTGTTTTAAATGGTCATAACCATTAAACTTTGCAATTTCACAAGGACTTAAACTAACTCTTTGAGAATATGATTTTTCAGTATTCCATCCAAATTCTACTAAAACAGTATATCCTGGTTCAAGAAAATATTTCGATAATTCTTCAGCTTGTTTTAAACTAAAACATTTTATCTGAAATTGTGATTTTCGTGTTAATCCTCCATCACCAAAATCTATACCCATAGATTCAATGACAGGTGATGGTCTGAATCCTCTATCACCTTCCACAAATTGTGGTACACCTGCAAAATCAGTACCAATTCTACCCGATTTGTTCGTATCACCATATCTTAAAAAAAATGAATTATCACCATCTGCTGGGATTGATTCCAATACCAATCCGCTTGAAGATGACACTCTCATCCAAGCTTGTAATGAGGAAACACTTGCGTTATTTCCTGCTCTTGATTGGATAAGTTCTTTTATTTTTGGATTAAAATACGAATTAAAAGGAAATAACATATTATCTGAAGCTATTTAAAATGTCTAAATAATTTTTTGGGACTCTTAAAATAGTACCATCGGGTACTGCAAATGGTGCATCGTGAATGTTGTTTGCAGTTGCAATAATCCACCATAGAGATTGATCTCCATAGTATTGATATGCAAGAGTATCCAATCTATCACCACCCTGAGTAACGATATATATATCACTATCTCTTAATGGTATATTTGGGTATATTTTAGTTCGATATACCTCTCTACCATCTTTTAGTTTTTGTATCCGATTTCTTTCGTATCTACTTGCCATGATTTATTTTGTTATATTACCAACTACCACCTGCACCACCGCCACCAAAGGAACCACCACCAAATCCAGTAAAATTACTTTGTGTTACATTTACTTTTCCTGCATTCTTTGTTCCTGCAACTTTACTACCTTTCTTACTAGTAAGTAACAAATCTTCTTCTTGTGTTCTATCTCTACCAACATAAGGTTTTGTAATAGAGTTTTTTGGTTTCGGTAATTCTTTATTTGTATCAACACCATTCAACTTAGTTGCAACTGCACTTGGATACATGACAACTATTATTTCATCGGAGTATACTGATATAAATTGTGTATAAGTAACTGATAATGTACCTTTATGTTTACTTGGTACAACAACTAAGTGTGAATAATTAGTTTCTGATATTTTCTTTACGCTATTTATATCATAAGTTGGGTCTGCCCAATATGAAAGAAGTACATCATCATCTACGAATGGGAACACCTTTTTAACCTCGGTCAATCTTTGGTCTAAATTAGCCAAAAATTCAGATGTAAACGCATCACTTGTTGTAATTGTGCCACCTTGATCTTGTTGTGGTGTAGATTCCGTTTTACCAGTTTCTAAATTAGTTTGTGGTTTATTTACACCACCTTCTATTGGTGGAGTTACTGCATTACCATTTTTATCAATTTTAAGATTTTTTCCAAAATTTCCAGTTGCTGCCAATGCATCTGCCCTTGCTTGAGTTGCTATTGCATCATTTTGGAAAGGTGATGCATTAATAGTAGTCCGAGCAGGTACAGCAGGTGTAGATGTAGAACTTGGAGTAGCAGTTGTAGTATTTGGAGATTGTGTATTTTGTATCGGTTCGGTCGGTGGTTGGGTTTCACCATTAGTAACTGATTCGTTTATTTTATTGACAGCTTCATCCGAAAGACTAAAATTATATAAAGCAATTCCTGAACTTCTATCTTCAATAAATTTAATAGTCATAGATACTTCAATATACCTTGGTAATAATAACCCAACACTATTGGTTTCCCAACTATTATTATCGGGTATACTATAAGAAAGAGAATCAATAAATCCAGTTTTCTTTACATAAATATTTCCTAATCTAAATGTAATAATTGGAGGTTGCACATAATTTTTACCTTCTACTGATTGGAAAGATGGATATGTTTGTTGGGTTAAAAATTGTAATTTTTCCCAATTAGCTGCCAATTCTAATTTATTAAAACATACAACATTCAATGTAAACTGAACACTTCGTTCAACACCGGTATATGTGTAAAATTTGTAAGGATTTCCAAAAAAATTACTCGATTCCCAGCTAGGTGAAGTTGTTTCGGATAATCCAGTGATGTAGCTTCTAAAATGTACTGTTTTTGAATCTCTTAATGACTTGAACCAAAGTGGAATTAAATCTTTTCCTTCCATTTCACTTAATTCCTCATTCGAACGAATTTTTGGTGGAGATTGATTTACAAGATCAAAACTATTATCTAATCCATAAACAGTTTTCCAAGTATTTTTCTTTTGTGAAAGAACTCCATAGGTATTTCCTTCAGTTGGATTATATGGAGAATATACTCCAGTGTTATTTTTTCTATCAGAAAAACCATATTCAGTTTTTCCAAATCTACCACCATTATCTTTTCTATCAACACCGAAAACTGGTGATACTAGTGTTAAATCGATAATAGGAGTATTTGCTTCTCTATAATCTTCTCGATAATTACCAAGTGTTTCAGAATACTTAAAATCTGGATTTGGTTTTGGATTACGAGTTTGTTCTTCAACCGCTTTATCCAATGCATCTTTACTTGCATTAGATGTCCCTTTTAATTTGTTTTTTATTTCTACTGCTTCGGCACCAACTTTTCTTTTTAATTTTTCTTTTTCTAAAGTAGCCTTTATCAAAAAATCGTTTGTTGCCTCTAATAATGGGGCTAAATCTTTTTGTTGTTGTGCTCTTTCTCTAGCTACACGAATTTTATCAGAATAACTAAATTGAGATGAGTATTCATATGCACCATTTGTAGGTTGTGCTGTGTTTGCACCCAATGAATAAGGGTCTCCAAAGAAAAAATCTCGTGCTTTATCTTTTACCAAAGATATTCCTTGACCTAAAAGTTGCTTTCCAATAGTTTGAGGAGTACCCCCACCTGATTGTTTTAAGAATCGACCCAATAAAGTACCTGCTGCATCGTTTTTTATACGAGCGATAGTAATCATAGTATCGGGTTCTATGTTTCGTTGTAGTTCATCTGTGTTCTTTACATAGGTTGGTATTGTGAGCTGTGGAATACCCAATCTTGAATTTATACCATCTCTTGCTTGATTTAATGAGCTTACCTGTCCTCCAAATACAAATCTACCAAACCCACCCGAAGTAATTCTAGCTAATCCTTGTCCAACTAAACCACCATCACCTGCAGTTCCTCCAGTTGCTGCTTTCATTTGTTCTACTGCAGAAGTAGAACGAGTTGCTATACGAATGGATTGATTACCGTATAGTAAAGGGTTGTTTAATTCAACAGCAGAACGAGGTCTGATACCAGTTGTTTCAAATTCAGCAACAGTATCTCTATCGGGCTGAACTGCGGTATCAAATGATGAACCTTTAAATAAATCTCGTATCGTTCTTCCCATTAGTTAAGCAAATTGAGTTCCAAATTTATTATCGGTACTCGTTTCAGTTTTTTTCCTTACAACACTTGTAACCTTTGCACTATCCATATATACATCTTTATTTGCTAAAAATGCTGCTTTTAATTCTCGTAATTCTGCAATGACACCTTCCATAGAAACCATCGGAGAACCACCTCCACCACCCAATGAATCTGCCAATCCTGCTGGATTTTTAGTTGCTATTAAGAAATCATCAGGATGGGTTGATACAACTTGCCCATTTTGAACTACACCATCATCTATCGATTCACCCGATTCACTTGTTGATGGAGCAGCCTTCCCAAGTAAACCAAACGAATATGTATGAAGTTTATCTCCTATAGCTATCATTGGTTGAATAATATATTCATCTATCAAGCTTGCAAGGGACATAATACCCTCCGTCAAAAAATCTATAAACATAACAATTGGCTTTAGTAAAATTCCTATACCTTTTGCTATGAATCCAATAATATCAAATACCAGACCCAATCCCCAAATCAAAAAATCTATTAAATAACCCAGTGGTCCAGAATCTACCATTTCAGCAAATAAATTACCTAAAGATCGAAATACCTCCATAATAGGTTCTACTGCCTCCATTGTTTTTTCTTTTAATTCTTTAAATTTATTAAACAATGGTTGTAATCTTTCTACAATTTTTTGAATAGGTGCGACTATCATTTCTAGTATTGCACCACCTACTGCAAATATTGGTCCAACTACTGCCTGAAATACATCATTCATAGCACCAATGACACCAAAAATTATACTCATTAATGATCCAAAAAATTTCATTATTGGTCTCAGGATTACACCGAAATTTTTCATTTGGTCTAACAAGTTATTCATAATAGTTGAACCAAGTGGGGCTAACATATCCATAAATCCAGTACCCAAGGATTGAGTTTCATTTTTCAGTGCATCGGTTACTGATTGCATCTCTTGTTGTTTTGCAAGTCTATCGGTTTGTGCCTTTAAATCTGCCTCAGTCATTTTTGATATATCACCACCAGCTTCAGCAAGTGCTAACGCAGCTGCTAGTTGTTCTCTGTCTAAGTTACCAAATCGTTCTCTAATTTTTTGTTGAGTTGCTAGAGATTCGATAGTCATATTACTTGCTTCTGCAAGTTTTTCTTGTTCGAATGAACTGAGTTTTGTAACATCACCCAATTTCATTACTTCATCAACCACTGCTTGCTGAGCACCAAGTACATCTTTTGATGCTGCTAATTGTCTTGCTTTACTAAAATTTAAATTTTGGCCTAACATAGCAGATGCTTCTAATTCAGAAGATATAGATTTTTCAAAATCTAATAAATTATCTGCTACTTTACCTGCTTCTCCAATAGAGGTTCCTAATTTAGCTGCCTGAACTGCTGCAGATGCTAATTCTTCAGCAGAACCACCAAAGTATTTGTAAGCATATTCGGAATTATCCGCCATATCTTTAATAACCTTATCAGGTGATACATTTGCCAGTTTTGCCATTTCAGCAGTTTGACCTATTAGTGCTTGAGATTGTTCTGCATTTAGGTCACCGATGTTTTGGAATATTTTATTTAATTCTGAAGCTTCTTTAACTGAAACTCCAAAGTTTTTATTTAATACTAAAATAGAACCTAATACGGCTTCAGATGGTTGTTGTAATCCATCAAATGCATTTGTAAATTCTGCTGCTGCTTTTGCTGCATTTTCGGCACTTACACCTAAATTAGCGAAATCAACATTCGTATTACGAATGTTTTCCTGCATTCCTCTTGTTTGTGAAACTAATAAACCAGTTTCCTCTCTAAAAACTTTTGCTGCCTGGTCAAGTTCCGAAAATCTCTTTATTGCCATAGCGATTGTCGCCACTACAGCAGCAACTACTAATAATACTGCACCAATTGCAATTGCAGTTGCAGCTGCACCAGTTGAAAGACCGGCCATTGAACCTCTTAACGCAGTCATAACACTTTGTCCTTGTCCTAAATTTTTTGCAAAATTTGAAGTGAATTGTTTTGCTGCAACCCCTACTTGATCTTTAAAAATTGAAGAAGCTTTTTTACCAAGTTTGGATAACATACCACCAACAAGGGGAATATTATCAAATGTATCAACCAACCCATCAAAAGCATCACCCATGCTACCTGCTAACTCTTGTGCAGCATCATCTACCTTTTGTATAGTATCTAATCTTTTTAAATCTATTTGTAATCCTTCATTTGTTAATTGTAAAGCAGCTACCCTGGCTTCTACATCTTTTCTATTTGCATCAGTAATACCTCTTTGGAGATTATTTATTTCCTTATTATTTTTTACAATTTGTTTTTGAACATCTTCAGAATCTTCTAAAGTTTTTACTGAACTTTGTAGATTTTGAATATATTTTTTTGTAGCATTACTTATATCATTTGTTGTATTAATTTGGTCTTCCAAATCTTGAATTATTGCACCAGTTATTGATTGAGATATTCTTAACGCCTCATTGTATTCATTTTGTAATTTTAGTATTTCTTTTTGTTGCTGGGAATTGATTGCCATTTTTTAAAATCCTATCTAATGTTTAAAATAGCTTTGTATGTATGAGGAATTCTTTCTCCATTTTTTTGCATTCGTTCTACTTTTTTACGAAGATTTGCCATATCATTATCCAAACTTCTAGCAAGTTTTAAAAAATCATCATCTTTTTCTAAATTTGAAACCATTTTTTTTCCAAAAATATAATCAACAACACCTTCTTTCATATCGTGTTTTTTAGATATAAATTCTTTTATTTTATTTTTTTTTGTTTCAGTAAGTTTCATAATAGTTTACCCTCAATTATACTCTAATAAATATGAAATAAAAAAAAATGTGAGGAGTTTTACCTTCTCACATTTACATTTGGACTACTTACACCTGATTTAGATTTCTTAGATTGTTTTAAATCTTCTTGTTCTCTTTTTTTAGTATCTATCAATTGTTTGTAGTAGAAATTTCGTATGTGTATTGGTAATCGATAAACTCCTTCTTGAGTAAATCCATTACCAAAATAACATAATTCAAAAATTTGTTTATGAAGTATAACCGAATAATTACTCGGAAGGCCAAAAAAACCCTACGCCCATTGGAATTGAGCGTACCTCCATTTCTCCCGTTTGTGGGTCTTCATATTCAAACTCCATTTTGACATCTGGTTGTATTTTTTTAATGTATTCTCTAAATGCTTTAGTATCTCTAGTTAAAAATTGGTTGTTGATAAAATTTGTGATAGAACCAGTATCAGTTTTACCATTTACCGAGACAATCATGTATCTATATCTAGTTGTCAATTCAGCACCTAAAGCACCTTTGTTTAATCTTTGTAATGATTTAATGTCTGCATCTATCTTCTTCTCATCACCATGTGTCAGTAATCTAAATTCTAATTGATTTCCATTTAATGTGGTAAATTTATATCGATTTTCTCGATTTAACAAAGTAGTATCAATATCCTTTACCTGAACCTTTGATAAATCAACAACTACATCTTCTTTTTCATCTAAATTGTTTGTAAGTTGAATATTATATTCAGGTCCATAACCCAAAATACGAGTTGCTAACATAATAGCATTTTTATCACCAAGTAGAATATCATCAACATTGATTTTATTATCTACTATAATAGATTCAAATAGTTTATCTAAAACTATACCTTTTTTAATTAAATTTTGAGATGTTAAGATTTCTTCTTCTTTTGCAGTCATGTATTTAATTTCTATTTGACCAGAAGAAAGTGGATTTGATTCAGGATAACATAATCCTTGAGATGGAAGTGAAATTACTTCAGTTGGAAAATCATAATTTGCCATAATAAACCTTTATTTGTTTGTTTGTATATAAATATATAAATTAAAAAAAGTTGAAAAAAAAGAGTTCTCGGAATGAGAACTCTCTTGTATAAGAAAATGAAATAATGTATTAGAATTCCAAGATTGCGTAATCGTAAGAAAGTGTTAATTCAATTGTAGCAGGGTCGGTACCAGTTGCCCAATCTAAATCACCAAAGTTAGCTTGTGTAATAAAAGCACCTTTCAATGTCCATTGTTCGATTTTATCACCTACTGGTCCTAACATATAACATTGAATATCTTTTTTATACATATCAGCGTATCCATTTCTACCAGTTAATGATTCATGAGATAAACGAACCCACTCCATTACTGCCTGTGCTCCTGAAGGAACGATTGGGTCATAAAGAGTCATTGTAATATCTTGCCACTCACCTTTACCTTTGAGTTGTCTTTTTACGTTGATGTGATCCAAAGTAACCTTTTCGAATTGAATTGTGGGTCTTTGAGATGCTTTTATTAAATATGAAGGAATACCACCTACTTCGAAGATGAAGCGGTTCTTCATCTTCGGTTCGAAATTGGTATAGAACATATCGTTAAATTCTAATACTTCTGCCATTTTTTATTTTCTCCTATTATACTAATAAATATAATCTTTTTTTATTTTTTAAATTATGAGGTGAATGATGCACCAGTTGGTAAGATATTGAAATCTAACACGATGAATTCAGCAGTTCTTGTTGGTTGTAAGAAAATCTGTCCAGCCAAGATGTTTCTATCGATTACATCAGGTGTATTGTTAGTTTCATCCATCACTACTCTGAATGCAAATAAACCTTGTCTTTGTTGGATTCCTTCTAAGTAAGGATTTACTGTATTCAAGAATCTTGAACGAGTTTGTGATGTATTTTGTTCAAATACCAAGTATCTTGAAGTAGATGCGATGTATTTCTTAACTTTAATCAACAATCTTCTAACATTGATTCTATCTAACGCAGATGCTCTATCTTGAAGAGTTTTCTGTCCAAATGCTACAATACCTTCTCCAGGGAATTGAGCGATTGGGTTTACTTTGTTTTCATAAAGAGTATCTCTTTCAGCATGAGTCAATCTATTCAATACACTAACTGCACCAGTGATACCACCTCTATTCAAACCAGCAGGAGCAAACCATTCTGCTGCAATAGCATCATTGGCTGCGTAAATTCCTGGCATCAATACTGATGGTGGGACAATTGTTAATTTGTTTGTTCTCGAATCAATTGTTTTAACCCAAGGGTAGTATGAACCTACATAGTTAGAATCTACACTTTGTGCTTGTAATGTTACTAAATCAATTGAATCATCGTAATCACTTAGTTCACCGATATAGAAAGCATCCTCTCTAGCTTCTACCATATCAACAATCTTATCAAATACATAAGAGTGTAATCTTCTAACAACTCCAGGTGCAGCTACCAAGTTGATATCAAAATCATCAGGATTAGATACTGCATTAATCGCTTTTACATAAGCAACTGAACCACTTGTTGTAGGATTAGCTAAGTTAAATCCTTGTGAGTTACCAGAACCCCATTCAGTATCATTATTTTTTGCTAAAGCATGTTTTACGGTTGGAGTTATTCCATCAAATCCACCTTGGAATCCTACTGTAAATTGTCTTTTTGCAACATCAGTAGTGTTTGACCCAGTCAACAAATAATTAAATGGTGCATCATCAAATGTGAAACTTGTATTTGAACCAGTACTAGCGTTATTTGGAATTGGTGCCAAGAAATAATTATTATCTACTTTTACAATTGGAGTTTCCAAATCAATACCTGAATATCTAAATGTGGATGATGCAGTATTATCAACAGAAGAAGTTGAGAAAACGATTGCAGGAGTTATTGAATCATTTCCTCTAATTGGAGAGTAATATGATTCATGTCCAAATGGACCTGCTGTAATTGGGAAAGAACCTTCTTCCGAAACTTCTACTCTAACCAATCTTGAACGATTCGTGTAATCACCATTCATTGACATTTTACCATTTCCATCAATAGTAATGTTTTGGTCACCAATTACTTTTAAGATGTAATTTGGAGATAATGGGTCTAAGTTTACATTATTGTAAGTTTCTAAGATAGATTTTCTTCTATCAGTATCAGAATATCCTCTAATTACAACAGAGAAAGTTGCGTAATCAGTCGCATTTGATTCACCAGCTGCTTTTACATTAAAAATTGAAATTTTGTATTCAGTATTAGCGTAAGTACCATCACCTATTGTATGGAATCGGAATAACTGATGTGTTTCACCTGAGATTTCTTGTGAAATAATCCAAGGAGTAGATGCAAAAGAACAGTCTTGGTCTGCAAAACTTTGTTCTCCTAAAGATACTAATGAAACTTCTGAACCAGATGATATATTGAATATTGATGCTGCAGCATTTTCAAAAAATTGAGATACATAAACACCTTTTGAACCTCTTGGATTACCGCCAAATACATCTGATAAATCATTTCCAGCTGTATATAAGATAGATGCAGAAATTGCAGTATTGTATGCAGAATCAGAACCACTTAATGTGATACTAAATGCAGATGATGATTCTTGTGCATCAATAGAAGCAGTGATAGCATCACCATTACCTGATGTAGTCCAGTTGTGAGTTGATTTTAGAACACCAACTAATTTTTCTCCATTTGAACCTGATACTTTAATACCAACAGTTCCTCGTTGAGTATATCCACCGATATGTCCAACACGAACAATAGTTACTGTTCCAGCTTCTCTTAAATAATTTTGAACCGAGTAACCAGTATAGTATGAACCATCTGGTGTACCAAATATTGATTCAAATTCTGATTGAGTGTTTACTACGGTTGGAACGAAAGCAGGTCCTTTAACAAAAGGTCCGATAATTGCTGCTCCGATTTCTCCAATACCTTGTGATAAGAAAGATAAGTCATTCTCTCTTGTAAATACACCAGGTGATACAATCTTTTCTGCCATTTTATATTACTCCTTTATAATTTCAATTGTGTAATGATACGAATATAAATATTATTTACTTTTTGTAAAGAATATTTTTTTATTGAGTAACCTCATTATTTATGGGAGTAAATATGCCAGTATTTGGGTCATAATTACCATCACCATACTTTTCATTCAAACTTTTAAATAATTCTAATTCGGTATTCACCAATTCTTTGTGTTTTTCTAATAGTTGAGTTTCAAATTCATCTAATTCATCGTTTCTTCTTTTTCTCTCAACCGAAAGTTGTCCTAATTGAGTAAAAACGAGTTCAACATCTGTTTTTAACTGATTAATTGAATTGATTTCTTCTTGCGTAAACTTGATTTGTTCCATCATTTTGATATATTTTAGTTGTTGTTTTTATATATATAAATATATCGTTTTTCACCAAACAACAAAAATATTAATAATTATTTATTAACTAACTACGGTAAATTCAAGAGGGGTTGACCATGCACCTTTTAATCCTTGGTCAATTGCTCGTACTCTGAACCAAAATGTTCCTGCTAATAAAAGACTGAATACTTCAACAATATTAGTACTCCATTCATCTGCCGTATTTGTGACAGTTGCAAATGTGTTAGATGTTGCTATTTGCCATTCATATGCAGTGATACCAGTAGTTCCAGTTGAAGCAGGAGCAGTCCAAGTTATATTTGGATCAGTGTAGGTTACATTTGTTGGTGCACCCGGTGCAGGTAAATCAGTATGAGAATTACCACCTTTGTTGTGAGTAATATATCCATTGACCATATAAGTATCTTCTGATTCAACATCAATAGAGACAATTTCGGTTGTTTTTTCAACGATTTCTATTGTTGTAATATCTACTTCAGTATTATCACCTTTAACCAATTTATCACCAACTACCAAGTTAAACATTTCTTTGAATAAGTAATCACCACTTACTGAATCTTTTACCAACATTGGGTGTTCTGCAGTAGCAGTAACCTCTCCATTATTAATATCATAATAACGAGGAGCGAAAGAATAAGTTAAATTAACAATTGTTACATCTTTTGGAGTAGTTGAAAGAGAGTTAGATGACCAATCCAAGAAAGTTCCATCAGAATCTTCACCTAAACCACCAATTGAGAATCCTTTTAATAAATCTCCTTCATTCAAATCACCTGCTTCTACAATAGTTCCATCTGCCAAAGTGACAGGAGAATCAATCGTTAAACATAACGCAGTTGAGTTTCCATCATATGAATCTACCGAATAAACGGTCTTTGTTCTTGCAGTGTTATATCTAACTGCGTGTTGATTGAATCCATCTGCAAAAGTAGCAGAAACGGTATGAGAAATAATTGATTGTAAAACAGTTTGAGTAGATGCATTTGTCATATTACCTACTGCAATAGTAGCAGAAGCACCATTATTTGCAGAAACCGATAATTTATCACCACCCGATATACCCCAAGTAACATTTGCACCTCTATCACTTATTTGAGAAAATCTAGTACCCCCTCCAGTAGTTCCTAAAGTGTAAGTTTCTGAAGTATTTTCTACTGCGTAAGTAAAACCTGATACATCATCAATTGAATCTACTGCATAAGCAGAAAGACCAGTTGTAGTTGCAGAACCACGAATAGTACCAAGTGAAACATTAGAATTTTGTGTATTTCCAGTAGCACCTGCTAGTGCATTGAGTGATAAAGTATCTCCTGAAGTAAGTGTTGGCATAATATCGTTCCCTATATATTATAAATATAAAGTAATTCGTCTACCCACTTTTGTTTATCTGAAAAATTCATTATCATAAATGATTTAATTTTATTAAACCAAAAAGATTTTTCATTATAAGGGGTTTCCAATAACTTACTATAAATATCAACAAACTCCTTTTTAGATGAAACTCGGTAAGGATATTCTAATTCTTTACACCAATTATTATGTATTATTGGTAATTTACCTCTATCTACCGATTCAAATATAGAATATCCAAATGGTTCGGATGAAAATGCAGAATGAGATATTCCCCAATCCATATTATAAAATTTATCTTTGAATGATGAGTCATAATGATAAATTTTTGATTTTGATGTATCTATCTTAGCACCATTTTTCCAAATTGAGTTAAATTCGTATGAATTAGTAAAAATATAAGATTTTAATCCATCTAAATAATGTGGATTCTTTCTACCCTCACATCTTGCTGAAAATCCTAAATTATTTGATTCTGAAAGTGGTAAATCCCATTTAAAATCATAAAAATTACGAATATTCTTGTTTGGAATCAAAATATCGTATAATCCTATCCAAATTGAATGAGTTGCCCATTCATTTACTTGTGTTTCCCAAGAAGAATCCAAGTAAGGGTGCCAACCAAGTGATGCATCGGTTCCAACTTGTGATTTTATGATATGATCTACTGAATTGTGGAGAATATTTGAATGAATTTTATGTTTATTCTCTTCAATAACTCCCATCGGAGTATAATGACCATGTAGAATGTTAATTCTTCTTGCACCTCTACAAATTTTTTCTACTTTTTGGATATCATCACCATGCCAGTATGCTTCTATTGGAAATTTGTACTCTTCATGTCCTTTTGGTCGGTTTCGGTGAAGAATAAGGATAGGTTTTACCTTTAATTTCGGTGCAACTAACTCCATCCATAAATTTACCCAAGTATCTGTCCCTGCATTTACCCAAGGACCTCCACCAGTAGTATAATAGACATCGTACATTATTTTTTAACTATAATTCTTCCCGAAAAAGTTGATGAAAAAGTAATTGATAATGAATTTATCGAAGTTGATTCTACAATAGAAGGAATTTCTTGTCTTTTTGTAGAAGTGTTCCATGCTTGTACTAATGGATATTCTTCATTTAATGAATGTGAAACTGCATAGGTAGAACTACCACTAACATCTTGTTTATATGAAGTGAGGTTTGTAATTTGAGATGCACCTGAAATAAGACCATCTATGTTAAATAGGGTATCTATTTGGGCAGATGATGAAATAATACCACTTGGTATGTTTGTAAAATTATTATAATTTAAATAATAGGAACCTGATTGTCCATTTAATAGATTTGAATCAGATGCAGAACCTGAAACAATATGACCACCTTTTGCAACTACAACATATCCACTATTATTACCTGAAAGTACAACATCAGCTGTATTATTTGTAGTAAGAGTTACTGATTGTGGTATAATTTGAGTATCATTACTTTGATAAACTGAAACAATTACATTCTTTGAATTAAAGTTGTGTGATACTGATATTGTAGATGTATTACTAAATGATGAGGTTATTGTACTAACTTGCGATACATCTGCTGCAGGTAAATTAGTTAATTGAGACCCATCTCCAACGAAAAAAGAAGCAGTTACATTACCAAGTATATTAAGAGAACCAGTTGTTTGAGAATTAGTGGTTACAACTTGTTGAATTGAAGGGGTACCATTATCTTTTTCAAAAAATATTCTACCATCATAGGTATTGATTGCCAATTCACCTAATTCAATATTAGAGGTACTTGGAACTTTTCCTTCAACAGCGGTTCTTTTTAACTTAACTACTTGTGACATATATATGCTTTACTTCTTTCAATTTATATAAATATATATATACAATAAGAGAAAATCCCTTATATAAGGGATTTATTTTCTCTCATTATTTTATTATTAAAATCTTGACTTTAATTCGTCAATTTGTTTTTGTTGTTCCTTAATTGCCTCAATTAAAAGACCAGTCAATTTAGCATAATCTACACCTTTGAACCCATTTTCTCTATCGTGAACTAATTGGGGAAAAACTTTCTCTACATCTTGAGCAATTACACCAATATTTGGTAATGATTGTTGTAATTCATCTGCATTTTCATTCCATTCCCAAGTTACACCTTTTAATTGTTTTACTTTTTCAATTGGATTCAAGATGATTTCTATATTATTCTTTAATCTTTCATCCGATGATGCGAAAGCAACAACATCACCCCCAACATTTAGGGCTCCACTCACACCAACACCACCAGTTACTATAAGAGCACCAGTTGTTTTTGTAGTTGAAGCGGTTGAGTCAGTAATATTAACTGCCGCAGAAAATGTTTTGGCACCACTAAATGTTTGAGTTGTGGTTAAGTGAGCAGTATCAGCATCTAAATAAGCAGATGCGATAACCGAACCTTGCCAAGTTCCTGTTCCAATTGTACCAAGAGTTGTGATTGAAGTTTGTCCAACATAAGTTGAAGCAATATCAACTGCATCTGCGGATACAGAAATTCTGTTGGTTGTACCTACAACATTAAGAGTTCTTGTGGATGATATATCACCACCACCAGTTAAACCATCACCTGCTGTAATTGATACTGCGGTATGATCAATATGTCTATTTGCAGAATACCCAGTTGTAGAATCGTGTGATATTTGAGATGAACCTGAAACTACTCCACCTCCTGCTGAAATTGTATGTGTAATACCTTCACCTGAAGTTGCACCACTTGAAACAATACCATTTCCTGCAGTAATTGTTGCTACATAATTACCTGAAGTTCTTGTTCCTAAAGCAATATCACCAGTAGTTGATGAAACATTAATTTGTGATGAACCAGAAACGATTCCAGCAGGAATAGAAGAGATATTTGCGTAAGTAATTTGTGATGAACCTGATACTACTCCACTTGGAAGTAGTGGTGTTACTTGGGATGACCCTGAAACGATTCCAGTACCCCCTAAAACTTGTCCTGAACCTGATACTACACCACTTGGTAAAATTGCAGTAACACTACCAGCAGTTACGGTACCAATTGTAGTAATTGAATCATCACCACTATATGTACCACCAGCAACGGCTGCGAGTGTTGCATTATATGCCTGAACATCAGTTCCAATTGCTACTCCTAAATTAGTTCTAGCAGTAGAGGTATTAGTTAAATCTGATAAGTTTGCTGATTTAGCCAGTTTACCATCAACTAATGTATTTAGTGTAGAATCACCTGCCGCGAGTGAAGCAGAAATTTCAATTAAAGTATCAAATGCAGCATTAGCTCCACCGATTAAATCGGTTAGTTCTTGTTGAACATATGCAGTGGTTGCAATTTGAGTTGAGTTTGTATTTGCAACTGCAGTTGGAGCAGTTGGAGTTCCTGTAAAATCAGGAGAGGTAAACATCGTTGCTTTACTTTCGTTAGTTACATTTTGTAAAGATAAGAAAGTTTTAACATTTGATGCTGAACCTGAAACTACTAAATCTGCATCTAATTTATCTTTTACATTAGTATCAAAGTTAGTGATTGAATCAGCATTAACTTGAAAAGATCCAGATACTACACCGCTTGGCAGTAAAGGTGTTACTTGAGCAGAACCCGATACAATACCTGCTGGAATGGAAGAAATTCCTGAATAAGTAATTTGAGATGAACCTGATACGATTCCAGCTGGAATAGAAGATATACTAGCATAATTTACTTGAGATGAACCTGATATAACTGCATCTAAGTTCATCTTATCCTTGACATTTGAATCAAAATTAGTGATTGAATCAGCATTAACTTGAGATGAACCAGATACTACTCCACTTGGAAGTAATGGTGTTACTTGTGCCGAACCACTAACTATGCCTGCAGGAATCGAAGAAACTGATGCATAAGTGATTTGTGATGAACCTGATACTACTCCACTTGGAAGTAAAGGGGTTACTTGTGATGAACCAGAAACAATTCCGGCAGGAATATTTGATAGGCCAGGATACGAAACCTGAGATGAACCAGAAACTACACCATCACCTAAAGTATCCAAAAATATTTCAGATAATTGAGCAGAAGATGATACAATACCACTTGGGATATTTGAAAGGCTTGGGTATGATACTTGTGAAGAGCCAGAAACCAAAGTTGGTTTTCCAGTTACATTATTAAATGCAACTGAATCTGCCTCTAAACCTACGAAGTTACCAACTCCTGTAAATGAACCCGAAAACGAACCACTTAAATTTGCATACGCGGATTCTGCTTGATTTATTGAACCCGAAAATATTGGACTATGTATTATCATCTCTTTTTACCCTTTTTTTATTTATTATATAAATATTGTTTTTTTTATTAAATTGAACCACCATCTAATTGAGTGATAACTACATTGTCTGCAGTTCCACTTACATCACCACCCATGATAACTTGAGAAGAACCACTAAATACTCCTTCTGCATTCAATCTTGTTTTAACTGCATCATTAAATCCACTAATATTTTCAGCTGATATTGAACCTGAAACTACATGACCACCTTTTGCAACTACTACATAACCACTTTCCAAATTAGAGAAAGTAACTGTAATAGTATTTGCATTCGTTACTCGTAAAGTTTGTGGTATTACTTGATAATCATTAACATCGTATACTTGTGCGATTGGATTTAGTGTATTTAAGTTATGAGTTACTACCCAAGTTGATTGATTTGTAAAAGTTTGTTTAATTGTGGCTGCTTGATCAACTGTAATATTTGTTAGTTGTGAACCATTTCCAACGAAATAAGATGCAGTGACTGAACCTGATATGTTAATGTTACCACCGATTGCCGTATGAGTATTTGTTGTTACAAATTCAACTACTTCATCAATACTACCACTTTTTCTTGTGAATGCCTTACCATCGTAGACGTTTATTGCAATTTCACCAGTTTGTAGTGCACCAGTGGTTGGTCTATCACCTGATGTATTTGACCTTTTTAATCTAATGATTTGAGCCATGTTATATTATCCTCTATTAATTTTTTCTTTTAATTCTTCAACTTGTTGTGATAAATCTTTAATACCTTCTATTAGTAATGATACTAACTTATCGTATTTTACAGCTTTATACCCATTTTCTCTTGTTTCTACCAATTCAGGAAGGATTTTTTCAATTTCTTGGGCAATAACTCCGTAATCTTTACCTTTATAAATATCTTGTTTTTCTTCATTCCACACAAAAGAATATCCACCAATTTGATTAATTTTTTGTAAAGGATTAGAAATTAATTCTAAATTATTTTTTAATCTAATATCAGAGGATGCGTAAGCAACAACATCACCTCCTGCAAATATATCACCACTTGTTCCAATACCACCAGTTACCACTAAAGCACCAGTTGTTTTAGAAGTTGAAGCAGTTGAGTTAGTAATTGATATTGTTGTGGATGTAGTATTACCAGCAGTTGTTACTTCTTGTAAAGTTTTTGTAATTTGTGCTGAACCCGATACAACTGCATCTGCATTTAATTTATCTTTTACATTAGAATCAAAGTTAGTAATTGAATCTGCGTTTACTTGGGATGAACCAGAAACTACACCACTTGGGAGTAAAGGAGTTACTTGAGATGAACCAGAAACAATCCCAGCAGGAATATTTGATAAATTTGGATAGGAAACTTGAGATGAGCCAGAAATTAAGTTATTTGCAGATACTGTTCCATTAACAACTAAATTACCATTTACCTGAGAATTTGAATTTAATGTAATTAAAGTTCCACTATCTGAAATATTTGAATCATTCAAGTGATGATTATCAACTGCTTTTGGAATTCTATTAGAAGTTAAATAAGTTGGAGTTCCTTTTGTTGTATATTCGGGTCCAAAAATTGATACTGCAAAATCTACACCAGTAGAAGATGAGTATTCATACCCCCAATCGTTGGTTTGACCATCAAAATACAAAGATGCCGTAGAAGGATTAGAACCCGAATCTATGATTATTAAACCAGCATATCTTTCAGCTGGAGTGTTGTTATTTAATTGTATAAATGCATCACCAATAATTTTAGCAGAACCGGTTACTGATTCGATATGTGCGAACGAACCAGTTCCATTAACAACAATATTAGTGAATGTTTTTGTTCCACTTATGGTTTGATCACCAACTAATGTAACATATCTATTATCATAAGATGATGTTAATTGTGATGAACCTGATACTAAAGTATGAGTCCCACTTGCTTTTTCTTCATATAATCCATCTAATGAAGATGAATTTGATTCCAGCGAATCTAATCTCGAATCTACCGATTGAGAGAAGATATTGAAATTTTCATTTGATGAAGAAAGGATACCGCTTCCACCAATAACTTGGTTAGAACTTGAAACAATTCCACTTGGAATGTTTGATAAATCAGGATAAGATACTTGTGAAGAACCACTAACAATACCACTCGGTATAGATGAAAGTGAAGTATAGATCACCTGAGAAGACCCACTTACTACTCCACTTGGTAATAAAGTAGTTATTTGAGATGATCCTGATATAATTCCACTTGGAATGTTTGATAAAGCAGGATAAGATACTTGAGATGACCCAGAAACTACACCACCAATTACATCTGCAGTTATTGTATCAACATTTCTAGTAAAGTTGATAGTAGTTGTATCACTAAATGTTAATGGATTTTCATTTGTCTCACCTTCAATCGAATCCAAACGAGAATCAAATGATGCAGAATCCAATAAATAAGAACCCGTATTAAGTTTAGTTGCAATTGAATCAATTAAACTACTTGTTGCACTTCCTAATTCTTGTTGTGTAACAAACCCAGCATCTAAAGAAGATGAGAATAATTCCAAATCATCCAATCGAGTATCAACTGATTGTGAGAATGTTGATATTGTTGAATTTACACCATCAATAAAATGGACAGAACTTGTATCCAAAGAAAGTGTTGCTGGTCCTGAAACTGCCCCACCACTAATACCTTGTCCTGCAACAACTGCAGTAATATCACCTGCACCAATAATCAATAATTGTTCATCAATATAATCTTTTACTGCACCTGCATTACCTAAAACTTGTGGGTTACCATCGGATATGGATGCAGATACATTATACCATGCAGCAGAACCTAAAGAACCTGAAATTTGGTGAATACCGACTAATTGTGCAACTGAACCTGATACTTCGTATCGTGTATCTAATGATTGTGTTAATTGTGATGAACCAGATACTATACCACCAATTACATCACCACTAATTACACCATTTGTAATTGTAAAATAAATCGTGGACGAATCAGATGACGAGGAAACTATACCTTCTACGTTTAATTTATTTTTAATAGTAGTATCAATAGAAGAAGTAAATCCTTCTAAATTATTTACTCTATTATCAGTAGATTGTGTGTATGAATTATAAAATCCATTTATAGTTTCTTGTGAAGAAGTAAATCCTTCTAAACTTGTCAATCTGCCACCTTGTGAACCCGAATCGGTTTCTAATTGAGAGATTCTACTATCTTGTGATGCAGAATCTAATTCTAAACTTGTTAATCTATCACCAAATGAGCTTGAGAATGTAGTATACCCATTTGTTTGAGTTAAATCTATTTGAGATGAACCAGAAACTACACTATCACCATCTTTTCTAAGATATAATGAATCCAAAGATGCGGTTATTTGTGATGACCCTGATAAAATATCATCGCCACCTCGTAATAATACAACGGATTCAGAACCACTAGGTCCAGCAACCCATCTATCTATGGTAGAATCCCATAACATAGAACCTGATGTTAAAGTTCCAGTTGCATCTTTAACATAAAGACCACCTTTTGTTAATGCTCCACCATAATTTAATTCAATTATATTCTCACCAATATTAACTTGAGTTGAATCAATTTGGGTTGTCGTTCCTAATACAACCAAATCACCATTAACGGTTAAGTTTGAACCAGTAACCGAGATTGCAGTTTTTAACGATGCTGTATATTGGTTTATTTCAGAAATAGATACATCTACTGATGCAGATTTTTGTTCTAAATTATCTAATCTGCCATCTTGTGATGGTAAAGTACCAACAAATGACCCACTAAATACTGACGCAGTTATACTACCTAATACATTTACATCACCACTAAAATAAGTAGTACTTGAACTTACTATTAATTGTTCTGAATCTGCAGTTATTAAACGATTAGTTCCTCTTATTTGTAAATTATCTGCAATTACATCACCATTGACTTCTATACTACCAGTTTGAATAATTGTTCCACTTATAAGTGTGGAACCTGATAATATTGTTAGACCTATGTTTCTAAAAGTAGATGACCCACTTACCGTCAAAGAACCACTTAAAAATATATCCCCAACTTGATGAGTAGACCCACTCATAAAAATTGAACCAGTTATAGTTTGGTCGCCTATAAATGTATTAGATTGAGTAGTTGCAAATCCTAAATTGTTTACCTTAGAATCTATTGATGCTGAAAAAGTATCAAAATCGGTTACTGATGATGATAATAAACCATCAGGAAGGGTTATTTTATCTAAAATTAATAAACTACTATCACCTTCTAATGTCACATCACCATTAATATCAACAGGACCCACTAACATTGCGTTATATCCATCAGGAACTGTGAATCCATTTAAAGTTTTTGGGTTAATATATACTTGTGATTTTATTGTACCACTTACATCAATTGATCCACTTATAGTTTGTGACCCACTAAATACATTTGAACCAGTTGTTGCAAAAGTTTGGTTTAAATCTTCTTGTGAAGATGTAAATAGTTGTAAATTATCTAAACGAGAATCAACTGATTGAGAAAAGGTTGTAAAATTTTCATTTGATGATGATAAAATACCACTTCCTGGTAAAGAAATATTATCAATTGATGCAGAAACTACATGGAGTTCGTTAAATCTTTTACTTGGAGAACCTAAATCATCTTGACCATCTACTTGTGGAATCAATGAACCAGTAAATGGTGCATTTACCGTAATAATATCATTAGAACCTGTTCCTAATACGATATTTCCACCAATTAATACATTACCATCGATTTTTGCATCACCTGTAATATCAAGGGTTGACCCTGAAATACCACCGTTGATACTTAAATTTCCGATTAATGTGATATTACCAGTATTTGAACCTAATTTTACAAGAGTAAAAACACCACTTGTACCACCTACATTTAATGTATTTGTACTTGTATTAAAAAATAATTCGGATTGAGATAAACTTGGTGTGGTTGTTCCTCTTCTTAATGTTAATATTGCTGCAGCCATCTATTTAGATTTCCATTTAATTTATCTATAAATATATGTTAATTTAATTATTTCTTTTTGGGAATTGTATAAAACATCACTTATATAAGTATAAGAAAATAAAAAGTATAAAAAAAATCCCCAACCAAGAGGAAGGGGATTTTTAAATTTAAATATATTCTAATTAGAATGTACCACCATCAATAGTGTTTGATGCTACGAAGGCAGAACCATTCCATTGAATCATATCACCAGGATTTTGGGCAGTTACGGAAATAAGTTCCTTAGAAGCAGTTGATACTACGAATGAAGGTTCATCATCAAACCCGCCAATTGTCAAGTCACCAGTGATTGATACATCAACACCATCAGCAGTGATAGGAGCGTCTACTAATAGACCATTTGCTCCGATTACTTGAACTGAACCTGAAGTTGGAGCAGAGTTGAATCTTACAAGTTCTTTTTCAGAACCAAGAGCACCAGCAGTCCACTTATCAGTTGTTCCATTCCATACCAAAGAACCAGAAATGGTATTTGGTGCAGTAGCATCAGTTACTAATAAACCAGCAGTGATTTGAGATCCACCGTAATTTAGTTCCAATATATTATCACCTATTTGAATTGTAGTTGAATCAATAGTTGTAGTAGTTCCTTGTACGAATAAGTTTCCTACAACAGTTAAATCACCACCTACTTCAAAATCACCGACAGTAGAACCAGTTTGCATGGTTACATCATCAGGTAATCCGATTGTTACGGTTCCACCAGCACCTAAAGTAATTGATCCACCTGAAATTTCAATTTCGTTAGCAGTACCTTGAACAGTTAAGTTTGTATCACCTTCTACTGCAGTTCCTGCAACTGAACCATAATCTACTTCAAGTGAGTTATCAACACCATCTAAAGATAAACCAGTACCTGCAACATTAGAATTCAAGTTAACAGCTCTAACACCATTATCTTTGATAGATACATTTCCTGAAGATACAGAGAAATCATCAGAATCAAATGATGCAACACCTTTAGCAGATGTAGAAGCATTAACATTAGAGAATGTTACGGTTTGACCAGAAACTGAAATTCCTAAACCTGCTCCTGAAGCAGAAGCGAAGGATAGACCTTGAGTTAATAAATCAACAGTACTATTTGATGCATCAGAACCAGTCAATTTCAAGGTTGTTACCAAACCTGATAATTGAGAACCATCACCTACAAATGAACCAGTGAAAGTAGAAGTTCCAGCAACATCACCGATATTATCAGCTGAAACTCTACCAGTTCCAAAATCAGTTGCCTGATTTAGTAAGTGAGCAACAACTTGTGCGGAAGAAGAAACAACTGCATCTACATTCAATTTATTTTTAATTGTTGTATCAATTGAGTTCGTGAATGAATTCACTGCAGAAATATGAGCATCAACTGATTGAGTATAAGTTGCTAAAGTTGAATTCTTACTTTCTTCAGAAGCAGAGAATGCATTAAGTGAAGATAAGATACCTACTACTTGAGAAGAACCAGATACTACACCATTAGTTGCATTGATAGCACCGTAGATATTAGTTGCATGAACTTCAGCAAATTTATTAGAAGATGAACCTAAATCAAAAGTGTTATTTACAGATGGGATAATATCAGAAGA
>Ga0172367_10001641_pt1 | contig 31853 bp, 59 predicted proteins | sample Lak10m_FD_114542 | JGI IMG/M metagenome (GOLD analysis project Ga0172367, IMG submission 114542) | Freshwater microbial communities from Kabuno Bay, South-Kivu, Congo - kab_022012_10m | ecosystem: Environmental > Aquatic > Freshwater > Lake | place: Democratic Republic of the Congo: South-Kivu...
TATTGAGGTAACTAGAGTGCATAGGGAGGACGCATAGATGTCCAGGATGATAAAATTGTCAAAGTCTGACTGGTTGAGGATTGGCAGGGAACAGGGCTACATCAAAAGCAGCCAGACATTGGGTAGGGAAAGTCCACTTCTCCAACTGGGAATGGCTGTCATTGACGCAGCTGAGAAGATGAAAGGTCTTGATGAACTGAACGCAATCGGTTTCAAGGCTGGCGAAGAGATGAATGCGAAGATCAAGAGCGTGACGAAGGGTTTGCAGGAGATCGTGAGGGAGTTGCCTCCGGACCAACTTAGTATCAGAGTCCATCGGGCTGCGGAGATGCTGCTGCACGAACTCAATGGCATTATTGTCGTTATGCGGCTGTATCGCGAAGGCGGTCAAGAAGGCTACAAGCGAATCAAGCGCCGGCTACGGACTGCGCTCGATCATGAGGAGGAACTCATGAAGGCAGCAGAGGCAGTTCGCGTGCGGGAAGAGTTTGAAAGCGGTATGAACCTCGCTCGTGACTTCTGTTCCACTACCGATGACAATCGACAACGCATCCCGGCTCAGCTTGAGCAGATTCAGAATCAGCTTGAGCAGATTCGGAAGAACGTCCTGGAGCGAAGCGCACCCCAAAGGGCAAATCCCAGTGAACCAGCCCCGCATGTTGACGATAAGGCTCTTGGTTTATTTTATTAAACACTCAGAAAGTTTCTCCAGTTTATTGATGTAGATGGAACGCATAGGAGGACACACATATGTCCAGGATGATAAAATTGTCAAAGTCTGACTGGTTGAGGATTGGCAGAGAACAGGGCTACCTGAAGAAGGAGTCTCAGTTCATATCTGGGACTGAGGCCGTCTACAACCAGGTCGGTGAGTTGCACGACATGCTTGAAGAGATGGGGTTTGAATTCCGTAACAGAAGACTTCCCAAGATCGACCTTGACGCATGGAAATTTGCGGACGAGTTGCAGAAGTTCAAGGAGAAGCTGAAAGGGTACAATGATGAGGTTCTTGATGAGATCTACAACCAGTTGATCCCCGGTGCAGCGATGGATGGGAATAATACTTTGACAGATCGGCTGATTGATTATGCTAAGCGCAAATACGGTCCCAAGGGCGATTCCTGATACCTACCTTCTGGGTACCAAATGATGGGGGCTCCCACTGCTGGGAGCCCCTTTTTCGTGGTTTCCTGGGTGGTTCCCAGAATGCCTGCACTGGGAAGTGTCACGCCCTTGGGGCTGGTCTCTTCGCCTTTGCAGCTGTCTTGCGCTGCAGGTCAGTCTTGCGGTTCACGACCTTCACGGCGGCTGCTGCCTTCCGTGCCCTCTTTCCGACTGCGGATGATCCGCCCTTTGCTGATGCCATGTGGCACCTCCTTCTAAAGATTCGTATTCTTCACATGAAGAATACGAAACCTTTATCGGCTGCACCTCCCCGGGGTCCTGTCGTTTTTTCAGGAGCCCATCAGTTTCCTCATGAGGAAGAGGGCATCTTCCTTCCCCTTGTATTCCATCACTGCGTCATAGGTGTGGCTGTAGCCCAGGTGTGGTCGTGAGGGGAGTTCTGCATGGTCACGACAGCCGCCGCCCTTGACGGGGCACGGCTCGGAGATGTGGATCTTGGGTGTCCTGTCCCCCCATGTGGTGGCTGCCAGGAGTGCTGCCTCCTCCTCCCCCAGTCCGTCTGGGTGCAGGAGGTGGTGGTGGTTGTCGAAGACGACGGGGAGGATGCCCCAGGCGACCAGGTCACGGACGGAGTATCCGCTCCTCTTGTCGTCGTTCTCTATGAGGAGTCCGGCACGGGCGCGGGGGCTCAGGCTGCTGATGTTTTTCTCAAGTCGCTGCAGGGTGCCAGATTTGTCGCCATAGGTTCCGCCCACATGGAGGACGGTTTTCCAGCCGGGGAACCCGAAAAGCTCACCCATCTCCCCGTGGAGCTCCAGGCACCTGGAGGAGATGTCGACCACCCCATGACTGGGGCTCCCCATGCAGACGAACTGTCCTGGGTGGACAGTGAGTTCCATCCCACCGCCCCTGGCGATGTCACCCACCTCCCTGCACAGGCGGGTGACGGGGACATCCGGTTCGAGATGCGTGATGCCGTACCCCAAGATCGGGTGGTCGGCGAATGGGAACAGGTTTGACCCCACCCTGAAGATTCGGACACCGTTCTCCACATTCCAGATGACGATCCTGCGGAGCGCCTCCAGGTTCCTGGCGGCGGCATCTGCTGCCCTGGACCTGGAGAAGTTGGCGATGCGGAATGTTCTGGCGGTGGAGTGACCCTCCGCCCCCAGCCTGTTGTTGCAGCAGGCATACCCGATGTGTCGTGCTGGCATGTCTACCTCAGGCCAGGCTGAGGCCCGGCGGTGGCTTGAATCCGTTGCGGGCGATGCCATCGAGGTGATCGCGGATCTGCTTGTCTGGGGAGCTGGGGGTGATGCCGGTGGCACCATACCCACCCTGGGATTCTGCCAGCATCTGCCAGCGGGCAGCTGCGGGGATCAGTTCGGGCGCCGTCTCGGCTGTGGGGGTGGTGGTTCCCCGCTCGGGGATGCCCATGGCTGCACGGGCCTCTGCCATCTTCCTGTAGAGGGGGACATCCCCACGGGCGGCCTCCCTGTCGGCCTCCATCTGGCGCCAACGGTCACCATGGGCGAGGTTCCTGAAGTTGGTGTCACCGTGGTTGTGCCACGGCTTGCCGGCCCGGCAGAAGGCTGACCAGTCCGAATAACGGTATGCAGGGTGCAGGGGTCGTCCGTTGCGGACTGCGAGGTCGCGCAGGGATTCCCACTCTTCCTGTTCAGACATGAGGAAGCCGTTGGTGTTCATATTGGTGTCCCCAGAATCCTGCGCGCCGGTACATGTCGCACCCTGGGGTGGGTCATACCGGCGCGCAGAGTTTCTGATCAGGAGCCTTCGCCTCCCAGGCGGCGGGCGACAGCAGAAGCCATCCCGCCGTTCCTGCCGTCCGCCAGGCGGCGGATCTCCGCGTCGTGGATATCGATCTTGCGGCTGTGCTGCTGCTGACCCTCCTCGAAGTGGCGGAGGATGTCCTTGATCTTGTCCTCGATCTGCCTGCGGTTCTCCGCATCCTCATGGAGGCGGATGAGGCTGCTCACCTCGTGGTCACGGCGGAATTCCGACTCCAGACCAGCGATGCGGGCGTTCATCTCCGTCATCTGGTTGTGCTGCTGCTTGAGCCTTGACTGGATACCCCAGGAGATGAGGCATACGCCGATGGTGAGGAGGGCGACCCCGAGGAGGGCGCACCCGGCCACGAAGGGGAGGGCATCCCCGTTCACCTTCATGTAGTCAAGACCTGCAGCTCCGGCAGACGCGATGGCTCCGGCTGCGACACAGAAGAAACCGCCGAGGGCGGTGGAGATGGACGAGCCATATTCATTTGACATAACGATTCCTTTCGGGTGGTGATGAAAAAATGGGCGATACAGGATTTGAACCTGTGACCCTGCGATTATGAGTCGCGTGCTCTTGACCGCTGAGCTAATCGCCCGATGCGGTCAATCATACGCCACTCACTCCTGCTCCTGGTCACTTTCGTAGCGTTCACGTCGGGCAGATGTCTTTGCTGCTGCGATTGCGATGTGCGTCTCGATCTTCGAGGCGAGGGAGAGAACCTCACGCTCCGCCTCCGTGGTGGGTGGTTCGCTGTCAAAGATCTCACGGATCACCTGTGCCAGCGCACGGGCGAGCGGGGTGGTCATGCCAACCATGACCTGCCGTGGCATCACGGGGTTGGGGGGGAATACGAATCCGCGTGGCGGATCCTCCTTGCGGGCTCCAAGCTTTTCTGAACTCATGTTGTTCCTTCTAGGAAAAACGGTTGTGTGTAACAGACTTCCAGATCATAATACATTTCTGATCCGGATGCAAATTGAAACTAGCCCATCCAGGCAGTTTCTTGTTCTTTTTTCGGCAACCTGATGGGTTTCACCATCTTTTTCTGGATTGGTTTTCGGACCTTGTCACGACAGACGGATGTCCCTGCAGCGTATCCCTCTGCAAAGCCAGCACTGTGACCACTGATTCTGCCGAAATGCCTGCCCAGCAGCCACGCCGCAGGCACTGCAGCGATTGACACAAATATCGATATTACTTCCATGGAAATCCATACTTACTAGAAAAGGGTCTCCCACCCTTCAGGGGTGGTGTATATGCAGTGCTCAAAAACTCCACTTATCCATTTCTGACAGACGGGGCACGGACGGCTCATCCTGAGACCCATTCGGGAGTTGAGGCTGACATTCACCAGCGTGCAGCCACCCTCCCTGCCCATGCGTATCAGCAGGTCAAGTTCTGAATGTGGCCAGTCGCCCCGATAGCCGTACCTGGAAGGCATGGTGTGGGTGCGGGGTATGTTCTGCCCCACGCATATTATCCTCCCCTTGCGCACTGCGAAGGAGAAGTGCCGCCGTTTCCTGTCGAGATCTTCCACCAGCAGGGCGGCATCTTCGAGGCATTTGCGCAGCACATCCCCCCTCACGATGGGGGGAGGCTCTGCGATGATCCTGTCGTACCTCATGCAAGACCACACTCCACCTTTTCTGCCATGTGGAGGATGCGGCGACAATTCTCCCTGCCCACCTTCATGTCCTCCACGCCGCGTTCGACCTGCTGGCAGACAGGGTCTTCTGAACTGCCGAATCGCAGGGCACCGACAAGTTCACGGATGCTGTGGTTGATCGACATCCTCTCATCCACTGCAGAACTGCAGTGGGCGACGATGTCCTCGTCGGTCATGGCGGCGCACCGCCTGGTCTCCTCGAGCGTGGGCATCAACCGGCGCGCAACCGCAAGGGCAACGCCAAGGGGTACCCTGAAGTTGGTGACGGAGTTGCCCTGGTTGAGTTCGATGTAGAGATTATCGTCATCGAAAACCTCCCTGTAGACATGGATGTCCAGAGGCTCCTTGCAGTGGGCCACTGTGGAGCGGGTGCTCACAGGAACCTCCTGGAACCTCGACGCATCCATGCTCCAGCGGCACGGAGCCACCTCCACCTTGACCCGACCCCCGAACGGGTGAGGGTGGCGACGCGGTCGCAGTGCGGGCACCTGATGTGCGCCCGACGCACCCCGTCCTCCTCTGTTGTCCACATGGACATCTGGCCGTTCAGGGAGTTGGCCATGTTTTTTGGCCTCCGGATCTTCTTCTTTGTGGCGACCTGCATCTGTTCCGTTCCTGTTGATGCACTGCATAGGTATTGTGGGGTGTAGGAGAAAATGCTCTGTGGGGAAGAGCGGACGACGAGACTTGCACTCGCAACCATCTGCTTGGAAGGCAGAGACTCTACTGTTGAGTTACGTCCGCCAGGGTTGCTTCAGGACAATCATACGCACCAAGAAACAGCCCCCTCGGATGGAGGGGGCTGCTGTTGGGGAGTGGAGGCGGGGGGATTCGAACCCCCGTGCTGTTCAGCCCATCGTGCCAGACACCACGTGCGTCTCCCGTGATCATTCTGCCTCAGGTCACCTCACGGGTGGGTGATCCATCGGGACTTCCTGTCATCTCAGCACTGGAGACCCGGAAGTCGGTCTGCCAGTGAGCCTCCCCTGTTTGCAGGGTGTGTCAGGTCGGGGCATCCTGACTCACCCTTGGCAGCTCAGGCTGCCTGGAGCATCAACGAGTCGTTGGCGCTTGTGTTTGGTCGGCTTTTGGAAGGTTGCCCACCAGCCCTTGCACGCGTCTGGAGCGTGGAACCGCCAGTCGATTCCATTCGCCCCCAAAAAAGTTACCCATCTATCTTACGTCTTCCTGTCGTCCTCTTCCCACTTCTCCTTCAGAATTTTACGCCAGGCATCCAGATTCTCGTTGCCACCGTTGCAGCCCTTCAGGTTCTCGAAGTGCTCGAAGGGGTTTGAGGAGGAACCAGTCACGTTCCACTTCCCCTTCTCCAGCCAGGTGAACTTCTGCTGGTTGGCCTCCCTGGTCAGGTGCGGGCGGAGGCGCTCCTCCATCCACCTGATGTCATCCATGATCTGTTTGGGGATGAGCGGGGTGGAGAGGCTGCCGAGCAGTTCTATTCGACCCTTGATTTTTTCGAGACGGTTGAGATTCTCTGTGTCTTCTTTCATAACCCAATGATACGGAGGAGGAGATCCTGCGCGCCGGTATAAAAACAAGTCATCATGAAAAAGATTCCCCATTTGATTGATTGGAACCTGCTGGCTGGTGCCATGAAGAAGGAGGCCGGAGAGGCCTCCTCCATGGTTCGCCAGAAACTCCAACAGACCGCAGAGATGGCAGGTGCTGCCGCAGGGATGGCCGACATGGTGGAGGATGGCGACAGCTGGGTGGTTGACCATGTTTCCACAGCTCATGACGACATCATGGAGGTGGCTGGATACCTCCAGAGCAAGGCTGGTCCTGCAGGCCCCATTGAGGTGGACGTGGAGCCATCAGGAATGATGCAGACCGGGTTCGAGGGCCAGGACGGTTCCGGCATGGTCGGCAACATGGGGGCATCCGGAAACATGACCACCAGTTTTGACCCCGAGGCCAAGACATCAGGTTCAGATGGGGTGATACACACCGCAGGCGGTCGTGTTGGGAACCATCCGCGTTCGGCTCTTGAGGCATTACGTGGATTACTCCGAAGCCTCGAGGCGAGGCCTGGCTCAACGCGTGGATCGAGTGCCGTTAATGAAGCCGAAATGGGGTTAAAGATTTTGGAAGAGTTAGAACATCTACATTCGAATTATTGGGATCTTTTACGGCGTCATCCGACAAAAATATTCAGTAATAGTGGAGAGCACGTTGGCACTAAATCTGCGCCTGAAGGTACGACTCCAAACGATATTGCCGAGGTTGACGCAGATATTCACGAAATTGCTTTTAAACTAGACCGCGTTTGGGATCAATATCCGAAAGATTTGGCCCAGCGGATATTCGGCAAGCCGAATGCCTTGGACGCAGAGACATATTCTCTATCAGACGAAGAACGACCACATCCAGCGCATGTTAAAGGTGGCAAAGTCTCAGAGAAGGAACGCATCGAACTCCGTCGACCACCACGTTTTTCGGATGACTGGTTCACCGAAGCCGTCGCCGGCCCCCGCCGTGACGCTGAGCTCGCGAGAAGTCGCAGCATGAAGTCGACCGAGGCCAAGACATCAGGTTCAGATGGGGTGATACACACCGCAGGCAAGAACAAGCCGACAAATCCGTCCCTTTGGGCACGGGCAAAGGCTGAAGCGAAGAAGAAGTTCGATGTCTACCCCAGCGCCTACGCCAACGGCTGGGCTGTCCAGTGGTACAAGAAGCACGGCGGGGGATGGAAGAAGTAAGGAGACCGAAATGGTCGGATTCTGTGCGTACATCTACATGATGATGCCAGTGATCGCGGTGGCAGCATGTGGCCTTGCTGCCATCGGTGAGCGGATGACAGAGAAATGAAATGGGGCGGACGCCAGTGGCGCCCGCCCCATCATTTCATGTCCTGCTGACTCAGGCCGCCTTGATGCGGAAGGTGGTGTCACGACGCTCGCCCTGCTGCACGAGGGCACCGCGCTCCACCATCTTCTTGAGGTCGTAGCGGATCAGCTGGTTCTGGGTGGTCGACACGGTGTCGCTCCACTCGCCGCCGGCGGTGACGATGAACTTCTCCATGCCGGGCAGAACAGCCTTCACGCAGGCCGCCAGTGCCATCGGACCAGCAGCGCCCTCGAGGGCGCCCATGATGAGCCCGCGACGGTGCAGACCCTCGGGGCTGACGGGCTTGCCGACGCTGCGCTTGTCACCCGAGGCAGCGGACGCAGGGGAGGCCTTGCGCTTGGTGCCCCTGGCGGGCTTCACTGCCTTCGGGGTCTTGACGACCTTGTTCTTGCTGCCCGGCTTGCGACCACGCTTGACGGCTTCCTTCTTGGGGGTGAGCCCCGCCGCAATCGGCACGCCGCTGGTCAGCTGACCGAGGGTGAACTTGACATCGCCGATCTGGACGGTGGCGTCGTCCGGGTGGACACCGGTGACGATGGAGAGGACGGAGAGAGTGTTGTTGAGCTGATCGATCTTCATAGTGAGTTACCCTTTCTGGGTGGTGTGCCGTGTTGTCCGCCTGGGGGAAACGCTCCCGTCAGGTTCGCAACACTGTATTTAAAACCTGACCGTTTGCAAGGCCCCGAATAGATAATTCGGTGATTTTGCGAAACTTTTTTTCAGGAAACCTTGCGGGTGGCCTGAACCTGCTTGGCAATCTTTCTGGCGGTACGGATGCTGACGCCCAGTTCTGCAGCGACATCACGGTCGTTTGCAACCAGTTCTGCGACAGTGCCGAGGACCTCATTCCCGGGGCTGATGGCCTCGGCAACGCGGACATTATTGAGCTCTGCATTGAGAATGTATGCAGTGCCCGTGGTGCGGATGGAGGGCGCCTTTTCCTTCTGGGAGAGGGGCTGCTCGAATAGGGAGCCGACCTCCTGAGCGACGCTGCCAGCCAGAGAGATGAGCTTGTCATTGCTCTTGGTGGGCATGGAATTGCCTGCTGCGTCTGCAGCACGCACTGCATCCGCAATCTCCTTCACCCGCGAGAGGATCTTCTCCTTGGCGCCCTTGGGGAGGGAACTCCAGGTGGCAAGCACTGCTTCTGCCAGTGCTTGGGCGATTGGCATCTTCGGAGATTCCTTGGTGCCCTTGTCGACCTGGGCAGAGCCCTCGACAAAGATGAGCATCTCGAAATCTCCACGACGCTCGACGTTTTCAAGCACTGCACCCTCGACATCGGGGAAGCGCTCGTGTCCGTCAAGTGACTCCTTCTTGGAGAGGAGCTTGTTTGCAAGCACTGCGACCAGGGCGGGCGCACTGCCTGCCTGTGGATCGAAGGGCTTGTATGAGGCTGAGTTACCCACGTGGGTACCTCCTGTATAGAGATCTGTCAAGCGACCGTCGGCACCGTGCTGTCGGGTCGAGTGACCTGCATGTATTCCAAATCCTGCGCGCCGGTGCGTCGGGCTCAGGCGCCCTGCGGGGCACCGAAAAGGGTTCCTGGCGGTATTACGGACGCGTCCGAACAATGCTCGCCACGGGCGCACTGCATGGAAAGTCCATGCTTCCAGCCGTCCTGGTTGATCTTGCACCCCCAGAACGGGAGCCCCAACCTGAGGCGGACCCCTTCGGCAACCAGCAGGCCTGTCATTCCATTCAGACCACCATAGGGGCAAACTGCAGCCATGTCAAATGGAAATGTGTATGCGAACCCGCCCAGCCTGTGGGCCATCTCCACAGACATGTACCCGTGGAAGTCATATGATGCGACCATCTCAGAAAGTTCTGATAATCTTTTTGCGTGTTTCACGAACATGTTCCACGCCTCATCCGGGGAGAACTTGGGTCTCCCGTCCGGAGGGGAATCCTCCAGAGACCTCCTGCCACGCCTCTCCTCCTTGATCATGCTTGCCAGCACTGATCCATCGATCAACTTGCTGTTGACAGTGTCGCACAGGGCAATGAAATCTTCGCTGCGCACTGTTTGCGTTTTGGAAGACCCAAATTTCCACAACTCATTGCAGCACCGCGACATGCCTTTTGCAAACTCCCCCAGTTCTGGGACATCCTTGGGGTTCATCGATGCCACTATGATCGCCTTCGATGATATGGTGACCCCGAAGATGGAGCAGATCCTCGAGCATGCCTCGGCCCACTGCTCTTGGGACACCGGCGCGCAGGGCTTGAACCTCAACATGGACATGAAAAACGCATCCTCCAGTACACTTTTTTCGGCCAAGGACGGTGTTTCGGTAGAATCTGTTCTCTACCGCCGCAACTCAAACTCCACTTTCATCCTGCTGGGGGACGGAACTGTCAAGTTTGTTGGGCAGGTTCCTGATTACAGGCCGAGATTCCCCCACATGCCACCTCTGCCCGCTGGGCTCAGATATGTCTCCATCGAGGAAGACGCTGGTGGACAAGTCGTGATCGCCGAGATTTCCAACGGAGACATGGTCATCTGTGACATTGCGGAGACCAACCTGGACATGACGATCAGTCATCGCGGGCGCACTGCAGTGACATCTGGAGCATGGATGATGTCGCACGGGATGCTGCACGACTCAAGGATGTCCATCGTTTCCGGAGATGGTGGCTACTGGAAGATGTCGAAGGACCCCAGCAACTGCCCCAACTGGATCTGGTGCCCCACGAATTCTCCTGTACTGGAGATTGCATCCTCCAAGTCCAACAACACCTATGGATTCCCGGTGGTGCTCCTGGAGGATGGGAGCATATGCCCACAGGGCTCGGTGACAGCAGATTTCGTGCCCGAAGGCCTCAAGTTCTCGAAGCTGATCACCACATCGTCGCGCAACAGCACGGACAACAGGTATGTGATTGGCGTGATGGAGTGCGGGATGGCCATCCAGCTCTCTCCCCACGAGGAGCACCGCAGGGTCAAGACCTGCAAGCACAGGGATCAACCCATACTTCTTCCCACTCCTGGGCATCAGGTGCTTCGGGTGGAGTTCAGGAGCGAGTGGAAGGACGGTCGCTCCGAAAATGTTCTCACCCAGCATCTCCAGGCAGAAGACGGGTCTACGGTCGTCACGCATCATTATGCCCCACAAGCCCGCAGGCATGCCAGCAGGGTTCCACAAACTGCACGGTCCACAAACGGTCAATTGAACTACAAGGAGTTCTGCTCCCACCATGCAACCGAGGGGTGGCACAGCCTGATGCGTGATATTGTCGCCCACAACCATGAGATTCGTCCCTGGATGCCCTCGATTGCCATGAATCACAGCGCCATGCGCGGCCTGGTGGGGATGCTCAAGATCTGACACCGGCGCGCAGGATCACCTGACCTACTGAAATGACCCGTGGTTTAACCAAACAACTCCTGAAAGACCTGAACAGCAGTGATGTGTATGTTCGCCGCTATGCAGCAAGCCATCGCAACGCCACTCCCGAAGTTCTCCTCAAGGCAGTGGGAGACAGTGATGTGAATGTTCGCCGCCATGCAGCAGACAACCCCAATGCCACCCCCGAAGTTCTCCTGAAGGCATTGGGAGACAGGGATGTGGATGTTCGCTGCCATGCAGCAGACAACCCCAACGCCACCCCCGAAGTTCTCCTGAAGGCATTGAAAAGCAAGAATGGCTATGTTCGCTGCTGTGCAGCAGAACATCCCAACGCTACTCCTGAAGTCTTGATGAAGGCAGTTGGAGATGAGAATGATATGGTTCGCTACGGTGCAGCAGACAATCCCAATGCCACCTCCGAAGTCCTCCTTGAGGCGTTGGAAAACAACGAGGATGGGGGTGTTCGCTGGCGTGCAGCAAAAAATCCCAATGCCACCTCCGAAGTCCTCCTCAAGGCAATGGAAGACGAGTATTGGTATGTTCGAGGGGCTGCAGCAGGCAATCCTAATGCCACTCCCGAATTCCTCCTTGAGGTGTTGGGGGACGATAATAAAAAAGTTCGTTGGCATGCAGCACGCAATCCCAGCATCAAGAAGTTAGACATTCCAGTCGAGGAGTGGCTGGAACTGATCGCAGGTGGAGTGTTTGTTGGATCAATCAAGAACATCCCAGCTCGTGTGAAGAAGGATCCTCGCTACAAGGACATGGTGCTTCTGAGGAAGCTATCCCCAAATAACTCTTGAGAAAAATCGGGAAAGGAACACCATGAAGATTGCCGATGGAATGCGGGCCGTAGTTTATCGGAACCTCCACAAGGGGTGCTGGTCTGTGAAGAGCCTGGCGACAGGAAGGGTGGTGGCGCACCGAGATGAGGTCTGGGTGGAGGGGGCAACATTCAGGGTTTCATCCGCAGGTCGGGCTCGTGTTTTGCGCGAAAGGTCCAAGAATGTCCACGCCGGGGTCGTGGGAATCGTATCTTTCAGCGGAAATCGAAAACTAGCTGCATCTGGAGAGCGTATCCGCTACAATCCGTATGAGACGGAAACCTTTGTCAGGTCAGGAGATGGTGCTCCCGTCCACCATGCAGAACTCGTATACTTGACAGGGAGCGGGCAGGTCTTCGCCTCCCCTTCACGCACCACCACCCAAAAGGAGTCACCAGAGTGTCCACCAAAAGTTCCACCCTCAACGCCGAGCGTCTCATCCTCGTGATGGCTGAAGCAGGCGCTGCTGTGAAGAGGGATCCGTCGCGCAAGATGGCCTGGAGCATGGGGGTTAGGCTGGTGCAGAAGTCATCCGAGGCAGAAACAGAGGAAGATGTCCTCAGCCTCTTCGCGGCTGCCACCAGTTGCTTTGAGTCGGCCGCAAAGGGTGGTCAGCTCGTCGCCCAAGGCGCGTAAAATCAGGTGCAGGCTCCCGTAGCTCAGTTGGATAGAGCACGGCTTTCCTAAAGCTGAGGTCGCAGGTTCGAACCCTGCTGGGAGCGTTCAGACCTGGCACCGGCGCGCAGGCAGGGGGGCACACCGATATGGACAAGCACCGAATCACCGACCACATCGAACCACTGATGTGGTGGTGGATCACCACCGTCCCCAAGTGGATGCAACCGCGCATCTTCTGGACGGGTTACTATTGGGTGCTGGACAGGAACACATGAAGATCATCACCGACCATCGCGGCGTCAGCCACCGCCTGCAGAGCTCCGACTACCACAGGGGCCACCTGTGGATGACATTCCGTTCGGACGACGGCAGCACCTTCGACATCACCATGACAGCATCGGAGTTGGCATCCGCACTCCGTGGGGCGTTCGCCATGGCCGGCGAGTGTCACCGCCAGCGCGGCAACCGCGCAGGGTCGGAACTTTGCGCCGAGGTGATGAGGGTGGCCGACCTGATTGACTCCGACATCCCCTGATGGGAACGGATGGGGTGGGATTCGAACCCACGGGAGACGGGCTCCGTCGGTTTAGTAAACCGATGCCTTAGACCACTCGGCCACCCATCCAGGGAACGGACAGGGTGGGATTCGAACCCACGGTAGGATTGCTCCTACACAGCATTTCCAATGCTGCTCCTTCAACCGCTCGGACACCTGTCCAACAAAAGAATTGTACGATCCCTGATCTGGTCACCACCAGGGTTTCGGCGACGGCATACCGGCGCGCAGAACGGGGAGGGCGCATGTAAGGAGACAACACCATGTACCACCACCAAAACAATATCGAATACTTCAAGGTTCGTGCCGTGCGACCCCTGAAGGCAACATACGGCGGCGCAAGCCTCTGGTCTTACCGCCTTCTGGCCGGACGCAAGACAGAGGTCCGCACGATCAGACTGTGCCTTGAATACCTCGAAGAGGTCCGTGGTCGTTATCAGCTTTCTGTGGGGATTCATGCGTTCATTCCCAAGCGGACTTGGGACACATCGAAATACGGCCTCATCTACACAGACAACCGCTGGGAGCGTGAGTTCAGGGCTGGTATGAAGCAGGCTTTCCCCGTGCTGAAGGCGGTTCAGGGCGTAAGTTACACCGAACAGGGGCAGCAAGGCGATAACTACGTCAGCCTGACTGGGGATGTCTTTGGCAAGAAGAAAATCCGCGATTTCGCAGAGGCCATCGGGGCTAGCGACATCCTTGACGACATGTTCGTTGAGTGTGAAGAAGATGACGAAAGGGGATTCAAGTGAACAGAGACGACAGCATTTTCGACGAGGAGACCCACGTTTTTCGCCCTTCCTCCAACAGGCCGGCGCCTCCCATCGTGTCCGTGGACAGGAAGATGGAACTGTCCCGTTTCACCAGCGGCGACTACATGTTCTACCCCCTGCCACCAGATGAGGAGTGGGTCCGCCGTGAGGGGTGTGACATGTATCATTGCCTCGCCGTTTGTCAGGACAGCTACTGCCACCGCATGAGGATGGGCGAGATCGAGGTGTGGTCCATGACACACATCCCGACCAACACCCCCGTCGTTGACATCGAGGTGGCCATCACCCGTTCCTCCTATGGTGGCCCCGTGTCCAGGCCCACGGTGAGTCAGGTCCGTGGGGTGGCCAACCAGTGCCCCCCTGATGACGAGCTTCTGCCCCACATCGTATCATTTTTCAACAGCGAAGTCGGGTCGGCGTGGCATGTTGGCGAACATGGGGTCAAGAACTTTGACAACCAACTTGACGGTGATCTCGTGATGCGACGCTGGGCGGCGCTCGTGGTTGCGGGCACGCATACCGGCGCGCAGGATTAGAAGGACAGAGGCGTGTCCCGTGCGGGGCGCAACAAAAGCAGAAACAACCAACAGAGGAAACCATGAGCAGCAAAGAGATCAAGGACACTGGCGCAAAGACGAAGGACCTTGTGTCGTTCATCAAGCGCAACCGCAAGACAGGAATCCCGACCTTCGTGTTCGGCCCCCCTGGCGTCGGCAAGAGCGAGATGGTTCACCAGGCTGCGGATGGCGATGCCGTTATCGACGTTCGCCTGTCGATGCTGGACCCCGTTGACCTGCGTGGCCTGCCCACCACCATCCCCGATGGCAAGGGCGGCACGAAGGTTGCTTGGGCACTACCCGATTTCATCCCCGCAGACGGCAAGGGTGTCATCTTCTTCGACGAGCTCAACACCGCACCCGTCGCCGTTCAGAACGCAGCCCTACAGATCATCCTCGACCGCAAGTGCGGCCCCCACAAGCTCGGGGACGGGTGGTACATCGTGGCCTGCGGGAACAAGTCATCGCACAAGGCCCATGTGAACCCCCTGTCTGCCCCCCTCCGCAACCGCTTCTCCATCGTGGATTACGTCCCCTCTGTTGAGGCTTGGACGGGTTGGGCGGTGAACAACGGAATCCACGACCACATCGTTGCATTCCTCAACTTCAGCCCCGACCACCTCTGCTCGTCCCCAAGCGACGAATACAGCAACTTCGCATCGCCTCGTTCCTGGGCGCGGGTTTCGCGGTTCGTGGAGGATGGCATGGCGAAGGACATCGAGGCAACGACCTCGCTAATCGGTCGCGGTTCGGCGGTGGCTTTCTCGTCTTTCTGCGAGGAGATCGAGGATATGCCGAACATCGACGCGCTGATCGCAGGGGAGCAGAAGTTCTCCCACACGGGCAAGCGCATCAGCATTTCCTACGCTGTCGCAACCACCATCGCCGCTCGTCTGCTCCGCAGCGATTCCAAGAAGCTGACGAAGGGGTATGTGGATCGTTGTGTGGATATCGCAGCCGAACTCCCTGCGGAGATCGCCTGCCTGTTCTTCGTCATGTGCCTCGGCAGCAGCAACGATTCGGCTCGTGCGCTCCGCGTCAAGGTTCTCACCTCCAGCGTGGGACAGGCGTGGGCGAAGAAGCATCGTCACCTCCTTGAGAAATACAACGTCAGCAGTCTCGCTGACTGATGATCCTCTGTTGTGGATCGCCCCGTCCCCCGAGCATTGCGGGGTGGCGGGGCGGTTCGATGGATACCGGCGCGCAGAATCACGAGGGCATGGACATGAGCAAGAATGCAGCAGAAAACGGCATCCCGCAGCATGAGGTGGACGCCGCCCGAGAGCGCATGAGCGGAATCACTTTCGCCATGTACCGCAACTTCCCGTTCTTCGCGCTCCTGGCGGAGTCGTGCAACATTCGGATGTCGGACGACTGCCCTACTGCCTGCGTGGACAAGCGCGGTAACATCACTTTCGGACGGAAGTTCATGTCCGAACTGAATGACGGGCAACTGATCTTCATTCTTGCCCATGAGGTGTTCCATGTGGCATTCGCCCACTTCGACCGCCGTGGTTCGCGTGATCCATTCCTTTGGAATGTGGCGGGAGACTACGCCATCAACCTGCTCGTCAGGGATGGGATGTCCACGGTTGTCGGCAGCGAGAAGCGCACCCCCGCAGGCTACATCCCGAAGGACATCCTGATGGATGACAAGTACGCGGATATGTCCACCGAGCAGATTTACGAGGACATCATCAAAAACGCCAAGAAGGTCAAGGTCAAGTGTTCTCTGTCGGGCGACATGAAAGATGGCGGTGATGATGGTCAGTCTGTGCCCATCAAGTCAGCGCGGGCCAAGACTCCCGACACAACGGAGGGATGGCAGCAGACTATCGCCACGGCGATGACGAGGGCCAAGCAATGCGGCAAGCTGCCTGAAAGCCTTGAGCGTGCTGTCGGAGACTTCCTCAAGAGCAAGGTAGATTGGGCGGAGCAACTTCGTCAGATGCTCCGTCATGGGGTGTCGCGCATCAACAGGGACTTCTACACCTTCGTCCCCTGCAACCGCCGTTTCGTCCATCAGGGTGTATACATCCCCTCCCTTGTCGGGTATGACGCACCGAAGATCGCGTTCGCCATCGACACTTCGGGTTCGATGGGAGATGAGGAGGTTTCGCAAGCCCATGCCGAGATCGACTCCATCCGCAAGCAGTTTGGGTGTCCCGTCTACGTCATGTCCTGCGATGCCGATGTCCACAGCGGAGAGTGGGTCGGCCCCTACTCCGACCTTCCCATGCCCGTTGGTGGTGGAGGCACGGACTTCCGCCCCGTGTTCAGCCACCTGGTTGACAACCGCATCCCTGCCGATATCGTGGTGTACCTGACGGATGGGTACGGAGAGTTCGGAGATGATCCAGGGATCGAAACCATCTGGGTGATGACCACCCATGAAGCCCCTCCGTGGGGCAGTCATGTCCAGATCGGAGTCGATGCGTGACACACCCATTTCAGCAGATGTGCGAGGTTCCATCGTTCCGAAACGGGATGATGGCATCCTTGTCCATGCGTCCAGAGGCTTCAGTCTCCGACATGGCTTCTGCCCTGTGCGTCGGTTGGCCTCTCCTTGCGGAGATGTGGCCTGTCCAAGCTGACGGTCGAGAGGTCGTTGACATCTGCCGACTTGCGGACAAGACCCGAAGTTTCAGGGGCATCGAAATGCCACCCTTCATCGGGGCTTCTAGGTTTGTCCTGTTGTGCATGGGAGCAGAGTCGGTTCATATCAGCAAGTCAATGTCCCCGGCAGGAAAGCAATCCCTCCAGGTGAACATCGACGGCGTTGGTCTTGATGATTTTGACTCAAGGATGAACGCACCTTTTGATGGGCATTGGCCCGGTTTCGTGGCCGTGGTTGATGGGGCCATACTTGCCGGAGCCACCAACTTCATCTCCATCACCACCGACTGGCACCTTCCGAGCGGAAAGTTCTTCACCAGTATTGTTGGACCTGCGGGGGCCGGAAGGACGTATGTGTCTTCTTCTGGAGAGGGCAGCCACACCGAATGGCTCACCAAGAAGCTGGGGGTGGTAAATGTCTGACGATGCAGCAGCCTTCGATTCCGCGTGCATCATGTGGACATCGCAACTGATGATGGAAAGCCTTGCGATGCTCACGCAGCCGTGGGACATCTCCCTTGACGTGATGGAATCACCCACCATCTACCACGCCCTGAAGGCCGGACTTTCCGTGTGCCCAGACTACAGGCGCGATGATCTCAAGTATTTTGCCCCGAAGGAAATCTATGAGTCCGCCGTGCGGGGCGTTCCAGAGGGGACGCTCCTCCTCAACTCCATCATCACGGAAGACCCGATCAAGGTGGCGAAGTCAGCCTGCCGACGCGGAAGCTCTCTTGCCTTTCTCGCGGCAAGGGGTGTCCACCGACTACGATTCACCCTTGAGTTCGGCAGGTTTCACGAGGTTCATGTGTCGAACCCAACCACGGATAACGACGAATGGGAGAGGTTTGACGTCCTTCGGTACGAATGGGATCGGTATTTGCACAGGCTCACTTCCAGGTCAAACCACTTCAAGGTTGCAGTTCATCCCATCGGAATCGACTTCCAAGACTCCCTCGAACGAGATATACTGAACATCGTGTGCGAAGATTGGCAGAGAGATATCGCCTTGGGTAGCAAGTTCCCTCGATTCGATTGCAACTTCGACATGACCAAGTGGGAAATGAGAATCTCCCAGTAGGACACCGGCGCGCAGAATCACAGGGACACCACATACAGGAGACACCACATGAACAACATCGAAAAGATCATCGCAAGCACCATCGCAAAGAACACCATCGAGGCCATGCAGAAGCAGCTCGCAGAACGGCTCCAGTCCATGACCGTGGGCGAGATCCTGGGCGGGAAGCTCCCAAAGATGACCTCGGCCCCACGGCGGCGCACCAAGCGTCGTCAACGTGACACCGCCAAGAAGGTGGTCAACATCATCAAGAAGATTCACGCCAACTCTGACGACCAGTGGCGTACCTGGGAAGACCTCTGCAAGCGCGCCAGCATCAGCAAGCCAGGCAGCCACGTCCGCCGTATGATGCTGCGAGGATTCCGTGTTGACGGCAAGTTCCAGAAGCCCCTTTTCGAGGGCAACGGTCGCTACACGATTTCATTCCGCGTCCGTCGTGCGAAGGCGTGATATGATCTCTGTCAAGCCAACGGTCGTCGGAGACGTTGGTATGGCTGGCGGGACGCCGAAAGGCGTCCCGCTGTCCATTTTTGTCCTCGAAGGAACCCGACTTCACACCAGAATTGACGGGGATTGCGGCAGCAGAGAGGTAATCACTGGGCACATGGAGGAGGTGTTCAGTCAGGCAACGATTTTCTGTCGTGAGGGAACCAGCATCGCCGCGCTGTGGATGCCCCCATGTGGATTTGTCGCTGCCATGTCAATGCGCCTCAAGGACGGCGGCCTGAAAATCCTTCCAGGCGGACACATGGACATTGAAACATTTGCTTCAGAACCCATGATGTTCATGCGAAGCCTCCACATGTCTGACTTTTCAATTGTTTTTGAAGATCAGCAAGGGGTTTCAAGGGTGCATGGCATGACGGGCATTGTTCCCTTTGCGGAACTGTGCCGACGGCTTTATGCCGATGGCTTCAGAGGGGTTCAGCCTGGGCAAATCGAGGAGGGATCCCAGGATGCACCGGCGCGCAGAATTGGGGGAGCAGTTGCATGATGCATCCACAGCTGACCATCAAGCCCGACCCAATAAACCACGACAACGTGATCGTTTATGGTCCGTGCAGTTGTTGCAAAAACCAGCTCTCCCACTCCTACAGCATGGACGGGATCCGCACATGGATGGATGGAACCCTCATTCAGCGTGCCATGCCTGAAGTCTCGCCTGCCTGGCGTGAATGGCTGAAAACTGCCATTTGTGATACCTGTTGGAACGACCAATTCGCCTTCGAGAAGTGACCACAATGTCTATCAGTTCAGACAAGTTCCGTTTCCGCCACGACCCCAAGAGCCCAGATGTCGAGCGATGGCTCGATCAGATGCGGCCACAAATCGCCGACTGGATCAGACATGGCCTGGGCAGCGAAGATCCATCTGTCGTCAACATGGCGGCAGTTGTCACCTCAAAACTGTCTGGGCTCCTTGGCCCACATGACAGGGCCATCTGCACAGAAGCCGTGAAGGGCATGAACAGTATCCTCAAGGGCTGTCATCCATCTGACTGGCGATCCAAGTACGCCGCATGGGACATCTGCTGCGACATCACCACGGGCGTTGACCAAGACATGGTTGGCAGAGGATAAGGAAGCACAGCACAGAATAAGTTTTGCCATGCCAGGAGCAAAGATCATCTTCGACAGCCGCGAATCAGGGCAAATCGTGAAGCAGATTGCCAGCATCAATGGCTGCATCGTCACCCTGCATGACGACGGAACCATGATCCAGCACACGGCGGACCGTGACATGCCGTTCCTGCTGCCACCTGACATGTTTGGCATCAAGCCTGTTGAGATTGCCACCACGGAGAACTGGAACGCGACCATCAGGATGTCGGACGGGTCCATACTGAATGATGGGCTTGACTGTTCTTGGATGCGGGAGCACGGATATGCCTGTTCCGAGGAGGGGCATTGGATTGTCCATCCTGATGGGAGGCTCTGGTTCTACAAGCAGGTCAACAGCGGATGGCCACGCAACCATCAATGGTTTCTTCAGGAAGATGTCTCCCTGAAGGGCGTAAAGAAGATTGTTCCACTCGGAGAGGACAGATATGGGTGCGCCATCCTGATGGATGACGGGCGCATCATGGTGAGGCACAGCGAGTTCGGCAGCGAAATGCTCCAGCCAACACCCTGGCTTGACGATGGATGGGTCTACAGGGATGTGGTTGCAGGCAGGGCTTTTGTGCATGGCATCAACCAGCACGGTCAGGTCATCCTCACCCACATGGACCACAAGTCAAACAGGGGTGAGTTCGTCATGTGGCCGCTCCCCGACTCGAACGCCGCCAACTTCCCCGTCAGGAGGCACTACAGCCTCAACGAAGGGCCAAGAGAGGTGGTCTTGGAAGACGGGTCTACGGTTTTCTACACCGAAAAATCCGACTGGAGGGGCAAGAAAACCTCGTTCGCTGGACTTTTAGATCATGTTCCCTACCATCGGCTCATCGCTGGCAGGAAGGGCGGCACATGGCTGGAGCATGCTGGCATGATGGCAGCCATGATTTCCCCGAGGGGCAGGATTGATAAGTATATTCCCCCCAACCTCAAGTCTAGGCATGATGTGAAGGCGATCAGGGCACTGGGATCAATATAAAAATTCCGGCGCGCAGAAAGTGGAGGACATGGACATGAAAGCCAAGAACAGCAAGTCAAAGCGCGACCCGAAGAACATCATCCCCGCATGGGAGGGGTGGAGTGACTACTTCTCCTCCGCAGAGGGCAGGAGCAACATCTGCACCATGCTCACCCGTTGCGTGGGGGAGAAGCTCCGCCACAGCAGCCGCAAGGGAGAGATTCCCGATTATGACGGCGACATCGAGCCGTCCGAACTTGCCATTGAACTTGTCAGCATCGACCCCCAACTGAAGGAACTCATCCCCGCAGATGTGCTGAACCAGATTGGTGACATTTCGGCTGCGATTGATCTGGCAGCGTTCGCAGACGATCCGCACCTGGTCAATGATGTCCGTAAGGACGTCCGCACCTCCATCGTGCTGATGTCGCACGGGGTGTCCCGCGTGGAGATCGCCTACACGGGCGGAAGCGACCAATGCGAACCGAATGGTGTCGCCGTCATCCACAGTCCCATCGGTTGCGAAAAGGAAACCCTGTATTCGGATGGCGAAGAACTTTCTAGTTTCATGTCGGCATGGGGCATCGACGTTGACACCTTTTGGATGTTCTGCGATGACTCCGGAGCGGGAGATGGCTCGGGATGGTGGACGGCGCAGGTTGTTGCCGAGCTGATGCCCGAGTTCAGAGGCTACACGACCGAGCCTGAATACCAAGAGTACGAATGCGAAAACTGCGAAGAGCCGCAGAGCAACTGCAAATGCTCACGATGCGATTCTTGCGGTGACATGTTCTCTCCTGAAGAAGCCCCAGCCGGGGCGGTCAAGTCCACCGTATGTGAATGGTGCAGGGGAGAGTCAAAGGACGACAAAGCGGCGGTGCCGGGGTAAAAGCACCGGCGCGCAGAATCCGGAGGACATGAGCATGAGCCACCCGTACTACCACGCCAAGAGTTCCGCAAAGCGTTTCGGAGGCAAGCCGAGCGACTATCAGGCCATACACGACTGGTTTGACCAGACGAAGGCCCATGTCCCTGATGCCCGCCACCGTGCGCTTCTCCACTCGTCTTTCGGAATCTTCATGTGCGAACAGGTGTTCGGCACGACCCTCACCAGGGAGTCTGACGGCAGGGAGGTTCCCGTCAGGACGATTGCGGAGCAGCACGTCTACGAGGACATGGGGTTCATCCCCACCCCAGAACATTGGCTCCGTGGCCTGCCCCTCGCGGGTTGGATGACCCGTGGCGCACGTAAACTGTCGGAGGAGACTGCGGATGTCTCCAGCGAAGAGGATCAGAAAGTTGTCAACTAGAGAAGAGGAACACATGCTTGTCATCTCACGCAAGGAAGGCGAAGAGATCATCATTGGGGACCCGGATGCCCCTCTCGGGATCGTTCGCATCGCACTCATCAAGTCGGATCGCGTTAGGGTCGCCCTGGAGTTCCCGAAGGAAATCCCCGTGAACAGGGCTGAACTGTTCAGCACGGACAACGAAGATGCTTGACGACGCACGAGCAGGTGGCAAGGTTGCACCGGCGCGCAGGATTTGAGGAACACAACCATGAGTTTCGACGATGTGTCATATGAGATGAAGAAGCGTGGCTACACGTTCTCCCTGATGATTCTTGACCGAGAGCTTGCCGAGCGGCTCATGGGAGTCCATCGCCACCAGATCGGCACGGCGGCCACGGTGCTTGTTCCCATGTGGGTCCTGCGCGAGGAGGCCGATGGGAGCTGGACCGTGGTTCCTGGCTCTGAACCCGACCCAACATCTGAACCCGTCACCATCCCGAAGGATGGCATGAGGGGGATGTTCAAGTGGCCACCCGATAAGGAAAAGGCATGAATAGCGGAAGCGACATCGAAGCGATCATCAACCCGATGGGTGTGGGCCTGTCATCAGGCGGAAGGCGGCGTCTTGACGCCCTTTCCGGCCTCATCATGTCAGTTTGCCACCAGAACTCTGCGCTCGTGTCTGTTCAGGGCGGCATCCACGGGGCAATCACAGGCTTTGTTCATGGCCTGGAGTGCAACCCCGTGAAGGTGGAAATGTCATCGTACAGGGTGTCGTGTGACGAGGACAAGACCGAACTGATCAGCAGCATCGACGAGCGGATGGACATGCATGCCTACGACGCCGTGTTCATGTGCTTCGAGGCATGGTCGTCGTCTGCCACGGACGGGTCAGCCCCCATCCGACCGTCCCTTGACCCGAACAGGGATGAGGTGATTTTCACCCAGTTTGTGGTGAACATCAACTTCCAACCATACATCATCATGGTGAAGCAGCAGATCATCAGGGATGGCCGTGATGTTCAGCTTGGCGATCCTGACTTCGCCATCTGCGACAGCAGACAGACGAGGGGTATCATGTCCTCGTTCCGCTCGCAAACCTGCCCAATCACATGACCAACCCAACCACAGAAGACCTCGAAGACACCCGTGCCTACCGACTTGCCCTCTCCAGGGCCAAGGTCAGCAGGCTGGAAGAACTCCTCGCCACCATCCAGAAGCACGAGCCAGCAGGCCCAGATCGTGCGCGCCGGACCTTTGAGGTCCAGCTTGCCCTCATCCGGGAACGTGCTGCTCTTGACCGCATCTAGTCCACAACGGTCTGCCGGAGCAGGTGTGACATGGGAAAAAATCTGGGGTCACAAAATGCCGTCAAGAAGGCATGGCGGGAGAGGAACAGGGATCGGGTGAATGCCGCCGCCCTGGCGTGGTGGCATGCAAACAAAGACAGGGTGAAGGAGATCAGGAACGCTTGGATATCCAAAAACCCTGCAAAGTGGGCAGAGATACTTGAGGCCAAGAGGGCAAGAAACAGGTCCTACATGCGCCGCTGGCGCCTTGCCAACCGAGCGAAGGCAGATGCCTACCAGAAGGAGTATCGGCAGGCCAACAGGGACAAGATCAGGGCGTACCACCAGGCTCGCCGGGGGAAGCTGCGTGCCCAACACCGGCGCGCAGAATCCTGAATACATGGACATGGAACAGACAACCAACAATCAGGAAACGGCTGACGAGCGTTATCGCAAGATGGCAGAGGCGGACCTTCGCAGGGCGGTGGATATGTGCCGCTTCCTAGACCGCGTGTTCGGCACGATCACCAACCCCAAGATTTCGGCCGACAAGGACATCAACCTAGAAGTCAGGATGTCTGAACGCTGATCGTAGGATTGTCTATGAAAATCAGCCACACAGTCTCACTCGCAGGCATCACAATCGCCTGTTTCATCCTCTCATTCGCCGTCAACATTGCGTTCCTGTGGCTGTGCGAGGCAGCGGTGCGGCATTTCGGCATGCTCATCCCAGCCGCCGCAGCAGCCGTTGCAACCACGGTATTTGCCATTTTCAGGGTTTGGAGGTCTTGATGCCATCGCACGACTACACAGCGCAGCAGCTTGAAGATGTCCGCAAGAAGATGCACTCAGCTCGCGGCAGGCTCAAGACGATGCTCCGCCACATACCCGGCGAGTGGAACCCTTCGGCCCGCCTGGATGAGAACTACTGGAGCCAGCGCGCCGGACGCAATGTGCGTGCCCCCCATTGCCGAATCCGTGTCCTCCGCGAGAAGTCGCATGACGGCAAGAAGTCATGCCCCGTCTATGTGGAGTGGATTTTTCCCGTTGGCAAGATCCTCACGGTGGACGAGTTCGTGAAGGGCGGTCACCGAGCCCTCCGCCACTGGCGCACGGGCATTGATGAGGGATCCCTCGCTGACGACATCAGGGATATGCAGGATGCGTCCATCGAGATCCCCCAAATCGTGGAGATGATGCCGCACCTTGCCCGGCTGTGCCACCCTGACCCGCTTGTGAACATGGCGGGCGAGGGCGGATGGAATGAGGTGCGCAGGGGCGTTCGTAAGAAAAAGAAATAACAGCACAAAAAGATCCCCAAAATCCTCGGGAGGGGGTCTCGTGGGTCGTACCCTTGTACCGTCAGGAGACGAAGATGACGATTGACGAGTGGATTCAAGAGTACAAACCCATGCCGCACCCCACGGGTGAGGAGCATGGCTTTGAGGTCGATGGAAAGGCCTGTCTTATAGAGACTTATGAGGGTGCTGTCCTGCAAAAGCTACCCCACAAGCACCTCTGGACGCTCGTTGAGAACGACGAGGGAGATCTGGTCATCGTCGCGGGCCTGCGCAGGGTCAATGTCCTCGGCCATCTACAGACCGAAGAGCCTTGGGAGGCCGGGGACGAGATGACAGATCCCGACCCTGAAGATCGTGAACCCGATCAGGATGATTGGGAAATGGATGATCAGGACGATGAAGTTTGAAACTAACCAGATAGAGAAAGGCACAGAAATGTCAGTTCGCACAGTCGCAGACCTCAAGTTGGGAACCCGCCCACGCAATGTCCTCACCCGCATGTTCGGTGAGCTTGAGAAGGTGGAGATAGACATCCTCACCGCCCTGTCCCGTTCGGAGCTCCTCGACCAGAAGGCGATGGGCAAGACGAGCGTGCAGGAGATCGAGGAGCGTCTTGGTCAGCACGGCCTCCGCCTCCGCGAGGTTGTTCAGGGTAAAAACGCCTGATTGCAGGATGCGTGGGGGTTTCAGGATTCACGACATGCCCCGAGTTGGGGCGGTGAAATGAAGCCCCCACGCACCGCTTCCATGTCGAGACATGAAGACCAGCAACACAATACCGGCAGAGATTCATTCGGATGACAGTAGGGCGGGGGCGCAGTTTGATGCACTCCCGTGGTTCGAGGCAGCCACCGAAACATCCGTGAAGGATTTGGCGGGCTGCGGATGGTGCTGCGACTACCCGGCAGACAGGGTTGCGCTCGACCACCCTGACCCGAGGCGTGAAATAGCCACGGTGTTCGACTACATAGAAACCATCAACGACAGCGGGCACGCACGGATCGGCTACGAGGTTTCCGTAGACCCTTCTGCTGCGATGAACTGGCTCAAGCAGAACCGTCCCGAGTGGTCCTGGCTCGACGAGCTGGAGCTTACGTAACGGCAACCGGCGCGCAGGATTTGAGGCAACGATCTGGGGAAATCATGCCCAAAGACATTTCAGGCAGACATGTATCCGAAGTTCGGAGGCTTCTCATCAAGAACGCGGAGCGTCTCCTGCTGCCGCTCGGGTGGAGCATCAATGCCAGGAGCATGAACGCCGCCTTCAACCTTGGGCCACGGCGGCTGATAATCAAGTTCAAGGAGTGGACCACCACCCTGACGCCTGACATCTCCAAAAGCCGCACCATCAAGCCAGAAGAGCTGAAAACCCTGTCAGATCTCCATGCGGAGGCGTTCAGAACCCACCCCATGGCCCTGGCTCTGGTCAAAGACCTGCACGAACTTCTCAATGTTGACCATTTGAGGGCGATGGCTGTCGTTGCGGAAATGCGGGAGATAGAATCAAAGCCAAATGGGTTCTAGCCGCAAATCCTCGGAACTCCACATACAGTTGGGCTTTGAGCCCCACCGCGCGCCGGACGGGGCGATCTCATGGCTGCTCCGTGGCAAAGAATTCATGGTGAAGTTGCCGATGGAGGGTTGGAAGCAGACCTTCTGGAGTACTTTCAGCCACTGGTTCGACTCACATTATGCGGTCATCGAATACCCCTTGCGGGCCGAGATCCATTTCTGCGACAAGAAAATGCGCTTCCTGGTGCGTGGCGACGAAGACCTGGAGAACCTGTGCCGACTCCTGAAAGATCCAATGCTGCTCATGTCGGAAGGTGGTGGCGAAGAGGAGACGACTGCCAGCCGGCTGCTGGCTGCCCTCAACGGACACCGGCGCGCAGGATCCTGAAGGCATGGACATGAGCGCATCATTTGACATCGAAGAGTTCACACGCAAGCGTGAGGCAGAGTTCGAGCGGATCGCCGACATCGTCGGAGACATCTCGCTCTCCTCGTTCAAGCACTACAGCCGCATGTCGGAAGAGACCTTCTGCTTCAGCACCAATGTCAGGTACAAGGGGAAGCAGATCGGCACGGCGGGCAACAATGGTCGCGGCGGGATGACCGACTTCGACCACAAGGTGGGTGTCAAGGTTGACCTCTACGACCGTCTGAAGGATTCAGGCACAGAACTGCGCATGGATGACATCATCGACCACCTCGTAGATGCGGAGATCGAGCGCAAGGAAACCGCCAAGATGGAGCGTCACTTCAACAAGATTGCAGCCACCGCACATTCCCTCGGCATCACCGTGATGTGGGCATCCATCGACAACGGGCGTCGTGAGGAGATCACATCCGTCAACACGAGGGATGTTGCCAAGGTCGAAAAGGTGGTTGCCGACATGGCTCAGCGTGGTTGGCACATCATCCGCAAGGCATAAATAAACCGCATGGCAGGTCTGCCCCACCAACGACGGAACGGGGTAGACCTCCATGCGGAAGGGAGCAACATGTTCACATTCACCACCCCCCAAGGGGGCAGACTTCGGGAATCGGACATCCTCAAGATCCTCAACGACGGCGCGGAGGAACTCCACAAGCAGGAGCTTGGGGCCAGGAAGATTTCACGCACCGTTGCAGAGATGATTGAACGGTCACGGCTTGAGGAGGCGGGGGTGCAGGGCGAGATCGTCCATGTCGCCACCTACCTCGGTGGAAACCGCGACATCCGCATCACCGCAGACGGCGGAGGTCACTTTTGGGTGCGTTGGGACGACCGTTCGGACACCTACATGCCCATGTCCATCCCCCGGTCCATCCCCGTCTACCCGCACCCGTCACGCATTCCGTCTGTTGACGGCAGGGAGAACTTCCTGGCGGCGGAGGGTTCGGGGAGCATCAACCGGCGCGCAGCGGATGGGGAGCGTGGTTGAGATGAACACCATGACCGCAAATGTGGGTGAAATCAGGTCGGCTTCCGTCCTCTGCCTGGTTTCCCTGTCCCTCCTGGCCAGCCACAGCTTCATGGCAGGAGATCGGGAGACTGTCGAAAGATGTGAAACCCTCGCCCTCTGCCTGTCGGGCAGTCACCTGTCAGCCGATAAAATCGCTGAATCGTGGGATCAGGTCAAGATGGGACTCGACGAGGACGAGGAACCCGATCTCCACAGCGAAATTGTCTGTGGAATCATCGAAACTGCGGTCGATGAGGCAGTCATCAACCTCGTAGGATTGATTGCGGGCAAGACCTGAAGCCCCAATATGGACCCCCGGAATGGGCCCAGTGTAGAGTGAAAGCTCCACTGGGCCTTTTTCATTTTTCGTGTCAGAATGACCTCTCGAAGCACTTCAAACCGGCGGAGCCGCAACCGGCGCGCAGGATCCCGAAGGCATGGGCATGGAACAAGGTGCAGACGGACACCCGGTCGGCAGCAGCCACCACACATCCCAGGACTCCCGAATCATCGACGCAGCCAGGGTGGCATCCCTCCTCCTGTCCCAGCGTGAGACGGAGTTCATCGACCCCTACACCGTTCACGATCCCCTGTTTGAGGCGATCATCCACGACCTGCTGATCCTTGCGACCATGATGGGGAAGAACGCAGATGAGATCATGGCCAACAGCAGGAAGTGGCATGATGACACCATGAAGGACGTGTCGATGGTGGAGATTACCGATAGATGGGCGGAACGTCGCCGCAAGTGGGCGGTCGAGGTCACATCAGATTTCCACCGCCTCTACATGGGAGGGGAAGACCCCCTGCACCTGATGGCCTGCTTCGCACGGCTGGCCGACCCCGAGAAGAAAGCGACGCAGCCCCAGGATTTTTAGGGCTGACACCGGCGCGCAGGATCACCTGACCTACTGAAATGACCCGTGCTATGACCAAACAACTACTGAAAGACTTGGACAGCAGTAATGTGTATGTTCGCCGCAAGGCAGCAGCCGATCCGGACGCCACTCCCGAAGTTCTCCTGAAGGGGTTGGGAGATGAGGATTTCGATGTTCGCCGCTGGGCAGCATCCAATCCCAACGCCACCCCCGAAGTTCTCCTGAAGGCATTGGGAGACGAGAATAGGGATGTTCGCGGCGAGGCAGCATCCAATCCCAACGCCACTCCCGAAGTTCTCCTCAAGGCAATGGGAGACGAGGATTCGAGGGTTCGCTGCTGGACAGCACTCAATCCCAATGCCACTCCCCAGGTCCTCCTTGAGGCAATGAGAGACAAGGATGGGTATGTTTGCGGCTGTGCAGCAGACAATCCCAACGCCACCCCCGAAGTCCTCCTGAAAGCGATGGAAGATGAGAATGAGTATGTTCGCCGCAATGCAGCACGCAATCCCAGCATCAAGAAGTTAGATATTCCCATTGAAAAGTGGTTGGATTTTATCGCAGGTGGAGCGTTTGTTCGATCAATCAAGAACATCCCCGATCATGTGAAGAAGGATCCTCGCTACAAGGGTATCATGCTTCTGAGTGGTTTGGCACCAACCGACTCTTGAGAAAGTCGGGGGAAGGGACAGGCTGGAGATCTGACACCGGCGCGCAGAATCACGAAGGCATGAACATGGCAAACAACAACTTTCTCAAGTTCGTCAAGTCGGGCGAGGTTTCCGTCGATTCGGGTCAGATCCTCCTGATCGACCCCTGCTACATCGAGGAATCCTTCCCCGATGGCACCGGGGTCGGACCCCATGACCTCAACTACAAGGGCGTGTGCCGTGTCACCCTCGGCAATTCAGGCTGTGGCGAGGTGGGTGGGCTTGCTTTTGCCACCTCATCGGGCTATGGTGATGGGGTTTACCCCGTGTATGTTGCCCGTCGTGGGGGGCGCATCATGTCCATCCGCATCGACTTCGGGTCGGAGTGACCACCAGGAGCAATAACTTTTGGGATAGGGCACGAATCAAACTTCGGGAATGGAAGTGCATGAAGAAGTACGGCTTCTACATCCACTTCGTCCCCTGCGATGACTTCGACAACTCCCCGAGCGGAGTGAACATCCACACACACGGCATCCCGGAATCTCTGGGTCATCCCGACTTCCAGATCACGGTTCTGCTCGACCTGGAGATCGCCAGCGGAATCCTCCACGACCTCTACGATAGCGTCAAGGCGGGGCGCACCTTTGAGGCGGAAGATGTAGTCTCCAACATTCTCGTCGGTGGCATGAAACTCACATTCATCGAGGCGATGGAGTGCGACCGTCCCGTGCTGCGTGTCATCCTCCCCGATTCGGATGGCAACATCAGGCGTTCCACCATGAACCGCGAATGGCGCACCGCACAGTTCGGATGAAGGCGCACCGACATGGCGCACCGCCCCCAGCGAAAGTTGGGGGTTTTTTCATTTTCGGGGTCAGAAACAGCCTGACGACAACCACACGCGAGGGCGCCACCTGCGGGCGCACACCGGCGCGCAGAATCAGGAGGACATGAGCATGAAGAAGAAGATGGTTCTCATCGGCACGGACTGCACGGTAAATGTCGTGGATAACGACGGTTATGACTCGCTCATGGCGCACATCGGCGGGTTCATCGAAGCCGTGCAGATGGACGGACGCCATGTGGCGTACATCGACGAGGAGGGCAAGCTGAAGCGGCTGCCCCCCAACCCCGTCGCCACCCTCATGTGGCGCATCTGGCAACCCCATGTGACGGACATCATCTGCGGCCCATGCCTCATCGTGGGTAGGGTACATCCCAAGACAGGGGAGGTTGACGGGGAGGATCACGAACACGACCAGGCCATCCTGACCCTGGCCAGGAGCATCGCACGGCCCATGCAGTTGCGGCAGGAGCCGACTCCCAAGTGCGTGTCATGCAAGAGGGGCATCGACGGGGCGGAGGTGCGCCCTGCGGCTGGAACCCTCGGCGTGATCTTCTGCGAAGATTGTGCGTAAAAGAACCTGACGAACCTGGAGGTCCAGCTCGACGGCGTGGGCACCGGCGCGCAGAATCAGGGGGACATGGGTATGAAGTGCGAACGCTGCGGCGCCAAAACCATCTCCACAATGATGTCGATGTTCAACACGCAGAACTGCTGCCGCTCCTGCATCGACAGGGAGAGGGCGCACACCCTCTACCCGTCCGCACGGAGCGTGGAGGAGGAGCAGGTGAAGGCGGGGAACCTCAACTTTGAGGGGATTGGGCTTCCGCATGACCTCCGAGCAGGCAATGGATGAACTGATCGCACGGCATAATGCCGCGAAGATGGTGGAACTCTACGAGAGGCACCACCCCTACTGGACCCGAGCGCAGATCATCGAATACATCCTTGCCAACGAGCCGTTCTGTCAGGTGGCACCGCACGAGCGACCACCCGAGTGGCGCTTCAAGAAGCGCAAGTAAACCGCCGTCAATCGACACCGCCGTTCCGAGAGGGGCGGCGGTTGTCGTTTCGGCGACGACGCACCGCTTTCCGAAATCTGGCGGCTGCCCCGGCTGCAGGTCACCGCAACCGGCGCGCAGCGTCCAGAGGACATTAGCATGAAGAAGAGCATGGACACTTCTACCCTCGTCATGTCGTACCTCGTCACCGGGATTTCGCAGGCGCGCAAGCGCGTTCGCCTGTCCTTCACGGCCACGCAGTGGCCGGATGCCGTCATCGCGTGGCAGAATCTCGCACGCGGCACCCTGTGGCAGATCAACCCTTGCCTTTCTCGCGGCAAGGGGTGTCCACCGAACCCTCACCTCCGCCGCAAGCGCGTTCGCTGACACCACACACCACACCACACCACACCACACCACACCACACCCTGGCGGAGCCAGCTGCGGGCGCACTCCGGCGCGCAGAATTGGGGGGACATGGGCATGAGCAAGACAGACGCACACTTCGTGATCGGAGGGGAGCGTGACCGTGCAGTTTGACCCGATGAAGGTGAAGGCAGGCGACCAGGTTTGGTGGGAAGACCCCGCCGATGGTCTGTCGTCGGGAATCTACACCGTCACCAAGGTGTTCGGTGGCGATGATGGCTCCACCGATGAGGACAGCACCGCCCTCATCCACAACGACCTCGGCGGCGAGGCGGAGGTGTTCCTGCATGAACTCCGCGCGCCGGACTACGACGGCGGGCGCACGACATGGGCGGACACGAGGACATGGGACGCAGCGATGGCCGCCTCGTCGATTGCTCATGACTACGAAGGCGGCAAACTCCCGTGGCACCGCAGCTTCGACCCCCACCTTGCCCACGACAACCCGATTGTCTCCCTCATCACCAACCTCCTGACGCTCGCGCATTTCGACGGGAAGGATGTCGATGATGTCCTGTCGCAGGCACGCTCCCGATTCGTTGAGAACATGGCGCAGAAGGGCGAGGATGACCATTGCGGGAAGGTTGACGAGGAGCGCACCGCATGGGCGCACCGCACCCTATCCGTTTGGAATCACATGGACGACGGAGATGGTCTCGACCTGATGGCGAAGCTGGCCAGGCTGGCGGACTGACACCGGCGCGCAGCCGGTCCACGACACCCTCATGGACACCGACACCGAAGAAGAAACGGCCGCCATGAACCCCCGCGAGATGTGGAACCTCGGCTTCATGGCCTGCTTCCACCGCCGCTACA
>Ga0172367_10001642_pt1 | contig 31842 bp, 28 predicted proteins | sample Lak10m_FD_114542 | JGI IMG/M metagenome (GOLD analysis project Ga0172367, IMG submission 114542) | Freshwater microbial communities from Kabuno Bay, South-Kivu, Congo - kab_022012_10m | ecosystem: Environmental > Aquatic > Freshwater > Lake | place: Democratic Republic of the Congo: South-Kivu...
CGCCGGCGCCTCGCGATCCGCTTCCCGCAGGATCGCCACCATCTGTTCATCCGTAAACCGCGCCTTGCGCATGTGACCCTCTTCCCAGAAGGCCGTCTCTCAAGCAACTCTTGGTCCGAAAAACCGGGGGCAGGTCAGCTCCTCCCGCCGCCACTGAATCAAGCTTCGCAGCCAAACGGAATCCACCCGTCGCAATTTATGAGTTTATGGCCTAGAGCCGATCGCGAAGTGCGTACCACAGCATGCCCAGAACATAGAGCGGCGCACGCAGCAGCGCCCCGCCGGGAAATTCCGGAGGCGCAAGCGACTTCAGGACATCGAATCGCTCGGCTGTTCCCGCCATGGCTTCGACGAGCACTTTCCCCGCCAGGGCGGGGATCAGCACGCCCTGACCTGAATAGCCATGAGCAAAGAACAGATCACCCTCGCGACCGATATGCGGCAGGCGTGACAGGGTGATGGAAACCAGCCCGCCCCACGCATGGGTGATCGGCGCCTGCCGCAGCTGGGGAAACAGTTTAAGCAAATGGGCGCGTCCAAACGCGGCGATGTCGGGCGGAGGCTGGGGAACGTAGCGTTCGCCGCCGCCAAATATGAGCCGTCCATCCACGCTCATGCGAAAATAGTTGACCACGAAGCGGCTGTCGCTGACGGCAAGATCGCCCGCGATTATCCTGCTGGGCGCCGCCAGCGGACCTGTCGCCACCAGAAAGTTCGCAACCGGCATGATGCGCCGTGCGATGCGCGGGGCGAGCCCACCTAGCAATGCATCACACGCCAATACCCCATATCGAGCCTTCACAGCGCCTTTCTGCATCCGCGCCCTAACCCCCCCCCCGGTGGTCTCAATGCTAAGGACGGGCGAGTGTTCGAACAGCCGCACGCCTACGCCTCGCGCTGCTTCGGCAAGACCACGGGCGTAGTTAAGCGGGTGAAGGTGGCCTCCGCCTTCATCGAGCAATCCGCCATGCATGCCCTTTACCGGAACTCTGTTGCGGGCATCTGCTGCAGTAAGCACGCGTGCATGCGGATAGCCCATGACGCGTGCAAGCGTATCGGCTTGTGCGTGCATTCCGGCGAGGTCGCCTGCCTTGGCTGCAAGCGTCAGGTGGCCACTGGTGCGAAGACTGCATGCAATGGCGCATCTCTCAATCGTCTCCAGCGTCAGCGCCCGCGCCTCCATTGAAAGATCAAACAGGCGCTTCGCTGTTTCCGGTCCATAGCGCCCGATAAGTTCGCTCGCGCCCTTGCGCCAGCCCGGGATCATTTGTCCGCCATTGCGGCCCGATGCCCCCCAGCCGATGCGTCCTGCTTCAAGGAGGATGACGGAGAAGCCGCGTTCGGCTGCACGCAGCGCCGCATGCAGCCCGGTATAGCCTCCGCCTATGACCACCACGTCGGCAAGCTGGTCGCCTTGAAGCTGCGGGGCTTGAGTGAAGGCGTTGCTTGTCGCAACATAGTACGACTGCTCCATGCCGTAGCCGTTATTGAAGCCCACCTCAGACCTTCAGGAGCAGATGGTCGCGCTCCCATGAACTGATAACGCCTTCATAGGCGGCCAGTTCGTGGGCCTTGATCCGCAGGAAGACATCACAGAAATGTTCGCCCAGCAGTTCGCGCACTGGTTCGCAGTCGCGGAAGCGGTCAAGCGCTTCATAGAGGTTGCGCGGCAACGTACGCGCTTTCTCGTAGGCGCTTCCTTCAATCATCGCGCTTGGTTCGATCTCGTCGCGGATGCCGATGAACCCGCATACCAGGCAGGCCGCGAGCGCAAGGTAAGGGTTTGCGTCCGCGCCCGGCAGACGGTTCTCGATGCGGCGGTTTTCCGGCTGGGAAATCGGCACACGTAGCCCGCACGAGCGGTTGTCATAGCTCCAGTGCAGGTTGATGGGGGCGGAAAAGCCCGGACGCATGCGGCGGAAGGAATTCACGTTCGGCGCAAACAGTGGCGTGACCAGACCCAGGTATCTCTGCAGTCCGCCGATGAAGTGACGAAACAGCTGCGTGTTACCGCCCATGTGATCGAGCGGCCCGCCGAAGAGATTGTCGCCAGATTTCGAGTCGACCATCGAGATGTGCAGGTGCATGGCGCTGCCAGGCTGGTTTTCCATCGGCTTGGCCATGAACGTCGCATAGACCTTATGCTTCAGCGCGACCTGCCGGACGATCCGCTTGAACACCAGAACCTGGTCGGAGACATGGATCGAATCGCCGTGATTGAAGTTGATCTCAAGCTGCGAGGTGCCGCTCTCATGGATCATGGTATCAAGATGGAGCGAGGCCTCTTCGGCGTGTTCGTAGATGGTCTCGATCAGGTCTTCATACTCTGTAATGGCTTCAAGCCCGTAAGGTTGCGGGGACGTCTCCGAGCGGCCTGAGCGGCCGGGTGGCGGCACCAGGGGCAAGTCTGGGTCGGTGTTGACCTCGGTGAGATAGAATTCCAGCTCTGGCGCCACGACGGGGCGCAGGCCTTCCTTCCGGTAAAGGTCCAGAACGCGCTTGAGCACATAGCGCGGCGCGACATCAAAGGGCCGTCCATCAGTATGGAATGCATCTGCGAACACGAAAGCGGTTGGCGTCTTGTACCCCGGTGCCACGCACAGCGTTTCGAATTCCGGCCGCAGAACGACGTCGGGATCGCTGATGGCCTCGGCATCCTCCTCATCGTCCGCATACTCGCCCGTCACCGTAAGCGTGTAGACGCTCGAGGGAATGCGCAATGATCCGTCCCGTTCGCTCTGGATGAATTTCTGGGCGGGAAACAGCTTGCCGCGAATGACGCCGTTGAGGTCAGGGACAAGGCACTCCACCTCGCCGATGCCGCGTTCATTGATCCATTGTGCAAACTTACTGCTCATAGGCCACCAGCTTGTTGAGACGCATGCGTGCTCCATGCCCCCTCGTGAGGCGCGAAACGACTTCCTTTGATCATTCAGGCCAGCGCAGCGCGCATTACGGCCCGGAGGACCGCAAAGGAGTGCCCGCAAACCACGCGATTCCCGCAGCCTTTAGATGAAGACGGCCAGCAGCCATCACGCATTGATAAAGGCCAAGCGGCAGGAAGCCGATTGCAGACTTCTATCACACTGCCTGCGTTTTTCCACGCGTGTTTGCAACAATTCGGCCGGCGGCGTGCAGGCTTTCCTGCCCGCGATACAGGCAGAATATCTTGAAATTGCGCTCTTCGGTTCCTTTGCGTGGCGGTGGCGATGATCCGAGGATCAGCCTCTGTGTCCCCGGATGCACGATGCGCCCGCGGGTAAGCCGCCCATGCGTGGAGCGATCGCTCGGGTCCGCCCCCTAGGCCGTCTCAAGGGCCCGCAGGGCCGGCTCAGCTTCGCGCAGGGATCGGGCGATGATGTCGATCATGCGATCGATCTCCGCATGCGATATGATGAGCGGCGGGCACATCACGATCGAGTCGCGTATGCCTCGCACCATGAGCCCGTTCTTGATGCAAGCGTCGCGCACGATCGGTCCGGCCTTGCCTTCCTTTCCCGTGAAGCGCTCGTTCGTTCCTTTCTGCGCCACGATCTCGACGGCGCCAATCAGGCCGAGCGAGCGCGTTTCGCCCACAAGCGGGTCGCCGTCCAGGCGCCTGAGCGCCTCGGCGAGGTAGGGACCGATGTCGTTTTTCACGCGGGCGACCAGGCCCTCGCGCCCGATAATCTCCAGGTTCTTGAGCGCCACCGCCGCTGACACCGGATGGCCAGAATAGGTATAGCCATGAACGAAATCGCTGCCTTTATCCCGCAGCACTTCGACAATCCGGTGCGATACAGCCGTCGCTGAAATCGGCAGGTAGCCCGACGACAGCCCCTTTGCCATGGACACAAGGTCGGGTGTGACCCCGAAATGCTGGAACCCGAACCACTCGCCGAGCCGGCCAAATCCGCAGATGACCTCATCCATGACCAGCAGGATGTCGTACTTCCTGCAGATGGCCTCCACGCGTTTCCAGTACCCCCTGGGCGGGATGATCACCCCGCCTGCGCCTTGTACGGGCTCGCCGATAAATGCAGCCACGTTCTCGGGCCCGACCTTCAGGATGCGATCCTCGATCTCCTGGGCGCAGCGCGCGGAGAATGCGTCTTCATCTTCGCTGAAGCCCTCCCCGAACTTGTAGGGCTGCGCCACGTGTTCGACGCCGGGGATCGGCAAGCCGCCGATGGGGTGCATCTGTTTCATGCCGCCAAGGCTTGCCCCCGCCATGGTCGAGCCGTGATAGGCGTTCCAGCGCGAGATGAATATCGTGCGCGTGGGCTGTCCGTGGACATGCCAGTAATGGCGCACCATGCGCATCACGGTGTCGTTCGCCTCCGATCCCGACGAGTTGAAGAACACGTGCTGCAGGTCCCCGCCCAGCAGCTCCGCGAGCCTGGTCGCCAGCATCACGGTGGGCGGCGTCGCCGTCTTGAAGAAGGTGTTGTAGAAAGGCAGCTCGCGCATCTGCTCGCCAGCCGCCTGAGCCAGTTCCTCGCGTCCATAGCCCACGTTCACGCACCAAAGACCTGCCATGCCGTCCAGCAGCGCGTTGCCATCGCCATCCCACACGGTGCAGCCATCGGCACGTGTTATGATCCGGCTGCCGCCGAGCGCGACGATCTCGCCATAGTTCGCCTGAGCCGGCAGGTGATGCTCCATATCAAGCCGTCGCAGTTCAGGGATATTGTAGTTGCGGCTGGCCATCTGTTTTCCTTGGTCTCTAGACAAGCGGCTCGTTGCGCAGAGCGCGCCCGAGCAGCTGGAAGAATAACTGAGATTGCGGATTCTCGCCCGCTTTCCACTCCGGGTGCCATTGCACCGCGAGCACGGGGGCTCCATTCACGTTGGCCGAGACCGCCTCGATCACCCCGTCAGGCGCTCTTGCTTCCACCCTCAGTCCCGCACCCAGCGCCTCCACGCCCTGATAGTGGACGGAGACGATGTCAAGTGCATCGCGCCCGTAGGCTCTTTTCAGAACGCCGTCTTCTTCCAGCCTGACGGGATGGATGTGGTCGAACATCTCTTCGAAGCTGACGCCGTCGGGCGCATGGTGACGCAGAAGGTCCGGATGCTCGGCCATGTCACGTCGCAGGGTGCCGCCAAAGGCCACGTTCAGCTCCTGGAAGCCACGGCAGATCCCAAACACCGGCTTGCCGAGATCGAGCATGGCCGCGATCAGCTCCGAGGTCATCTGGTCGCGATCCGGGTCGAAGGGACCCAGCGCGTCCTCGGCTGGGGCACCATAGCGTTTGGGATCGAGATTGGAGGGCGTCCCGGTCAGCAGGAGGCCGTCGATGCGCGGGGCGACCTCGTGTGCGTGAAAGAGCCCCGGCAATGCCGGGATCAGCAGTCCCGCCGCCTCGGCGTAGCGGAGCGCGGAATTGAGATAGCGCGTCATGACCGCCTGCCCCGCCTGCCCATCGATCGAGCGGTTGCAGCAGATGACGCCAAGGACTGGCCGGTGTGCGCTGGACTGCATTACGACAACAGGATCGCGGGCGAGCAGGCATGCCAGGCAAGCCAGACCGGCTCGTTGTGGGTGAAGTCTTCCTGATCATAGCGCGTGAGATTGGATCTGAACGTCTTGACGCGCCGCCCACCTTCCAGCTCGACCTCGTAATTGGTTTCACTGCCCAGGTACACAATCTCGCGAATTATCCCGGGCGTCACATTAGCCCCCAGGGGCGCATCTTCCATCTTGAACGGAGTTTGCCTCTCCGCGCGCTTGTGCATTTCGATCTTCTCGGGCCGCAGCGCCACCCAGACGGTCGTTCCGCGCGCGCCGGTGACGCCATGGTCGAGGTAGACGGGTGCAGAGAAGTCCGCGCATCGTACCACGGCTTCATCCTGTTCATCCTTTTCGAGAACGCCCTCGAACATGTTTACCCTGCCCACGAAATCGGCCACGAACTGCGAGTTGGGGAACTCGTAAAGATCTGAGGGCGTCGCCACCTGAGCGAGCATCCCGCGGTTCATCACCGCACAGCGCGTGGCGATCGCCAGCGCCTCATCCTGGTCATGCGTGACCATGATGAAGGTGATGCCGACCTTCTTCTGGAGCGAGGTGAGTTCGGAGCGCATTTGATCGCGCAGCTTGGCATCCAGCGCGGAGAGGGGTTCATCAAGGAGCAGCACGCGCGGACGCTTTACCAGCGCCCGCGCCAGCGCCACACGCTGGCGCTGGCCGCCAGAGAGCTGGTCGGGCATTCGCTCGCCAAGTCCGCCAAGCTTGACGAGTTCAAGCGCCTCATCGACGCGCCGGCGAATCTCATCGCCCGAAACTCCGTCCATCTTGAGGCCATAGGCGATATTGTCGGTAACCTTCATGTGCGGAAACACGGCGTAGGACTGGAACACCATGTTCACCGGCCGCCTGTTGGGCGGCAGGTTTGCGATGTCCTTGCCGTCGATGAGAATGCGACCTTCTGTCGGCGTCTCGAAGCCAGCCAGCATGCGCAGCAAAGTGGTCTTCCCGCAGCCGGAGGGTCCAAGCAGGGCGAAGAACTCGCCTTCGCGCACATCGAGCGTGACATTATCGACGGCGGGCAGATTGCCAAACCGCTTGGTAATGCTCTCGAAGCGGATGATCACATTGTCCTTCCCGCGCGCGTCTGGCCTCGGCACAGGTGCATGCGAGGAGTTTTGCGCGACATCGGTCATGGGGGTCAGGCCTTTGTCTTCTGCGCGTTGCGGTTCTGCAGGTGAAGGCCTATCGCCGTCAGCGCCACGGTAACCACGATGAGGATGGTTGAGGCTGCGTTGACTTCCGGGCTGATCGAGAAGCGCAGCATGGAATAGACCTTGACCGGGAATGTGACCGTGTCCGGTCCGGCGGTAAAGAAGGTGATGACGAAGTCATCGAGGCTGAGCGTGAACGCCAGCAGGGCGCCTGCGATCAGCCCTGGCTTCATGTGCGGCACGAGGACGTCCCAGAAGGTGCGCCACTCACTGGCGCCAAGGTCCTTCGCAGCTTCCTCAAGCTCGCGGTTGAATGATGCAAGCCTTGCGCGCGCGACCGTGGCGACAAAGGGAAAAGCAAAGGAAGTGTGCGCGATAATGATGGCACCGAGATTGGCTGGCCATGGCAGTCCCTGCGGCCAGGGCATAACGCGCGCGAAGAACACCAGCATCGCCACGCCCATGCAGATTTCGGGTACAACAATGGGCAGTGCCATACCGCCTTCGGCTGCTGTCTTTCCAGGAAAACGGAAACGCCACAACATCACGGCGGCGAGCGCGCCCAATATCACCGAGAGGATGGTTGTTGCGAACGCGATGGTCAGCGAGTTGGTGAACGCCTCGATCAGCGAGGCGTTGCTGAAGGCCTTCTCGTAATACTTCAGGGTGAAGCCTTCCCAGACGATATTGCGGCGGCTGTCGTTGAAGCTGAACACCATCAGCGTGATCAGCGGCAGATAGAGAAAGAGCAGCGTGCCGCCGACCATGATACGCAGCGGCCATCTGCGGAGGTATTCGAGCGGCCCTGGCCTTTCTCTGCGCGGGCGGGGTGTGGCGGCCTCGCTCATGCGCCTCTCCTGTCGGCGCGGCGCTGCAACGTCGTCTGGATCGCAATGGCGATGAAAGTCAGGTACATGAGCAGGAACGAGAGCGCTGCGCCGAAGGGCCAGTCATTGGCGCGTTTGAACTGCCGCTCGATGACATTGGCGATCATCTGGCTGTCGGTTCCCCCCAGTAGGTCAGGCGTCAGATAGGCGCCTAGGGCCGGTATGAAGGTAATGAGCACCCCTGAGGCGATGCCGGGGGCCGCCAGCGGCACGACGACCAGCAGGATGGTGCGCAGATGCCCCGCGCCCAGGTCGAGGCTCGCTTCCATCAGCGAGCGGTCCATCCGGTCGAGGGCGGAATAGAGCGGAAGCACCATGAAGGGCAGGTGAACATAGACCAGGCCGACGACCACGGCGGCGTTGTTGTAAAGAAGTTTGAGCGGCTCGAACTCGCCGAGAGGCTGGAAGCCCGCCAGCGTCATCGCCCAGCTGGCGTTGTTCCATAACCATTCCAGCGCGAAATTGACGTAACCGTTCTCGCGCAGCACCGCGATAAGGGCGAAGGTGCGGATCAGCAGGTTCGTCCAAAACGGCAGCATGATCAGCATCAGCAGCCATGTTTTCGTGCGTGGACTGGCGAAGGCGATCGCCAGCGCCACTGGAAACCCTATGACCAGGCAAAGGATGGTTGTGAGACCGGCGATCAGTATGCTTTTCCAGAAGATCTCGAGATAGATCGGCTCAATCGCGCGCAGATAGTTCGCAAACGTTCCGGTGAGGTCGATGGTAACCGGTCCGGTGTTTTCGCCGAACGAATAGGCCCAGATCACCGCCAGCGGGATCAGGAAGAACAGCAACAGCCAGGCGAGCGGGGGAAGCGCGATTGCGGCGAACGCCGCCTTCGCCTGGCGCCAGGACTGTTCCATCCCTTCTTCCCCTGCGCTTTTCTATGCCGCGCTGATACGCGTGAAGATCTCCTCGTACATGCGCGCGCGCGCATCACCCTCGAATGCACCGTACTCGCTCTTGGCCATGACATCGGCAGGCGGGAAGATGGCGCGATTGCTCTGGTAGGCCGCGTCCATCCGCGCCGCAGTGGCGGCGTTGGGTGTCGGATACTGAATCTCTCTGGTTATCTTCTCGCCAGCTTCCGCATCGAGCAGGTAGTTGATGAAGGCGTGGGCGTCATCCGGGTTGGGGGCCCCGGCTGGAATGCATAGGCAGTCCGAGGTGATAAGTGTGCCTTCCTGAGGAACCACGAAATCGAACTTTTCGCCTCCCTCGGCCGCCATCAGCTGGGCGATGTCACCATTGTATTCCAGCACGATGTCCACTTCCCCAGAGGCAAGAAGATCCTGGCCATCGTCCCCGTGAAATTTCTTGATGCGAGGTTTCTGGCGGATCAGCATTTGCTCAATTTGCGTGAGTGCTTCATCCGGAATGTTGTTGATCGAAAGGCCCATATACTTGCCGCACAAACGAACGAGATCCGCTGATTCCGAAATCAGGGCGATGCGGCCGGCGTACTGATCTGAATCGAACAGATAGCGCCACGAGTTGGGTGTTTCGCCATTCAGCATCGCTTCTTTGCGATAACCGATGCCGAGGACCAGCCATGTGTAGGGCATAGAGTACTTCCGGCCAGGATCGAACGCGGCGTCCTGGAACTCGGGCAGTAGGTTGGCGAAGTTGGGGATCTTGGCGCGATCGAGCGGCATGAGCATGTTCGCCTCGCTCATGCGCGTCACGAATTCGTTCGAGGGCACGATCACGTCGAAACCCGGATTGCCAGCGCGCAGGCGCGCAAACAACTCGTCGTTATTGGAAAAAAGGCTCATCTCGACGCGCACGCCGGCCGCGGCCTGGAAATCTTTGAGGGTGGTAGGGCCGATGTACGTGTCCCAGTTGTAGAAATTGACGACACGCTCGCCTGGGCTGCTACATGCGCTGAGCCCGCCCGCGAAGGATATGCCGACAGCCGCGGCCCCGAACTGCTGCAGGATCGACCGGCGCGAAGCGCCGCGCGGATATCGGTCTGACAAGTTCACCCTCCCTTTGAGGTCAGCCAGCCGGCTGCACAGATCGTTCAACAGGACCGCAAATACCAGTCATAATCAATATCAGGGATCGCAGAATTGAAGCGTTCCTGCTCGGTGCGCTTTACCGCAGCATACATGCGTACAAACCGTTCACCGAAATAATCATTGAGCAGCTCGCTCCGGGCGAAACGCTCGACCGCGGCAAACCAGTTGAGCGGGATCATTTCCCCGCCGCCCGCCGCCTGGGCGTAGCCATCGCCCACGATGGGGGGGCCCGGGTCGATCCTGTTCGTAAGTCCGTGGTGGGTTGCTGCAAGCAATGCTGCAACCGCGAGGGCGGGGTGGGCGTCCGCGCCGGCCACGCGATGCTCGATATGGCGGGTTGCGGGCGCGCCGGCCGGGACGCGGAAGGACACGGTCCGGTTGTTGACCCCCCATGTCGGCGCAACAGGGGCATACGAGTTGGCGCGGAAGCGGCGGTAGGAGTTGGCGTTTGGCGCATAGATCGCCATGGACTCCGCCAGCAGCGTCTTCATTCCGCCGATGGCATGACGAATGGCTGGCGAGCCCTCTGGCGCATCCGCCGCCATGATGTTCCTGCCCTTTGCGTCATTGATGCTTACGTGCAGGTGCATGCCCGAGCCTGCCCGGTCGGCGAAGGGCTTCGCCATAAACGTTGCCTCGCACCCGTGCCGGAGCGCCACGCCCTTGGCGGCGCGCTTGTAGAGCACGGCGTCGTCAGCTGCGCGCAACGCATCGGGATGGTGCTTCAGGGTGAGTTCAAGTTGGCCGGGCGCATACTCGCTGATCGCGCCCTCCAGGGGAACGCCCATGGCGTCGGCGGCGGCCCACAGGTCCCTCAGGAAGGCGCTCGCCTCTTCAACCTCGCGTAGGCCATAGACCTGATGTTGCCTTGCCCGCTCGCCGGTCAGGGGCGAAAGGGGCAGCTGGATCTTGCCGTCGGGCGTGCGCCTAGCGTCAACCAGGTAGTATTCGAGTTCGCACGCCACCACCGGGGTCATGCCATCCGCGGCAAAGCGATCGATCACGCGCTGCAGGACATGGCGCGGATCAATGTCATTAGCTGCGCCATTGAGCTCGTACATGGACAGCGAAACCTGCGCGACATCATCGCCCAGCCATGGCGCTGGCGTCAGACGGCCGGAAATGGGCCTCGCGATGCGGTCAGCATCCCCGTCCTCCCATACCAGCCCTGTCGCCTCGACATCCTGCCCGGTGATGTCGTTGACAAGGATTGAGCCCGGCAGGAAGCGGCCCTGCTCGAAGACGGCGAGGATCTCATGGCGCCGCAGGCGCTTGCCGCGCGGCACCCCCGCCATATTGGTGAAGAAAATCTCGAAGAAATTGATATGCGGGTGGGCGTCGAGAAACGATTTGCACTCTTGGGAATTTGCGATGCTCATCCGCCCTTATGGCTTGTGCCTGATCGAGCTGCAACTTGTCCGCCAGAGCGGTCGCGCCACTCGCGTCATGGCCCGGCACTGGCCGGTCCTGAGCAGGCCGAGGGGTTTATCCCCGGCATCTGTGCAGAAAAAACGCGCCACATTGGCCCTCCACGTTACCGCGGACGATCCCTACGACAGGCGCTGTTGTTGGCCATCGAGGCGATAAGTTACCAGCCCAGCCTGGCCCCAGCGGGTGCGGCATGATGTGAAGCTCGCCACTCGCTCAATCTAAAGGCTCGGCTGCGGGCTCCAGGCTGGGCGTCGTTGAGTGGCTTTTTCCGCCTTTGCTGGTACTCAAAATAGGCGCTGTCAGGTAAACTCGCGGCGGTTTTGCTGGGCATTCGACGCGCCTCCAGCCATCACGCCACCGCCCTGCTCCACACGGATTCCGAGCGTGCGCGCAGGATGCGCATCGCGCCGCGGCTGAGCAGGTGCCGCTGAATGTTGAACGTGTTGTAGATCGCTGCGTGCGTCTCGAGGAAACGTTGCGCTGACTTCTGGCTCTTGAAGCCCTGCATCTTCCGCTCACGTCTTCGGATCGGAAGATGGGAATTCTCGGCGCGATTGTTGTCGCGGAGTCGGCCGCGATGATGACGCTCACCGAGACCAAGTCGTTCAAGGGCCGCGCCGTAGGAACGGAGACCATCGGTGACGATCCGCTGCGGCTCGACGTTCTGATTCTTCAACAGGCGTCGCAACAATCGAAGCGCAGCGCCGGTATCCCGCCGCTTCTGCACGACCAGGTCCATGACCTCGCCTTCGTCATCGACCGCACGCCAGATCCACACCCGCTCGCCGCCAATCGTCGAGACGAGTTCATCAAGATGCCAGCGTGGCGACGGCGGCAGCTTTCTGCGCCGAAGATTGGCCGCGATCTTTGGACCGAACTTCACCGTCCAGGCGCGGATCGTTTCGTAGCTCACTTCGACGCCACGATGCGCCATCATCTCTTCAACATCGCGAAGGCTAAGCGTGAAGCGGAAGTACAGCCAGACGGCATGCTGGATCACCGTTGCCGGGAAACGGTGGCGTTTGTACGAAATTCGCACCATTGGGGTGTCTCCGAACGCCGATATTCTCGACTTTAGCGGAGACTGGTTAGCGTTGGTCTGATGGGGTGGACGGCCCCTGTGTCCGGCGTCGATGCGCCATAGGGTGGTCGTTGTTGAAGCAACCGCCACAGCAGGAGCCGTCCACATGAAGACTATCACGATTGGGATTGATCTCGCCAAGTCCGTTTTCCAGGTTCACGGCGTTGATGCTGTTGGCGCGGTCACCATCAGGAAGAAGCTGCGCCGCGCCGAAGTGCTGAAGTTCTTCGCGTCGCTTGGACCCTGCCTGGTTGGCATGGAAGCGTGCGCGACGGCGCACTTCTGGGCGCGGGAGTTGTCGAGGCTGGGTCACGAAGTCCGGTTGATGCCGCCGAGCTATGTGAAGGCCTATCTCCGCCGACAGAAGAACGATGCCGCTGACGCTGAGGCGATCTGCGAGGCTGTAACGCGGCCCAGCATGCGCTTCGTGCCAGTGAAGAGCGCCGACCAGCAAAGCGTCCTGGTGCTACATCGAACGCGCGATCTGCTGGTGCGCCAGCGCACCATGTTGATCAACGCTATCCGGGGGCATTGTGCAGAGTTCGGCATGATCGCTCCACAAGGCGCCCGTCGAGCTGCGGAGCTCATTGAGCAGATCCGTGAGGCAGAAGCGTCAGCCCTTCCAGATCTGGCCCGCTCTACCCTGCTGATGCTGGCCGCTCAACTCGATGCACTCGCCATGCAGATACACAACCTCGAGCGTCAGCTCATGATCTGGCATCGCCAGGATGAGACTAGCCAGCGCCTGGCGACTATCCCCGGCGTCGGGATTATCACGGCGACTGCGCTCGCCGCATCCGTGACCGATCCGAGCCTGTTCCGGTCCGGCCGCGAGTTCGCCGCCTTCCTGGGGCTCGTTCCGCGGCAGAACTCCTCCGGCGGCAAGGATCGCCTCGGTCGCATCTCAAAGATGGGTGACGGCTATCTCAGGAAGTTGCTCGTGGTCGGCGCGACATCGGTGATCCGCCGAGCGGCTGACAACGCCTCGGGCACCGGCGTCTGGGTGAGATCTCTGATGGAGCGCAAGCCGAGCCGGGTCGTCACCGTCGCCATGGCCAACAAGACCGCCCGCATCGCCTGGGCCGTGCTCGCCCGCGGCGAGGTCTATCGCGCGCCAGCGGTAATCTGACCGAGATTGCAGCGGCGACAGCTGCTGCTCCAACCTGCGAGGGTGCAAATGAGCTGATGAGGATCGAGAAGCGGACCGCAGAGGAAGACAACCCGTGGTGCTGTCGGAGCATGAAGCTCGATGGTCTGAGAGGGACTTCTCCAGCGGACTCCATCAGGGCCAGCGGCCATCGACGCCGCGCAAACAGGCCGGACAGATGACCGCACCCGACAGATCTTCAGCTCGGCTCAACTTTCCCCTTGCAGCTCAGGGGCCGTCCACAGATGACAGCACCGGTTGGTGAGAAGCGGTGCCGCTGGTACCAAATTCGTGTCATTGAGACCCCCAAAAGGCCAATAACCACGGCCCTCACCAGAGACGAGTTGGCAGGGGTCTGTCAGCACCATCCAGCGGGCTGTCGATTGCGTAAGAATACCGAAATGGCCTGTCGCTCGTGATTCCTCGCCGAACAGGCGAGGCGGATAATTGCGACAAGGCAGGTATGGTAAGTTTCGGAATGAACATTTCTGACAAGCTGAAATCCCTTTCGATCGACCGCTCCGTGTCCCATAGGTCAAGCGGCGGCTGGCGCTATGCTGCGATTGGCGCGGCGGTAGTCGTTGTTGGCGGCCTGGGGTGGGCACTCTTCGGGCGCGGATCCCCGCCCGCTGATGAAACCGGCAAGGCCGCTGGCGCTTCAATCGCTGCGGCCGCTTCAACGCCGGCCGCGCGCCCACGCGGCGGGCTCGTGGCGTCAGGCTATGTCGTTGCGCGGAGATCGGCCACGGTCTCGGTGGACATCACAGGCCGACTGACAGACGTAATGTTTGAGGAAGGCGCGATCGTCGAGAAGGGCCAGATTCTTGCCCGCCTCGATGATGAGCTGGCGCGATACGACCTGCAGCTGGCCCGTGGTCGGCTGCAGTCCGCCAATGCGACGATTGCGTCCCTGGAAGCTCAGATGGTCGAAGCAGAGGCCCAGCGGCAGCGCTCCGACAAGCTGGTGCAAACCGGAGCGGTGTCGGCCGCTTCCTTCGACGCGGCTGTATCCAGGATCAACTCCCTCACGGCCCAGTATAACGCTGCCCTGGCTGACGCGCGTGTTGCCCAGACTTCGGTGGATCGTCAGGGGGAGTTCGTCGAACGGCATATCGTTCGCGCGCCGTTTGCAGGCGTTATCATCGCCAAGAACGCGCAAGCGGGGGAAATTCTCTCGCCGGCAGCTGGCGGCGGAGAGTTCACGCGAACCGGTGTCGCCACGCTCGTGGACATGGCCAGCCTCGAAGTGGAAGTCGATGTGAATGAGGGCCAGATTGCCGACATCAAGGCAAACCAGTCAGCCACCATTGTGCTCGACGCTTACCCGGACTGGCAAATCGCTGGCGAGGTCATAGCGATAATCCCGACCGCAAACCGCGATCGCGCCACGATTCAGGTCAGGGTCGGATTCAAGGAGCGCGACGAGCGCGTCCTGCCGCAGATGGCCGCCAAGGTGACGTTCGACAGGTCGGCCAACTAGCACCATCCGGGAGCGAACAAGGCTATGTCGGACAGCGAGCTGATCGTTCTGCGCAACATCGCCAAGACCTATCGTCGCGGCGAAGAGACGATAAGCATATTCACCGACCTGAACCTCTCCATTCCGTCAGGCGACTTCGTGGCGATGATGGGCCCGTCAGGTTCAGGAAAAACGACGTTGCTCAACCTTCTCGGTGGCCTTGATCGCCCGACCAGCGGCACGATCCTCTTCGATCGTGAGCCGATCGAGAAGCTGTCGGAGAACCAGCTTTCAGCATGGCGCGCTGCAAACATCGGCTTCATCTTTCAGTTCTACAACCTGATGCCGACCATGTCGGCCGCACGCAACGTGGAATTGCCCCTCCTGCTGACAACACTGAGCGCCGCGGAGCGCAAGCGGCGGGTGAAGACAGCCCTTGAAGTCGTCGGCCTCGACAATCGCGCCGACCACAAGCCCAAGGAGCTCTCCGGCGGCCAACAGCAACGCGTGGCGATTGCCCGGGCGATCGTCGCCGACCCGAAACTGATCCTGGCTGACGAACCGACAGGCGATCTCGACCGCAACACGGCCGTTGAGATCCTTGAAATGCTTCAGCTGCTCAATCGCGAGCTGGGCAAGACCATCGTGATGGTGACGCACGATCCTGCGGCGGCCAAGTACGCCCGGCGTGAATTGCATCTCGACAAAGGGACGTTCGAGGAGCGGTTGACGTGAGCGATTTTCGGCTCATCATTTCCGGGCTCGGACGGAAGCCGCTGCGCACCGGACTTCTGATCTTTGCGATCTTCATCGCGTTCCTGATTTACGGCGTCCTGGCCGCATTCCAGTCATCCCTTGAGAACGCGGCGGGTACATCGTCGAGCAATCGCCTTGTTGTTGCCAACAGGATCAACTTTACGCAGCCCCTTCCCCTCGCCTATGTGAACCGCATCCAGAACGTGGAGGGCGTAACAGATGTCAGCTACTCGAACTGGTTCGGAGGTTACTATCAGGAACCCCGCAACTTCCTCCTGACGTTCGCCGTCGAGCCCGAGAGCTACACGCGGATCTACAGCGAATACGTGATGCCGGAAGATCAACGGCAAGCCTTCATTGCAAACCGCGACGGCATCATGGTCGGCCGGTCGGTTGCAGAGCAGTATGGCTGGCAGGTTGGGCAGCAGATCCCGCTCTCGTCGAACATCTGGCGCCGGCGCGACGGAACTTCGGTGTGGCCAGTTGTCATTCGCGCGATCTACGACGGCAAAGACGCCAACACGTCGACGGGGTCTGTCTTCGTCCATTTCGAATATCTCGACGAAGGTCGCGCCTTCGGGAATGACACGGTTGGCATCATCCAGATTGTGACAGCTGACGCCTCCCAGAATGATGCCGTGGCTGCGCGGGTCGATACACAATTTGCAAACTCACGCGCCGAGACCGAGACGCTTTCCGAGCAAGCCTTCAACGCAGCCTTCATCGATCAGCAGGGAAATGTCGGGCTGATCATTCTTGGCGTGACCGGCGCGGCTTTCGTCACAATCCTGCTGATCGTCGGCAACGCGATGGCCGGCGCCATACGAGAGCGTACCGGCGAGATTGCAGTCATGAAGACGCTTGGGTTCACCTCGGGCCGCATTGGCCGCATCGTCGTGGGTGAAACGCTTCTGCTTGCCCTGTTCGGCGGTCTGCTTGGATTGGCATTGGCAAACGTGCTCACCAATGCGCTTAGCGGCATACCCGCGCTGAACCAGTTCTTCGGTGGAATGCGGATCACCCCTCAGATTGCGCTGTCAGCTGTCGGCTTCATGGCAGCGCTCGGCTTCATCACGGGCGCCGTGCCAGCCTTCAACGCCATGCGCGTCAACGTCATCACCGCATTCAGGAGGATCTAGGGAATGACCTCCCTGTTCCGCCAGATCACCGCTGTCGTCGCCATGACCATCAGCGGCCTGCCCACCCGCTTCTGGGGCTCTGTGACAACGATTTTCTCGATTGCCCTGGTTGTTGCGACACTCCTGGCCTTCCTTGCCATGTCCAACGGCTTTGCAAAGACCGTCGCGGGCACAGGCTCGGACGATATCGCCATGATCCTTGGCACCGGTTCGGAGGCCGAGCTCAACTCGACCATGTCCTCCGAAGCCGTGCGGCTGCTCGAGGAAGCTCCCGGTTTTGCACGCGATGCTTCGGGTCGTCCGATCACCTCACCCGAGCTCTATGTCGTTGTCGGTGCCAACCGGCGGGCCGGCGGCCGCGAAGCCAACGTCTCGCTGCGCGGCGTCACAACGCGCGCTCCCGAACTGCGGCCAGGTTTTCGCCTTAGCTCGGGCCGGATGTTCGAGCCTGGCACGAACGAGATGATCGTCGGCGCCGGCGTCGTCAGGGAGTTCAAGGGGTTCGACCTGAACACCGAACTTCAGCTTGGCGGCAGCTCTTGGAAGGTCGTCGGCGTCTTCGAAGTGCCGGGCACAGTGTTCGACAGCGAGCTCTGGGCCGACCTTCCGGTCGTGCAGAGCCTGTTCAATCGCGGACCATCCGTTCAGGCCCTGCGGGCGCGCCTTGAGTCACCAGCTTCTCTGGCGGAGGTGAAGGCCTTCGTCGCAACTGAACCGCGCCTTCAGGTCGACGTGAAAACCGAGAAAGAGCACTTCGCTGGCGAGGCTCAATCGCTCCAGTACCTCGTCTATTTTGGATGGACCCTTTCCATCACGCTGGGCTTTGGCGCACTCGCGGGCGCCCTGAACACAATGTACGCAGCGGTGGAAGCGCGCAGCAAGGAACTGGCAACGTTGCGCGCGATCGGATTTGGCGGCTTCCCCGCATTCGTAGGAGCAATCACCGAGTCCCTAGTGCTGACGCTTTCTGGAGGCCTGGTCGGAGCCGGCGCTGCTTACTTACTCTTCAATGGGCTCACCGCATCCACACTGGGCGGCGGCTTCACTCAGGTTGTATTCGACTTCAGTATCGGCCCCGCGCAGGTTCTGGCAGGTGTCCAACTGGCCTTGCTTCTCGGTCTTGTCGGCGGAATTTTCCCGGCGCTTCGCGCAGCAAGGACGCCGCTGTTGAAACTGGGCGCTGACTGACGTGCGCGTCCGGCAAACCAGAGCCCAGGTAGCGTAGGTCTGAGAGCCCCTCCGTGCTTCATTGTTGTCGCCAAGTCGACTGCGATTGTGGTGATCGCAAAGGCGGAGTCCCTGGAGCGCCATACCGTAGAGGCGAAAACCACAGATAACGAGCACTTGCGGATCAACGCGTTGAATACTTGACCCCCGTCGCGGCATCCGAACCTCTGGCCTGCAGCACATCGCTTGTGCACAACCATGTCAGTTGCCTCCTCTTCGGCATCGTCAGCGCGCCAGATCCACACGCGCTTCTCAGCGATGGTCGAGATAAGAACTTGGCGTAAGTTGCGACTTACGATCATGAGTTTTGGCGAAAATCTTCGGGCCGCACTTCGACATCCAGGCGCGGAATGCTCCCCTCCGAAATCGGCGCGACGCTGCGCCACCGTCTCATCAACATCACGTAAGCTGAGTGTGAATGGCTGGCAGCGCCTTACCCCGGGACCAAATTCTACACTCGGGGGAAGACCTTTGCGCGGGTTGGCTCGATCGAGACGCGAACCGCGCCGCGTGACAACGACGAGGGGCTTCGCATGCGGGTGCGAACGTTGCCGACCACCAGATCGATCTCATGCGAGGCGCCGGCGAAACGCACTGAGGCGACTTCCGCAGGCGAACCGTTGGGATCAAGCCGGAAAGCTTCAGGCCTGATCATCGCCAGGCCTTCGCCATCATCGAGACCGGGCGCGGAAAGAACCCCGAAAGCAGTTCGCGCCCAACCGTCCATGACCTGGGCGGGAATGACATTCGCCTCACCTAGCAAGCGCGCTGCCGCGATGGACACTGGGTCGAAATAGCAGAATTCCGCCGTACCTGTTTGCAGGATGCGTCCTTCCGACATCAGCGCGAGGCGATCGGCCATAAGCATCGCCTCAGCGGGATCGTGCGTGACGACAAGGACGCTAGCGGAAGCTTGGCGCAAGCCCGCCAGTACGGTCTCGCGAACCTCGTTTTTTAGATGTCCGTCAAGTCCGGAGAACGGTTCATCGAGCATGATCGCTGATGGCTGTGGCGCGAGCGCTCTTGCTATGGCAATGCGCTGTTGCTCCCCGCCCGACAGCATGTGCGGATACGCGTCAGCGCGCGCCTGCATGCGAAACATCTCCAGCAGCGACATGACGCGCGTGCGTCGTGCGGCTGCGTCCATGTGCTTGATCCCGAACGCCACGTTCTCGAAAGCGGAGAGATGCGGAAACAGGGCGAAGTCCTGGAACACAATACCTGTGCCGCGACCTTCGGGCGGCGCCGTGAACCCCTGTCGTGACAGGATACGTCCTTCGGATTCGATCTCTCCGGCATCGACAGGCTCGAGCCCGGCCGCAAGTCGGAGGAGCGTGGTCTTGCCGCAGCCCGATGGGCCAAGCAGGCAGACGATTTCTCCGCGCGCCAAACTCAGCGACGCAGCATCGACCGCCACGCGTGCGCGGTAGCGTTTCGTGACGGACCTGAAGTCCAGTACGGAGGATGACAACGGCACGCTCGCCTCACTGCCCTGGCCGGGAAGCGGCCACCTTGCCGGACAGCCAGATCACGGCCGGGACCGATATCGCAAGGATCAGCAGCGAGGGCCAGCCCGCCTGCGGCAAGCGCTCATCCAGGGCATAGTTGCTGGCGAGGACAGCCAGCGTGTCGAAATTGAACGGCCGCAGGATCAGCGTCGCCGGCAACTCCTTCAAGACATCGATAAATACGACAAGTCCTGCTGTGAACAGGGCGCCGCGTGCGATCGGCAGCTGCACCGCCCAGGCCGTAGCAGCCTCGCCGCGCCCCAGGCTGCGACTGGCCCAGACAACGCTCGGTGAGACGGTCGCCAATCCCGCATCGACGGGCTCCAGCGCCGCCGCCATCAACCGTGCGGCGTATGCGTAGATGAGCAGAATGACACCCGCCCAGAACGTCGAGGCTGCTGCGGGAAACAGGCTCCAGACAATCGATGCACTCGCCGCGAGGCCGATCGCCATCGCGGCGCCAGGCGTGGCATAGCCCAGACTCGCAAGGCGCGCGGCCAGAGGCATACGCTGAGCCCCGAGCGCCAGGGCCGTCGCCAGCGTCACCGTCGCCAGGGCGCTGGCAATGCCCAACGCCAGCGTGTTCGCGCCGGCCTGCATCAGGCGCGGCCACTCGGGTGAAACGCCAAGCGACTTCCAGGCAAGCCAGCCAACCGGCAACAGCAGACCTGCGACCAGCAGGATCAGGCAGAACGCAAAGGCCAGTGTCGCCTTTGGGCCGTGCAGTTCAGCCGTCGGCTGCGTGCGCCACCGGCTTGCTGTGCTGACAAATCTTCGGTCGGCCCGGCCCATCCGCTCAAGCCAGAGAAGCAGACCTGCGGCTCCGAGCAGCGGGAGTGCAAACTGTGCCGCGCCGGCTGTCGAGCCATAGACCGACCAGGCGCGTATCACGCCCGTCGTCAGCGTCTGGACGCTCAGGAACTGCAAGGCGCCGTAGTCCGCCAGCGTTTCCATCATTGCGAGCGCCACGCCGGCGGCGAGTGCGGGACGCGCCAGCGGCAGCGCAACGCGAAGAAGCGCCTGCGCCGTGGTGCTGCCAAGAACGCGCGCCGCTTCGAGCATCGAGGTAGCCTGACCGAGGAAGGCGGCCCGCATCGCAAGAAAGACGTAAGGGTAGAAAGCGCATGACAGAATGAATGCCGCCCCAGGAAAGCTGCGCATTTCGAGCGGCAAGTCGAAGCCAAGGCTGGCGCGGCTCCAGATGCGCAAGGGGCCAGCCACGTCGAAGAGATCCGCATAGGCATAGGCGAGCGCGAAGGCAGGCGCGGCGAGCGGCAGCGCGAGCGCCCAGCTGAAAAAGCGCTGCCCGGGAAAGCGGTACATCACCACCAGCCAGGCGGCAGCGGTCCCCAGAACGGCCGTGATGGCGCCCACGAGAAGGCTCAGCCCAGCGGACGCGAAGGCATACCGCCACACGTCGCGTGGAGCGATATCGGCGCCCTCGCCAGACAGCGCTGCCACGACGATCCCGCCCAACGGCAAGACGGCGGCAACGGCCGCCAGCCCCGCAAGGGCGGGCAGCAGCGGAAATCCCTTCCTGCCGTGGTCGCGCCGCTTTTCTGCCGGCGTTACTTCCACCCGGCGGCGCTCATCATCGACTGTGCCTCGGGCTGCCGGGCGGCGAAGGCCAGCACAGCCATCGGATGCGCGGCAAAGCCAGCGTAGATGTCGACCGGCGGCGGCGCGACGACGTCGCTCGAAGCTGGGAACTCGTTGTTATAGCGGGCCGCGTGTTCCTGCGCCGCTGCGGAGGCGAAGAACTCCAGAAGCTTGATCGCGTTCTCGCGATTGGGTGCGTTTGCCGCGACACCGCCACCCGATATGTTCACGTGCGCACCCTGCCCGTCGAGGCTTGGGAAGCCCAGCTTCACCTTCTGGGTGATTTCCCGATCCGCCGCATCCTCGCCATGGGCCATGCGGATGTAGTAATAGCTGTTGGTCAGCGCGATCTCGCAGACGCCGGCGCCAACCGCGCGAATCTGGTCGCGATCTCCGCCCTGCGGCGGACGCGCCATGTTGGCGACCACGCCCTTCACCCATTCGCTGGCCTTCTGCGAGCCCCACGCCTCGATCAGCGCGCCGGTGAGGGACAGATTGTAGATGCTGTCGGCCGAGCGCACGCACAGCTTGCCCGCAAAGCGCGGCGAGGCGATCTTCTCATATGTGTTGATCTCGGACGGCTGGACCTTCTCCTTGTCATACGCCACGACGCGCGCCCGGCGCATATAGCCATACCACCGGCCGTCCGGATCGCGGAGATTCTCGGGAATGCGGGAATTGAGCGTTTCGGATTCGATCGCCTGCAACAGCCCAGCCTGCTGCGCACGCCACAGCGCGCCGACATCGGCCGCCACAAAGACGTCCGCGGGGCTTGCAGCGCCTTCACCTGTCATGCGCGCGATCAGCTGGTCTGCATTGCCCTCGATGCGATTGATCTTGATGCCGGTTGAAGCGGTGAACTGATCGTACAGGGCAAGATCGCTGTCGTAATGCCGCGCGGTGTAGAGATTGACGACGCCGTTGCCGTCGGCAGCTGCGTCGGCGGGGCGATCCGCGGGTTCTCCGCAAGCAGCCAGCGCCAGCACTGCGCCAGCGGCGATCATCATCCTTGCCCGCATCGAAATCTCCTTGTCGGGCGCCTCAGTAGACAATCTGCGAATGCTTCGCAACTAGAGGCTCGCGGCTTCAGGCGCTTGTGATCGGCACAGGCCGGCTCGCAGAGGACGGCCGATTGCCTCGCATTCGAATGACACTTGGCATTCGAGTGTCATTGACTCACGAAACCTGAGCAGTTCACTCAGGAGAAGCCAGCGTTGGATGGCGCATCGGACAAACGAAGGGAGAGGCGGTTGTCCAAGGCCATCCGCATCGGCGGCGCGAGCGGATACTGGGGCGACAGCGACATGGCGCTGCCCCAGCTGCTAAAAGCCGGCGATCTCGACTACATCGTGTTCGACTACCTGGCCGAAATCACCATGTCGATCATGGCGCGCCAGCGCGCCCGGGATCCGGCCCAGGGCTATGCCAGCGACTTCGTCAGCGGACTGAAGCCACACCTTGCGGAAATCGCTCGCCAGAAGGTCAAGATCCTCTCGAACGCGGGCGGGGTGAACCCGCGCGCGTGCGGAGAGGCCGTGCGCGGCCTGGTCAAGGCGGCAGGGCTCGATCTCAAGGTTGCAGTGGTCGAAGGCGATGATCTGCTTGAGCGCGCAGGCGAACTCTCGAACGCACGAGAAATGTTTACCGGCGCGGCATTTCCGGCGAAAGACGCGCTCGCCAGCATCAATGCCTATCTCGGCGCTTTTCCGATCGCCGAAGCGCTGTCGCGTGGGGCCGACATCGTCATCACGGGGCGCACCGTCGACAGCGCAGTGACTCTGGGCGCGTGCATCCATGCCTTTGGCTGGACGCGCGACGATGTCGATCGTCTCGCCGCCGGCAGCCTGTGCGGCCACATCCTCGAATGCGGCGCGCAAGCCACGGGGGGAAACTTCACTGACTGGGAGATGGTGGCGCAATCGCTGTGGGACGTCGGCTATCCTGTCGCAGAGATGACCGAGGATGGTGTCTTCACCGTCACCAAGCCCCAGGGGACAGGCGGCGCCGTGACCGTGGGCACGGTCGGAGAGCAGATGCTCTACGAGATCGGCGACCCGCAAGCCTACATGCTCCCCGACGTTGTCTGCGATTTCTCGCAGGTGACGATCGCGCAGACCGGCATCGACCGAGTAACGGTGTCGGGCGCTCGGGGAACACCCGCTCCCGACAGCTACAAGGTCAGCGCAACCTACGAGGATGGATTTCGTGCGGGCGCGGTGTGGTTCTTCTACGGCGAGGATGCCGCAGCCAAGGCGCGACTGTTTGCCGACAGCGCGATGAAGCGGGCGCGAGCCAAGTTGCGCGCGCTCAATGCGCCCGACTATGACGAGGTCCTTGTCGAGGTGATGGGTGATGAGAGCCTTTATGGCGTGGAAGCCGTGAAGAAAAATGTCCGCGACGTCGCCCTCAAAGTCGCGGTGAAGCATCGCGACCAACGCGCGGCAGGTCTGGTCCTGAAGGAGCTCACCGGGCACGGGCTTGCCGGACCGCCGGGTCTTTCCGGGTTTGCTGGCTCACGGCCTTCGCCCTCCCCCGTGGTTCGTCTGTTCTCCTTCCTGATCCCTAAGGCGGAACTACCAATCCGGCTTGTGATGGGTGAAGACGTCATCGAGCTGGGTGTGGAACAGGGCGCAAAATTCGACTCGAACCGCATCGTGCGGCAGGCAACACCCGACCATCCCGATCCGAATGATGAGCTCGTATCAGTTCCGCTCATCAGGCTCGCCTTCGCGCGATCGGGTGATAAAGGCGACAACGCCAATATCGGTGTGCTGCCGCGGCGGTTGGCCTACGCGCCCTACATCTGGTCCAAACTCACCGAGGATGAGGTCGAAAGGCGCTTTGCGCACTATCTGAAAGGCAGGGTCGAGCGCTTCTTCATGCCCGGCACGGGCGCGATCAACTTCCTGCTTCACAGTGTCCTCGGCGGCGGTGGAGTGGCCTCGCTCCGGAATGACCCGCAGGCCAAGGGCTATTCCCAGATCCTGCTGCAGACGCCGATCCCGATTCCCCGCACCATGGCGGAGCACATCTAGATGCCTGTCTTCGAATCCCGCATCAGCCCCGCGTCCGCGAATTTCGCGAAGAACCGCGCAGACATGCTGCGGCTTGTTGACAAGCTGAACGAGCTCAACGCCCGGGCCCCTGCGCTCTCGGCCAGACGCAAGGCGCGCTTTGAGGAACGCGGCCAGCTTCTGCCCCGCGAACGGCTCGCGCGCCTGCTCGATCCCGGAATGCCTTGGCTCGAGATCAGCAACATCGCGGGCTATCTGGTCGATACGCCGGACGAGGCGAAGTCGATCGCTGGGTCAACCATTTTTTCCGGGATCGGCTTCGTACGTGGCGTGCGGTGCGTGGTCGTCGTGGATGACAGTGGCATACAGGCAGGCGCCATGACGGTTGGTGGATCGTACCGGCTTCGCCGCGCGCAGGAGATCGCCCTCAAGCAGAACATGCCATTCATCCATCTGGTCGAGAGCGCGGGTGGAGATCTTTTGAACTACAAGGTCGAGGGATTCATCTCCGGAGGCGCACTGTTTGCCAATCTCGCGCGCCTCTCGGCACGCGGGCTCCCCGTCATTGCGCTGTTGCACGGCTCCTCCACCGCCGGTGGGGCGTACATGCCAGGACTCTCGGACTATGTGATCGCCGTGAAGGGGCGCGGCCGCGCATTTCTTGCCGGACCGCCGCTGCTGAAGGCCGCTACCGGCGAGATCGCGAGCGAGGAAGAACTTGGCGGCTCGGAGATGCACGCCACGATTTCGGGCCTGGCGGAGTATCTCGTGGAGGATGATGCTGAAGCCTGCATTATGGGTCGCGAGGTTGTGGGGCGGCTGGGCTGGAACAGGCATTGCCCGAAACCGCCGGTCGGGCGCTATGCCGAGCCCGTTCTGGACCCGGACGAGATCGCAGGCATCGTACCGGTGGACTACCGTATCCCCTACGACGTCCGCGAAGTGATTGCCCGCATCGTCGACGGCTCTGATTTCTCAGACTTCAAGCCTGGCTACGGCGTGTCCACCGTATGCGTACAGGCGGAAGTCATGGGATTTCCGATTGGCATCATCGGCAACAACGGTCCCATCGACCCGCAGGGCGCAACAAAGTGCGCTCAATTCCTGCAGCTGATGGACCAGGCCGGAACGCCCGCCGTGTTCCTGCAGAACACGACCGGTTATCTCGTCGGCAAAGCCTATGAGCAGGCCGGGATGATCAAACACGGCTCGAAGATGATCCAGGCAGTCACCAACATTTCCGTTCCCCGGATCACCTTCATGATCGGCGCGAGCTACGGGGCCGGCAATTACGGCATGTGCGGGCGCGGCTACGATCCTGACTTTGTCTACACCTGGCCCAATGCCTCGACGGGCGTGATGGGCGGCGAGCAGGCGGCCATGGTGATGTCGATGGTGGCCGAAGGCCAGGCCAAGGCGGCCGGGATCGACGTCGACCGCGCGGCGCTGAAGAAGCAGGAGGAGCGACTGACTGGGATTTTCAACAGCCAGGCGGGCGCCTTCTACTGTTCGGGCCATATGACAGACGATGGGATGATCGATCCGCGCCAGACACGCCGCACACTTGGCTTCCTGCTCGCGACGGTGTGGGAAGCGCGCGCGCGCACTGTGCGTCCCAACAGCTTCGGCGTGGGGAGGATGTGATGGCGCTGCCGCCAACCACCGCAATCGACCTCGAGCTGAGATCCGGCTGGCTCACAATGTGGTTTAATCAGCCTGAAAACCGTAATGCCTTGAGTACGGAACTGACCGCGGATTTGATGGCTGTGCTTGACGCCGTTCGCGACGATCGCGCTGTGCGCGGCATAACGCTTCGCGGCAGAGGGGGCATATTCTGCGCGGGCGCCGACCTCAAGGCGTTCAATTCAGGTCACCGGTCTGTGGACGGGCCGTCGCGTCAGGATGTGATCGAACAGTCGAAACGCGGCGCCGTCATGTTCGAGGCGGTCAACACCATGCCGCAGGTCACCATCGCTATCATCGAGGGCGCCGCGATGGCGGGCGGTTTCGGGCTCGCTTGCTGCTGTGATGTCGTGATCTGCGAGGCCGGAGCGAAGTTCGCCATGACGGAAACCGCCATCGGCCTGTCGCCGGCACAGATTTCGCCCTTCGTTATTCAGAAACTCGGCTACGCGACCGGTCGCCGGCTGATGCTCACCGCAGCGCGGTTCGAAGGCCGGGAGGCCATGGACCTCGGATTTGCGGACTTCATTGGCGAGGGTGCCGCGGCGCTAGAAGCGATCGAATTGCAGATCCGCAAGGCGGTGCTGCGCTGTGCGCCCGGCGCCGTCGCAGACACGAAGGCGCTCATTCTCGCCCTGCCCCGACTCAATCGCACAACGACCGTTGACGCCGCTGCGGAGAATTTTGCAAATCGCATGCTGAGCGATGAGGCGCGGGAGGGCGTCGCGTCCTTCGTCGAGAAACGCAAGCCAAGCTGGGTTGTCGAACCATGACGGCCGCCGCTGCAAATGATGTGTCCGTCCTGCTGGTCGCAAATCGCGGCGAGATCGCCTTGCGGATCATGCGCACCGCGCGGGCGATGGGCCTGAAAACCGTTGCGGTCTATTCCGACGCAGATTCAGCCTCGCCCCATGTAAGGGCGGCGGACACCGCCGTGCGGATCGGCCCGGGACCAGCAAGCGAGTCTTATCTCTCCATCGATGCCATCCTGACCGCAGCGAAGACATCGAGCGCCACGGCGATCCATCCGGGCTATGGCTTCCTTTCGGAGAACGCCGCCTTCGCACAAGCGGTCATCGATGCAGGCCTCGTCTTCGTTGGTCCGCCTCCTTCGGCCATCGCGGCGATGGGCGACAAGGCACGGGCCAAACGGCGCATGATCGAGGCCGGCATACCCTGCGTGCCCGGCTATGAGGGCGAGGACCAGTCAGACTCAACTTTCCTCAAGGCCGCCGCCGAAACTGGATATCCCGTCATGATCAAGGCCAGCGGCGGCGGCGGCGGCCGCGGCATGCGACTGGTCCACAACGCCGCCGACCTTCCTGGCGCCCTGCAGCTGGCGCGCTCCGAGGCACAGAACGCCTTCGGCAATGGCGAGCTGATCCTCGAGAAGGCGATCCTGCGGCCTCGCCATGTGGAGATTCAGGTCTTCGCCGACACCCACGGCGCAGCGATCCATCTGGGCGAACGCGATTGCTCGGTGCAACGTCGGCACCAGAAGGTCATCGAAGAATCACCTTGCCCCGTGATGACCACCGCCTTGCGGGACGAGATGGGCGCGGCTGCTGTGAACGCCGCCAAGGCCGTCGGCTATGTCGGCGCGGGGACGGTGGAATTCCTGCTCGATGAGGCCGGTCGCTTCTATTTCCTCGAAATGAACACGCGGCTCCAAGTCGAGCATCCTGTCACCGAGATGGTCACCGGGCTCGATCTCGTGGCTTTGCAGCTGCGCGTGGCGCAGGGTGACCCGCTCGGGCTCGCGCAAAATGAGGTCCGCCTGGCGGGCAGCGCCATTGAGGTCCGGCTCTATGCCGAGGAGCCCGAAGCTGGCTTCCTGCCGAGCGCGGGGCCTCTCCATCTGTTCCGAATGGCCGCGGGCGAAGGCGTCCGGATCGACGCCGGCGTTGAAACAGGCGGCGAGGTCTCCGCCTTCTACGATCCGTTGCTAGCAAAAGTCATCGCGCACGGGAGGACGCGGGAGGAGGCCCGCCGACGGCTTGTGTCTGCGCTGGGGGCGACCGCCGTGTTTGGCCCACGAACCAATCGCGACTTTCTGATCGATGCCCTGCAGCGCCCGGACTTTGCGGCTGGCAAGGCGACCACCGCTTTCATCGAAGAAACCTACGGCGAGAGATTCAAGTCCCAATCGATATCATCCCCCGAGCTCGCTGCAGCTGCCGTCTTGCAGCACGTTTGCGCCATGCGCCGCGCCAGCGCATCCGCACTCGTCACGAGTTGTGAGCTTCTCGACTGGTCCAACACAAATGCCCTTCAGACAATCGTTGCGTATCAGGACGGCGAGATCAGGCAGACCCTGTCAGTGCGACCCGGGAATGGAGCCTACGCCGTAGCACTCGGTGAGAAGCAACACAGCGTAACGGTTGTCACCATGGATGACGAAGCGGCGCGTTTCCTGATCGATGGGCAGACCCTTTCCGTTGCCTACTGGGAGGATGGCCGAAACATCTTCCTGGCGACGCCGGAGCGTACAGTCGAGCTGGCCAATCTTGTCTCTTTCATCCGGCCGCAGGGGTCGGGTGCGGGACAAGGCATCCTTGTTGCACCGATGCATGGCAAGCTGATCGAGGTCTGCGTTGTGGAGGGCGCGGTGGTGACACGAGGCGACCGGCTCGCTGTCCTTGAAGCCATGAAGATGCAGCATGAGCTGTTGGCGGAAATCGACGGCCGGATCGCACGCGTCGCTGCGACGGCAGGTTCGCAGATCGCGGCAAACAGCCTAATCCTGGAGATCAGGGCCGAACCGCCCGCCGATCAAGATATGTGAGCCGGTTCGTGGCGGACCACGCGATAGGTCAAGTCCCGCCCGTCGCTCTCATGTACGGTCACATAGTTTCCGACAGCGAGCGAATGATCGCCGAGCCGGTAAACCGGCTCATCCTCTCCCTCGCCCTCTTCATCATAGTGGATGTACCAGCTCGCGCCGCGGTGCCTCAGCCAGCCGTCTGCGTCACGATCGACACCCGGCTTAACGCGCACAACGCGACAGAACTTGCGGACTTTGTCCCAATTGAGCGTCGACAGACGCCCCTCGGCGTCAAGCGGCGCCGTGATGACATAGCCCTGCTCGCCGTCCCCGGCCGGGAAACCAGGGTTGCGCGCCAGCTGGAGAACGACCTGCGTGAGCGACATTTCAATCTCCAAGATTGTACGATGGCGTAGTGCTAATTCTTCCGTCCGCCGGCGGTGCGCCGGGCATGCTCGGCTGCATCGTGCGTCAGCAAGGTTGCCAACATGAGCGTGACGGCAAACACGCTCGCCAGTCCTATGGCGAATCCAATAAACAACGCTCCAGCGTCCATCTGAAAATCCTCTCTATGTGGTCGGGGAACAGTCGGGAAGGCGAAGCAGGTTGTCCGCGTTGCACGAATAGGCCTTGCCATCATGCACTGCGCGCCAGGTCCATTTTGCTGCAAAGCGTTCGGGCGCTTCGATCGCGATCGCCGCTGGGTCGGCGCCCGCCAGAACAGACGCGGTCACCTTCTGGAGCGAGGCGCTGACCTCCTCTGTGGAGGGAACGCCGGCGGCGCACGCGCCAATCGCGATTACGGGAAGAAGAAGCAGGAGATTGCGGGACATGATCGAACCTCGCCTTTCGTCATGTCAGCCTAGGATGAGGCGCGGCCACGGCGTCTGACCCAGATCAAGTGCGCCTGCCTCAGCGTTGGGCGAGTGTCCCCCGCTGGCCCTGCTCCCTGGCTTCGTCTAGCATTGCAGGCGTTCCTGGAGCCTTTTGCTGATGACTTTCGAGGCGCTTTTCTCGGATGACCGCTTCCGCATTGTGCCGGAAACGATGGTGGATGGCCTGATCGTCACCGACGCGGCCGGCATTATCCAGTATGTCAATCCAGGCTGTGAGAGCCTCTTCAAGTACGCTTCGGGCGACCTCACCGGGAACAACGTCGCCTTATTGATGCCGGCGTCCTTCGCGGTGTCCCATGATGGGCACATGCGCCGCCATCGCGAGACGAAGGTGAAGCGCATCATCGGAATGGGGCGCGAACTGCAGGGCCAGAAGGCCGACGGCACGATCTTTCCGATGTATCTCTCGGTGGGCGAGGCGCAGACGGACGACGGCGTCCTTTTCGTCGGCGTGATCTACGACCTTACCGAGAAGAAGCGCGCCGAGGAGACAATCCTGCATCACCAAAAGCTCGACGCCATAGGCCAGCTATCAGGCGGTATAGCGCATGACTTCAACAACATCCTCAGTGTCATCGGCGGCAATCTCGAAATGATCGCGAACGCCGACCTGCCGCCGGGCGCTCGTCGCGCCGTCGCGCGGGCGCAGGACGCAGCCGTGCGGGGTGCGCGTATCACCCAACGACTGCTCGCCTTCGCGCGCAAGCAGCCGCTGCGGCGTCAGTCGCTCGACCTAAATAAGGCGCTCGAAGACATGGCGGAAATGCTGCAGCGATCGATCGGCGCGAACGTCGATGTACGCATGAAGCTCGCTTCCGCGCCTGGCGTTGTAGACGCCGATATCGATCAGTTCGAAACCGCAATCCTCAACCTTGCGCTCAACGCCCGCGACGCGATGCCGGAAGGCGGTGTCGTCACCATCGAAACGGAGTGTGTTCGTATCCAGGATGATCCGCGTATGCTGCAGGACGCGCCGCCGGGCGACTACATGCGCGTTTCCGTCTCAGATACCGGTTCGGGCATGTCTCCCGAGGTCATGGCGCGTGCGATCGAACCCTTTTTCACGACGAAAGAGATGGGCGCGGGAACGGGACTCGGCTTGAGCATGGTCTATGGCTTCATGAAGCAGATTGGCGGCCAAGCCCGGATCGAAAGCGAGGTCGGTCGCGGCACGCGCGTCAGCCTTCTCTTTCCACGCCGAGGCGGTGCTGCAGAACCGCATGGCGACCCAGACGGCTCACACATTCCGGAGGGCAAGGGTGAGGAGATCCTGGTCGTCGAGGACGACGCCGATGTGCGACTTGTTACGGTGTCTCGCCTTGAAGGCCTCGGCTATCGCGTAAGGATCGCCTCTGATGGCGCGAGCGCCTTGCAGGTCCTCGCCGAAGCTCCGGAGGTAAAGCTCGCCCTGATCGATGTCGTGATGCCGGGCGGGATGGACGGCCACGCACTTGCCGACGCGATCGAGGCGTCGTGGCCGGGCGTCAAGATCATCCTCACTTCGGGCTATTCGCCGCGAATGGCGGATGCCGGAGCAGCTTCGCGGCGCGCCTTCCTGCCGAAGCCATCAACGCGGTCTCAGATCGCCCAGCTGATCCATCGCACCCTCAGCGCCGGGACCTGAACGATCCCGCCCGCATGGGTCAGTCTGTTACGAGGCTGGGCCTGTCCACCTCACCGGGCAGGCCAGGACATAGCCCTCACCCCTAACGGTCTGGATCAGGTTGGCCTGGCTCGCATGTTGCGTCAGCTTGCGGCGCAGCCGGCTGACGAGCGTATCGACGCTGCGGTCGAACGCATCCCAATCGTCGCGATGAATGGACTGGCCGATCATCTCCCGCGACAGGATCCGGTTGGGCCGCTCGATCAGCGCCATGGCCAGATTGAACTCAGCGCCGGTCAGTTCGATTGGCGCGCCAGATTTTGTCCTGATGTCCCGCCGCGAAGGCGTTGCTACAAATTGGTCGAAATGGGCTTGCCGCACCGTTTCGACCGCCGCGGTGGCCGTGCCCTGCCCTGCGCGTCGCAGGACCGCCCGAACACGCGCTAACAGCTCGCGCAGTTCGAATGGCTTTGCCAGATAGTCATCGGCCCCCACTTCGAGCCCCACAACCTTGTCCACCATGCTCCCCTTGCCCGACAGAATGATGATCGGGAGGGTGGTGCGCGTCCGCAGCTCGCCGGCAAGCGTAAGGCCATCGCCGCCCGGCATATTGATGTCGAGCAGCAGGAGATCCGGCTCGGCCACCGCCAACGCCGAACGGGCGGCATCGACATTGCCGGCCTGCTCGGTCGCATAGCCTTCGTTTGCCAAGAAATCCGCCAACGTCGCCCGCAACGCAGCGTCATCGTCCACAATGAGGATGCACGGCTGTTTCGTCATTGCGGGCGGCCTGTGACGGGGCACCGTACAGTTCGTGGCCCCAGAACCCCAGTTGGTGCTTCGGGGCCGGCCAGTCAATGCAACTGGCCGTTTTAAGTCAGCGCACCTAGCCGGGGCGCTCTTCGTCTTGCAAGATCCGCGCTGCATCGCCCGCAGGATCCTCGAACTGGCCCGATTTCAG
>Ga0172367_10001643_pt1 | contig 31835 bp, 24 predicted proteins | sample Lak10m_FD_114542 | JGI IMG/M metagenome (GOLD analysis project Ga0172367, IMG submission 114542) | Freshwater microbial communities from Kabuno Bay, South-Kivu, Congo - kab_022012_10m | ecosystem: Environmental > Aquatic > Freshwater > Lake | place: Democratic Republic of the Congo: South-Kivu...
CCAAATCAGCCCCATCCCAATCGCCCCAAGCGGAACCCCCAACGTCTCGGACATGCTTGTCCCGGCATGATGTCGAAAATACAGAAAGAGAACGATAAGAAGCAGGACAGCGGTCTCTGCGCCATGCGTGCGTTGAACCTCGCGGGCAGTGAAATAAATCGCAAAGCCTGCCAGCGCGGTAACAATTGCCAAACTCGCCATCAGGTTTCTACCGGTCAACAGCATCACAAAAGACAGAAACCCCGCAAAGAAAGGTCGCATGGCAGAAAAGAGGGAAATGCTGCGTCCCATGAGAATCCGCAGGCTGTCGTTATAATAATTCGCCGCATCGGTCAGGGGAACCAACCCGCTGATAATGACCGACTGCGACTGTCCCGAAGCCCAAAGTCCAGCCAACGGCATGGCAAAAAGGGAGAGTGCGGCAGCCATGCCGATCAAATCTCCAACACGATTTGGGATGCGGAAAGCAAGGTACAAAGCCAACGCTGTGAGCGGGATCACCAACCCGAACCCGGTGCGCAGCGACATGCTGACGGGACGTAAAAAGTTCGGGGCGCGATTCACCAGAATCAGGGTGAAAAGCGCAACCGAAACGCCCAGGGAAAGAATCTGCCAGGAAAGGGGTTTTATCCTGTTTCGCATGACGATGGGCTAGGCGCTTTCCTCTTCATGTGATTCTGGAATGTGAATGGGTTTTTCCTTGCCCAACTCCAACGAGCGCTGATATGCCGCCCAAACCGCGCGCGAAATGGCGGTGCGGAAGCCTGCCTTCTCCAGATAATACAGCGCCTCGGCGGATGTCCCGCCTGGGGACGTGACCTGATTCCGCAGGGTGGCGGGGTGCCTGTCCGCGCCCTGATAAAACGAGGCAGAACCTTTGATGGTCTGCAAGACAAGTTGTTCGGCAATGCGGCGGGGAAATCCCATGTGAACGCCGGCATCGATCAAGGCTTCGGTAAAGAGGAAAACATAGGCGGGACCCGAACCCGAGAGCGCGGTAGCCATGTCGAGATAGCTTTCATCTTCCACAAAGACTTCCTCGCCCATCGCGCCGAGAATCGCGCGGGTTATCTTTTGCTGTTCCTCAGTCACCTCTTTGGAAGCCGCCCAGACCGTGATTCCCTCGCCAATTTGACCTGGCGTATTCGGCATGGAACGCACAATCCCCTTGTGCTTCAACCCTGCGCTGATCTTTTTCATCGACGCGCCCGCAATAATCGAAATCACCAGCGCGCCGGCGCGGATGCCTTTGACGCCCTTCATCACGTCGGTCAACCGCTGCGGCTTGACCGACAGCACAATCACATCCGCTTCGTGCGCGGCAGCGGCGTTGTCGGTGGTTGCCTTGATTCCATATTTCATGTGCAACTCCCCCACCCGTTCCTCACGCGGACCTGACGCAGTGATGTTTTTTGGGTCTGCCAGTTTCTGGCGCAGCAACCCGGCGATCATGGCTTCTGCCATCACACCAGGACCGATGAACGCAATTTTTTTATTTAACATGTGCTCCTCCAAATTCAGGCGCGGGTTTTGCCTGCCAACGATTCGCAAGTTTGAGCGCCTCATGGGCGACGGCATACATTTGCTCCTGAAATTCCTTTGTGTATCGATAAGTGACCACCGCCTCGGCGAATTCATCCTCGTCGATCAGTCTGGCGGGACTGGATGAATATTTGAAGACATCCAGTTCGTAGTCCTTGAAACACAGCGACCCGTCTTCAGAATACAACGGCGAGGCGATGTTGATATAGATTTGCGCCAGATTGCCCTGCGCGTCGAATAACTCGATGAGGTTGTAGAATTTATCGGACCAGTAATAGCTTCTCATCGTATGCCCGATGTGGATGTTTCCCCGCTTGCGGTCGTACATCTCACTGCCCAGCGGCGAGACCGTAACGATTGAATCGGCATCCATCGTCTCGATGGTGGTATGCCAGCTTCGATACACGCTGCCGTCCGCCTTGCAGGCGCAAACTTGAATTTGATCGCCGATTTTCATAGGCGGGTATTTTACCGCATAGACTTATTGCAAGACCTCCGAGTTCTTGAAGAACTCGGAGGTCTAAAAAACTACTGAAAATATCCCAACGCCAGCCTGAGACGTTCGCCCGTGTCGTCGGGAGCATCTTTGGGGATGGATTGGAGCGCGGCTTGGGCTTCGACCACCGAGTAGCCCAGCGCGGTGAGGGCGGCGACCACTTCGGCATCGGTGTCGGAGATGGCGGCAAGTTTGGAGAGCGAGTCGACGGGCTTGAGTTTGTCTTTGAGATGCAGCGCCATTTTCTGCGCGGTCTTCTTGCCCACGCCAGGCACGCGGCTCAATACGTCGGGTTCCTCGGCAAACACGGCGCGTTGGATGGCGTCCAGTGTCATGGTCGAGAGGACGGAAAGCGCCACCTTGGGACCGACCCCGTCCACGCCGAGCAGGATGTTGAAGAGTTCGCGGTCGCTTTGGGATTCGAATCCGTAGAGCAGGAAGGCGTCTTCACGCACGACGAGATGGGTGAACAAAAAGATGGATTCGCCCGCCTTGGCTCCGCCGCGTAATGGGGCAGGGACAAAGACTCTCAGTCCCACGCCGCCGACTTCGACGATGAGGGCGTTATCTTCGATTTGGGAGATTTCTCCGCGCAGGGTTGCTATCATGGGTTATGGGAAATAACGGTAGATGTCTTTTCGATGGAGGAAACGAACAAAACAAACGGTGTCATTTTCGATTTTCAAGCCGACGCGATAGTCGCCGAGCCGAATTCGATAATAGGTGTCGCTTCCGCTTAGTTTTTTTACGTGCTCGAGTTCGGTCATGCTGCCCGCAGTTTCGACTTTTTCAATCAAATCCCTGATTTGGGATTGCAACTGTTTTTCTTTTATCTTTTTCAAATCCTTTACAAAACTGCTCTTGAACTCGATATTCATGTGGCGGCTCCAAGCGCTTTCAGCACTTCCGCCTTGCTGACGGTTTCGCTGTTTTCCCCTTCGCGGATGGCGTTTGCCATGAGCATATCTTCGAGCGCTTCCGAGAATAGATCATAGAAGTCTTCGCGGCGTTCTGTGAGAAGTTCAAGCATGGCTTGCTTGAAAAGGTCTTTCAAATGAGTGTCATCGGTAAAAGTGGACATGGCAAATCTCCTGCCTGAATTATATCCCCATCCAATTCATTCGTATCTCTTTGTATTCAAGTGAGTAATTGCAATTGCCAGCGCGTCGGCGGCGTCGTCGGGCTTGGGGATTTTATCCAGTTGCAACAGGGCGCGAACCATGTCCTGCACCTGACGTTTGTCCGCAGAGCCGTAGCCTGCCACCGCTTGTTTGACTTCGTTGGGGGTGTATTCGAAAGGTTCGATGCCCGCTTTTTGCAAACAGAGCATGACCACGCCGCGCGCCTGTCCCACTGCGATGGCGGTTGTAACGTTGCTCTGGAAGAATAATTTTTCGACGGCGGCGGTATCGGGTTGATGCTCGCGGAGCAGGTCAGTCAACTGGTCGAAGAGCATTTCGAGACGGGCGGCTGGGGTGGCGGTCTTTGGGGTGGAGATGACCCCGAAGGAAACAGCGACCAACTCCCCGTCACGCAAAAGGCGAACAAGTCCGTAGCCGGTGGTGGCGGTGCCGGGGTCAATTCCGAGGGCGAGGGTCATATAAAAAATTCTGAATTCAGAATTCTGAATTCAGAATTTGGTTTTACGCGGCTTCGAGGGCGGCGAGGGCTTCGTCAGAGACCTTGACGTTGTGGAAGACCTCCTGCACGTCGTCGAGCTCTTCGATGTTATCAACCATCTTCATGAACTTGAGCGTCGATTCCACATCGAGTTCGACTTCCTGCTTGGCAATCATCCGCAGACCCGACTCCTGCGGGTGGACTTTTGCGGCGTGCAAGGCGTCGGCGATGGTCTTGAACATTTCGACGGGGGCGTAGATTTCAATGGTTTCTTCGCCGTCCACCACATCGTCGGCGCCAGCTTCGATGCCGAGTTCAAAGGCTTTGTCGAAGGAGAGTTCGCTGGAAGGGAAGGCAAAATAGGATTTGTGATCGAACTGCCAGGCGACCGCGCCCGGCTCTGCCATGTTGCCGCCCGCCTTGCTGAGCGCGTGGCGCATGTCGGGGATGGTGCGGTTGCGGTTGTCGGTGACGCATTTGACCATCAGCGCCGAGCCGTGCGGTCCATAGCCTTCGACCATGATTTCCTCGAAGACCGCGCTGTCCTTGTCCTCGCCTGCGCCGCGTTTGACTGCGCGCTCGATGTTTTCCTTGGGCATGTTTTCAGCGCGAGCTTTGTCCACAGCAAGCCGCAGGCGGAAATTGGCGTCGATGTCGCTGCCGCCGGCGCGGGCAGAAATGACAATTTCACGGGCGAGCCGCGTAAAGATGGCGCCGCGCTTGGCGTCGGCTACGCCTTTTTTGCGTTTGATGGTGGACCACTTGGAATGACCTGACATTAGAAAACTCCTTCATAACCACGTTCGTGGGGAAAATACCTCTTGGGTGGCGGAATTATACCATTGGTGTTTTTTGGGGGGAGAAGGGAGATGTAAAAAGTGAGAAGCAGCGGGCAGGGGTTTCCCGTCCCTCACTTCTCACTTCTCACTTCTCACTTTTTTGCTTTTTTGCTTTTTACGCTCTACTAAATTACGCCCAACTTCTTCCCCACATTCTTGAACGCCTCCAAACCTTTGTCGAGGTCGTCCTTCGCGTGGGCGGCGGAGATCATCACGCGGATACGCGCCTTGCCCTGCGGCACGGTCGGGAATCCAAGCGCCATCGCGAAAACGCCCGCCTCGAACAACTCGCGGCTGAACTGCTGTGCCAGCGGCGCTTCGCCGAGCATGACCGGGGTGATGGGGGTTTCGGTGACGCCCGTATTGAATCCCAGGGTCTTCATTTCGGCTTTGAAATATTTGGCGTTGCTCCAGAGTTTGTCCACCAGTTGAGTCGAGTCTTCGAGCAAGTCCACCGCCGCCAGACAAGCCGCCGCATCGGGCACGGTCATGGCAGAGGAGAAGAGGAAGGGGCGTCCACGCTGGCGCAGCCACTCGACGATGACCGATTTGCCCGCCACGATTCCGCCCATTACGCCGAAGGCTTTCGACATCGTGCCGACTTCCACATCCACCTTGCCGTGCAAGCCAAAATGATCCACGATGCCGCGTCCGCCCTTGCCCAGCACCCCCTCGCCGTGGGCGTCGTCCACCATCAACAGGATGTCGTACTTCTGCGCCACCTCGTAGATGTCGGGCAGGGGGGCGATGTCGCCGTCCATGCTGAAGACGCCGTCGGTGACGATCAGCGCGCGGCGGAAATCTTTCAGGTTGGCTTGAATCTGCTCCTCCAGCGATTTGACGTCGTTGTGTTCGTAGGCAATGATCTTCGCGCCAGAAAGCCGACAGCCATCGATGATGGAGGCGTGATTTAATCTATCGGAGAAGATGACATCTTCCTTGCCGACCAGCGCGGGGATGGTCGCCAGGTTGGCGGTGAATCCCGACTGGAAGGTGATCGCCGCTTCGACGCCTTTGAATTGTGCGAGGCGTTTCTCCAGTTCCACGTGCAGGGACATGGTTCCCGCAATCGAGCGCACCGCACCGGGACCGACTCCCATTTCATCGATTGATTTTTTCGCCGCAGCCACCAGCGCGGGATGATTCGCCAAGCCCAGATAATTATTCGAGCAAAAGTTCAAGACCCGCCTGCTGTCCACATCGAGCCATGCGCCCTGCGGCGAGCCGATGGTGCGGATGCGGTTATACAGCCCCGCGTTTTGCAGGGCTTCGATTTCCTGCGTGATCCAGTCAGTTTTGGACATGCTGAACTCCTTGATTTTGGGAAATGGAAACGTAATTTATTATAGCCATTTTCCCCGCTGACGTTTGTCATCAACTTTTATAGGTGACAGTCACTTTGTAAAGTGACTGTCACCCGTCCTGGAATCGAGAGAGCCGGGGTCGCCTGTCCCGGCTCTCTTTTCACAAGGAGGAGAAGAAGATGAAGTGTCGCCTTACAAAGTCAACTTTATCACCGACTGGCAAAGCCTGCTTGACGCAAACCCTACGTTTATCCGCTGATTACTCAACGACTAACAGTTTTGTAAGCGACGGTTGTTTATGGTTCCTCGACATTGTCCAGAAAAGCTTTGACCACCTGTGGGTCAAAGTGCTTCCCCGATTCCTGTACGATGTACTCGCGAATCTTGTCATCGGGCCAACTCTTACGATAGGGGCGATCCGAACTCAAGGCATCCCAGACATCCACAACAGCGAAGAGGCGCGCCGCCAGCGGAATCTCCTCCCCTTTCAATCCGCGCGGATAACCGCTGCCGTCCCATTTTTCATGGTGACAATAAGGGATGTCGAGCGCAGGGCGCAGGTAATTAATGGGCAGCAACATGTTGAAAGCATAAACGGGGTGCTGGCGCATGACCGCCCATTCCAGGCGGTCGAGTTCAGCGGCTTTGTTCAAGATATGGTCTGGCACACCCAGTTTGCCAATGTCATGCAGGAGCGCGCCGCGGCGCATGTGGGTAATTTCATGCTGGCTGACGCCCATCTTCTTTGCCAATTGGACGGTTAACTCGGTCACGCGCAGGGTGTGTCCCTCTGTTTCCCTGTCACGCAGGTCCATGGCGCGCGACCAGCCTTCGATGGTAGCGTCGTAGGCGGCAATCATTTCGAGGTTCGACCTTTGCATTCCTTCGAAGAGTTGGGCATTGTCGATGGCGATTGCCGCCTGACCGCCGATGGTTTCGAGATAATTGATCCATTCCGCATCGGGATTGAGCGGGGTACGCTGAAAGATTTCGAGCACGCCCTTCAACATGCCCTTTGCAATCAAGGGGACGCCGAAGTACTCGACGAATTTCTCGTCCTGGAACAGGTCTTTGCGCAGAATTTGATCCTGGACAGCGTCGAGATCCGCCACATGAATGGTTCGACGATCGAACCCGACTTTTCCTGGAAGCCCCTGCCCAAGAATTACCCGCGACTTGCGAATGGACATGGAACGGAATCCCCTATCCGCTTCATGTTCGAGGGTTTGGCTGGAGGGGTTAAAAAGCAGGATGCAAACGGCATCCACGCCCAACTGAGAAAGCGCCTGTTCTAAAAGAATTCCGAGTGAAAGGCGCATGTCGAGGCTGGAGCCGATGGCGCGGTCGATTTCATGCAGGGCGCGCACCCGCCGCAGTTGAACCTGAACCTGTTCCTCGACCCGCTTGCGTTCGGTCACGTCGCGCACCAGGACCGAAACGGTGTGCTCGTCGCCATCTGAAACGAGGATCGGGCTGACGCGAGCCATGAACCAACGCTGCCCCCCAATAACATCGAGCGGATATTCGATGGTCTCGGGAGCGCCGCCCGCCGCCACCCGTTTAATGGCATCGGCAAACATAGCGCCCTGCTCCTCGCCCATGACTTCCAGAACCTGCTTTCCAAACATTTCGTTCTTCGGCATGACCAGCAGGCGTTCATCCGCCGCCCAAATATTGAGATAGGTTCCATCTGCATCGAACTCAAAGACAATGTCATCCAGCGAGGTTAACAGCGCTTTCATCTGCCGTTCGCTGCGACGGATGGCTTCCTCCGCGTGTTTGCGGTCGGTGATGTCCAGCAGGGTGCTGATGAAGTAGAGCGGTTTCCCGTCCGCAGCCCGCCGCAGGGAAGTATGAACGTCGACCCAGATTGCTGCGCCGCTTTTATGAAGGTATCTCTTGGTAAAACGCGCCCATTGTTTTCCACCGGCGAGAACCTTGTTTGTTTCCCTCGTATTCAATTCGATATCGTCGGGATGGGTGATTTCCCGCCAGTTTTTATCGCGCATTTCCTGTTCGGAATAGCCGATCATCTCGCAAAAAGCATGGTTGACATGCAGCGTGCCGTCGGGGTCGGTAATCGATTTGGCAACCACCGAACCATCGAACACATACTTGAACTTATCTTCGCTCTCGCGCAGCGCCTCTTCGGCTTGTTTGTGCTCGGTGATGTCGCGCGCTGCGCCAATCAACGGTTTCCCCATGCCTGTTTCGCCCTCTTGCAGGTATTTCATGTAATCGCTCAGCCAGCGGGTCTCTCCGTCTTTGCGCGTGATGCGATATTCGGTGTAAAGCGTTCCGTTCTCGAGCAAGACAGGCTGTTTTTGAAGTACTGCTTCGAGGTCTTCCCGACGCACCAATGCAGAGAAGCCGCCCTCCAGACAGTTGACCTCTTCCAACGAATAACCGGTGATGCGCTCGAACGCGCCGCTCACCCACTCGGTCTTCGTGCTGCCGTCGGGGAATACCACCCCACAGTACACGTAATCGGACATCAAGGCAGAGACCTGACGGTGGCGATCCTCGCTCTGGCGCAGGGCGTCCTCCGCCTGTTTTCGTTCGGTAATGTCGAGCGCGGTGAACGTCACGCCTTTGGAATGGTCTTTCAGGTCTATCGGGGTGGAAGCCAGCAGGATGTCGATGACATCACCGCCTTTTTTCTGCCAGCGCGTCTCGACCTGCCCGGTGCCTTTTTCTGCAATCTGGCGGTATTTTTCCCTGCCGACAAATTCGAACTCTTCCTGGCTGATATATAAAATCCGCGCGCTTTGACCGATCAATTCCTCCCTGGCATAGCCGGTCATTTCGCAAACACGCGGATTTACGTCCAGCAGCACCCGATCCCGCACAACGCCAATACCGGTGGGGGCAACACGGAAGATACTGCGCATTTTCTCTTCGCCCTCGCGCAGCGCCTTCTCTGCCTGTTTGCGCTCGGTAATATCCAGCGCCATGGACAACATGCAGGGTTCCGCAGACAATTCGATCAGTTCTGCCGAGAGCAGTAAGTCAGCAATTTCGCCAGATGCGCGCCGCATTTGAAATTCGAAGCCGCGGATAATGCCCTCCTGCTGCAACTTCATGATCACTTGCCGCCGATCTTCAGGATGCAGCCAAAGATCAAACGCATCGAGCCGATGCCCAACGACTTCTGTCGAGGAATAGCCCGTGATTTGCGACCAGGCTTCGTTAACCTCTAAAATGATGTTATCGCTCAACCGCGTAATTGCAGTGGAGGTTGGACTGGAATGAAAAATGGTCGAAAAACGCGCTTCGCTGGCAGCCATATCCAATCGGGACTGGTGGCGTTCGATGGCATAGCGGATGGCGCGCGGACCCAAATGCCAGCCAGACTCACCCTTGACAAAATAATCCTGCGCACCGGATTGCACCGCCTGCTGGGCGACCAATTCATCTGCCATGCCCGAAAGCACGATCACGGGGATATTGGGAAAGTCAGCGTGAACGACTTCGAAGGTTTCCATTCCCTGACTGTCGGGCAAGCCGAGGTCGAGCAGCAGCACATCGAATTTTCGATTACCGAGTTCGGACAAGCCCTGTTTGAGTTTTTCGGCAACGGTCACTTGAAAATCAGCCAACGGGTCATCGCCCAGGGACGCCTTTAACAACAAGGCGTCGGCTGGATTGTCTTCGATCAACAGGACCTGTATGGCGCTTTTCTGCATTTCAATTCTCCGAGGGCAATGTCACCACGCTAAACCAAAAGTTTCGGATGGACTGAACCGCTCTAGAGAAATTCTCGAAGCCGACCGGCTTGATGACGTAGCAATTGGCGTGCAGGTCATAGGCATTCAGGATGTCCTCGTCCGCGCTGGAGGTGGTCAGGATTACGACGGGGATGGCTCTCAACTCCGGGTCGTTTTTTATCTCTTCCAGGACCTCCCGCCCGTTTTTGCGCGGCAGGTTCAGGTCGAGCAGGATCAAGCCCGGACGGGGAGCCGAAGCGTAGGGACCCCGCCTGTGAAGGAATTCCAATGCCTGCACGCCATCTTCCACCACGTGGAGCGTATTGAGCAGTTTTGCTTCGTGAAAGGCTTCCCGCGTGATGATGACATCCGCCGGGCTGTCTTCCACCAATAGGATGTCGAGGATGCGGGGCAGCGCTTTTGTGTTCATGGATTAGCTCTCCTGTGAAGGGATCGTAAAATAAAATGTAGCGCCCTGCCCAGGCTCAGACTCGACCCAAATGCGCCCCCCGTGCCGTTCCACGATTTTCTTGCAAATGGAAAGTCCGATGCCGGTGCCGGGATATTCGCGGCGGGTATGCAGGCGTTGAAAGACAAGGAAGACTCGTTCGAAATACTGCGGCTCGATTCCAATCCCATTATCGCACACAAAGAAGCGCCAGAAGTCCCCCAGTTTTTCCGCGCCGATATGAATCGACGGCGGGCGTTCGCTGTGGAATTTGATGGCATTGCCGATCAGGTTTTGGAACAACTGGGTCAACTGGGTTGCATCCGCTTCGACGGTTGGCAGGCTGTCGCTTGTGACGGCGGCTCCATGCGCGGCGATGGATGCCTCGAGGTTGCGCAGCGCGGACTTGAGCGCCAGGTTTGCATCGACGGGCTGCATGGGGTTGTTGCGCCGATCGACGCGCGAGTAGGCAAGCAGGTCGTTGATCAAGCGCTGCATTCGGGTGGCGCCATCGAAAGCCAGGTTGATGTATTCGTCTGCGCGCTCGTCGAGTTGTCCTTTGTAGCGCTGTTGAAGAAGCTGCACCATGCCTGCCACGGTGCGCAGCGGTTCCTGCAAATCATGCGAGGCGACGTAGGCAAACTGTTCCAACTCGGCGTTCGAACGCTTCAATTCATCGAACATGTTGAGCAGTTGTTGCTGAGACTTTTTTTGTTCTGTAATATCCTGAAAGATACCCCTGATCTTGACCACCTTGCCGTCTTCGAGAATGGGCATCCCCATCGTCCGCACCCATTTTGGGTTGCCTTTGGCAGTGACCATTTGCAATTCCAGGTCATACGGCAGCGCGAATTGAATGGCGTTTTGGATGGCTTGCTCGATTTGACGGCGCGAATCGGGCAGGTAGAAACCAACCCCCAGATTGACGTTGGTTGGGTTCCCCGGGTCAAGATCGTGAATGATAGCCACGGCATCCGTCCATGTGCCTTCGAGGGTTTGGGGATCGAATTCCCAGCCGCCAATCTTTGCCATTTCACTGGTCATGTGGAGCAATTCATCTTTAAGCCGAAGTTCCTTTTCAGCGTGCTTGCGTTCGGTGATGTCGTTGGAAATGGCGCAAACCCCAAAGGGCTGGTCTGATTGCAGGTAAATGGGGAATTTGACCGTCCAATAGGTGTGCCAGGTTCCGTCCTTATGCCTGACCACTTCTTCGGAGCGAATGGCGGCTTTGGCTTGTAAAGCCGCCAGGTCATTATTCCATAGCTGTTGCGCCACTTCCCGCGGGAAGAGGTCAAATACATTTTTACCGATGAATTCATGCAGCGGCGGAGCATCCAACACGTCGAAGCTCCGATTCGCCTGGATGACATTTCCATTCAAGTCTTTGATCGAAATCAGCGCCGGGGAATAATCCATGATCGCCTGGATCTGCATCTGGCTTTTTCGCAGCGCATCCTCTGCCCGCTTGCGCTCGGTGATGTCCACTGCCAGGGTCAAAACGTGCGGCTCGCCGTTGATTTCGATCAGAGAGGCGGATGTCAGGCAATAGATCTCACCGCTGCGGGTCAGAATGGGGGTCTCGTAATCTATGACCTCTCCTTTTTCGCGCAGTTCTTTGAGCAAATCCTTGTGTGTCTGGGGGTTTTTCCAAAGGTGGATTTCCAGCGCGGTTTTCCCGATTATTTCCGCTTCAGAATAGCCGCTCATCTGCTCAAAGCTCCTGTTGATGGAGACAAATTCGCCGCCTTTGAGCCGCGAAATGCTAAGGGCAACCGGGCTGGTATTGAATGCCTGCCTGAATTTATCCTCGCTGGCGCGCAGGGCTTCTTCCACCTGCTTGCGCTCGGTGATGTCGGTGGCATAGAGATTGACGTAATCTTCCCCAACGACGGGCACAAACATCATGGAGAAAACTTTATCCCCGCAGTTGACATCGATGTGGGATGTTTCGCCGCTGGCAGCAGAAACCGAAATACGTTCCGCCCATTCTTGTGGCAGGGATTCTCCCTCCCGGCAATTCCATAATTGAAGCAGGGCGGCGCTGGGTTTATTGGCATAGAGCAGGCGTCCATTATGGGATACCCGCAGGATGGGGTTGGGGTTTTCAGAGGGGAAACGCGCCAGTCTGGAAATCTCCTTCTCGGCTTGTTTGCGGTCGGTGACGTCGCGCCCAAATACCGTTACCCCGCGAATGCCGCCATCCTCTTCGCGCAGTGGGCTGAAACGATATTCGATGTAACGCGGGATTTCACGAAAGCGGGTTTGAGTTTCCACGCTGAAGGATTCTCCCTGCAAGGCGCGGTCATAATACCCCTTCCATTCTGCAATGGCTTGCGGCGGAAAGCAGGGGAGTAAAACACTCTCTCCCTTTTCGAGCCGTCTGCCTAATGGGGCGCTGACATTGCGGTGGAACATTTGATTGCCAAGGATCAACCCGTAGTGGGCATCCACCGACCAGATACTGCCATCAGCATTCTCGATCAAAGCCGACAGGTTGGTCTGGGTCAAGATCAATTCGGCATCTGCCAGGCGCTTTTCCAGGGCGGCGTTCAAAGCGCGGAGCTCCGCGTTTTCATGCTCGAGGGACAGCGATGTGGTTGTCTTTTTTCCGGACATAACGCGCCTCCGAAGGAATCCTGCCCCGTTTTTTCGACCCTTTCACAATGAAACAGCAGGGTGAATTGAATGATACCTCGTTTGTGAAATATAGTATATAACCCCCGGCAAAGAGTCACGACTTTGCAATTGCCGCGCGCAAAAGTCTAAGAAAGTGCCAGAAAACCAACCACGAAGCCACAAAGTATTTTCCTCTTTGAGTCTTTGCGGTTGGAAAGTCAGGCTTTTCAGACACTTTCTAAAACGCCCAAACCATGCAGGCGCGAAGACTCGCGGGAAAAAGCTTTGTGACATTATCGCTTTGCGATAAAGCTATTAAAACGGGAAAGCCAAAACCGTAGCCACGAACACTCCCTGGCACTGCCCGCCAGGGCAAGTGTGCGCCGCGCGCCAGTGCGGTGTTTACCCTACGGGCACGATGTCACGGATTTGCGCGGATTTGAGAAAAAATCGGTGAAAATCTGTGTAATCTGTGGCAAAGAAATAGTTCATCGTCTTTTTTCCCGCCAAAAACGGGAGAGCCTTAAACAATCTCCGAGGCATCGAAATCAGCCAAACGCCACGCGATTACGCCCCTCCTTTTTAGCGCGATACAACGCGGAATCTGCCCGCTGTAAAACTTCCTTGAGTTCCAGATCGGCGGGGAGCAGGGCGGTGACGCCAACCGAAATTTGGACGGCAATCTCCTGCATCTGCGCCGTGATCGGGCACTGCGCGGCGGTGGCGCGAATCCGCTCGGCAATCAAGACCGCCTGTTCCCGATTGACGTTGCACAACAACAGGGTAAATTCGTCTCCGCCAAAACGGGCGGCAAGGTCGTAAGGGCGGACTTCGCTTTTGAGGATTTTCGCCACCTGCAAGATTGCCGTATCACCCGCCTCATGCCCAAACTGGTCGTTGATTTTTTTCAGGTTGTCGAGGTCGATGAAGAAAATACAAAAGGTCTGCTTTTCGCGTTTGGCGCGTTTGAACTCCCATTCCCCGTGCTGGAGAAAATGGCGGCGGTTGCGTAATTCTGTGAGCGCATCGGTGGCGGCAAGCTGGGTCATCTCTTCGCGGGCATCCAGCAATTCCATCTCCAGGCGGGCGCTATTCAGAAAAAAGAATTGAAACGTCCAGGCGACGACGGCGGCAATCATGCCAACGGCAATCCATGCGCCGGCGTTGTCCGACATCATTTCGATGGGACAGGGCTGCTGCAGGGCATAAAAAGTACGCGCCAGCGGGGAAAGCGCGGTGAAAAAAAACAAAGCCGCGGTCGTGTTCGCAATTTTGCCCAACTGCGGGATGGTATAGCGCAGCAGCGCCAGCCCCGAACGCGAAATAAGGATAACCAACAAGATGGAAATCCAAGCCACCCGCAGGTTGATATTTGGATCGATATAGGTAAAGTGAAGCTGAACCAGGATATAGACCGCCCAAAGCAGGTAATTGGACAGGCGAAAGGCGCGGCGTCCAAAGAAAAGTTCGATTCCCTCAAAGACCAAAATCTCGCTGTATAGCAAAAGACCGTTGCCAACAATGATGGAGAGAAATGCAGGGACAACCTCCCGCAGGGAGATGAGCAAAAAGCTGAGGCAGAACAGGAAATTCGCCAGCGCCCAGCGCGAAAAGCCGGGGTAGACCTTTCTATCCTTCAGGTATCCCCCCATTAACAATCCCATGCCCAACGGCAGCAAGACAGACAAAACAGCCAGGGTTTGCACGTCGAGACTCATTTCACCTCCACGATGCAGGGTGGATCAACATGAAACATGCGCCACCGTCTCACAATAAGGTAAGGTCATTTTGCCGTCCGAATAAATCGATTTTATATTTCAGGCTCTCCCGTTTCTGGCGGGAAAAAAGACGATGAACTATTTCTTTGCCACAGATTACACAGATTTTCACCGATTTTTTTACTCAAATCCGCGCAAATCCGTGAAATTCGTGGCTGTGGTTTTGGCTTTCCCGTTAAAAACGGTAGAACCATATTTCATTTCCCAAGCAAGGAGGAACATTATAGCAAGTATTTTCCGCAAGCGGATTCCAAACGTCTACACAGGTTTAGAACAACTCAGGGAACTCATTCAGCAATTCCAGAAATGCCTTTACCACCTGCGGGTCGAAGTGTTTGCCCGCCTCTTCGACAATGTGCTCATGCACTCTTTCAGCAGTCCAGCCCTCGCGGTAGGGACGATCCGAACGCAGGGCATCCCACACATCCACAACGGCAAAGATGCGCGCCGCCAGCGGAATCTCCATCCCTTTCAAACCGCGCGGGTAGCCGCTGCCGTCCCATTTTTCGTGATGACAATAGGGAATATCGAGCGCGGGGCGCAGGTAATGGATGGACATCAGCATGTTGAAAGCATAGGCCGGATGCTGGCGCATGACCGCCCATTCGAGCCTGTCCAGTTTATCGGGCTTGTGCAGGATCTGGTCGGGGACACCCAATTTACCAATATCGTGCAGTAACGCGCCGCGCCGCAGTTGGACGATATCATACTGGTTCATACCCATTTTCTTTGCAAGCTGCACCGCCAGTTCGGTCACACGCTGGGTATGTCCTTCGGTTTCCTTGTCGCGCAGATCCATCGCCCGCGACCAACCGACAATGGTGGCGTCATAGGCAGTCACCAGTTCCAGGTTCGATTTTTGCATGGCTTCGAAAAGTTGGGCGTTGTCGATGGCAATCGCCGCCTGCCCGCCAAGCACTTCCAGGTAGTTCACCCATTCGACATCGGGGTTGAGCGGCGCGCGGTGGAAGACTTCCAAAACACCCTTGAGCATCCCCTTTGCCACCAGCGGGACGCCAAAATATTCGAGGAAGTCTTCGTCCTTGAGCAAGGCGGCGCGCAGGAATGGATCGCCGGCGGCAGCGATATCCGGAATATGAACCAGCTTCCGATCCAGCCCCGCCTTGCCGGCAAAGCCCTGCCCAAGAAGCTGGCGCGATTCGCGAATCGCCAGGGAACGGAAGCCCTTGCCCGCTTCATATTCGAGAGTCTGGCTGGAGGGGTTCAACAAAAGCACGTCAGCCGCATCCACGCCCAGCTGTGAAAGAACCTGGTTGAGAAGGATATCCAAAGACAGGCGCATGTCGAGGCTGGAACTGATGGCACGGTCGATCTCACTCAGGGCACGCATTCGTTCAAATTGAAGTTGAACCCGTTCTTCCGCCTGCTTGCGCAGAATAACTGCCGTCACCTGATAGCTGATGGTACGGATACGCTGCAAATCATCCTCGGTGAACTGCCCCGTGCTGGACATATCCAAGACGCCAAACGCCTGCCCGGCGTTGATCAACGGGATGGAAATGGTGGAGCCAATGTTCAATGTCCTGTAAATTTGCGGGATGAGCTTACGAATCGCGCTGCGAAAAGCCATCGGAAGGAAATTGGTATCTGTAAATTCCTCGATCCAGCCCTGAATTACAGCGGGGTCGCTGGCGATGAGTCCCTGCTCGCTTTGCAGGATGCGGCGGAAGTAACCATCGCCGCGCAGTGGAATCTGGATTTTGGGAATGGAACGCCCGATGAGTTTCTCGATGCGCTCGGTCAATTTACGAGGCAGGGTGTTACTCTGCATTTCGAGATATTTTCCGTCCGAACTGAGTAAATACACCGCCGCCGCCTGACAGCCAAAGATACTTCGGGCTTCGCGGGCGAACAACTCGGTAATTGACGCAATATCCCCACCGCGATTGGCGGCGTCGTTGAGCAGATTGATCAGCAGCAAGTCCTCGGTACGCCGCTGAATTTCCATTTCCGCCAGTTTGCGGCGGGTGATGTCCTGTCCAGCGCCTTCGTAATAGAGCAGGCTGCCTTGCTTGTCATAGACCGAATGCGAATTCTCCGAAACCCAGATGCGGCTGCCATCCTTGCGGTAAACCTCCGATTCGAAATCCGATACGCTGCCGTTCTGCTTCATCAACCTGATGAATTCCTCGCGGCGATCAGGCATAACATAGAACTGCCGCTCGACGGATGATACGCTGGCAATCAGGTCTTCGGTGGAGTCATATCCCAACATCCGCGCCGTGGCGAGGTTCGCAGAGATATATTTGCCGTCCGGCGTGGTCTGCGTGATCGCCTCGACTGCGTTATCGAAGATATTGCGGTATTTTTCGTTTGCCGCGAACAATGCCTCCTGTGCCTGCCTGCGTTCGGTGACAACTTCAGAGAAAAGGATGACGCCGCCGATTTTTCCCGTATCTTCGTACCAGGGGTGAATTTCCCAATGCACCCAATCCATGTGTCCATCAGCGCGGGGGAAGGGGTCGTCGTCGGCGCGTTCGATTGCGTCCGCCAGGCAGCGGCGGTGGATTTCTTTCCAGCGTTCGGGGATTTCGGGAAAGACTTCATAATGAGAGCGCCCCGTCAAGTCCTGTTCGCCCAGCCCGTAATCCACCAAGTAACGGCGGCTGGCGACAATGTATTTCATGTCGGTATCGAACATGGCGATTGCTGCCGGGGAATGCTCTACAAAAAGCCGCAGGACTCGCTCATTGCGCCTCAGGATCGACTCTGCCTGCTTGCGCTCGGAAATATCGCGCGTCACGCCCACAATCTCGACCTGTCCCCGAGAATTGAAAAGATAGGTGGTCGTCACCTCGGTGTGAACAATGGAGCCGTCCTTGCGCGGCTGGTCGACCTCGGCGGTGTTGGTCAGCGTCCCCTGCCCCCGCTGAATGAATGGCGGCAAGTGTTCTGCAAGTCCTTTGCTGACCAGTTCGAGGGATTCGGGTGTGAGCGCCTCAGAGACCGGCTGTGCCATCACCTCTTGCGGGGTATAGCCGCGCAATTTCTGCACCGAGGGGCTGACGTAGGTAAACTTTCCCGCAATTGGGTCTAAGATCCAGATGACATCCGCCGCGTTTTCCGAAATCAGGCGATAGCGTTCCTCGCTTTCGCGTAATGCCTTTTCCGCCCGCTTGCGGGCGGTGATATCCAACGCCACCACCAGGACTGTCTCGTGACCTTTCAGGAAAACATGCGACAACACCTCCACGTCGATGACCGCGCCATCCTTCAGCCTGTGACGCCATTCCCCGGAATGCATCAAGACGGCGCGCGAACGCGGCTTCATATTGATAAACCGCTCCACATCTTCGGGGAGACGCAGGTCGGTAATCATCATAGACAGGAATTCGTCGCGCGTATATCCATACTTTTGGATGGCGGCATCGTTGACGGTGATGAATTTCAGGGTTTGCACGTCATACGTCCACATGGGAAGCGGGTTATTTTCAAACAGCAGGCGGTATTGTTTTTCGCTTTGCAGCAGGGCTTCCTCTGCCTGTTTGCGCGCGGTAATGTCCTGCTGGGTGGCAACGCGATACAGCAGAACGCCGTTTTCATCGCGCACGCTGACAACGTCCATTTGAACCGGGTAGATGCTCCCATCCTTGCGAACCATGCGGGCATTATATTGAGCATGACCCGCGCGGTCAGCCAGTGAAATGGCTTGTTTTACCTGCTCATGATCCTGCGGCATGTATTGCGCCAGAATGGGCGTGGAGGAGACCTCCTCGACGGTGCGCCCCTGCTGGCGGGCAAATGCGGAATTACAAGTCAGAATGATGTTGACAGATGGCAGTCCGATGGCAATGCCGTGCGCGCAGTGCTCGAAGGCGTCTGCCCACTGGCGTTTGAGCTTCTCGTTTTCCATGTTGTCGAGCGCAAAGGAAATATCCAGCCCCATTTCGTTCAATAAAAGAATTTCCTCCTGCGCTTTGAAGAATCCCACTTCGCTGGATAATAAATTAAGAACGCCGATGGTTTTTCCACGCAGGCGGAACGGAATGGATGCCAGGGAATGAAAGTTCGTTTTTTTCAGTTTTTCGCGCAGACTTTTAGTTCTCTCGTCGGTCTGTACATCTTCGCTGGTTACAGAGTTGGAAGTACGAAGCGCCTCGACGACCACCAGGTTTTCGTAAGAACCGCCATGAATGTTGATGACGGGCAAAGTCCAATTTTTTACGTCCAACCCATTGGCTGCTGTGGGGCGCAATTCTCCCGATTCCTCATCCAGTAACCCAATCCATGCGGCGGAGAGTTCGCCGAATTTCACCGCCACATCACAGATGGACTGGTATAACTCGGTTGAGTCTTTCACTCGCACGATAGTCTGATTAACCTGGCTGAGGGTGGCGTACAGCCGCTTCATCTGCAGGATTTTTCTTTCCGCTTTAACCCGCTCGGTAATATCCTGCACGTAGCCTGTCAACGCAATCGGCTGTCCCGACTCGTTGCGGAGTATTTCGCCCTGCGCCCAGACCGCGCGTTCCGCGCCATCGGGCAGGACAATGCGGTAGGAAAGGGGGAGGGGGGTTTCGTCTTCCAACACACTGCGATTAGATTCAAACACCGCCGCCGCGTCATCGGGGTGGATGCGCTCGGACACCACACGGTTCACATCGCCGTCGAAGCCTTCGCGCTCCACGCCAAACAAACGGAACATCTCATCGGACCAGGTCACTTTTTGGGTGCGCAAATCCCAGCGCCAACTGCCGATCTGCGCCACTTCTTCGGCAGTGCTAAGAATGGACTCTTTTTGCCGCAAAATCTGCTCGGCTTGTTTTCTCTCGGTGATGTCCACCGAGAGGATGAAAATTCCTTCCTGGATGGGGCGAATATTCAACTCGAACCAGCCGACCGACCCGTCGGGATATTCGAACTCATTCTCGACGTGGCTGGGAATGCGTTCTTCCATGCAGCGCTTGAGGTTCGAAAACACCGGGGTGGTTTCGATCCCGCGCCACATATCCATATAAATGTTGCCCAGCAGTTCCGAATTGGGACGGCGGTTGTGCCTTTCTGCCGCAGGATTCAAGTAGAGATAGCGCCAGTCGAAATCGAATATCTGGATGCCTTCGAGCATCTGTTCGAAGGTGTCACGGAACCTTCCCTCGCTTTCCCTGATCTTTTCCCCCGCCCGTTTTTGCTCGCTGATATCGTGATTGATGCCAATCAACCCGATGACAGCTCCCTCTTTATCCATCACTGCCGACACCGTGGACCAGATGGGAATGCGGATTCCGTCCTTTCGCAATTGGGTCACTTCGCCAGACCATCCGCCGCTTTCCATCGCAGTCGAAGCGGCAGAATTCGATGTATGCCCCTCGGTATAGACGGTTTTAAGGAAATCGTTGAGCGGTTTCCCCATTACTTCCCCTGCTGTCCAGCCATAGATGCGTTCCGCGGCTAAATTCCAGCCGATTACCTTCCAATCATGATCGATTGCAATCAGAGCTTCGGGAATATAATCCACCGTGCTTGCAAAAAAAGCGGTGGCTGGGTTGATGTTTTCTACATTTCGTAAAAGACCGCCCTTCTTCACGGATTTTTGACTCATATTTGCCTGCCTCGTCAGGTTGGAGAAATGCGCGGCAAAGAACCGACGCTCTACTAATAACATGGATAGACAAATATTTCAATCCTGTATCCTATCAATTGGCTTTCAGAAAAATGGAAATTTTGCGCGCCCTCGCTTGACACATTCCCCATTCTCTTATAGACTCACCATTAAGTTTTTCATTATCCCAAGAGAATCCCATGCAAAAAGTTGAACCAGTCCACACATTCGACCAGATCAAGCTGCTGGCAGATTCGCGCCGCATGGAGATTTTGCGCCTGCTGATGGCTTCTCCTGCCACGCTCACGGGTCTGGCGCAGACTTTGAAACAGTCCCCCGCCTGGGTGCGGCATCACATCCTCGCCCTCGAAGCGGGGAATCTGATCGAAATCAGCGAAACCCGCCGCACGGGCAAAATCACCGAGAAGTTCTACCGCGCAAAAGGCGGCGCTTTCCTTTTGCAGGAGATTGTTCTGCCGAAGGGGAAAAAGCCCGCGATCATCTTCTCAGGCAGTCACGACCTGGCGATCGAAGAGATTGCGGAACATCTCAGCAAACATGTCACCCTGCTCAGCCTGCCTGTCGGCTCGCTCGATGGGCTGGTCAACCTGCGGCAGGGGTTGTGCCAAATCTCCGGCGCGCACATTTTGGATGAGACAGGCGAATACAACACGCCAACCGTCCGCCACCTTTTCCCTGACCGCAGCGTCGAGTTGGTCACGCTCGCCTATCGCACACAGGGACTCATCCTTGCGGCGGGCAATCCCAAGGGCATCAAACAACTTGCCGATCTTGCGCGGAGAAACGTGAAATTCGTCAACCGCAACCCTGGCTCCGGCACGCGCCTCTGGTTCGACATGGAGCTGAAAAAACAAAAAGTCGCCGCAGAGCAAATCGACGGGTACGACCGCCAGGTCAAGACCCACAGCGAAGCCGCCGCGCTGGTCGCTCAAAACCAGGCGGATGCGACCATCGGCTTGCAAGCCGCCGCGCACCAGCATGGACTGGATTTCATCCCGCTTTTCGAAGAACGCTACGACCTGATCCTGCCGCGCGAAAATGAAAAGGCGCTTGCGCCCCTGCTTGACTACCTGCAAACTGCCGCCTTCCGCACCGAACTTAGCTCGTTGACAGGCTACGATGCCTCGCACAGCGGTGAATTGGTTTCGGTCTAGCGCGTCCAGTTTTTTATTTCGCCGTTCTGATAAGAAAAAACTTATCAGAAACATAAAACGCATTGCGTTACCAGGATGCTTCACGAAAACAACGGGCACACATGCCCGATAAAAACAAGGAGAATGATTGTATGAAACTGTCTGTACGTCTGATTCTGAGCGGCGCATTGCTGCTTGCCCTGGCATTGACCTTTGCCGCCTGCTCGGGGGGAACCCAACCCGAAGCGACGCCCATCGCTGAAGCCACCGAAGCCCCTGTCGTCGAGGCGACAGCCGCCCCCACTGAAGCCCCCGTTCCAGTTTTGGAAATCGTCGGGGAAACCGAAACCAAGTCCCTCTCGATGGAAGACTTGAAAGCTCTGCCCGCCACCGAAGGTTACGCGGGAATCAAAAGCAGCACGGGCAAAATCACCGCGCCTGTGATGGTCAAAGGCGTGTCGCTGAAAGACCTCGCCGAACTGATCGGCGGCATGGGCGAAACCAAGGGATTCAATGTCGTTGCTGAAGACGGGTACAGCATCACCTATTCGAACGCACAAATTCAAGACGGCGCGTTCATCGCCTACGATCCCGCTTCGGGTCAGGAACTCAGCACCCCCGTCGAATTGACTGCTGCCCTGATTTACGAGGCGGACGGAAAACCCCTCGACCCGAAACAGGATGGGACACTGCGGCTGGCAATCGTCAGCGAGGAAGCAACCCAGGTTACCGATGGTCACTGGGCTGTGAAGTGGATCAACAAGCTCGAGGTCAAGAATCTCGGCGCCGACTGGGTGTTGCAAGTGGAAGGCGCGATTTCAAAACCGACAGACCGCGCCAGTGTTGAATCCTGCGGCTCCTGTCATGGAACTTCGTGGGTCGATGACAAGAATCAACAGTGGGCTGGCGTGCCTTTGTATTATCTCGTCGGCTCGGTGGATGACGAAATCACGCACGATGGTCCCGCCTTCAACCGCGACCTGGTCAAGGTGGGTTACAACGTCGATGTCATCTCAACTGATGGCTACACCGTCACCTTCGACGCGCAGCGAATCCAATACAACAAACACATCCTCGTGGCGTACAAAGTCAACGACAACGTACTGCCCGAAGAATACTTTCCCCTGCGGCTGGTCGGCGATGATTTGGATAAGAAGGAAATGGCTGGCATGATCGCGGAGATCAAGGTCGGGCTTGCACCGCTGCCCGCGACTGCCGAATCCGCCGCGACCGAAGCTCCCGCCGCCGAACCCGCCACTGGCAGCCTGGTCATTGCTGGCTTGGTGAATCAGGAAATGGGATTCATGGAAGCCGACCTGCGCGCGCTGGAAGTTTTGACGATCAACGCCGAACATCCAAAGAATGGCAAACAGGATTTTGACGGTGTCTCGCTGAACACCCTGCTCGATATGGCGGGTGTGAAAGACGGCGCGAAGACTTTGTTCGTCACTTCCGCCGACGGCTACACCACCGAAGTGGCGTTGAGCGATGTCCGCACCTGCGCCGACTGCCTGCTTGGATTCACCAACACTTTGGAAAAATTCAAGTTGGTCATGCCCAACCTGCCCAGCAACACCTGGGCGAAAGATGTCATCAGCATCGAAGTGAAGTAAACAAGCAAAAGGTGACAGTCACTCGCTTCGCGAAAGTGACTGTCACCTTTAATTGACCATGCGAAAACCCTTTGCAATTATCCTGCTTTTATCGCTCCTCCTCAGCTCCTGCAACAGCCAGCCGAAAACGCCGCTGGTGGTCTTTGGCGCGGGAAGCCTGATTCAACCCTTCGACCACATTGAAAAAGCCTTCGAGGAAAAATATCCGAACATCGACGTGCAGCCCGAATATCACGGCAGCATCCAGGTCATCCGCCATGCCACCGAACTGCACAAACCCATCGACGTGATTGCCACAGCCGACGCGGCGCTGATTCCGATGTTGATGTACGCGACCAACGTCCCCGAAACGGGTCAGCCCTACGCGGACTGGCATATCCGTTTTGCGAGCAACCGCCTCGCGCTGGCGTACCATCCCGAAAGCCAATACGGAAACGAAATCAACGCCGAGAACTGGACGGAAGTCATCAGCCGCCCCGATGTGAAAATCGGCATTGCCGACCCGCGCTTCGACGCTTCGGGCTACCGTGCTTTGATGGCATTTGGTCTGGCTGAAATTGCGGATCAAAACTACGGCTTGTTCGACCCGATGTTCAAAGACCAATTCACCTTCCCCGTCACCATCTTCCGCGGCGACGAGATGACCACCGTCACCGTGCCCGAAATTTTGGAGACCAAGCCAGAGTCACACATCGTCATTCGCGGCGCAAGCATCCAGTTGATTGCCCTGCTCGAATCGGGCGACCTGGATTACGCCTTCGAATATGAAAGTGTCATCCAACAACATAACTTGAAGATGGTCAGCCTGCCCGCCGAGGTCAATTTGGGTGAGCAGGATTTTGAACCGCTTTACCAGCAGGTTCAGGTCAACCTGGATTTTCAGCGCTTCGCCACGGTCAAGCCGCAGTTTCGCGGCGAACGCATCGGCTACGGCGTGACCATCCCTGCCAGCGCGGAACATCCCGACGAAGCCGCGCAGTTCATCGCCTTTTTGCTTGGCGACGAAGGACGCACCATCATGGAAGCCGACCATCACCCGATGTTCGAAACGTTCATTGCAGATGGCTACGAAAACCTCCCGTCTGTTTTGCAAGCAAACACGATGGAATGATTTTGAAAAGAAAAATCTTCACCACAAAGGAGACAAAGGATCACAAAGGAAAACCTTTAAAACCCTTTGTGGTTGAAAAGGAACTTTTGGTTAACATAACCTTGAGAAAAAAAAACCAGTTCTTTAACATCGTTTTTTCATTGCTCGGCGGATTGCTCTTGCTGTTTATCATCTTGCCGCTCATCAGCATCCTGCTCGGCGCCACGCCGCAAACTTTGTGGCTCGCGCTGGTGGATACGGAGGTTCTGCGCTCCATCGGCTTGACCTTCGGCGCGGCGGCGGTTGCCACCCTGCTGGCAGTCATCACGGGCGTGCCGCTGGCATTCCTGCTGGCGCGGAGAAAATTTCGCGGCAAACGATTGGTGGAAGCGCTGGTCAATTTGCCGATTGTGATTCCGCACACCGCCGCAGGGGTGGCGCTTCTGCTGGTCTTTGGTCGGCGCGGATTGCTGGGGCAGTGGCTGACGCCTTTGGGCGTGACCTTCACCGATAACTTCGCTGGCATTGTGGTCGCGATGTTGTTTGTCAGCCTGCCGTTTTTGGTGAACCTCAGCCGCGAGTCGTTTGCGCTGGTGGATGAAGAGTTGGAACTTGTCGCCTTGATTGACGGCGCAACTCCGTGGCAGGCGTTCTGGTACGTTTCACTTCCACAGGCATGGCGCGGCGTGCTGGCTGGCGCGTTGATGATGTGGGCGCGCGGCATCAGCGAGTTTGGCGCGGTGGTCATTTTGGCGTATCACCCGAAGATCGTGCCTGTGTTGGTGTTTGAACGCTTCGAGGGATTCGGTCTCGCCGCCGCCCAACCCGTCGCCGCTTTGCTGGTTCTTGTTTCACTGGCGACATTTATCTTTTTGCGATTATCTCTCCTCAGGGAGAGTAAAGAGTGATTCTTATGTCATTGCGAGCCGCCGATCTTGTTTTTTGGCGGCGCGGCAATCTGCTTGTTAAATAAAGTATCTCGTAAAACAGGAGATTGCTCACCGCACTGGCGTACGGCGCAAGTGTCGGGAAGAACACCCTCGCAATGACATTCATAAAATAAAGGAGAAAAAAATGAAACTCAGCGCGCGTAATTTATTGAAGGGGAAGGTCGTGAAAGTGGTCAAGGGAGCTGTCAACTCCGAGGTGACCATCGAACTACCCGACGGCGAAAAGCTTGTCTCCATCATCACCAACGCTTCGGTTGCCTCACTCGGATTGAAAAAAGGCAAAGAGGCATATGCCGTCATCAAGGCGTCCAGCATCATGGTCGCTGTTGACGAATAATTCCATCTGGAACAACCGTCCCGAAGGCTTGAAAAATTCGGAACGTTTCGGTTCAAATCATTTTAGTTCAAGGAGAAGAAAGAATGTCCCGTACCATCAAGTTTGTTTTACTCATGGGGTTGATCCTCTCGCTGGCGCTCTCTGCCTGCGGAGCCCCCGCCCCCACAGCAGCCCCCGCTACTGAAGCGCCCGTCGTAGAAGCCCCCGCCGCCACCGAAGCCCCTGCTGAAGAAGCCCCCTCCGCCGAGCCGATTCTCACCGTCAGCGGCGCCGTGGATACCGAACTGGCGCTCTCCGAAGCCGACCTGCGCGGCATGGAAGTTGTCCAACTCAACGCCGAACATCCCAAGAACGGACCCACCGACTACGAAGGTGTGCGCCTGAGCGAAGTGCTCGCCAAGGCAGGCGTTCAGAGTGGAGCCAGCGCCCTGCTCTTCACCGCCAGCGACGGCTACGAATCCGAGGTCGCCTATGCCGATGTGGAAGCCTGCGCCGATTGTCTGGTTGCCTTCGACGGCGCAGCCCTGAACATGGTCATGCCGAATTTGTCCAGCAAAGCCTGGGCGAAGATGGTTGCCAAAATCGAGGTTAAAGGCGGCGCGGCAGTTGAACCTCCAGCCAACCCCAATATCATCCTCGCCACCACCACCTCGACCCAGGACTCTGGCTTGCTCGACGTCCTTGTCCCGCTCTTCGAGGAGCAGACTGGCTACGTAGTGCAGACCATCGCAGTCGGCACGGGCGAAGCGCTCAAGATGGGTGAAGAAGGCAACGCCGATGTATTGCTCGTCCATGCGCCCGCTTCCGAGGTCAAATTCATGGATGGCGGATTTGGCAAAGACCGCTTCCTGGTGATGCACAACGACTTCATCATCGTCGGTCCTGCCGCTGACCCCGCCGCCATCAAGGGCTTGGCGACCAAAGACGCTTTCGCAGCCATCTACAACGCCGCCGTTCCCTTTGTCTCGCGCGGCGATGACTCAGGCACGCACAAGAAGGAAATCAGCTTGTGGGGCAAAGCCGAAGTTGATCCCGTCACCGAAAAACCCGAATGGTTCATCGAGACGGGTCAGGGCATGGGTGCTTCGCTGACAGTCGCTTCTGAAAAAGCCGCCTACATCCTCACCGACCGCGCCACCTACCTCGCCAACAAGGAAAACCTCCAATTGGAGATTTTGCTCGAAGGCGACGCCGCCCTGCTAAACGTCTACCACGTCATGACCGTCAACCCCGAAAAATGGGACGCGGTCAATTACGACGGCGCGATGGCTTTCTCGAATTTCATGATCGACCCCGCCACCCAAGCCGTCATCGGCGAATTCGGCGTGGAAAAATTTGGTCTGCCGCTCTTCTTCCCCGATGCCGACAAGACCGACGCGGATTTGGGTCTGTAAAAAGTAAACAAGTAGGCAGGTAAGACAGGTACACAGACTTTCCATGTGTACCTGTCTACCTGTTTACGTTCCCCTGTGTACCTGTTTACTTGTATACTGTCCCACCATGACTGACATCCTCGAAATCACCCTTCTCTCCCTGCAAGTCTCGACGATTGCCACCCTCGTCAGCCTGCTGATTGGTCTGCCGTTCGGGACGTGGCTAGCGCTCGGCAACTTTCGCGGGCGTTCGTTCATCTTGAGCGTGGTCAACACGGGCATGGCGCTGCCGCCTGTGGTCGTCGGTCTCGTCGTCGCCATGACCCTCTGGCGCAGTGGTCCGCTCGGCGGACTAAAGTTGATTTATACGCCCTGGGCAATCATCATCGCGCAGACGGTCATCTCCGCGCCAGTGGTGATGGGGCTGACGGCGGCGGCGCTGGCGGCGCTCGACCCACGCCTGCAACAACAACTGCTCGGCTTGGGCGCATCCCGCTTGCAAATGATTTGGATGCTGTGGCGTGAAGCCCGCCTGCCCCTGCTCGCCGCGCTGATGGCTGGCTTCGGCTCGGTCATTTCGGAGGTCGGCGCTTCGATGATGGTCGGCGGCAACATCCGCGGGCAAACGCGGGTCTTGACCACCGCCATCGTGCTGGAGACATCCAAAGGTGAATTCGAACGCGCCCTGGCGCTTTCCGCCCTGCTGCTGGTCATCACCTACCTGATCAACCTCGCCCTGACCTGGATTCAGCAAAAGGGACAACGACGATGAACGAACTGATTTCGATTCGCAACCTACTTATCAAACGCGGTTCGCGCGACGTGTTGCGCGTCGGCGCGCTGGACATTCCGCGCGGCGAGACCCTGGCGGTGGTTGGTCCCAACGGCGCGGGCAAAAGCACCCTGCTGCTGGCGCTGGCGCATTTGCTCAAACCTGCCAGCGGCGAAGTGCAATACGCGGGCAAAAACCTCCGCGAGTGGGACGACCTCGAATACCGCCGCAAGATTGCCTTCGTTTTTCAAGACCCGCTGTTGATGGATATGACTGTCGAAGATAACGTCGCCCTCGGCTTGAAATTCCGCGGCGTGGATAAAACCGAATCGCGCACCCGCGCCGAAACGTGGATGAAAGCCATGGGCGTGGAACAGCTTGCCAAACGGAGGGCTGGTCAACTTTCAGGAGGCGAAGCCCAACGGGTGAGTTTGGCTCGCGCCTTCGTCCTCGACCCCGAACTGCTTCTGATGGATGAACCCTTCTCCGCAGTCGATCCGCAAACACGCGGGCAGTTGATGAAGGATTTATCCGAACTGCTGGCACACGAACACCGCACGACGATTTTTGTCACGCACAACCTCAAGGAAGCCGCGCAAATGGGCGACCGCATGGCGGTAGTCATCGGCGGCGAGTTGAAGCAGGTCGGCGCGCCAAAACATATCAAAGGAAATCCGGTCGATGGAAGTGTGAACGAATTTTTGAGAGAATTGCAGATTGACCCTGTCGCCAGCCTTCAGGGATTGCAATAATTTTTCACACACCATTTGACTGCTTTCCCATCGTAAATGCTCTTGAAATAGCTGCCACGTTCCCGCGACTTGCGAAGTACAATTGGAAAAACTCAACAAGGTTTTCCAATGACAACTCAAACCGTCAACGAACAAATGCAGGAACGAGAGCGCCGCCGTGATGTAGCCGAAGGGTTGCGCGGCATTCTTGCCGTATTAAATTCCAACAAACCGCTCGACGCCATTCTGGATTACATCACACTCTATGCCCGTCATTTGTTGGAAGCCGATGCAGTTGCAATCTACCGCCTGCAGCCAGAAACCAACCTGCTCAAAATCCAGTCTTCCAACGGGTTGAGCGACGAATACCTGACACATTCCACCGTCATCCTGGGACAGGGTCCCACAGGGCAGGCTGTAAACCAGGGCAAGCCCGTTGCCATTACAAACGTCGATAAAGCCATGGATGTGTTGGTGCAACCCCTCAGCCCTGAAATGATGACGATCATGGGTATTTTATCCAGAGATTTTCGCTCCGAGCTTTCGGTGCCGCTTATTGTCAAACAGGATATTGTGGGCGCTTTGAATCTCTATTATGCCAAACCACGTGTTTTTACGCAGGAAGATATAGATTTGGCTGTATCTTTCTGCGATCAGACCGCGCTTGCGATCGAAAATGCCCGCTTGCGGGAAGAGGCGCAGGAGGAGGCTGTCACAGCCGAACGCAATCGTCTCGCGCGCGAACTGCACGATTCGGTCACCCAAACCATCTTCTCCGCGAGTCTGATCGCCGATGTCCTGCCGACCATCTGGGAACAAAATCCAGGCGAAGCCAAGGGCGCGCTGGACGACCTGCGGAAACTCACGCACGGCGCGCTGGCTGAAATGCGCACCCTGTTGCTCGAACTGCGCCCCATCGGGCTGGGCGACGTGGGACTGGCGGATTTGCTCAAACAACTGGCAGAGGGCGTTTCAGGGCGCATCCGTGCGCAGGTGAAGGTCCATGTCGAAGGCGAGGCAATTTTGCCCACAGAGGTTAAACTGGCTTTTTACCGCATCGCCCAGGAGGCGCTGAACAATGCGGCAAAACATTCCGGTGCAGACAAGGTGGATATCAAACTCAGGTCCCTGCCGGTATCTGCTTCAAGGAAGAAAAGAAAAGGAACGCGGTCAGATCTGAGAATATTTTCGGAGTTTGTTTCCCTATCCATTCGGGACAACGGACGCGGTTTCGATCCAAAATCTGTAATGAGCGAGCATTTGGGGTTGGTGATTATGCAGGAGCGCGCCGCGAACCTGCAGATCACCCTGTCCATCCAAAGCAAACCTCACAAAGGCACTGAAGTCCTGTTGCAATGGACCAACCCCGGTAAATAGAGAGGCATGACCATGAAAAAAAGTTCGATCCGCGTAATTATTGTCGATGACCACGTGATGGTGCGAAGCGGCTTGCGGCTTTTTTTGCTCGCATTCGAAGACCTGAAACTGGTCGGTGAAGCGGCGAATGGCGAGGAAGCCATATACCTTTGCAGTCGTGAAAAGCCGGATGTGGTTTTAATGGATATGGTGATGCCGGTCATGGATGGGGTGCGCGCCACCCGCGAAATACATTCCAATTTTCCAAGAATCCAGATCATTGGGTTGACCACATTCTATGATCCTGAAATGATTCAAAAAATGCTGGATGCCGGGGCAACAAGTTTTCTTTTGAAGAGTGTCTCCGCCATCGAACTTGTCCGAGCCGTCCATGACGCAAGCAATGGCAAATCCACGATTTCACCTGAGATTCAGGACTTCCTGCGGGGACGCCGCCCGCCTGCTGCACAGGAAGCCAAATACAAACTTTCAACGCGGGAGAGAGAGGTTCTCATCGGGATCGTGAACGGCTTGAGCAACGCCGGGATTGCCAGCGAACTGGTCATCAGCCTGTCCACCGTCAAGTTTCACGTAACCCGCATTCTTACCAAATTGAATGTGTCAAACCGCGCGGAGGCTGTTTCACTGGCGCTGCGGGAGGAACTGGTAAACATATCTTCCTCAAAGAACAAATAAAAGTATATGGATTTCCCATGCCAGAGCGGAGACAGGTCGGGTAAAATCAGGGCTTTCCAGGGAAAAACAATAAACTGTTTTGGCTGTGCTTCCTCGATTGCAGGGATGTCACAAGAAAGAGGTGTTTCATGAACGTTCCTCCAATTTCACATCCGACATGGAGCCATATTGTTACGGGCAAAACCACGTATTCCTTCGAATTTCTCGCCACAAAATTCCTGCTTGGCTATTTATCACTTCAAGTGAATCGAGACCCCACCCCCCTGACGATTCAGAGATGCGCGCAGGAACTTCACGATATTTTCGTTAGAAATGCAGATTTGAATTCCGTGCAGCGCGATCTGGTGACGATATTCGGGAAGGATTCTGTCAGGGGATACCTGTACGATGTAATCGAAGTCAAGGAAAAAATTACCCGCGGTGAAAAATTGATGCTGGCTGGGGATGAAAACCTTCTAAAACAACTACCCGCTGGCAACTGGATTGGCGGAACCATTCCGTATTTCATGGCGGAAGAGGGCGGACTATCCACGCGCCAGAAGATCCACGTCACCGAATTACCGGAAACCGTTTCGGGAATTTCCATCAAGGCGTATGATTCGAAAACGCTTGCCAATGTTTATATCGACGCCGCTAAAAACGGGTTCAGTCTGATCGTCATGCCCGGTTTGTCCAAAACCCACTTTACGTTTGCCTTGCGCGCGCCGCAATACAAGGATTTCGGGCACAGCCCTATGATTGGATGGATCGCGGGCGTCCACCTCGATGACTTGGAAAAAGTCAGCCCCAAAGTGTTCAATGGAGAAACACAGGAAGTACTGGAGGATGGGGCAATGGTAATGCATGTATCCCTGCCATCGAACCAGGTCGCCGAAGTTGGATACTTGAACATTTTCGAGCAAGGCAATGGAGATGCGATCACATTTCCTCAGGACGGCTTCACCGTGCTCGATGCCTATATCAACGGCGAAAAAACCAATTTTGCCGAATATGTGACCCGCCAGCAATTAGACACAAGGCTGCCCCTGGTGGCGGATTACTTTGGAGCCATGGTCAATATCAGCTTTCAAAGTGTGGATGTTGAAAAGCGGGAAGTGCGGCTTTACGCCCCCGTTTTTGCCGGCGTCACATACAAACATGCCAGACCCATCGAAAATTATTTTCAGCAATTTACGACAAAACTGCCGCTGCGCCTGGAGACCTCCCCTGTGTTTTCATGCAACTGTATTTTGAATTACCTCTACTCGGGACTGGAAGGGAAGCGCACCGGCAATATCACGGGACCAATTACATTCGGTGAGGTGGTCTACCAGTTGCTAAATCAAACAATGGCTTACCTGACCATAACCGACTTGAACGACAGCCCAGGCAGCGCAGTCAACCCGTCATTGCGGTGAGTTGCCTCTGTCCAGCCGCGGACAAAAACAGAATCGGGGAAAGTTGTCGACCGAACATCCTGCGCGCCCGAACTGTGAATGGGTTAAATACAAACCATTTGTTGTTTTTCAGCCCCACCGAGCCGTAAAATTTTAGTCGAAAGTCAGCGCAAAGTGCCCGCCTATCCGAAAGTATAGGCGGGCACTTTGCATTTCAGGGGGAAGACTGTACTTTGGTTTAGACAGACAGGCTGTTCACAGTCCTATACTAATTGTGTAAAACTTCTCAAAGCCTATGTTAAAAGTAAATGTGAGTTTATATGGGTCATTGGCGAGGTTCTGCGGCGGGAAGTATGTATCCCAAACAACCGTGGATCTTGACAGCGGCGCAGGCAAGGTCGAACTTCTGCACAAACTCGGCATTCCTCTCGAAGAAAGAGGATACCTGTTTATTAATGCCGTACTTTGTGAGGTGCC
>Ga0172367_10001645_pt1 | contig 31830 bp, 30 predicted proteins | sample Lak10m_FD_114542 | JGI IMG/M metagenome (GOLD analysis project Ga0172367, IMG submission 114542) | Freshwater microbial communities from Kabuno Bay, South-Kivu, Congo - kab_022012_10m | ecosystem: Environmental > Aquatic > Freshwater > Lake | place: Democratic Republic of the Congo: South-Kivu...
AAGTGGTTAACCGGCGAGGGTTACGCCGTTGAGCGGCGCGCCAGCAAGCAGGGCTACCGCATTCTGCACGTCACCCGCGGCACGCCGCAGCGTTGACCCGCCGCACACCGCGCACCGCTGCGTCGGCCCGCGCTAACTAAGCGTGATCAGCGCCGCAACCACCGAGAGCGACACTCCGTGGAGAGACACCATGAGCAAGATGAGGTTCTTCGTCGACCGCCCTATCTCCTCACGCAGCGAACGCTCCATCGCGATCATGTCAGCCCGTATCGACTGATTCATTTCCGCTATGTCGGCACGAATCGATCGCTCCATCGCGATCATCTCGGCGCGAATCCCTTTTTCTGAATTCGCAATCTCGCCACGGAGTATCCCGCACGTCACCTGATTCTCGTAGAGAACGATTCCGATCGTGGCCGGGGCGTTGAAATCAAGCACGTTGTAATCGGGTGGTGGCACCGAAGCGCCAGCAGATGAGGTGTATGACTCGTGGACCACGGCCATGGGGAGCATCTCCCACCTTTCGGGAGTTGTCAAGTACACAATGCGTTCACCATGGTGTGTGCCCCGGATACAGCGAATGGCGATGCATCAAGCGACTGGCTATGCACGAAGCGAATAGCTATGCGCGTGATGGATCCACGGCGATTCGCACGCGCTGCTTTCCCCTCGGCAAACCGAGCAAGGCCTCGCTGAGCGACTCCCACGATGACGACCGCACCAGTGCACGACCATCATCCACCGCCACCTCCACCAAGAGTGACGTCTGCAAGAAGGCGACTGCATCGTTGATGCCCGCGCCACTGAGTTCAGCCAGCGCGCCGAAGGGCGGCAAGCGCAAGCGCTGACGTCGGGCGGTTTCGGCGGCCACATGGGCCGACAGGTCACCAGCGACGAGGCCGGCGATCACCTCATGATGCGGCACCGATGTTTGCAGTACGACTTCGCCCCCGATGCTTGAACTCGACGGCGCCACGAGTCGAGCACCATGGGCGATGAGATCAAGCGCCTGCTCACTGGCCCGAAATCGCGGGGCGAGAAGCTCCGCATCAATGTCGAGAAACACCACCGCGTCAGCACGATCCAGGCGGTGCAGCACCGCTTCTGTTCCGATGAACACCGATGCTCCCGGATCAAGCGACTCCGTGGAGGGTTTCACCTCTTGCACCGTTCGACCCGCGGCGGCTTCCAGTTCGTCGCGGAGTCGCGAGATGCCGATTCGTATCGAACGCATCTTTTGTGAGCCGCATGCCATACACACCACGGGTCGCTGCGTGCCACAGCGCGCACATGCCAGGTGCTGCTCGTCGGGCTGCGCGACACCCGCATCACACGTCTCGCAGCGAGCCACCGCGCGGCACGAATCGCAGGCCACTGCCCGCGCCCGACCCTTCACATTGAGCACACACACCACTCGCTTGGTGTGGTCGCGAAGCAATTCGATGAGAGGCGAGGTCACCAGTGACGACGCCCAGCGGTCGTCAGTGTTGCGATCGATGACACGAATCGGCGGCCACGAGCCGACGTCATGGGCGTGCACCAGGCGATCGCCGGCCCACACCCGCGCAGCAATCGTGGGTACTGGCGAGGTGAAGAAGCACGGAATACCCAGCCGCTCGGCGCGGGCGATGGCCACATCGCGAGCGTGCCAGGTGGGCGAACGCTCCTCTTGCAACGTGTCATCGTGCTCGTCAACCACCACGATCGAAGCAAGGTCGGGCACCGACGCCCACACCGCGGATCGCGCACCGACCACAACGTCAACCCCGGAAGCCGCCGCCACCCAATCGTCGGGATACAACGCCGTGGTTCTCCCCCGTCGGCGACACTCCGCAGCAATGCGTCGTGCCCGCGCCAGCGTCGGTGCCACCACGACGCATGGCCCGAGCGATGCAGCGGCCTCTACGATGTCGATTGACGTCGACGAAGGCCCCAACTGCACGAGGCCACCTCCCATGTCAGCCAGCGCAGCAACGAGAGCAACGTCGGCACTCGCGGCCGCGGGCGTCAACGTTGCTGCACCGCGGGTGCGACCCGATGTGCGTCGTGGTACAACAAGTCGGGGCACGCGTTTGTCGGGCGATGCCGACACGAAGAATGGTCGCCGTCGCGACGCCCATCGCACTGCCGCCCACTCAACGAGACCAACCACCTCTGCCGATGGACCAATCGACGTCACCTTGGCAATCGGCAACAACTTGGACACATCCACCTCGCTGGCGGCGTCATCCAGCAACGCCATCACCCAGCCGGGAACCTCTCTGCGGTGCAGCGGCACGCGCACGCGTGAGCCGACCACTACAGCTGTCGCAAGTACATCGGGCACTACGTAGTCGAATGGCTTGTCGACGCCGGTGACGTCAACGACAACTCGAGCAATTCGCGTCACAGCACCCACGAGAGTAGGCGCAGCGTGTCTAGAGCTTCGCGGCCTTCTTGAAGGCGTCGAGTCGCGACAGCGACTCCCACGTGAACTCTGGGTTGGTGCGGCCGAAGTGGCCGTACGCGGCCGTCTTGCGATAGATCGGACGCTTCAGATCGAGGTCGCGAATGATCGCAGCCGGACGCAGGTCGAACGTGTCGCGCACCGCCTGCTCGATCTTCGACTCTTCGATGGCACCGGTGCCGAACGTCTCGACGAGGATGCTGATGGGTTGCGCCATGCCGATGGCGTAGGCCACCTGCACTTCGCAACGACGCGCGGCACCTGAGGCCACCACATGCTTGGCCACCCAGCGCGCCGCATACGCAGCGGAACGGTCAACTTTCGACGGATCTTTGCCGCTGAACGCACCGCCACCGTGGCGACCCATGCCGCCGTAGGTATCGACGATGATCTTGCGACCAGTGAGACCGGTGTCGGCGTGTGGCCCACCCTTCACGAACTCACCCGTCGGGTTGATGTAGACGGCGTAGTCGTCCTTGGCGAACTTCGCCGGCACGACCGGGCGGATGACTTGCTCGATGAGATCGGGTCGGATGACCGTGTCGCGCGCAATGCCGTCGGCATGCTGCGTGCTGATGAGCACCGTGCGCAGGCGCACCGGCATGCCGTCTTCGTAGTCAAAGGTGACCTGGGTCTTGCCGTCGGGGCGCAGGTACGGAATCGCACCTGACTTGCGCACCTCGGTGAGCTGCTCAGCAAGACGGTGCGCGAGGAAGATCGGCAGCGGCATGAGTTCGGGCGTCTCGTCGCACGCGTAGCCGAACATCATTCCCTGGTCGCCGGCACCCTGGGAGTTCAGGCGATCTTCGCCGCTCTTGCCACCGCGCAGCTCTTCGCTCTTGTCGACACCCATAGCGATGTCGCCCGACTGCTCGTCGATACTGATGATGACGCCGCACGTGTTGCCGTCGAAACCGTAGGCCGCATTGTCGTAACCGATCTCTTTGATGGTGTTGCGCGCCAGCTTGGGGATGTCGACGTAAGCCGACGTGGTGATCTCGCCGGCGACGACGCACAATCCGGTGGTCAGCAGCGTTTCGCAGGCGACGCGGCCGTTCGGGTCCTCGGCGAGGATCGCGTCGAGCACAGAATCGCTGATCTGATCAGCCATCTTGTCGGGGTGACCCTCCGTCACGCTCTCGGAGGTGAAGGTGTATTTGCGCGTCATCGGCGCTGCCTACTCGGCGGGCGTCGTGGACGCGTCGTTGGCAGCGAGCGCATTCGCTTCGTCGGCGAGGCGCTGGGCTTCGGCAATCTCGGCGCGAATTTCCTCGATGGTCTTGGGCACGAAGCGCACCTTGTCTGCAGCAATCTCTTCGAACGCAACCGAGAGGTGCTTGGTGCTCACGGTCTCCACGGTCGGGCCGACAACTTCGCTCGTCTTCAGGTTGCCGAAGTACTCGGTGATCTCGCGGGCGCGCTTGGCGGCCAACGTGACGAGACTGAACTTCGAGCGGGTGCGATCCATCAAGTGCTCGATCGCGGGTGCCATCATCGACTGCTGGGACTGGTTGGTCACAAGAATCCTCTCGGGGGTTGACGCCGAAGGTGCTCGGCGGGGCCAAACGGGCGGTTCAGCGCCCCTCAAGCGTAGCGGAATGACGGGTGTTTCGGATGATGTCGAGCATCTCGGCGATGGTGCGGTCAAGGTGCTGATTGACGATCACGTGGTCGGCGAGCGCCATGCCGACTGGCTCTTCTTCTTCTGCCTTACGCAACCGCTGGTCGACTTTGCGCTCGTCGTCACCGCGCGCGGTGAGCCTGGCCCGCTGCTCGTCGCGCGAGGGTGGCAAGACGAAAATCAACACGGCGCGCGGATGCTGCTTTTTTACCTGGCTAGCGCCGTCGACCTCGATCTCGAGCACGATGTCGCGGCCTGCTGGCGGCGCGGGCTGTGGCGTGCCGTAGTAGTTGCCGAGGAAGTTCGTCCACTCGAGGAACCCGCCCGCGTCGATGTGCGCTTCGAATTGGGCTCGTGTCACGAAGTGGTACGCATTCTCGGACTCGCCGGGGCGTCGTTCGCGAGTGGTCCACGACCGGCTGAGCCACAACTCGGGGTCGCGCTTCATCAACTCTTCGACCACGGTGCTCTTGCCCACGCCGCCCGGACCCGAGACGACGAAGACGAGCCCGCTCATGCCAGTGCCGTCACCAGTTGCGCGCGGGTTACTCGTGGCACTTCGCTCACGCGCGTGCGCTCGCCCAACGAGAAGGCGGCGAGCACTCGGCGCGCTCGCACCTTGCCAACGCCAGGCAGCGCCTCGGCGACTTTCACGAGGTAAACAAAGCCTGCTGCAGCGTCGTGGTCACTGCGCGAGAACACCTCGGACAATGCGAGTCGTCCTGCGGCGACCTCGGCCACCAACTGGTCGATGTCACGTCGGCGCGCCGTGAGCTGCTCGAGCACGCTCGGCGTGGCTGCCATAGAAAAAGTTTAGTGCGCGCTACCCGTGACCTCGCCCCACGAACCGACGCCGTGACGCCTCGCCCAGCGCAGCATCCCTCGCTGGATTTTCGTTACCGCGCGCGGATCGGCGAACGTAGCCGTACCCACCTGCACGGCGCTCGCGCCCGCCATCATCAACTCAATTGCGTCGTTCGCACACGACACGCCGCCTACACCGACGATGGGCACCTGCGGATGGGCGTGATGCACATCGAACACGCACCGTACGGCTACCGCATGAATTGCGGCACCGCTGACTCCCCCGCCCCCGTTGCCGAGCACCGCGCGGCGCGACGAGGTGTCGATGCACAAGCCGAGCACGGTGTTGGTGAGAACGAGCGCGTCGGCACCCGACGCCACCGCCACTCCGCTCAACTCGACCAGACGATCGGTGTTGGGGCTCATCTTTGCCCACACCGGCAGCGATGCGGGTACGACGCCACGCACGGCGCTGATCACCTGCGCGATCTGTTGCGCATCGTGGGCGAACATCTGGCGCCCGTGGTCGAGATTCGGGCACGAGAGATTCACCTCGATCGCCGTGAGTTGGTCGGCAACGACACCAAGTTCGCGTGCCGCCGACTCGTACTCACTTGCGCGGAATCCCCAGATGCTGGCGACCACGCGCGCACCGCGAGCAGTCAAGCGGGCGAGATCGTGCTCGAGCCAGTGGCGAGTGCCGCGACCCTGCAGGCCTACCGAATTGATCATTCCCCCGTCGATTGCGTGTAGTCGTGGCGCGGGGTTCCCTTGCCATTCGAACGACGCCATCGACTTCACGACGACCGCCCCAATCGTCGCAAGATCGACGTAGGGCGCGAGTTCATCGGAGTGTCCGGCCGTACCGGATGCGGCGATGATCGGGCCGGGCAACGACACCGCACCGACGCGCACGCCGGGCAACGGAACACTCACGAAGCGGCCTCGTCATTCACATGCACTGAGTCGTACGTAGACGCGGCGTGGTACTCCTGTAGCGAACGAATACCGAGTGGCGACTCACGGCGCTCACGCATGCCCTGCACGGCGGCACGCGCGGCGCGCACGGTGGTGACGAGGGCAACCCCCTTCACGTTGGCCGCCTTGCGGATGGCTTCACCGTCGCGGTGAGTGCCGCGGTCTTGCGGCGTGTTGATGACGAGCACGATCTCACCGGCTTCGATGAGGTGCACTGCGTCGTCGGGGGCCGACACACTGCGTTGAGAAGCTATGCCTGTGTCGCGTTGCGACACCTTGCCCACCACGCGTTCGACGCGGACGCCTCCGGCGGTGAGTGCTGCGGCCGTGCCTGCGGTCGCCACGATGGCACAGCCCACGTCGGCCAGCGCACGACCAATCTCGGCTACCGCCGATTTATCGCGATCGTTCAACGACACGAACACCCGGCCCGAGTCGGGCAAATGCGTGCCGGCTGCGAGCTGCGACTTGATGAATGCGCGACCGAAGGTGGCATCGATGCCCATGACTTCGCCCGTCGAGCGCATCTCGGGGCCGAGCGTGGTGTCTACTTCAGGGAAACGACTGAACGGCAGCACCGCTTCTTTCACGCTCACGTGTCCGCCCGCCGGCGCACGCAGCAGACCTTCGTCGCGCAGTTCGGCGAGCGTGGCGCCGAGCATCACGCGGCTGGCAATCATCGCGAGCGGCACACCCGTTGCTTTCGCCACGAACGGAACCGTGCGACTGGCACGAGGATTGGCTTCGATCACATAGACCTTGTCATCGGCGACCGCGAACTGCACGTTGATGAGTCCGCGCACATCAAGCGCATCGGCAATCTTGCGCACGTGGTCGGCGATCGTGGATTGCGCGGCGGCACTGAGGTTCTGCGGCGGCAACGCGCACGCCGAATCGCCCGAGTGGATTCCCGCTTCTTCGACGTGCTCCATCACTCCGCCGATCAGCACCTCGCCGCCCGCGTCACGCACCGCATCGACGTCGACCTCGGTGGCGTCTTGCAAGAAGCGGTCGATCAGCACCGGCCGTTCTGCCGAAAGTCCGCCTTCGCGTCCGAGCGACCCGAAACGTTCCATCTCCGACATGGCTTGCGCGAGTTGCGCGTCGTCGTGCACGATGCGCATCGCGCGGCCACCGAGCACGTAGCTCGGCCGTACCAGCACCGGATACCCAGTGCGCTCGACGACTGCGCGCGCACCCGCGAGGTCGGTCGCGGTCGCACCCGGGGGTTGCGCGATGCCCAACCGGTCGCACAGCGCGCTCCACTGCGCGCGGTCTTCGGCGACGTCGATCGAGGCAGGTGATGTGCCGGCAATCAACTCGGCCGGAAGCGAACCGGCGAGCTTGAGCGGCGTCTGGCCGCCGAGTGACACGATCAGTTTGGGCGGCTTGCCCGCCGCCTTCGTCTCGGCGTCGATCACGTTCATCACGTCCTCGACGGTGAGCGGCTCGAAGTACAGGCGGTCTGAGGTGTCGTAGTCGGTCGATACCGTCTCGGGGTTGCAGTTGAGCATCACGGTTTCATATCCCGCGGCCCGCAAGGCGAAGCTGGCGTGCACGCAGCAGTAGTCGAATTCGATTCCCTGGCCGATGCGATTCGGACCGCTGCCGAGGATGATCACACGATCCTTGCTCGACGGGCGCACCTCGTTCTCGTCTTCATAGGTGGAATAGAAATACGGTGTCTGTGCGGCGAATTCCGCACTGCATGTGTCGACCGATTTGTACGTCGGCACCACGCCCGCCGACTCGCGCGCCGCGCGCACGCTCGACTCGCTCGTCGACCACAGCCACGCGAGTTGCGCATCGCTGAAGCCGAGACGCTTGGCGCGCCGCCACGCGCGGCGGTCGAGCGTGGTCGGCGACTTACCGAGGAGCGCATCCCGCTCGTCGTAGATCGCGCGCATTTGGTCGATGAACCACGGATCTATGCCGGTGGCATCGTGCAACTGCTCGGTGGAGACGCCGCGACGAATGCACTCCCCCACTTGGAAGATTCGCTCGGGTGTCGGTACCGCGACGGCGACGATGAGCTCATCGTCGCTCGTGGATTCGAAGTTCTTCTCCGCCGCGTCGCAGTTGAGGCCGGCGCGCCCGATCTCGAGTGAGCGCAACGCCTTCTGCAGGCTCTCGGGAAAGGTGCGCCCGATGGCCATCGCCTCACCGACGCTGCGCATCTGGGTGCCGAGCACGTTGCTCGCGCCCTCGAACTTCTCGAACGCCCAGCGCGGCACCTTGGTGACCACGTAGTCGATCGTCGGTTCGAAACTGGCGGGTGTCTTCTTGGTGATGTCGTTGGCGATTTCGTCCAGCGTGTAACCGACGGCGAGCTTGGCCGCGATCTTGGCGATCGGAAACCCTGTTGCTTTCGACGCGAGTGCCGACGACCGCGACACGCGCGGGTTCATCTCGATCACCACTTGCTCGCCGGTCGCCGGGTTCACCGCAAACTGCACGTTTGAGCCACCGGTCTCGACACCGACGCGGCGAATGCAGGCGAACGCGGCATTGCGCATCTCTTGGTACTCGACGTCAGAGAGCGTCATCGCTGGCGCGACGGTGATCGAGTCGCCGGTGTGCACCCCCATCGCGTCGACGTTCTCAATCGAGCAGATGATCACGCAGTTGTCGGCGCGATCACGCATCACTTCGAGTTCGTATTCCTTCCAACCCTTGATCGACGTCTCGATCAGCACCTCGTGAATCGGGCTCGCCGCCAGGCCCGCCGAGACCACCTGCGTGAACTCCTTTTTGGTAGTCGCGATGCCGGTGCCGCGCCCGCCAAGGATGTATGCGGGTCGGATGATGACGGGCAGCTTCACGCGGGCGAGAACCTTCTCGGCTTCCTCCATCGATTGCGCGACTCCGCTCTCTGGCACCTTGAGCCCGATCTCGATCATCGCGTTCTTGAACTTCTCGCGGTCCTCTGCCGTGGCGATTGCCTCTGCGTTCGCACCGATCAACTCGGGCGTGCCGGGCACCCCGACTAGCCCGCGCTCGTGCAACGCCATCGCAAGGTTGAGCGCCGTCTGGCCGCCCAGCGTCGGCAACACGGCATCAGGGCGCTCGCGTTCGATGATCGCGGCAAGTACGTCGGGTGTCAGCGGCTCCACATAGGTGCGATCGGCGAAATCAGGATCGGTCATGATGGTCGCCGGATTCGAGTTGGCGAGAATGACGCGGTAACCCTCGGCGCGAAGCACGCGGCACGCCTGCGTGCCCGAGTAGTCGAACTCGCATGCCTGACCGATCACGATCGGCCCCGATCCGATGACGAGGATGCTGCGCAGGTCGCTGCGACGCGGCATGGTCAGCGACCTTCTTTCATCATCGTCGCGAAGCGAGCAAAGAGATAGCGCGAGTCGTGCGGCCCAGGCCCCGCCTCGGGGTGGTACTGCACGCTGAACGCTCGCTTGCCGCGCACCGTCATGCCTTCGTTGGTCTGGTCGTTCAGATTCACGTGCGAAACCTCGACCATGTCGGCGAGCGACTCTGGCTCGATGCAGAAGTTGTGGTTCTGGCTCGTGATCTCCACCTTGCTGGTTGCCACGTCGCGCACGGGATGGTTGGCGCCGTGGTGGCCGAACGGAAGTTTGAACGTGCGCCCGCCGAGCGCAAGACCAAGCAGCTGGTGGCCGAGACAGATGCCAAAGAGCGGCACTTGCGAGTCGAGCAGCTCGCGGATGGCGTCGGGCGCGCCGCGCACCATCTCTGGGTCGCCTGGTCCGTTGGAGAGAAAGATGCCATCGGGCTTCGCGGCGAGCACCTCTGCTGCAGGCGTACTCGCCGGAACCACTCGCACCTCGGCGATGTCGGCAAGACAGCGCACGATGGTCGACTTGATGCCGAAGTCGTAGGCGACGACGAAAAACGGCTTGCTGCTTTTCGCTGTGGTTGACTTCACCACGTAGGGCGACACGGTGGTGACCTGAGCGACGAGGTTCTTGCCGGCCGTGCCCTGTTCTTTGGCGAGCGCAGCCCGCAGCACGGACTCATCGGCCGTGCCAAACACACCGGGCATCGCACCCGAGTCGCGGATGATGCGCGTGAGACGGCGCGTATCGACACCGGCGATACCCGCCATGTTGCGTTCGCGCAGAAACACCTCGAGAGGCTCGTCGCTGCGCCAGTTGCTGCGGCGACGCGCCATGTCGCGGATGATGACCCCGCGGGCGTGCGACTTCTTCGCCTCGTTGTCGTGGCGCGACACTCCGTAGTTGCCGATGTGCGGCGTGGTGAACGTGACGATCTGCCCGGCGTAGCTGGGGTCGGTGAGTACTTCTTGGTATCCGCTCATCCCCGTGTGGAAGACGACTTCGCCCGACGACACCGCCACGTCTGCACCGACGGCCTCGCCCTCAAAGAAGCTGCCGTCGGCGAGCAGCAGGTGTGAGATGCGCGGTGTCATGCGTGTGCCTCGCCGTCGCAATTCACGCTTGTGCCTCGCCGTCGCGCACACTGAACGGGCCGCGCCCGCCTGCAAACAGCGTGTGGCGCACACGTCCGCGCAACGTCGTGCCGACGAACGGCGTGTTGCGGCTCTTGCTGGCGAGCTTGCCCGGCTCCACCTGCCACTCAACCCGCGGGTCGAACACCACGATGTTGGCCGGCGCACCGGGCTCGATGTCTCGGCCATGGCGGTCGGAAATGCCGGCGATGCGCGCCGGATTGATCGACATGACGCGCACGAGATGCGCGAGGTCAACCTCCAGCACGCCGAGCGCGACACCGAGTGCGGTCTCGAGCCCGAGCATGCCGGGTGGCGCCTGGTCGAGCGAAAGTTCTTTCTCGCGGCGCGGGTGCGGAGCGTGGTCGGTGGCGAGTGCGTCGATGGTGCCGTCGAGCACCCCTGCTCGCAGGGCCGCGATGTCGTGCGGCGAGCGCAGCGGTGGATTCACCTTGTACACCGTGTCGAAACTGGCGAGCCGCGTCTCGTCGAGCGAGAGATGATGAGGTGTCACCTCGGCGGTCACCGGCAATCCGTCGCGCTTGGCGGCACGCACGAGCTCGACACTGCGCGCGGTGGAGAGATGCAAGAAGTGCACGCGCGCTCCGGTGAGCCGAGCGAGCTCAATGTCGCGGAACACCATCAACTCTTCGGCGATCGACGGCCAACCCGGCAGCCCGAGCGTGGTGCAGCAGCTGCATTCGTTCATCACCGCGCCCTTCGTCAGGGTCGCGACTTCGCAATGTTGGGCGAGCGTAACGCCGAGACCCTTGCCGTATTCCATCGCGCGGCGCATGAGCAATTCGTCCTGCACGCCGTTGCCATCGTCTGTGAAGATGCGCACGCCCGCGGCCGCGAGCTCGGCCATCGGCGCGAGTGCTTCACCTTTGCGTCCGAGCGTGATGCAACCGCTCGGCACCACCTCGACCAGACCAGCGCGCTTTCCCTGTTCGCGCACGAAGTCGACGACCGCGACGCTGTCTTGTGGTGGGTCGGTATTGGGCATCGCGACGAGCGCGGTGTAGCCGCCCTTCGCACCGGCGCGGCTGCCGGTCTCGATCGTCTCTGCCTCTTCCTTGCCTGGTTCGCGCAGGTGCGCGTGCAGGTCGACGAATCCGGGCGCCACCACGCAACCCGAAACATCCACGATGTCGCCGCCCGTGATTCGATCGCCCACTTCGGTGACGACACCATTCTCGACCGCGACGTCACCTGCGCGCTCACCGCGCGAGTCCACGATGCGTCCGCCGCGCAGCACGACTCGCGGTATTGCCTGCTGAGTCGCATGCAGTGCCGCCTGCGATGTCATGGGTCTCGTCATGGGCTTCGTCATGATGCCGCCTGTGCAAGGCCAGCCGCCGACGATTCGCCGGCGAGCAAGTCGAACAACACCGCCATGCGCACGGCGACCCCGTTGGCGACTTGTTTGTGGATGAGCGAATTCGGCAAGAGCGACGGGTCGACGAGCATCTCGACGCCGCGGTTCATCGGGCCGGGGTGCATTAGCACCGCGTGCGGCGGCAGTTTCGCGGCGCGCACCGCGTCGAGTCCGTAGGTCTCGGCATACTCGCGCAGGTTCGGCACGTGGCCCTGCGACATGCGCTCGCTCTGTAGACGCAGCATGTAGAGAATGTCGGTGCGCGCGAGCACGTCGTCGAGCCGGTACGACACCTCGACCGGCCAGTGCGACACGTCGGGCGGCAGCAGCGTGGGCGGTGCCACGAGCACGACACGCGCACCGAGCATGCTGAACGCTGCGATGTTGCTGCGCGCCACACGGCTGTGCATGATGTCACCGACGATGGTGAGCGTGAGGCCGTCAAAACGCTCCTTGCCCAGCGCCTCGCGCACCGTGAAGCAGTCGACCAAGGCTTGCGTCGGATGCTGGTGCCAGCCGTCGCCGGCATTCACCACGCTCGCGTTGGTCCACTCGCTGATCTGCCACGGAATGCCAGTCGACTTGTGCCGCACGACGAACGCATCGATGCCCATGTCGCTGATGGTCTCCACAGTGTCGCGCAGGCTTTCACCCTTGTTGACGCTGGAAGTCGACACGCTGAAGGTCATCGTGTCGGCCGACAGACGCTTGGCTGCGGTTTCAAACGACAAGCGCGTGCGCGTCGAGTCCTCGAAGAACAGGCTCACCACGGTGCGTCCGCGCAGCGCGGGCACCTTGGGCACCGGGCGGTGGTTGACCTCGACCATGTGGTGGGTCAGGTCGAGCAGGCGCATGAGGCCGTCGCGGCCGAGTTCGTCGATGCTCCGCAGGTGCTTCATCATCGCGGCTTGCCTTCCACCGTCACGCCGTCGGCGGTCGCGCGCACGTCGTCGTCCATGTGTGTCGGCAGGTTCTTCCCGACATAGTCGGGACGAATCGGCAGTTCGCGATGGCCACGGTCGACGAGCACCGCAAGTTGCACTGAGCGCGGGCGGCCGTAGGTGTTGATGCCCTCGAGCGCGGCGCGCACCGTGCGCCCGGTGTAGAGCACGTCGTCGACGAGCACCACCGTGACACCGTCGACGGCGAAGTCAATGCGACTGATTGCGCCGGGCACGACGGGGCGCAGCCCGATGTCGTCACGGTGCATGCTGACGTCGATGTAGCCGACCGGCACTCGTGCGGCTGGTTCGATCGCGTCAATTGCCGCACCGATGGAATCCGCGAGCCACGCGCCGCCGCGCTGCAATCCGACGAGGACGAGTTGGGCGCCGCCACGCTGGCGTTCGAGAATCTCGTGAGCGATGCGGGTGACTGCGCGCCTGACGTCGTCGGCCGACATCACGATGTTGCTCACGTAAATCTCCTGGCCGTTCGAGCCTCACGGGACTCGTTTGACGGTCGCCTCAGCGTAGCCGTTCGTACACCATCCACCAGTCATTTCCGTAAACGAGGCGGAAGAACACCTGCTCGCTTAACCAGTCGGCCCTGACTTCGTCGTCGAGTTCGCGCGGCAGCACCACGAACTGCACTTCCGGCGCAAAGTCGAGCCGGTCGCCCTTGGCGAACACGTCGGCGCCATAGAGCACCCGTCGGTAGGGCGTCGGAAACACGTATATGCGCTCCCGGCGGGCCATGTGTGCCGTGAGCGTGTGGTACGCCGACACCACCGCATCGGGCGGCACCTGGTTCATCGCTTCGTGCGCCGCTGCTACGGCTGGGTGCGCCGGAGTCCACTTCGGAAGTTGCGTTCGCGCGAGTGGCAGCGGTGTCCAAACGTAGGCGCAGACCACCGTTGCTGCCAAGATGCACGACACGAGCCACGTGCGAAGATGCTCGGCCACGCGCGAGACGCCGTAGAACGCCCCGATCACGAGTATCGGCACGAACTGCACCGCGTAGTGGTACTCGATCTGAGTTTGGTACCAGAAGGTACTCACGAGGTTCGAGAGCAACGGCAGCGTGCCAAGAAGCGCGATCTCAGGCCGCCACAAGGCGACGAACGCGACCGGCGCGAGCAACTGCAGAAGATACAGCGGGCGCTCCCCCGACACGAGGTGTCGCACCAGCTTGTCGGGCCGCGTGAGGCTGGTGCGCATGAGCCCGCCGAATCCGCCGAAGGGCAGCCGCCATTCGTTGCGATACGGCACGCCGACGATTCCGCGCAAGACGGCCATCAACATGAGCATGCCGAACCACAGCGCACCGAGCATTGTGACGAGCCCGATACGCCGGTCGCGACGCAGTGCCACCCACGCGCCAAGCGCCACCACGAAGAGCGCGGTGTCTTCCTTGACCATGAGTATGAGCACGACTGCGCCCGCGTAGTGGCGCCAGCGGTACGCGAGCGCGGCCCAGATCGCCCATGCGATGAGCGGCGCGAGCGCGGCGTCGGGATGGAAGTTCTCCATGCCCGTGTAGGTGAGCGCGGGATGCAAGAGATACGCCGCGACCGCGACGCAACTCATCGGCAGAGAACCGACGAGCAGCCGCGCCGTCTTCCACACCGGCAACGCACCGACACCGAGCACGAATGCCTGCACCACGAACAGCAGGCCGGTCGAACCGACGAACCAATAGAGCGGAACCAGCGGCAACAAGATGAACGACGTGTGGTCGCCGAAGAGATTGCGGCCCATCAGCGTGACGAACGGTGCCTCGGCGCGCGACAAGAGCCACAACCCCTGGTCGTAGAGCCCGAAGTCGTAAGCCGACGTGCCGAGGCCGAAGTGGTCGCGCGTAGTGCGCGCCGCCAGCCACACGGTGTAGATCACCGTGAGCGAGACGGCGACCACTTGCCACACCGACACATCACGGGCTCGCTCTCGCACCACACCGAGCACACGGCGCGGGTCGACGGCCATGATCTGGTTCTAGTCCGCGGCGCCGCCGCGCGTCGCGCGCGCAATCGCACCCATCACACCGTTCACGAAACGCCCCGAGTCGTCGCCGCCGTAGCGCTTGGCAAGCCCCACCGCTTCCGACAACACCACTGCAGTCGGCACCTCGGGGCGACCGATCAACTCGAAGGTCGCGATGCGCAGCACATTGCGGTCGGTGGCGGCCATGCGCTCGAGAGTCCAAGCGTGACTGTGGGCTTGAATCAACTCGTCGATGCGCGCGCGATGTGCCGCCACTCCGTCGATGAGCCCCGTCGTCAAGTCGTCGAAGGGCACCTTGATTCGCGCGACTACCGCCGCCACGTCATCTCCGCGCACGTCGGCTTCGAACAACACGTTGAGCGTGCGCTCGCGCGCATCAGAGCGCGGATCGAAATCGCGGTTCCAATCGTCGTCGTCGGACATGGCGATGGCGAAGACGGCTGGCCGTCAGACTCGCGTGACGTAGTCGCCCGTGCGGGTGTCGACCTTCACCCTGTCGCCGATGTTGACGAAGAGCGGCACCTGGATCACCTTGCCGGTCTGCAACGTGGCCGGCTTACGGGCCCCTGACACGCGGTCGCCTTGGATGCCGGGCTCGGTCTGCGCGATCGCGAGTTCAACTGATGCCGGAATCTCTACTGCGACGATCTCGCTGCCGTACATCGCGATCTGCGCGGTGGCTGATTCGACGAGATAGTCGGCGGCGTCGCCGAGCGCGGCGGGCTTCACGTTGATCTGCTCGTAGGTGTCGGTATCCATGAACACGAAGTCTTCGCCCTCTTTGTAGAGAAACTGCATGTCGCGACGGTCGATGATTGCCTGCTCCACACGCACCCCGGCGTTGAACGTGCGCTCGATGACCGCGCCAGTGCGCATATTGCGCAGCTTGGTGCGCACGAATGCCCCGCCCTTGCCAGGCTTCACGTGCTGGAACTCGACGATGCTGAAGAGTCCCTTCTCCAATTCGAGCGTGAGACCGTTCTTTAGTTCGTTGGTGCTAATTGCAGGCACGAGATGTCCTTTGGTGATTTGGTGAGTATGTCGCAGCCCGTTGCAGTGACGACCACGAGGTCTTCGATGCGCACGCCGCCGAGACCTTCACGATAGACCCCCGGCTCCACGGTGACCACCTCGCCGGCCTGCAGCGGTTCGGGCATCGCGGTTCGCACCCACGGCTGTTCGTGAATCTGCAGACCGACGCCATGACCCGTCGAGTGGATGAATTCGCTGCCCATGCCGACGTCGACGATGATGTCGCGGCAGGTCTTGTCGACATCGCCCGCCGAGACGCCAGCGCGCACCGCCGCCAGCCCCGCCAGCTGCGATTCGCGCACCACGTCGTGCATTCGGCGCAACAGCGGATCAACCTCACCGATGAGGTAGGTGCGCGTCATGTCGGAGTGATAGCCATCGACGAGCGCGCCGACGTCGATCACGACGAGGTGACCTTCTTCGATCACGGCCGAAGTCGGCCGATGGTGGGGACGCGCACCGTTGGGGCCGGTCGCCACGATCGTGTCGTAGCTCGGGCCATCGGCGCCGTGACGGCGCATGCGGTATTCAAGCTCGTCGCGCACGTCGCGCTCGGTCGGGCGCGACGACATCATCGGTACGCACTCAGCGAGCGCGGCATCGGTGCACGCGGCCGCGCGCTTCATACGTGCGATCTCGGCGGGCGACTTGATTCGGCGAAGTTGCTGCACGACTCCCCCGCAAGCCACGAGGTTCGTCTTCGCCTGACTGCGCAGGGCCTCGAATTGCGCGTGCGTGACTTCGCTCGGATCCACACCGACCGCCCGACCGGCGGCGATCGACTGCTCGAGACCATCGCGCAGTGCGGCCGCAGTGGCACCGACTACCACGCGCGCGGCGGCACCAGATGCAGCAATCTGATGGCGGGCCTGCTCACCGTAGCGACCGTCGGTGACGAGCACCATCTCGTGCGGCGTCACGACGAGCGTGCCCGCCGAGCCAGTGAAGCCGGTGAGCCAGCGCACGTTGTTCAAGTCGTACACGACGAGCGTGTCGGGGCTCGGTGTGCCAGCAGTTGCGGTGTCAACGGCAGCCGATCCATGTCGTGCGAGTGCCTCGCGCACCAGCACATCGCGGCCCGCCACTGTGAGGGTCGGCAACGCCGTCATCGTGACTCCAAGTTCCGCACGAGCGCCTCGACTCCGAGCACGTACGACTCGCCACCAAAACCCGCGATCGTGCCGATAGCGACCGGGGCGACCACGCTCTCGTGTCGCCATGGCTCGCGCGCTGCAGGGTTCGAGATGTGCACCTCGACCACGGGCACTCGCGCGGCCTTGAGCGCGTCGTGCAGGCTCCACGCGAAGTGGGTGAAGGCACCGGCATTCAGCACGATGCCGGCGTATTTCGTCGGCGCCGTCTGCACGTGGGCGATCAGCGTCGCCAAGTCGTTGCTCTGCTCGCTGTCGACGCCATAACCCAGGCGCTTCGCCGCCTCCGATGCACGTGCAACATGGTCGACAAGGGTCGTCGTGCCGTAGATGGCGGGCTCACGGGTGCCGAGCAGATTCAGGTTGGGGCCGTGCAACAACAGCAGTCGTTTGTTGTCGTTCGACACGATGTTCAGGGTACTGAAAGAGCATCGAATGCCGAGTCGACGGCGGACTCGCGTACGCCGCTCACCGGTTCGATGCCCAAGGGCCCATCGAGTACGAACGTGAGGCCGTCAATTGCCTTCTTGTCGCGGCGCATCAAATCGAGCAGCTGCGAGCGGGCGACTCCGCGCGGCACTTCGATCGACAGTCCGTAATGACCGACGATCACATCGCGATGCTGCGCGACGCGCGCTGCGTCGATACGACCGAGTGCGTGCGCGAGGTAGGCGGCGAACATCATGCCGACCGCCACCGCCTCGCCGTGCGCGAGCGAGAACTTGCTCGCCGATTCGAGGGCGTGGCCGAGTGTGTGGCCGTAATTGAGCACCGCGCGGCGACCCGACTCACGCTCGTCCTGCCCGACGATGTCGGCTTTGATCTGCACGCAACGCGCCACGCGCGCGTCGAGATCGAGCGCGAGCAGGTCGTCTCCGACGAGAAAGTGGCACTTTGCCATCTCGCCGCGACCGCAGCGTTGCTCACGCTCGGGCAGCGAGTCGAGGTGAGCGGTGTCGCACACAACGCCGCTCGGCTGCCAGAACGCGCCGACCAGGTTCTTCCCCGCCGCGATGTTGACGCCGGTCTTGCCGCCGATCGCAGCGTCGATCATGCCGACGAGTGTCGTCGACACATGCACTACCTGCACCCCGCGGTGCCATGCGCTCGCTGCGAAGCCCGCGACGTCGGTGACCATGCCGCCGCCGACTCCGAGGATCACATCGTTGCGGGTGATGCCCGCTGCCGCGAACTCACCGCAGAGACGCTCGATGGTTGAGAGCGTCTTGTGCGCCTCGCCGTTGCCCACCTCATGGCGCGACACGGCGACTCCACGCGGCAGGTGCCCGGCGATGTCGACGGGGAGCCCGGCTTGCGTCACGATCGCGATTCGCCGGGCACCCGACGGAATCACCGATGCGAGCTCGCGCGAGGCTCCGCGGCCCACCACCACGTCGTACGATCGCTCGCCGAGCTCGACCCTCACTCGCCGCGTCATGAGGCGACCTTGTCTTTGATGGCAAGCGCGGCTGCCGCGACCACTTCGTCGATGCTCTTTGCGGCGGTGTCGATGCGTACATCGGCCAGCGCTTGGTACAAGGAGCGGCGCTCGCTGTCGAGCGTCGTGAGTCGCCCGACCGGATCACCGTCGATGAGCGGTCGGTGCGCGCCGCGCGACGTGCGCCGCCCGAGGGTCGCCGGGTCGGCATCGAGCCAGACCGTGACGAGCGCGTGCCTGGCAATCGCCGCACAGTTGTCGGCCGATAGCACACATCCGCCGGCCGCTGCCAACACCGTGTCGCTCGTCGAAGCGAGCGCGTCGTTGAGTGCTGCAGTCTCGAGCCTTCGGAACTCAGCCTCGCCGTCGCTGGCGAAGATCTCGCGCACGGACTTGCCGGCGGCGGCCACGACGAGGTCGTCGGTGTCGACGAAACTTGCGCCGATGCGATCGGCGAGTTTTCGACCGACCGTGGTCTTGCCCGAGCCCATCATGCCGATGAGCACGACGACGCGAGCCATGCGATCAGCGCAGCGACTCGGTGAAGGCGGTCGCATTGCGCACGAACTCCGCGACGGAGTCACCGCCGAACTTGCGCTGCGCCTCGGCGGCGAGCACCAGGGCGATCATCGTTTCGGCGACCACGCCCATCGCCGGCACGGCGGTCACGTCGGTGCGTTCCTTGAAGCTGACGGTCTCCTGCTTCGACACGATGTCGACGGTCTTCAGCGTCGGACGATTGAGCGTAGAAAGTGGCTTCATCGCCGCGCGCACCACGAGCAACTCCCCCGTCGTCATGCCACCCTCGGTCCCGCCTGCCTTGGTCGTCTCGCGGCGATACGAAGCACTGGAATCGTCCCACGTGATCGCGTCGTGGGCTTCGCTGCCTCGCCGCGCAGCATTGGCGAACCCGTCGCCGATCTCCACGCCCTTCACCGCCTGGATGCTCATGATGGCCTGCGCGAGCATGCCGTCGATCTTGCGGTCCCAGTGCACGTGGCTGCCGAGCCCGACGGGCAGGCCGTACGCGAGCACTTCGACGACACCACCGAGGCTGTCGCCGTCTTTGGCCGCTGCCTCGATCTCGGCGACCATTTTTTCTTCCGCGGTCTTGTCAAAGCAGCGCACCGACGACTCGTCGATGCGCGCGAGGTCTCGGGGCGTGGGTCGCGCGACGGCGTCGCTCGACACCGAGCCGAGTGCGGTCACGTGCGACACGATCTCGACGCCGATCTTGCGCAGCAACAACTTGGCCAGCGCGCCGGCGACTACACGGGCGCTCGTTTCGCGCGCACTCGCCCGCTCGAGCACGTCGCGGGCGTCGACGAAGTCGTACTTCTGCATGCCCGCCAAGTCGGCGTGGCCCGGGCGCGGCTGCGTGAGCGCCTTCTTCGTGGTGCCGGGATGCGGCGACATCTCTTCGTGCCACACGTCGCTGCGGAACCACTCGGTGTTCTTCACGAGCACCGCGACCGGCGAGCCGAGCGTGCGACCATGGCGGATGCCGCCGATCAACTCGATTTCGTCCTGCTCGAACTTCTGTCGTGGGCCGCGACCGAATCCCAGACGCCGACGCGCCAATTCAGCGGACAAATCGGCTGCGGTAACGGGAAGATTCGATGGCAGACCCTCGACTATCACCACGAGGGCTTGACCGTGGCTCTCGCCGGCGGTCAAGTAGCGCAACATGCACCTGAATTCTACTGCTGTGATTTCACCAGCTCGGCGAGGGCGGCACGGCGCATCAACGCGACATCGGGTAGACGTCCGAGCCAGAGTTGTTGTTGGCGTGCCGCTTGCGCACACAGCATGTCGAGACCGTCGACCACTCGCGTGCCGCGGTCGCGAGCCTCACGGATGAGGCGTGTCTCGAGCGGGTGATACACCGCATCGAGCGCGCAGTGACTCGGCGTGAGGCTGCGCGTGTCGAACGGCAACGCATCCACCGCGATGCCGCTCATGCCCTGAGGCGTGGTGTTCACCACGGTCAGGCACTCGCCCACATTCGACGCCTCGATTGCTGTCGTCGAGCCGGCACGCACCGCGTTACCGACTGCGACCGCATCAGCCAGTCGTGCCGCCGTTCGGTTCGCCACGCGCACCTGTGAACCAGCCGATGCGAGCGCCGCGATGACGGCGCGCGCAGTCGCGCCGGCACCGACCACCGCCACGGTCGAGAGGTCTGCACCAGCCGCGGCCAGGGCGTCGACGCATCCGACACCGTCGGTGTTGTGCCCGACGAGGCGACCGTCGTCGGTGCGCACCACGGTGTTCACCGCGCGCACGAGAGTCGCAGAGGCATCGACCACGTCGAGCGCAGGTATCACCATCTCTTTGTGCGGCATGGTGACCGAGAGCCCGGCGATGCCCAGCACGCGCATCGCATCGACCGCCGCGACGGCGTGCAGCGGGTCGACTTCGAACGCGCAGTAGTTCCAATCATCGCCATGAGCGGCGAATGCGGCGTTGTGGATGACCGGCGAGAGGCTGTGGCGCACGGGGCTACCGATCACCGCCGCGACCTTGGTGCGAGCCGTCGAGGTCACGGGAGGATTCCTGCTGCCTGCGCAGCCGCGACGTTCTGCTCGTGCAAACGGTAAGTGGTCGAGAACGCATGTCGACCCTCGGCGTCGGCGAGCACATAGAAGAGCAGGCGACATTCTTCCCGTTTCTCGCGCTTGTTGCGCGCCGTGCACAATTCGTCGGCGTCGGACGGATCGTCAGCCGGGTTCATCGCCGCAACGAGGGATGCTTCGCCGGGGCTCGCAATCGGCGTCGGCGGCAGACCCTTGCGCAGGTACACGTTGTACGGCGAGTCGAGAGCCTTCAAGTCGGCAAACGTGGCATCCTCGGGTGCGCCGTAGTAAAGGGACGCGTCGACCTGCAGTTCCATGTCGAGCGCGAGGCGATTGTGGATGACCCGCGACACGAGCGCGCGCTCCTCGGGCAACTTCACTTCCCTTTCAATGAGTGATGCGATGATGAGAACCTCATACGGAGTGCGCCCCAGACGCTGCGCTGCCGCCTCGATGTCGTTGGCGAGCGCGCGGCTGCGCATCTCTTCGATCATTCGTCCAAGCACGTCGACCTCGGTCTCGTACGCCGCCACCCGATACAAGGCCGGGAAGATGAGCCCCTCGTAAGAGTCGATTCCCTCGGGGCGAAACGGCGCGGGCAACTCGCCGCTGGCGAGAGCAGCGTCGACGTCGGCCGCGGTGAATCCGGGTGCGTCGCGCTCGAGTCGCGCGGCGACCTGTGAGAGGGTGAAACCCTCGGGGAACACGACCTCGACCTCGACGACGGCATCGTCGATCGGCGTACTCACCTGGTCGGTGCTGCCGACCTGATCGACGATGTTGCGCACCTGCCAACCTGCCCACGCGATGAACACCGCTGCGACGGCAGCGAGCGCCAAGAGGATCTGTCGCGAGTAATGCCGCAGGTCGGGCAACATGCCGTCGGTATCGGCGTCGTCGTCGGGCTGCACGGCGTCCCACGGGTCTTCGTTCCACGGCGCGTCGTCACCAGTGTGCGTCACGACGATTCCTTCTCGCGCTGCATTCGTCGGTGATCGATGAACGACTGCAACATCACTGCAGCAGCCACCTTGTCGACCACGCGTCGGCGCGCATCGGCACGCATCTCCATCTCGATGAGCGAACGTTCGGCGGTCACGGTGGTGAGGCGCTCATCGTGCAGGTGTACCGGCACGTGGAGTGCCGCGCGCAGTTGCTCGGTCTCGCTAACTGCGTTCTGCGCGGCGGCCGTCGCCTTGCTCTGCATGTTGAGCGGAAGCCCGACCACAACTGCTCCGGCTTCGTACTCAGCCACGAGCGCGGCGATCCTTGCGTGATCTTCGCGTCGCGTACCGGCGCGTTGCACCACGGTAAGCGGAGTCGCGACTCGCTCTTCCGGGTCGCACAGCGCCACGCCGATGCGCTTGGAGCCGAGATCAAGACCCAGGCAGCGCATCACGACGCGCGGCGCGCTGCTGTCACCGCCGCCGTCGCCGCGGCGAGCGCTGCATCGAGCGCGCCAGCGTTCTTGCCACCTGCAGTCGCGATGTCGCCCTTTCCGCCGCCGCCACCGCCGACGGTCTTGGCGGCGTCTTTGATCAACTCCCCCGCCTTCAACCCGCTCGCGGGCACGACGGCCGCGACGAGCGCGACACCGCCGGAGTCGGAGACCCCACCCAACACCACCGCTTCGACGGCATTCCTGCCGCGCACGGCAATCGCGAGATCGCGCAAGTCGGAAGGCGAAAGTCCGTCGACTCGGGCGACGAGCGCCCCGTCGAGTGCTCGCGCCGCGAGTTCATCTGCTTGCGCCGCGAGTTGGCCGCGACGCAGGCGCTTGACTTCTTCGGCGAGTGTCTTTGCGTTGTCGACCGCGCGCTGAGCGGCAGCGACGAGTTCGTCGGGTTTGGCGCCGAGCACCTCGGCAGCGCTCGACACGACGTTGGCGGTGTCGAGCATGTGGCGAAGCGCGTGCTCGCCGGTGAGTGCTTCGATGCGGCGCAAGTTGGAGCCGATCGAACCCTCACTCACGATCTTGATCGGACCGATGTCACCGGTTGCCGACACGTGCGTGCCGCCGCACAACTCGAGCGACTTGCCCGCTTCGAGCACTCGTACGACGTCGCCATACTTGTCACCGAAGAAGGCGATGGCTCCCTTGTCGCTCGCCGCCTGCTTGGTCATCTCGGTCGCCGACACGCGAGTGTTGGCAAGCACCTCGGCGTTGGCCAGCTGCTCGATGCCACGGATCTCCGCCGGCGTGACCGCCTCGTAGTGGCTGAAGTCGAATCGCAGTCGGTCAGGCGCCACGAGCGAGCCGGCCTGCTTCACATGCTCGCCGAGCACGCTGCGCAGAGCCCAGTGCAGCACGTGCGTTGCGGTGTGGTTGCGCTTGGTGGAAGCGCGCGCCGCGGCGTCGATGGTCGCCACTACCGCGTCGCCGGCGCCGAACGCACCGCGCGTGATGCGCACGAGGTGCCGGCGCAAACCTGGTGCAGCGAACGTGGTGTCGAGCACCTGCGCAGTCGCCGTCTGGTTGGCGATCGTGCCTGTGTCGCCGACTTGTCCACCGCTCTCGGCATAGAACGGCGTGGTGTCAAGGAAGATCTCGTGCACGCTCGAGCCGTCTTCGTGGTCGAAGGGCCCGAGCACCGCGAGCACGTTGGCCGTGGCCTCGACCCGGTCGTATCCGACGAACGACGTTGCGCCGTTTCGGTCGACGAGCGATTTGTATTCGGCGGTGCGCTGCGGGTCGGCGGCTTCGTTCTTGCGCGCACTCTTGCCGCGCTCACGCTGACGCTCCATCTCGCGCTCGAAACCCTCAGTGTCGACACCGACACCGCGTTCGACGGCGATTTCCTGGGTGAGTTCGAGCGGGAAACCATAGGTGTCGTGCAGCGCGAACGCCGACGCACCGCTGATCTTCTTCGCCGACGACGCAATCTCCGTCTCGAGAATCGAGAGTCCGTTGCGCAGCGTGGCGCGGAACTTCTCTTCTTCGCGCGTGACCACGCCGAGGATGAAGTCAGAGTTTGCGACGAGATCGGGGTATGCGTTCTTCATGATCGACAGCGACGTGTCGACGAGTGACGGCATCACGAGCTTCTCGCAGCCGAGCAGGTACGCGTGGCGCACGGCGCGACGGATGATGCGGCGAAGCACGTAGCCGCGACCCTCGTTCGACGGAAACACGCCGTCGTTGATCATCATCATCGACGACCGCGCATGCTCGGCGAGCACTCGCAGGCTGAAACTCGGCCGGTGCTCGTAGTCGCCTATGCGGTACTCGGCACCCGTCAGGCGCCGCCCGGTGTCGATGAGCGGTGCGAGCAGGTCGGTCTCCCACACCGAGTCGACACCCTGCACGAGCGTGAGAATCCGCTCGAAGCCGGCGCCGGTATCGATCGACGGACGCGGCAGCCGCGTACGCGAGCCATCTTTGGCCTGGTTGTACTGCATGAAGACGAGGTTCCAGAATTCGAGGAACCGGTCACCGGCCGGGTCATGCAGCGGACCGCCGTCGGGCCCGAACGCGCTGCCGCGATCGATGTGTATCTCTGAGCACGGACCGCACGGCCCCACGTCGCCCATCTGCCAGAAGTTGTCCTTGTCGCCGAGCCGTTGGATGCGATCCATCGGCACGCCGACCACCTCGTGCCAGATCTGCTCGGCTTCGTCGTCGCTCTCGTGCACCGTGATCCACAGACGGTCGCCGTCGAAGCCGAACACCTCGGTTACGAGTTCCCATCCCCACGGAATGGCCAATTCTTTGAAGTAGTCGCCGAAGCTGAAGTTGCCGAGCATCTCGAAAAAGACGAGGTGACGCTTCGTTCGCCCGACGTCGTCGAGGTCGTTGTGCTTGCCGCCGGCGCGCACGCACTTCTGCACGCTGACTGCGCGGTCGTACGGTGCGGTTTCTTCGCCGACGAAGTAAGGCTTGAACGGCACCATGCCCGCCACCGTGAACATGAGCGAGGGGTCGAACGGAATCAGGCTCGCTGATGGCACCACCGAGTGCTGGCGATCGGCGAAGAAGCCGACGAATGCTTGTCGCAGGCCGTCGGCCGTCGTGATGTCGGCGCGCGCCATGCGGCTATTCGAAGAGGTCGTCGCTCGTCGAGTCGCGCTTGCCGCCCGTCGCACCGCCGACCGTGTCAGAAACCTTGTCTTTCACGGCAGTCACGCGGTCGACGAGACCATCGATGAACTGGTCGACCGACTCCTTCGTGGCGACTTGGTCAGCCTGGCGACGCAACCATCCATAACCAAAAAGTGCAGCGAGCGCACCGAGCGCGAACCAGAACAAGCGACGAAACATAACGAAATCAATCGTACCGTCGCTGCGGGATAATCGAGCCGTGCGGCGAGTTGCCGTCGCGCAGATGTTCGGGCACTTCGATCGATGCGCCACCGAGGAGCAACTCGCGGGCCGACTCGATGGCGTCGGTGACCGCGCGACTTTTGGGCGCCTTCGCGAGATGCATGACTGCATGCGCCAAGTTGTAGCGCACCTCGGGAAGCCCGACGTGCTCGACGGCCTGCGCCGCCGCAGTCGCGACGACGAGCGACTGTGCATCGGTGAGCCCGACGTCTTCACTGGCGAACACGATGAGGCGCCGCGCGATGAAGCGAGGATCGTCGCCGGCTTCGATCATCCGCGCCAGCCAGAACAACGCCGACTTCTCGTCGGATGCGCGCATGCTCTTGATGAGGGCCGACACCACGTCGTAGTGGTCGTTGCGTCCGTAGCGCAACGCGCTCGTCGACAGTGCGGCTTCAGCGTGCTCAACGAGCACGCGCTTGCGCGGTGCGAGCGCGATGGCGACCTCCAACGACGTGAGCGCCTGACGGCCGTCTCCCCCACAGCGCTCGACGATGAGGTCGCGAGCCTCACTGTCGAGCATCGCCTGCTCGACTGCAGCACCGCGCTCGAGCAGTCGGGCGATGTCGTCGGAGGACAACGGCTCGAGGCGCAGCAATGTCGAGCGGCTGCGCAACGGTGCATTCACCTCGAAGAACGGGTTTTCAGTCGTGGCGCCGATGAGCGTGATGAGACCGGCCTCGACCGCGGGCAGCAGCGAGTCTTGTTGCGCGGCGTTGAATCGGTGGATTTCGTCGACGAACACGATCGTGCGTCGCTGGTGCTCGCCGAGGCGTCGCCGCGCGTCGTCGACGACCTCTCGCACGTCTTTGACTCCCGCGGTCACCGCCGACAGCCGCACGAATTCGCGTTTGGTAACCGTCGCGATCACTTCGGCGATCGTCGTCTTGCCGGTTCCGGGCGGGCCCCACAGGATGATCGACCCGAGACGATCCGCTTCGATCAACTTCCGCAGCGGTCCGCTCGCACCAAGAAGATGCCGCTGTCCGACGATGTCGTCGATGCTGCGCGGACGAAGACGAGCGGCGAGCGGCGCCTGGTCGCGCAGCGAATCGAGCGCCACACTGGAAAACAGATTGTCGTCGGGCCCGGTCATGATCGGCGCAGTGCCAATCAGCCGGCCGGTTTGGGCAGCGTGCGCAGGCCGAGTTCGCCGAGTTGTGCCGCTTCGACTGGGCCCGGTGCGTTGGTCATCGGGTCGAGACCCGATTGCGTCTTGGGGAAGGCGATCACCTCACGGATGTTTTCTTCGCCGGCGAGGATCGCGACGAGCCGGTCGACGCCGAAGGCGAACCCGCCGTGCGGCGGGGCGCCGTATTTGAAGGGCTGCAGGAAGAATCCAAACTTGCGGTCGGCGGTGTCGTCGTCGATGCCGAGCAACTGGAAGACTCGTCGCTGCAGGTCGGGCTCGTGGATTCGCACGGAGCCCGAGCCGAGTTCCCATCCGTTCAGAACGAGGTCGTAGGCCAGCGCGCGAACGTTCAACGGGTCAGTCTCCATCTTCGCCAGATCGTCGGGATGCGGGTGACAGAACGGGTGATGCCCGGGCTGGGGCTTCTTTGTCGTCGGGTTGACGCCCACGAAGAGCGGAAAGTCCACGACCCACACGTATCGATACGGGCCTTCGTGCACCGGCGGTCGCGCGATGTCGTTGCGCAACTGTCCGAGCACGGTGCAGGCAGTCGACCACTCGTCGGCCACGAGCAGTAGCAAGTCACCGACGGTTGCGCCCAGTGCAGACACGAGCGCGGATTTTTCGGAGTCGGAGAGGAACTTCGCCACCGGCGAATCGAGCGCGCCGGCGTCACCGACCTTCATCCACACGAGACCCTTGGCGCCGAGTTGCTTGGCGCGATCGGTGAGCTGGTCGAGCTTGTTGCGGCCCATCGCGGCGGCTTCGGGATAAGTGGAAGCGCCAACGCGCAGACCTTTGATGCATCCGGCGGCGGCGAACGCCTTGAAGCCGGTGCCGGCGAACACCGCGGTGAGTTCGACGAGCTCCATTGCGAATCGCAGGTCGGGCTTGTCGGATCCAAACCGATTCATCGCGTCGTGCCATGTGATGCGCTCGATTGTCGGAGGGGTCGTGCCTGTCGCGGCGCGGGCGGCGGCCATGACCGCGCGCGATATTGCGTCGAGCACGTCGTCCTTGTCGACGAAGCTCATCTCGGCGTCCAGCTGCGTGAACTCGTACTGTCGGTCGGCGCGCAGGTCTTCGTCGCGCAAGCAGCGTGCGATCTGGTAGTAGCGGTCGAGACCGGCGACCATCAACAGCTGCTTCCACAATTGCGGCGACTGCGGCAGCGCGTAGAACGAGCCGGGCTCCTTGCGCGACGGCACGAGGAACTCTCGCGCGCCCTCGGGGGTGGAAGGCATGAGCAGCGGCGTCTCGACCTCGACGAAACCCTGCTCGTCCATCGCCGAACGGATCGCCGAGTTCACTGCGGCGCGCAGACGCAGGTTGCGCTGCATTCGCTCGCGGCGGATGTCGAGATAGCGGAACTTGAGCCGGATGTTCTCGTCGACTTCATCGGCACGCTGGTCGATCGGAAACGGCGGTGGCTCGGCCGCGTTCAACACGGTGAGCATGCAGTCGGTGAGTTCGACTTCACCGGTCGAAAGGTTCGTGTTCACGGTGCCGGCTGGTCGCGCGGTCACCGTGCCGACAATCTGCACCACCCACTCACTTCGCGCATCTGTGCCGTCGGCGATCACACATTGCATGACGCCCGAGTAGTCGCGCAAATCCAGGAACGCAAGTTTGTCGCCGTGCTCGCGGCGGCGCGCCACCCAACCGGCGAGTCGCACGGTGGTGCCGATGTGGGAGGCGTTGAGTTCGCCGCAGGAGTGCGTGCGTAGCGAGGTGGCGGCGGTCATACGGATGATGGACGCAGCGCCCGACGCACGCTCGCGACGAGTTCATCGCGCGGCACCGTCTGCTGAGAGCCGCCTTCCATCGTACGGATGACCGCGGTATTCGCGGCGACTTCATCGTCGCCGATGATCACCGCGAGCCGCGCGCCCGAACGATCGGCGGCCTTCATCTGTGCCTTCATCCGCCGGCCCTCGTACGCGCGGTCGGCTCCGACTCCTGCGGCGCGCAGGTCAGCGCAAATCGCCGTGGCGGCGGCGCCGCCGGTGATGTCGACCACGAACACCTCGACGCGCGATGCGGGCGCTGCGAATTCGCCCTCTGCATCGCAGGCGAGCAGCGTGCGGTCAAGCCCAAGGGCAAAGCCGATGCCGGGTGTCTCGGGGCCGCCCAGTTCGGCGACGAGGCCGTCGTAGCGCCCGCCTCCGCCGATCGCGGTGTGCGCCGCAGCCAGTGAGGTAGAGACGAACTCAAATGTCGTGCGTCGGTAATAGTCGAGACCGCGCACGAGCCTGTCGTCGACGACGAAGTCGATGCCGGCATCGCGCAAGGACGACTGCACCTCTGCGAAGTGTTGCGCCGCGGCATCGCTCAGGTGGTCCGCCATCTTCGGTGCCGAGGCGATGAGCCCCGCATCTTGTTCGCGCTTGGAGTCGAGCACGCGCAGTGGATTGCGCTCGAGCGTGGCCTGACTCTCGGCCGACAGCGCGCCAAGGTTCGCCGCGAAGTGCGCGCGCAATGCAGCGGAGTAACGATCGCGATCACCCGAGTCGCCGAGAGAGTTGACCGCGAGGCGTACCTGGCGCAATCCGAGACGCGCATAGAACTCCATCGCGAGCGTGATGACTTCGGCGTCGAGCTGCGGGTCGTCCACGCCGAGTGCCTCGATTCCCACCTGATCGAACTGTCGGTAGCGGCCTTGCTGCGGCTTTTCGTAGCGAAAGTTCGGGCCGGCGTACCACACCTTCCACGGCGTGACCGGCCGGTGCTCGACGAAAGCGCGGCACACGCTGGCGGTCTGCTCGGGGCGCAGCGCGACGCGCCGGCCGCCTTTGTCTTCGAAGTCGTACATTTCTTTCGTGACGATCTCGGTGGTCTCGCCGACCCGCAGGAACACGCCGCGATCCTCGAACATCGGCGGGATGATGTGTTTGTAGCCGGCCGTCTCGACGACGTCGGCGAACACCTGCTGGAAGGCCCGCCACCGCCCCGAATCTGGCGGGAGGATGTCGCGTGTGCCCGGGCTAGTGGCGAACGATGGCACGCGTCAAGGCTAATTCGCTGACGGATGCGTGTCGGCGATGTCGTCGTCGCTCGCGTCGACTTTGCCCGGCACGAGACGGTATGCGTCGTAGACGCCGTCGATGTTCTTGATCACCTTCAACATCGAAGCGAGGTGCCCTGGGTCGGAGAACTCGAACTCGAACCTCATGCGCGCCACGCGGTCACCGCCAGTGTGCGTGGTGCACGAAACGATGTTGACCCTTTGATCCGACAACGCGTTCGCAACGTCGCGCAACAATCGTGTGCGGTCGAGCGCGACCACCTCCACGGCCGCAACGAAGGTGTCGTCTGCGTCGAGGCCGGCCCACTCCACGTCGATCACACGCGCCGACTGCTCCGTGGTGAGCGACAAAGCGTTCGCGCAGTCAACGCGATGCACGGTGACTCCGCGGCCCCGAGTGACGAAGCCCATGATCTCGTCGCCTGGCACCGGAGTGCAACACTTCGAGAGACGAACGAGCATGTCGTCGTGCCCCTCGACGTACACGGCGTTCTTCGACTTGGCGACACCCGAGCGGCGGCTGAGCGTGGGTAGCGCCTGCACTTCGGGCTCGGCGTCCGGCGCACGCAGCGCCTCGACGAGTCGCGCCACCATCGGCCGACACGCCACCTTCTTCTGCCCGATTGCCGCAAACAAGCCGTTCACATCGGCGAAGCCGCTCGCCTCGATTTCTTTCGCGAGTTCGGGCGAGCCCTCGACGCGGCGCATCGAGAGTCCGGCGCGCCGGAGTTCTTCGACGAACTCGTCGTGGCCTTCGTCGACGAAATCTTCGAGCTGCTCGCGGGTCCACCACTGCTTGATCTTGTTCCTGGCCTTCGTCGATGCGACGAAATCGAGCCAGCCCTGCGACGGCCCGCTGCCCTCGGCTTTCGAAGTGAGCACCTCGCAGGTGTCACCCGAGGCAAGCTGATAGTCGAGCGCGACGAGCCTGCCGTTCACGCGCGCCCCGACGCACGAGTGTCCGACCTCGGTGTGCACGGCGTACGCGAAGTCGACGGGCGTCGACTTGAGCGGCAGCGACACCACGCGGCCCTTGGGCGTGAAGACGAACACTTCGTCCTGCTCGAGGTCAGTCTTCAACCCCTCCAAGAACTGCCGCGGGTCAGACACCTCACCTTGCCAGTCGACGATGCGATTGAGCCACTCGACTTCTTGCGGAGTTGCGGCGTCCTTGTATGCCCAGTGCGATGCGACTCCCCACTCTGCCCGCTGGTGCATGTCGCGAGTGCGAATCTGCACCTCGATCGTCTTGCCGTCGGGGCCGATGACCGTCGTGTGCAGCGACTGGTACAGGTTGAACTTCGGCATCGCGATGTAGTCCTTGAAGCGTCCGACGACGGGTTTCCAGTGGCCGTGGATGACGCCAAGCGCGGCGTAACAGTCGCGCACGTTCTCGACCACGATGCGGATCGCCATCAAATCGTAGATGTCGTCGAACTCGCGACCCTTCTGCACCATCTTTTCGTAGATGCTCCACAGGTGCTTGCCGCGCGAGGTGAGCTCGGCTTCGATCTTCACGCCGTCGAGCAGCTTCTCCACCTGGCCGAGCACGCGCGCGAGGTACACGTTGCGCTCAGGCGCCCGGGTAGAAACGAGGTGCTCGACCTCGGAGTAGCGCTTCGGATACAGCGACGCAAACGAGAGGTCTTCGAGCTGCTGCTTGATTTCTTGCATGCCGAGGCGATGCGCGAGCGGGGCGTAGATATCCATCGTCTCTTGCGCGACACGCTGCTGCTTCTCTGTCGTGCTCGACGCGAGGGTGCGCATGTTGTGCAACCGGTCGGCCAACTTGATGATGAGCACTCGCAGGTCGCGGGCCATGGCCACGAGCATCTTGCGCATCGTTGCGGCTTGCTGGGCCTCTTGTGAGTCGAACTGCAGCCGGTCGAGCTTGGTGACGCCGTCGACGATGCCAGCGACTTCGTCACCGAAGGCCTGCGTGATGTCGGCGAGCGTGAGGTCGGTGTCTTCGACTGCGTCGTGCAACAACGCCGCGATAATCGACGCCTCGTCAAGACCGATGTCCGCAATCACGCTCGCTACTGCCACGGGATGCGTGATGTAAGCCTCGCCGGTGGTGCGCGTCTGGTGGCGATGGGCCTCGCGCGCCGTGTCGTAGGCGCGGTTGATGTTGATGACCGAACCTTTCGGGTGGCGACGTTTGTAGGCGGCGAGCAAAGGCGACAATTCGTGTGCCGACGGCGCTTGCTGACGACGCCACGGAAGCACTCGGGATGCGGTCGCCATAAAGGAAGTCTACGAACGCTCGCGTAGCGAGCCGACGACGACCGCTCTAACGGCGGCGGCGCTTGCGCGGCCTCGGCGGGTGCGTGAGCACCGTGCTCGAGGTGTTCTTGCGCACCGACGCTTCACGATCGGCCGCACCGACGGTCGCAGCTTTGGTGGCCGCGCGCACCGTGGAGTGTTCGAACAAGGCAGCCATCTCTGCTCCCTTGGCAACTTGGCCGGCAACAGCCGCGTACTTCGGCTCACGGTTCTTGAAGATCGCCAACAACGGCGTCGCCACGAAGATCGACGA